>Ga0265780_10004692_pt1 | contig 17518 bp, 16 predicted proteins | sample P1T30metagenome_FD_192432 | JGI IMG/M metagenome (GOLD analysis project Ga0265780, IMG submission 192432) | Plant litter microbial communities from East Loma Ridge, Irvine, California - P1 T30 | ecosystem: Environmental > Terrestrial > Plant litter > Unclassified | place: USA: California...
GCCAGATCGTCGGGGTCCGACGCGGGTGGCCGGTCGTCAGCTGGCAGCACGCTGCGTTCCTCAAGCCGGCCAACCGCATCTTGCTGCGCGCGATGCAGCGCCTGTCGCGACTGTGGGTCGGCGACTCCACCGCGGTGACGCGACTGACCGCGGAACGTCTCCACGTCCCCCCCGAGCGGCTCGTCCAATGGTCGATCTTCCGCGCGGATCCAGAAGCGCTTCAGGCGACGCCGTGGCAACCGGGCCAGCCGATCCGGATCGGCAGCCTCGGCCGCCTCCACCGCGTGAAGGGCTACGACGTACTGGTCGAGGCGTTGGCATTGCTAGACACGTCGACGCCGTACGAGATGGTGATCGCGGGAGACGGCGCAGAACGGGACGCTCTCGAAGCTCGCGCGGTCGCGCTCGGTATCAAGACGCTGAGGTTCGCGGGCTATGTAGCTGACCCTGCGGCATTCCTGGCAAGCTGCCATCTCTACGTGCAGCCATCGCGCTCGGAAGGCCTGTGCGTCGCCGCGCACGAGGCGATGCAGGCAGGGCTCCCGGTGATCGCTTCGGCGGTCGGCGAACTTCCCGGCAGCATCGTCGAAGGCGAGACCGGCTCCACGGTCCCACCGGGCGATCCGGTGGCGCTCGCCGCCGCGTTGTCGCGAGCGTTGGCCGAGCCGACACAGCTGGCGACGATGGGGCAGGCGGGTCGCGCGCGCGTTCTCGCGACGTTCGGGCCCGAGCGGTTCGCCGCGACCGGTCTAGCTATCCTCGATCGGATGCGCGCCTTTTAGGACGCAGTTTCTTGACCTCTCGGATCGCCTCGATCGAGAGCCCGTGAAGCGACAATTCGGTGCGCTTCATATCGACCAGCGTCACCGGCCCTGCCGCCGACAGCGTATGAAACCCCTCGACGAACGGCGCGGAAGAGGCCGGCGGGACGAGCGCGTCGCCCACCTCGGCCTCGAACCGATCAGGCGTCAAAAGCGTCATCGTCAGCGGCCGGATCGCGCCACCATAGGTCCAGCTGCAATCCTGCACCGGTAGAACGATCCGTCCATCGATCACCAGCGGCATCCCGCCTGGTCGCGCGCTTGCGACATCGACCCGCACAGGGTTCATCGGGTGCGGCGTCCACGGTCCCGCCAACCGGTCCGCATAGGCCACGTGCAGCGCGCTCATCTTGTCCGGCTCGCGGTCGGCCGAGGTGTAGAACAGCCACCACCGCCCGTCATGGAACACCGGCGTCGCATCGACCGCGACATGATCGAGTTCGATGACATGCACTGGCTCCCACTGGGTCGGGAAATCAACCGCGCGGTACAGCGTCAGCCGGTTCGAGCGATGCGCTTCGGGCAGCATCCACGTCTCGCCTTCCGCCTCGAACACCAGCGGGTAGGACAAATGCCAGGGCTCGTTCAGCACCGGCTGGCGATCGACCAGGCGGAAGTCGGCGTCATAGACCAGCACCTCGATCGCGCCGATCCGGACGCGGTAATCATAGGTCTCGACGAACACGTACAGCCGCCCATCGCGCCATAGCCCGAACGGATCCGCGAGAAACTGGAAGCTGCCCATCGGCGGCAGCCACATCAGGGGGAACCCCTCGATCGAGCCGCGCGCGACGATCGCCTCGGCGGTCGCCATCACGATCGCGGGGCGCCAGATATCCTTGCGTAGAGCCACTGTGGTCGATCGATCCCAAACGCCGCGTCCGACAGGGGCGCCGCGCGGGCCTTCTCGCGGCGGATTAGGCTACGCGCAACCCCTGCAGTCCGCCCTGCAGTCCGGTTGCCGTCTCCAGTTCGCGCTCGGGCAGCACTGCCGGGACGGTATCGCCGAGCACGCTCATCACCGCCCGCGCCGCACGGACGGCTGAGCGTTCCGCGGTCAGTTCGAAGCTCCGCCGGAACAGCGCGCGTTGGACCGGACGATAGCGGTCGTGCTGTGCCACCGCGCGGTCGAGCGCGGCGCCAAGGTCGTCGGTGCCGGTGACGACTTCGCCCGCCTGCCAGTGCGCATAGTTCGCATCGCCGTCCCACGCCGTCGCATGCGCGTTGAGGAACAGGCACGGGCGCGGCGTGTGGAGGAATTCGTACACCTGGCTGCTGACGTCGCCGAGATAGATGTCCGCCGCCGCGGTATAGGTCATGTCGGTCGATGCGGCCGATCCGAGATCGACATGGATGTTCGGCGCATCGAGAAACCGCTGCTCGATCACGCCGGCACGGTCGACCCGGAACTTGTCGATCGTCAGCACGAACTTGCGGTGGAACAGCATGACGTGCGGCGCGAAGATCAGATTGTAGCGGTCGTCGTGCAGGAAATGCTCGAGCACCGCGCGGCCCTGCGCATACCAGGACGACAGATGCGGCGACGGGTGCGGGTTGTAGAGCACCGTCGGCTTTCCGTTCGCCTGGAACGGTAGGCGCGGCGCAGGCTCCGGCATAAGGTCGAACTTGGGATAGCCGATCAGGCTCATCTTGTTGAACGGCACCCCGGCCTCGCGGTGCAGGCGCTGGCGGATCTTGCTGCCCGAGACAAGGACGTGATCGAACGTCGCGCTGTGCTTGTTGAAGCCGATCGCCCGGTCGCCCGCACCGTGCCGCGTATGGATGATCTTGAGATCGTCGAGGCCATAGCGCGTCTTGAGCAGCAGCGACGTCTTCTCGGCGACGACCAGCGCGTCGAGCGACCGGAAGAAATCGAGGTTGTCGCGATAGATGCCGATCTTGGTCACCGGCAGCGCCCATTCGAGCGCGCCGGACAGCGCACGCGTCGATGCACGACGCAGGCCCAGTTCGACCAAGGGGACGGTAACGCCGAGCCGCGCGCACAGCCGTCGCACTTCATCGGTCAGCCGTGCGTTGGTGGTCGCGACGACGATCTCCGCGTCGGGATAGCCCTCCGCCATCGCCAGCGCGGTTGGAAGGGCGTGCGCGACCTGATGAACCTGGTCGTGATTGAACAGAAAACCGATCTTCATGGCCGGTAGACGTTCCCGGCACCGGTCATCCTCACTAAATATTTTGTCATCTGGCCAATCGCGCGGAACTTTCCGTTCGTCGGCGCAACGCTGGGCGTCTAAGCGCTCGCGATGCGTTCGCTTTTCCACCGTATGACGTCCCGGCAGGCGGATACCGCCAAAGCTGGGGCGGGGCGCGGCGATCGGTCGGGGCTGTGGCTGGTGCTGGCGAACCTCGGCCACTTGCTCGGCGGCAAGGCGGCGGCAGGCGTCATGAGCCTCGTCTACCTCGTACTCGTGACGCACCGGCTGGGCGCAGCCGATTATGGCGTGCTGGTGCTGGTCAACGCCTATGCCGTGCTGATCGGCAGCGTCCTGGCGTTCTCCGGTTTCCACGGCGTGGTGCGGTATGGCGGGCTCGCGCTGGAGGCGGGCGATCGGGCCGGGTTCGCGCGGATCGTCCGGTTCATGGCGGTGATCGAACTCGGCTGCGGTGCCGCCGCGGTGGTCGTGGCGGCGCTGCTGGTGCCGCTGATCGGACCACGGCTCGGCTGGTCGCCCGACACGATCCGGATTGCCATTCCCTATTCGCTCGCGGTGATCGCGACGGTCCGCGCGACGCCGCAGGGACTGCTGCAGATCGCCGACCGGTTCGACCTGATCGGCATCCACCAGGCGGTGTCGCCGCTGATCCGCCTGGTCGGCGCGCTGGGAGTCTGGTTCGCGGGCGGCGGGCTGATCGGCTTCATCGCCGTCTGGCTGGTCGCCGCCGTCGCCGAGGGGCTGGCGATGTGGGGATTCGGCTGGGTCGCCTGGCGCAAGCTTGCCGCCGGCGAACCATTGCGCGGACCTTGGCGCGGTACGGCGCGCGATACCAAGGGGCTCAAGCGCTTCATCCTCATCACGAACTTCGACATCACGGTCCGCGAACTCGCGCCCAACCTCGCGCCGTTGACTGTTGGCTGGCTACTCGGGCCGGCGGCGGCAGGGTTGCTCGCACTGACGCAGCGCGCGACGTCGTTGCTCGCTCAGCCGACGGTGCTGCTGAGCCAGGCAAGCTACGCCGTGCTCGCAGCCCAGGTGGCGCGCGGCGATCTGAAGGCGTTGCGGCACACGGTCTGGCGCAGTGCGGGACTGGCGCTCGCAGTGGCGCTGCCGATTGTTCTGGTCCTCGCTTTCGCAGGCGACTGGTTGCTGGTCACGCTCGGTGGCGCAAGCTTCGAAGGCGGCACGGTCCTCCTGATCCTCATCGCCGGCGCGCGTGCCGCAGGGCTCGCGAGCGCACCAATGGCCTCGGGACTGACAGCACTCGGACTGCCGGGCCGCTCGATGACCATCGGCCTCGTCACCAGCCTCGCGCTCTACCCGCTGCTACCCGCGATCCTGTGGGCGTTCGGGACCGACGGGGCAGGGTGGCACGCGCTGCTCCAGAACGGCGCCGCGATCATCGCGCTTGCGGTGCTGTTCCGCCGCGATGCGAAGGCCGACCCGGCATGACCCTGGGCGGGCTCCGTGCCGTGTTTCTCGCCGAGCGTGCGATGCTGCTGCGGCTGCTCGTCGCGCGGCTGGGCAGCGTCGAGGAGGCGGAGGATGCGTTGCAGGATCTGTGGCTGAAGCTGGAGACGGTGACCGGCGGCCCGATCGCCGAACCGCTCGGCTATATCTGCCGGATGGCGAACAACATCGCGGTCGACCGCCGTCGTCGCGCGGCGCGGCGGGCGGACCGTGACACCGACTGGCTGGAAACGCAGGCGACCGCCGACGAGCATCCCGATGCCGAACGCGCGTTGATCGCGCGCGAACGGCTCGGGCGGGTCGAGGCGACGCTCACCGGCCTGCCCGATCGCGTCGCGACCGCGTTCCGCCTCTACCGGTTCGAGGACCTGCCGCAGAAGGCGATCGCCGAGCAGATGGGGATCACCGTCAGTGGCGTCGAAAAGCTGCTGCACCGCGCGTACCTGCGAATTCACTTGCAACGGAGCAATTCCGGTGCGGATATCCCGCAGGCAGGACGTCTCACTCATGAGGAGGACCAGCGCGATGGTCGATGAGTGGGGCAAGGACGGCGATTACGGCCCGGGCTACGGCAAACACGCCGCGGCCGACGCCGTCGCGTGGCACCTCCGTTTGCCGACTGCCGATGGTGGCGCATGGACAGCGTTCACCGACTGGCTGGATGCTGACCCGCAAAACGCACGTGCCTATGACGCGCTGGCGGTCGCGGACGCGGAACTGACCGACGCGCTGAGCCCGCCAGACTGGTCGCAAGCACTACCGCCGGTTGCCGCCAATGACGATCGACCGACGCCGCGGCGGCGCTGGATGCTGGGAACCGTCGGCGGACTGGCGGCGGCGGGGATCGTCGGCGTCATGCTGCCGCTCGAAAACCCGTCAAAGACGGCGGCGCGGATCATCGAGACGCCCGCCGGGGTTCGCCGCAGCGTGACGCTTGCCGACGGCAGCCGTATCGACCTGAACGGCGGCACCAGGCTCGCGGTCGACGACAGCAGTTCGCGTCTCGTCACGCTGGAACGCGGCGAAGCGATCTTCCGGGTCACGCACGACGTCGCGCATCCCTTCGTCGTCCAATCGGGCACGATGCGGTTGCAGGACGTCGGCACCGTCTTCAACGTCGCCCGCGTCGGCACGCATCTCGGCGTCCAGGTTGCCGAGGGTGCGGTGATGTTCCAGCCTGAACAGGAACGCATCATGCTGACCGCGGGTGCGGCGCTGTCGCATGTCGATGGCGGCGCGCCACGGATGTCGGGTATCGCGATCGACGACGTCGGCAGCTGGCGTAAAGGCCGGCTGGTATTCCAGCAGACGCCGGTTCGCCTCGTCGCCGCAGCATTGGAACGCAGCACCGGTACGGTCGTGCGCGTCGATCCCGGACTGGCGGAAACGCGGTTCACCGGATCGATCGGCGTGACGGGCGGAGCCGACAGCCTGATCCCGCGCGCGGCAGCGCTGATCGGCGCGAGGGCAGAGCATGTTAATGGCCGCTGGCGTCTGGTTGGGGGCCATGCCGGTCCGTAAAATCAACCTGGCAGTATCGCTCATCGCCGCCACCCTGATTACGCCGTCGCTGTCTACTCCCGCTCGCGCAGCGGAGCGGCGGGCGATCGCCGTTGCGCCGGGGACGCTCGATCGCGCGATCGCGGTACTTGCGCAGCAGGCGGGTGTCGACATCGGCAGTGCGGAGCCCGGATTGACGCGGGTCATGACGCGGGGCGTAAAAGGTCGAATGACCGCGGGTGCAGCGCTCGACCAGATACTCGCCGGCACTCCGTACACGGCGCAAAAACTGGGTGAGGGCAGCTTTCGGATTATTCGTCGCCCGATCATCGTCCAGCCGGTCGCACGCGAACGCCAACCGAGACTCCCCCGGACGCCATCGCCGGTTGAAGTGTCGCCCGAAATCATCGTCACCGCGACCAAGCGCGCGACGTCCCGACTACGCTTTCCCGGCGCGCTCACGATCCTGCGCCCGGCAAGCGCCGTGAACATCCGCAACGATGCCGCGAACGGCATGGACGAGGCGATCGCCGCGACACCGATCCTGCAGAGCACGGCGTTGGGTGCGGGTCGCAACAAGCTGTTCATCCGCGGGGTCGCGGACAGCAGCTTCACCGGACCGACGCAATCGACCGCCAACGTCTACTTTGGCGAAGTGCCGGTCGCGTATAACGGTCCCGAACCCGGCCTCAACCTGTACGACGTCGATCAGGTCGAAGTCCTCGAGGGGCCGCAGGGCACGCTGTACGGCGCAGGCGCGATCGGGGGAATCGTCCGGCTGGTGCCGCACGCGGTCGATCTGTCAGGGGTGTCGGCCAATGTGTCGGGCGGCGTTAGCGCGACCAAGTCGGGCGATCCGGGCGGCGATATCGCCGGGATGGTCAACATACCGATCAAGGCTGGCGTCGCTGGCGTACGCGCGGTCGGCTACCGGGTCGTCGAAGGTGGCTATATCGACGATATCCGCCGCGGCCTGCGCAACGTCAACCGCGTTGCGACGACGGGCGGACGCCTGGACGTACGTGTCGTTCCGGCAAGCGGGTGGACGGTCGACGCGGGCGTCGTGATCCAGGATTTGACCGCCCCCGACCTGCAATATGCCGAGCGCGGAATGGGATCGCTCTCTCGCGCGTCCCTGCTCGCGCAGCCATTCAGCCAGCAATATTTCCTCGGGCGTGTCGTGGTCGACAGGCGTTGGGAGGACGGGCTGCACCTCGTCTCGGCGACCGGGTTCGTCCACCGCGATGCGGAGAGCCGGTTCGACGCCACGCGGCCGATCCGTCCGAACGCGCCGATCGCCTATGACACCGACGAACGCAGCCGCTTGTTCTCGCACGAGACACGCCTCTCCCGCGCAGAGCCGAACGGCGCCGGTTGGCTGGTCGGCGTCGCGCTCATTCACGCGCGCGACGCCTATGCACGCAAATACGGCGCGCCCGACAAGCTGCGCGACATCGTCGGCGTCACCAATCGGACGCTCGACGCAGCGGTGTTCGGCGAAGCGGGGATCGCGATCAGCCCGGCGTTGACGATCACCGCAGGTGCACGACTGACGCATCAGCGCACCGACGGCGACCCGATCGCCAAACTCAAGACGACGACATACATTCGCGGACTAAGTTCGACCCGACTCGATCCGACGCTCGGCGTATCCTGGCTGCTGACCCCGACGCTGGCAGCGTATGCGCGCTACCAATCGGGTTTTCGGACCGGCGGGATCACCGTGGCGCCGGGCGTCGGCCGCGTTACCGATCTCGTTCGCGATACCATTCACGTTGGAGAGATCGGCCTGCGCAAGGAGCGGCATGGACCGCTTGGGCTTTCCGCATCGATCGGTGCTTCACTGACCGACTGGCGGCATATCCAGGCGGATCTGGTCGACAAATCCGGTTTTCCGTTCACCACCAATCTCGGCAACAGCCACATCTATGGTCTTGAGGCGAGCGCCAACTGGGTGCCGCTGACCGGCTTGAAGGTCGACATGGCGATGTTCCTCAACGAGACCCACGTCGCCGACGCAGACCCCGCACTACGCCGGCAGGTCGGCGCACGACTGCCCAACACGCCGCCATTCGCGGTGTCGGGAAGCGTCGGCTATGAATGGTCGCTCAGCGCCGATACGCACGCCAGCGTCGACGCGGGTTGGCGCTACGTCGGCCGGTCGACCGTCGGGACGCAGGCCCCGCTCGACGTGTCACAGGGGGAATATGGCAGCACGCACCTCGGCAGTACGTGGAGCAGGAACAACATTCGTCTGACCGCCACCGTCGAGAATGTGTTCGACGTGAAGGGAGACCGCTTTGCGGGCGGCAACCCGTTCGCGCTGGCGGCGCGTAACGAATACACGCCACTGCGCCCGCGCACGTTCCGGCTGGGCGGCGCGATCGGCTGGTGATCGATCAGCGGATCGGCTGCAGCGATCCGCCTTGCAGGTAGGTGAGGGTGACCGGCACGACCGTCGTACCCGATCCGACACGCACCTGGACGATCTTCGGATCGGGCTTGCGCGAGAACAGCATGTCGAACAGCGTGACGTGCGGGTTGCCCGATGCACCGCCGCCGTCGCTGCGGTCGGTCTTGTCATTGGCGTTGATGTCGTGGCGGACGTCGACCGCATAGACGCCCGGCCGATCGACCGGCATGCAGATCGCGACCCGGCCTTCGCGCGGCGTCGGAACTTCGGTGCGCAACAGCGTCTTTTTCTTGTCGAAATACGTCGAGGGCGATCCCCCGAACGTGCGGACACGAACGGTTCCGGTGCGGACCTTGAAGCCCTCGACGACGACCAGCATCGCCGGATGGGTACTGCCCGCCGTGCATTTCGCAGCGTCGGGACCGATCGGTTTCAAGGTGGCGTTGGGCGTCATCGACAACGCCGCGAGATACAGGGCAATCATGGTTCGTGGCTTTCGACTCTTTCGGATCGGGGTGCAACGCGGGCGCGTCGTACCCGGATCGGTGAATGTGCCGCTCGTTACAGGACTACCGCATCTTCAATATCTTACGGCGGACAGTTCGTACCGTTGGAGAGACCCTCGCGCATGGCGAACATGACGAATTTCTCACGGAACACGGTGGCGGCTTGGACGGTATTTCAGGTCTTCCTGCAGTGCTTTCAAGGATACCGCCATGCGCTTCACCACCCTTCTCGCTCTTCCGCTCCTCGCGATGACGGCGTCGCCCGTGCTGGCGAAGGGCTGCATCCGCGGCGCTGCCGCTGGCGGCGTTGGCGGGCATTTCGTCGGTAAGGGCCATGCGGTTGCCGGTGCCGCCATCGGCTGCGTCGTTGCGCATCACCACTACGCCAAGCAGGCACGCACACAGAAAGCCGCAGCGCGCGCCCACGGCTGATGATTAAGGGTCGCGGACGGTACGCCGCTCGCGACCCTTCTCCGTAGTCAGTGGCTATAACGTCCGATCAACGCGCGTCTCAGCATGCGATCCTCGAGCGAATAATATAATGCAATCCGGTCGCCTTCCGCGACGGTTGAGGCGGCGAACGCTATATCTGTCGCCTCGCGGCTCAGCGCAGGCGGCGGCACGAGCAGCGGTTCCAACCCGCGCCCCGTCACCCGCGCGAGATCCGGGCTGAAGCTGATCCACCCGATCCGCCACCGCGCATCATGCGTCGCGCCATTGTAGAACATTACCGGGTCAGCACCCTCCATCTGCCAGATCGGCCCCGTCGACAGATGCCAATTGTCCCAGCTATCCTCGCGGATGCCGAACGGATCGGGCAGCACCGTCCACGGTCCCTTTGCAGTGGGTCCGCCCGCCATGCCGATCCGCGACGCACCATCCGCGGCGTATTCGTAGAACAGCCGCCAGTCGCCGGCACTCGTCTGCACCAGCGTGGCTTCCTTGATGTTGCCCTCGCCGGGTGGAGCCTTGAGCACCAGATCCTCTTTGACCAGCGCCGTCAGGTCGCGGCCGGCGGCGAGGATCATGCAGCCCTGCGAGCGGTCCGCATCGACGCCGGTGTAGTAGATCAGATATTCGTGATCGTGCGTCACCAGGACGGTCGGGTCCTCGCACCCACCCATGTCCTCCGCGCCGGGGCCGGGGGTTATCGCTAAGCCCGGATCCATCGTGAACGACAGCCCGTCGCGGCTTTCGCCGCGGGCGATGATCCCGGTCGGATCGTGCGGCCCGAGCGGGTGCGGAACGCCGCGAACCATGATCCGGTACAAGTCGCCTTCCTTCCAGACGAACGGGCTCATCAAATCCATGCCGTCGATCACCGAATTGGCGGAGATCGCGACGGTGTCGAGCTGCTCGACCGCATAAGTGACCATCACGCGCTCTGCGCCACGGTCAACGACAGCGCGCCGTCGATCGTCACCGTCGTGCCAGTGATATAGTCCGCGGCGGGCGACAGCAGGAACTTCACGAGCGACGCTACCTCGTCTGGTCGTCCGGCACGCTTCCACGGGATCGCGGCCTCCTTGGCGGCGAGTTCCTGCGGATGATCGAGCGCGGACTGGTTCATCGGCGTCAGGATCATGCCCGGTGCGACACCGTTGACCGCGATGCCCTTCGGCGCAAGTTCGAGCGCCAGCGTCGCCGTCAGTTGCGACAGGCCGCCCTTCGCAGAGTCATAGTCGACGCCGCCGGGCCGCGGGGCACGTTCGTGGATCGACGAGATGTTGACGATGCGGCCCTTGATATCCTTGGCTTCCAGAGCACGGACCATGCGGCGACACGTCAGGAACGGGCCGTAGAGGTCGGAGCGGATGACCCGGTCGAATTGGGACAGTTCCATGCCCACCAGCATGACGCCGCTCATGTTGAGGCCCGCGGAGTTGACGAGCAGCGTGACCGTGCCGAACGCTGCTTCCGCCTGCGCGAACAAATGTTCGATCGCGGTTTCGTCGCCGACGTCGGCCTGGACGGCGATGGCGCGGTCGGATCCGCCGATCGCCGCGCATACCGTCTGCGCCGCCGCGGAGTCCTTGAAATAGGTGATGACGACACGCGCGCCGGCCTCGCCGAGCGCCTTGGCGCAGGCGGCACCGATGCCGGATTCACCGCCAGTGACGATAGCGATTTGATCGTTGAAGATGGTCATCTTTCCCCAACCGGCAACGCCACACCGAGTTGCAGGAAATGGCGGGATGACGCGCTTTTCACCTCGCCGTCATGCAATCCGAAGGCCACTGGTCAGTGCGTCGAGCAGCGCATCCACCTTCGGACTGAGCTGCCGCCGACGGGGCCAGACGAGATGCAGCGGAAGCCCCGCCGTCGCCAGTTCAGGAAGAACCTCGACCAGTTCGCCACGCGCGAGTTCGTCCTCGATCAGCCAGGTCGCCAGTTGCGCGATACCGAACCCGCCCTTGACCGCGCCGACCTGAGCCTCCGCGCTGCCGAGGACGATCCGGCCATCCATCGCGCGCTCGTCGATGCCACCAGCGCCGTCGGCAAAACGCCACTTGATCGTGCTGCCGTCGCCGCGCCCGTACAGGATGCAGTCGAACCGCGCGAGATCGTCCGCCGATGCCGGTGTCCCGCGCCGTGCGAGATAGGCGGGGGCGGCGCAGATTATGACGCGCTCGCTGCCGAGATAGCGGTGGCCGAGATTGTCCGCCCAGGGCTCCGACGCGCCGATCCGGATCGCGACGTCGATGCCCTCCTCGACGATGTCGATCTTCCGGTCGGTGAAGGTGATGCTCGGGCGTAAATTCGGATGGCGTTCGGCGAAGGCGAGCAACAGCGGCATCGCCTGCATCCGCCCGAACGCGATCGGCACGTCGACCTTCAGCCGCCCGACGATCTCCGACCGGTGCGCCGCCAGCACCGCTTCGGCATCGGCAAGATCTTCGAGCACGCGGACGCAGGTCTCGTAGAAGGCGGCGCCGACGTCGGTCAGCGTCAGGCGACGGGTGGTCCGTTCGAACAAGCGGCTACCCAGCCGCGCCTCCAGCCTGGCGACGCTCTTGCTGACCGCGGAGTTGGTCAGGTTCAGCCGCACGCCGGCCGCAGTGAAGCTGCCAGCGTCGGCGGTACAGACAAAGGCTTCGATGCCCTTGAGGCGTTCGGAGGGAATCATGCGAGTCCATTCTGGAATTATTGTCCCGCCATACGCGAAAACATGCCGCAGGACGTCGCTTTTCGTCGCGCGTAGAGACGGCAGCTACAGGAGTTTGCCAATGTCGTCCCCCGTTCGTCCCATTACTGCTGCGCCGCCCGGTGCAAAATCCGCCGGGCATGGCCTCGCGGTGCTGCTGCTGGCGATCTCCGCCTTCGTGATCGTCACGACCGAGTTCATCATCGTCGGCCTGCTCCCGAGCCTGTCGCGCGACCTCGGCATCTCGATCACGGTCGCGGGGCAACTCGTGACGCTGTTCGCGTTCACCGTGATGCTCGCCGGCCCGTTCCTGACCGCGATGCTGTCGCATTTCGAGCGCAAAAAGCTGTTCGTCGTGATCCTCGTGATCTTCGCCGCCGCCAACGCACTCGCCGCGGCCGCTCCGGACATCTGGGTGCTGGGCCTCGCACGGTTCCTCCCGGCGCTGGCGTTGCCTGTGTTTTGGGGCACGGCGAGCGAGACCGCGGGCGAACTCGCGGGGCCTGAGAAGGCGGGCAAGGCCGTCGCCAACGTCTATCTCGGGATTTCCGGCGCGATGGTGCTCGGCATTCCGCTCGGGACGCTCGCATCGACCGCGTTCGGCTGGCGCGGGACGTTCTGGGGATTGTCGGGACTGTCTCTGCTGATGACAGTGCTGTTGCTCGTCGTGATGCCGACGCTGGCCCGCCCCGCGCGCGTCAAGCTGGCCGAACAGGCGCGCATCCTGAAGGACCCGTATTTCCTCGGCAACGTCGTGCTGTCGGTGATCGTCTTCACCGCGATGTTCACCGCCTATACCTATCTCGCCGACACGCTGGAGCAGATCGCGCACATTCCGGCGGGGCAGGTGGGCTGGTGGCTGATGGGCTTCGGCATCGTCGGTCTCGCCGGCAACTGGCTGGGCGGGCAGTTCGTCGGTCGCGGGCCATTGCTCGTGACGGCGGTCACGTCGGTGGTGTTGGCGGTCGGCATGGCAGCGACGACTCTAGTCGCGGGCTCGCATGCCTGGCTCGCAGTGGCGCTCGCCGTCTGGGGCATCGCCAACACCGCGCTCTACCCGATCTGCCAGGTCCGCGTAATGCAGTCGGCAAGCCACGCGCAGGCACTGGCCGGCACGCTCAACGTGTCGATGGCCAACGCCGGCATCGGTCTCGGCGCGATCATCGGCGGTTCGGTGATCCAGCACCTCGGGCTCGGCGCGGTCGGCTATGTCGCCGCCGCGATCGCCATCCTCGCGGTGCTTGTTACGCCGATAGTCAACCGGGTGAAGACCCGGAGCATCGCGTAACGATCGGGTTTCGTGCGGGAATTTACGCGCCCGCCGGCCCGGCATTCTGTCTTCGCGCGTTCGACCCTTCCGTCATCAGGAACCCAGTCATGCCCAAAGCCTCGACCACGACCGACTATGCACAGCGCGATGCCAGCATCGTCATCAACAGCTACACGACGGTATTGCGCCGCCCCCGCGTCCCGCACGAAGTTTTCGCGACCTATTGGCGCGACGTCCATGGTCCGCTGTGTTCGCGCATCCCGGGGCTCGGCTGGTACGTCCAGAACCATTTGAACCGCGAGCAGGACGCGCACCTCTGGCCGGTGATCGACGGTATCGCACCGTTCGCGGACTACGAACTCGATGGCGGGGTCGAGATCGGCTTCGCATCGAAGGCGGACCAGGACGTCTTCAACGCCGCGAGCCACATCCTGTTCGCCGACGAACAGAACATGTTCGCCGCCACTGTCGCCTATGCGCTGCCCAACGGATCGCGCACATTGGTAGACCGGATCGCGGATCCGATCCCCAATGGCGACGACGGCTTCGACCGGATTCACGTCCATTTCGGCGCAGCGGGCGACGATACGGACGCGTTTGGTACGTTCATGACCGAGTTTGCCCGGACGCTCGCCGCTGACCCTGCGGTGCTGAAACTGCGGCTGCACTTGCCGGACCGCTACGACAACGCCGAGCCCGCGCCGCCTGCACCCAATGTCGATCATCTCGTGCCGGCCGATCGTTTACTGATCGCGGTGATCGAATTGGCCTTCGAGAGCCCGCTCACACGCCGCGCTTTCTTCGAGTCCGACATTTTCGTCGCGACGCAGGCCGCGCAGAAGGCGAACATCGCGCATGTCCAGGCGTTCGCGGTCAGCGGCGTCTACACCTATGTGCGCGACAAGCAGCTGACGACGGCCGGCTTGCGGGGCAGCCGTCAGGCGCAGTTGATCGAGCGGCTCGGCGCCAACAATCAGGTCGCGGACGACGTGCGTCACCTGATGCATACGGGCTCGACCGAGTAGGGGATCAGGCGTGCGGGAGGTCGTCGTTGATCGGCGCGCCGATGGTGACGCGGAGGCCGGGATCGTTGTCGGCCTCCTCGATGGTGCCGGACAGCCGAGCGACCATGGACATGAGCATCCGCGACCCGAACCCGGTCCCGGAACTCGCCTTGCCGCGACCGCGGTCGGCGACGATCAGCCGAAAGCGGTTGCGATGCTGTTCGAGCGCGATCGTGATCGGTCCCGACGCACCGGCATAGGCGTATTTGTTGGCGTTGATCACCAGCTCGGTCAGGATCAGCCCGACGCTGACCGCACGATCGGTGTAGATCAGGATCGGCGCGAGTTCGAGTTCGATCTGGCCGCCCCATGACCGGTCCATCGTCGATTTGATCTCGGTGCACAGGTCGCCGATGTACCGCGCGAGATCGACCGCCTGGACATGCTCGTCCGAATGGAGCCGTCGGTGGACCATCGCGACCGCCGACAGCCGTCGCTGCGCCTCCGCCAGATGCGCGGTCAGCACGTCGTCGCCGACCGCTCGCGCCTGGAGTCCAAGAAACGCGGAGACGAGTTGCAGGCTGTTCTGGACGCGGTGATGGACCTCCTTGATGAGATAGTCCTTCTGCAGCAACAGGCTCTCATTGTCGGCGATCGTCGCGGTCAGTTCGCGGTTCACCTCGAACAGGCGACGGTTCTGGCGGGCGTCAAACATCGTCCGCTTCAGCCGCCCGGCCGCCTCGATCTCGAACAAGGTCCACGATACCGATCGGCCGCGGACCGCCTCGCTCCAGCTTTCGAACGAGGCGCGCGGTGTCAACGGGATGTGAGGATCGACGCCCAGATTCTTGTGCGGGTTGCCGGCCCAGTTCATCACCTCGATCTGCTCGGCACGAAACCAGATCAGGATCGTCGGCTCGTCGGTCGACATCGTCACCGCGAGAACGCCGCTGGCTAGATCTTGGAAGCCGGTGGCGGCGGGCAGCTGTTCGGACAGTCGATCCGTCGAGAAGGGCAGCGCTCGGCCGAGATCGATCACATGAGCGGCGACCGCGCGGATGTCGTCATGGCGGGGGGAGCGACCGGCGACGAACAATTCGGTCCCGCGCACCGCCGCAAAACTGTCGGCGCCGAGCATCCGGCACATGTCGTCGCCCGCAGTCGCGAAGAAGCCGGCGAGCGAGATGTCGCTGCCGAGCCGAAGCACGACCGCGTCCTCGGCGGTGCGGAGCCGGATGCGCTCGCGGTAGAGTTCGGCATCCTCCTTCGCGCGGATCTGGCGGGCAAGGCTCCCGGCGAGCGCACGGCAGGCCATGCGGACATGCAGTGGCAGGAACTTCGGCGTCGGATGGTGGCAGGCGACTAGGCCCCACAGCGTGCCGTCGCGGACGATCGACACCGATGCCGACGCCGCGACGCCCATGTTGGCGAGATATTGCAGGTGGATCGGCGATACGCTGCGCAACGCGAGATCGCTCATGTCGAGCGGCGTCGCACCGGCTGGACGTAGCAATGCGGGTTCATAGGCGATGTCGGGAATGATGCGGACGCGGTTCCGGACGTACAACGCGCGCGCCTGTTTCGGGATGTCGGACGCCGGGAAATGCTGGTTGAGGAAACTGCCGAGCGCGGGATCGCGGTCCTCGGCCAGGACGACCCCGGCGTCATCGTCGAGAAAGCGGTACAGCATCACCCGGTCGAAGCCGGTCAACTGGCGAAACGTCCTGGCGGCGCGTTCGCACAGTTCGCGCAGGCCGAACGCCTGTTCGAACGTCGCCGCGGCTTCCTCCATCTCCACCAGAACGTCGATCGGGGACGGCATCGCTATGGGGGCGGGTTCGAGTTCGACGACGATGGTGTTCGATACGCGGTGTGCGATTGCGTCGAACGGCGTTTCGAGACCGATCACGCGCGCAAGGACGACCGTGCTGGCGTTGGGCTTGGCCGCAAGTTGCGCCGAGACGGTTTGGCCGAGCAACTCGTCGAGGTTCGCGCCGAGCCACTGCGGCGCCAGCAGATTTTCGATGTCGCCCGCGCCTGCCATGATCTTGAAGGTGCAGGCGTCGGCAACGAGGACGAGGCCGTGCGGCTGGATCGATCCAGGCCGGTGGATCGGTTCGCGGTCGCAGGCGGAAACGTCCGGGCCGTGCGACCGTGCACCGCCGTCTATCGCCTCGGGTAGGGAACCAGGCATGGCGGGTGCAATCCAGACGGAGGCGATCCGACACCGCAAAGAGCTGCATCGTTACGCTAACGATACAGAAGCCGTCGGTGCGATCTTGTCAACGACCTGGATCAGCCGGGGGTGTTATTGCGTTGTCGATACCGAACTAGCGCCACAGTCTTGAGTTTCTATTATACGCCGGAATCGCTGGACTATCGTGAGAAGCAAGCGTCCATCGCCACGATCCGCGCTGCACCGTCGGTATGCGTGGCGTCACCAGGATAGTAGCGCATCGTTACCGCGAGCTTCGCCAGTTCGTCTCGTGTGAGCCAACCCTGTATCTTGCCCTGTTGCACCGCCCAGCAATCCGCAGCGGCTTCGCCCGGACCGAAGATCTGGTGCGCGCATTCGTGCGTGTACCAGAAGAGTTGCTGCGCGCGCGGCAGGTCGAGGACGCGTGGGTGGAGGATGATGCGGCCCTTATACGCGGCGGCGATGTCGTTGATCGGCTGGATCATCGTATCGACCGGTCCGCAGGTCGCGCGGTAGCCGGCGAGCAGGAGCGCGCCCGGCAATACCACCGTCTGCGCGGCCGAGGGTTGCGGGATGACTGCGAGGAACGCCGCGGCGGCGCCGGCGAGAAGATTTTTGAACATGACTATCCTGGCCCCGCGAGGCGCGAGGACGAGCAAGAGCAGAATGGGGGACGTCGGTGGGTCGGGGTGGCGTTCAGCGCGCGACCCGCGAGCGCCTACCGAAAGCGTTCGGTCTGCCGGTCCTTGATCCGCTGGGGGATGCGCTGGTTCTGCGCTTCGGTCGCGATCGCCAGGGTGGTGTGCCCGCCGGACCAAAGCCCAGCGCCCACGAGAAATCTCGGGTTCATGAATAGTCTCCGCCGATGTCGTTCAATCGCGTCACCCAGGGCTCACGCCGGCAGCGGAGCGGGGGATGTTCCCGAACTCTTCGGTAGGTGCGACTTATGCGCATCCATGAGGGCTGCGGTTCGCGATGTAGTCGCGCAACCGGCCTAACCTATGTTGGTCGTACA
>Ga0265780_10004693_pt1 | contig 17517 bp, 14 predicted proteins | sample P1T30metagenome_FD_192432 | JGI IMG/M metagenome (GOLD analysis project Ga0265780, IMG submission 192432) | Plant litter microbial communities from East Loma Ridge, Irvine, California - P1 T30 | ecosystem: Environmental > Terrestrial > Plant litter > Unclassified | place: USA: California...
TCGGGGAATTGAAGTGATAGTCGAGAGGTAGAAGCGCATGCAGTCCTCTTTGTTCATGTTTCCTCGTTGACAAATCCCTCGTTCGAAGAACTATGTATTCAATGATGGATGGCGTCAATCAAAGTTATTTGAGCAGACCAACGATATGGATGGAACGTATAGACTGATACATGAACGCGTTTCAAGACAAAGTCCGGATGAGGAGATGTGAGGACTGTGTACTATTTGGCTACGAGTTGGGTATGTATGTAGCGACTTCAGATGATGTTGTGAGACATTTGGAGTGAGGATAGTGGACGGACAATAGGCAATGTTCTTGCTCGAGACCAGAGAGTGTTGAGAGCTCCAGCTTACAGTTCAAGGGAGAGGCACATGAGGGACGGATATGGGAAGGGGAGAGTGCAAAAAGGTAGCTGACCCAGGAGGAGGACAAGAAGAAGCCTAGAGCTTGCGATGAGGTGTGGACAGATGTAGAGCTAGATTTATTAGTCATGTTGAGTGGGAACGGACAGGTCGAACAGGTACGAATCTCGCCATGTTCCTCCCCTCGTTGATGTTAGTCTACGTGACCATCAGTGTAACAGCAGCTCAGTCTAGATCTAACTGCACAGTCCAGTCCAGCTTTTCGTCCGCCGGTCTAAAATGCGAGCAGCCGTGTGATGAAACACTTCGTTGGTGCTACGCTCACTGGTACGCGGATACGAACAAGATCATGAAAGCAAGGGGCGGACCGAGTCGTGCACTCGCCATGATATCTATCTTCTGTCACACAACATTGCTGCCTCGCGAACATCTGGAACATGCAGTATGGACAAAGAGGCAGGCACTCCATGCCATATTGGAAGCACCCCGTCAGGATGTGCCTGATCCTAGATGTGACCGGTCATTGAGGGCACTCTGCTAAAGGATTGCCGGACTTCGGAGTGTTCTGTGGAATGATAGCCGGACGAACATCTGCTATTCGCTCCATTGGATCGCGGCACGATAATAGTATTGTTGACTCACCTTGGCGAGTGAATCGCTCTTACAAGTCGCCACCTTTCCAACCTACCATTCTCTCGAGGGTCGCCCGAAGTCGGAGTTTTTTCTGAGCTGCGATCGTGTGCATGCACCATGCTGCTCGCTCGGGATCGATCGTTTCGCGAGCCGCAATTTTCAGCATATGCGGACAAGCAATATCCAGCCGTTCGTATAATCCCCGTCAGGTCGGAGTCATCGAAGAGGCCATAAGAATACCGTCCAAGTACCCGTTGAAAGAAGCACAGCATGGGAGGAAGCAAACAAAAATCCTTCCTGCAACTAGCCGCATGTACTACCCTGTGAGAGAGCATAGTAGAGACCGGGGTCGGTGGCGATAGTACCTTTATCCGGAGGTGCGCATGAGTCGATGGGGATTTTGAGCGTGACACGGCGTAGATTGCTTATGTATGCACGTACAGGCATGAATAATGTCGTGACGGTAGCATGCTGTTGCCCGTGTGGCTGGCTTTGGGTCCGTTAGCTGTACTCCGTTGCGCTGGGTCGGGCTCCTGGGATCGAAAGACTTGGGAGATCGATCATCGGTGGCTTATGTCGCGCCGTGGTGACAGCTGTCGTAGGGCATGCGTGTTTCGAGCCACTGTGGACTTGATGTCGCGAGTCGATGCTGGGGTGAGAGGACGTAAGGAAACCAGAGAGTATATATCGATGCCGAACTTGACATCTGGCAACCCAATTGCATCGTCAAGTATTGAAGCGCTTGCTCGCTTGGTACTAGCTGACCCGTCAGGGACATCGAACGCGGGATATGTATGTCCTAGCCGCGGTCATGGTGTCTGCCGTGGGTTTGGCGTGGGACTCCCGATTAGTTCTGTCGGTTCGAACCCGAAACAATGGTATGGGCAGCGTGTAACGCGACTAAGCCCAAAATCAACGCGATCGAGTATTTACAACGTGGGGAAGTGTTGGGTGAATAATAGTGATGGTAGCCAATCAGCAATATATTGTTTAGCGCGGCTGGCCAAATGAATGATGCTTACTCGTTGTCTTCGCCGCGCGATAACGTCCAGGAAGGTCGCACCAGATGTTGAAAATTCGACATTATCGGTCGGACTTGCTAACGTGAGGATTATTTTAAATATCGAAGCGATTTTCGTGAGACCTGTCGAGTTTTGCAGATATCGGGCATCCTGGTCGATGTTATGTTGCAGCGCATGTGCGACGGTGCTGGCATCGCATACAATTGCATCAACAACGTGTAATTCTCAGCTTGTGACCTAACCTTTTAGACCCGTAGTCAGACCAGTCGCATGTTAGCGGCAGTCGAGCACCGATTTGCCTGACGCGATTGTTTGCTGGCCTTGCTAGATGTTGCACAACAACAGCCTTGTACATGACTGCGCGGTGCATGCAGCATCGCTTTCACGTTCTTCACATCTCGACTCATTGGAGTGCGAGTGCTCACATGCCGAACTTGGTTGATGCTGCCGCCCCATTTTGTCGACATATTTGACGTAACATTGAAAGCGTCAGGAGTTCGAAGAGAACTTGCAATTCTAGCATTGTGTAGAGTGGCATGCCCTGCAGTATCGGCAAGCATGCAAAGGCGGTCGTCGTCAATTTTGGATGCGCCAAAACAGGCAAATGCAGTATGAATGCACATCCAATCTGGCAGATAATCTGTGTGCAGTTTGAGCAGGGCGCCAATTGATTGTGAGTGGTATTCGGGCTACACTCCGAGCGAAGAGATTGAGATCCCTTGCTTTGATGGGACGCGAGGCGAGGCATGGCGCGCCGCCGAGCTGGATTCCAAGGAGAATCCCGCGCGAGATGCCGGTCAGGGTATGCACAGCATGGTTTCGCATGCATACAATAGGATGAACGAGGGAAGTTGCTGCTGCAAGCGATTGGCAGACGAAAGGATGGGGAAATAGGTTGGTGAGGTGAAAAGAACCATGGAAGGCGGAGAAATGTCTGTGCCTTGATAGCTGGTGAACGGTATAGCTTCAGCTGTCGAAACGTTGAAAAGGAAAGACTGTCAAAAGTGATCTGCGAAGACCGGTGGTCTACGGACGAATGCCATTCGCCAGGTAGGCGAAAGGAGTCGCTTGAATGCATGGAGTTCACAAACAAGCCTGCCGGCAGGACTTTCCGCCAGGCCGAGCCGTACCGTAGATTTTGCTGGTGCCACATGTTCGGGACTCTGGGCGCCTTCCTCTCTGCCTTCCAGGTGTCACAATGGCATGCATGGTGTCTTATCGGGGAGCTGATAGGAAGTCAATGTTGGTGGTGGTGAATTGAGGGCTAAGCTGGCAAGCTAAGGCAGTGGGAACCAAGTCGCGCAAAGGTGAGGTATAATTGGTATATTCGGTTAGGTCGGGCGGTAGAGCGTTGCGTCAACCTAAAGCCATGCGTTATCGCGTCCAAGCGCGGTGCTTTGGGGATGAGGAGTGGAAGAGGGGACCTTCTTGCACGTTGGGAGGAGGCACAGAAGAGAGAGAGAGAGAGCCAGGCGCAGAAAAGGGTCCGAGTTCGGGGAGTTCATGACCCTGCAGTCTGCTGCAGCACAGCAATGCATGTCGGATGGATGTGGCAGGCGGGCCGTGAGACACACTCATGGATGGTGCCACCGTTGGTGTACAATAGTGCATGCACGTTGAGAGAGGAAGAGACAAGAGGAGCCAGATGGAGAAAGTATTGAGAGGAAGAGTAGGTAGCAGAGGAAGGATGCTTGTCGACCGAGTCATGTATCGCGAACGTCAACGTGCTATAGGCGGCACTCCATATAGGCAGGTACAGTAGGTAAGCGAGCCTTTGTCCGTGGTGGAGGAGGACGTTGCCGGTTCCAGAATTGCTGAACCTAGCGGGCAGGCAGGCAGGCAGGCAGGCACGCGTGTAAGTGAAGGGCGCGGCGCGGCGCTGAGTTGATCTGACAGACTCACAGACTACTGATGCCCATGTTCACATCCGGCTCCTCCTCCTACGCCTCTCACGCCAACCCGAAAGAAGCGCGGTAGCCGACCCTCTTCCACGCCGGCAATGCAAGGCCCGCATGCGCTTGTTGAGGCTGAGAATTGATTGGGTTGTCATCGCTATTGCTAGGATTAATCATCACTGACTTGCGAAGAACATGTCAATCGCCGACGACGGGCTAAGGTAGCCATCGCCCGCTACCAACGGACTGATTAGGCGGTCCCTAACAAGGTAGTCATCACCGGACTGGGAACCACTCGTGAACCCTTACCTGCCGACACGCCATCAATCACTATCACTCGCCGGGGATGGGTCGTCACTCACTCACTCGCCTTTCTCTCCGAGTCAGACGTAAAGTAACGAACAGGTCTCAGATAAGGCCAGCACAGCACACATGAGGCAGTCACAAAGTACGGCAGACTAGTGGGGCACGGGTCGAGCACATACAGTACAGCCTCAAGAGGCACCGCCATTCTGTACTGTGTATGCATACTGTGTACTCGCACATAGCGCGTGGCAATGTGGTGTAGCACAGTAGGGCAAAGTTGCTAAACGCACGGCTCGCACAACCAGGGGCTTGCGTGACGACAGTGCTCGGACGCTCGGTTGGCGAGACAGGCGCGGCGACGGCGGGGGGCGCTTGTTCCGCCCTAGATCTGGTGTTGTATGGATGGATGGATGGTGGGTGGATGTGAGTGAGTGAGAGCATATGCCGCGCCCATATCGTCTTTTTCTTGCATCCAACATACGACAAGCCGTGCCTGGCCTGGCCTGATTTGTGTGATGGCATCTCCCGAAGACCGGCCCTGCTCCAATGGACTGGCATCAAGGGACTGTACATTCTCTATACTCCTTGTTATTCATGTCGTCTGAGCATATTGACTACCAAACTATACTTCAAAAACAAACAAGTGACAGACAGCATGGCAACGGCGATACGTCCGAGATCCTAAGGCACTAAGACGACGACAGACTTTCACTTTCACTCACACGTCGACCCACGGTCCACCAGCTCTTCTTCTTCTTCACCAGCAAGCATCTGTGCACTACTAGGCGCACTTTAGTCGATCTGCAGACCCTTGCCCTTCTCGGCCCCCTCTCCCCGCTGGCGCACCCTCGCAGCACGTCAGAACGTCCCGTAGCGCCCTCACTCTCCCCGAGCCGCGATCGCCGCGCGCCCTCCCATCGAAGTGAAGTACAGTTACTATGTACATGTACTTGTCTTGCCTTGCCTGTTCTTGGGACATATCAATCAGGCCCTCTGCACTTTTACGCCACACCTCACTGTCGCTACTACTACCACTACATATCTACATGTCCCCTCGAAACACCTGCATGCTGACACCCGCCGCCCGCGCCTCCGGTCTGTCCTGTTCCGCCTGTTCCATGCCATACAATCCACACCAACAACACCACCCACCCACGCCGCCCACACAGCCTCAGCCGCTGCAGCGTCTAAACTAGCCGAACTTGCCGACCTTACGCGCCACCCATGCGCAGCTCCACCAGACACTTTGAGAGTGCAGCCCAACCGCTCTCCCTTCCTGATAGTTTTGCGTTGGCGACTTGCCTTTGATAATCACCCTTCCTTTTTGACTCCAGTCGTGTCGTGTCTCGCTCAGCCTTGCCAACGGCTTCATGGGGTCGATGGTCGAGCTGCTGAACCGCTCTCCAGTAGAACATGGGCGCCACTCTGCACACGAATATCCCATCGATACAAAAATGGCCGCACAGGGCTTTACTGCAGTCAACGGTCTGGATCGAAGGGATTCAAACCCTGAGGCCACATCGAATCAACCCAGTCACTCGACAACCTCGCACACCAGAACCGATTCTGCCGCCGCTTTGTCTACAGCACCACCCAGAGAAGACGTCCAATCTTCAAGATACTCTTCCGCAAGAAACGACTCCGTACTGTGTCCAGAGCCCGTCATTAAGCAAAGTCCAGAATCCGCCAAGCGGAAACGCCTCATCACAGAAACGATCGAGCAACCATCCGGAGACAATTCTACATTCGCGGGAGCGCTCTCACCAAAGCGACGCATGATTGAAACAAATAACCAATATCACACCAAGACCTCAGAAGGAACGCTCATGGGTCTGCGAAACTCGCATGCCTCGATCGACCCCTTAAATCGGTGAGTCTGGCCATTTGATCCATGACATGCATTAGTGTTAACAAAATTTAGTGAACGATGCTCACGGGAGCGATCGCCCGTTCCTACACGCAATCAGCGTGTGGCACCACCACAAGTCAGACCAGAGACTCAGGCCCACCTTGCCGAGTCACTCGCAACACATCTCCAAAAAGCTCACAAGGATACACCTGATCAAAACGAACAGCAAGCGCAAGCACCCACCGCAACGCGATATAACAAATCACCCTCGGAGGCATATAGCCCTGAAGACCTTGGCGATCCATCTGGAAAACGCAAGCGAAACTTTAGCAATCGCACCAAAACCGGATGTCACACGTGCCGAGGTCGCAAAAAGAAGTGCGATGAGGCCAGGCCCTGGTGCAACAACTGTACCCGCGGTGGGTTTGATTGCGCTGGCTATGGACCTAAGCCGCCCGCAGGCTACAAAGGACCGGCAAGCGGTCGAATCCACATCCCACTGCAATCGAAAACGAAAGATCCCACTCAACAGCACCCAGTGTCTCACCGGTCTGAAGGCCCTCGATATGATCATTGGGGCCAAGTCCAACCGACACCTGCAACACCGCATGATCCCCTGTACCGATACCCTTCGCAGAACTCTTATGAACACCGACATTCACACAGCCGCGACCACTTCGGCAACTCGTCATGGCAACACCGGGAAGCAGATGGGGCGTTCCCTCCCCACATGCAACCACCGATCGATTACAATAATCAGATCATCCCTCCGATTGCGAACCTTGACCACCGACCCTATCAACAATCTCACCCCTCGATGTATGGTCCAGCAGCCGCTTCGAGTCCTCGGGATAGCGTTGGTACCTACTCTTCTCACAACCCGCCATTCTCGCATCTTGGATCAAGCGAAACGTCAGAAAAGTACAAAATGCTCATCGGCGAACCCTACCTGGCCTACGTCGACGAGGATCTGATGGATGACCGTCGGGCGTGCAAAAGAGCCGTCATGCACTGGAACCAAGCTCACTCCGACTCGCGCCCCACCAGCGACGAAGAGAAAGGACGTCTGTTCCAGTGCATCCTCGATCCTTCGAGGAGGACCGAACCGAACCATCAATACCGCGACTACGCCAGCCCGCAGGCCCGCCCGGGCAGCATTGGCTCCCGCGTCATCATCGACAACCCTTTCACCTGTGACTACGGATACAACATCCACATCGGCGACGACACCTACATTGGCGCGAATTGCACCATCGAAGACCCCTGCGACATTTTCATCGGATCCCGCGTGCAGATCGGCAAGAACGTGACACTCTGCGGCAGTATCGCGAACGAAGACTCGTTCCCGCGCAAAGGTTCCCAGGCTACTCTGACGGGAGGCGCCATCATCATCGAAGACGAGGTGATCATCGGTAACGGGACCATCATCCATGCCCATCGAGTAATTGGCAAAGGCGCATCCGTCCGTGCCGGCTCGGTTGTGACAAGGGTAAGCTTTGCTGAGATTGTAAATTTCAGATGCGAGTTCTTCGCTAACAACATATCTACAAACAGAACATCCCACCCTACACCATCGCAGCCGGAAACCCATGCAGAGTCATCCGCTCCTTGCCGCGACCTGATAGCCCGGAGCGACTCAAGCGCCACTCGCGAGAACTCACAGCTTTCACTAATATCAGCAGTGTTGCGAGCAGCGGCGGCGGCGAAGACGATCTTGTTGGTGATAGGCAGCTTGCGCTAGAGAACGAGCAGAGTATGCGTGAGATGCGAGCGAGGAGAGGCATTCGAGATCAGGGGAAGTAAAGGAGTTGACGAGGGTGTCGAGCATTGTATGATGCAGAGTGGATCTTCTCTACCTTGCCTCAACTTGCTCGCTTGATCAACGTCAGGGATGCGAAGATACAACGAAAATGGAGAAAGCAAGTCAAGGCAATAGGGAATGGAATGGAACAGAAAACAGAAAAGAAAAGTCGTCGGGATGAAACCAGCTCTACCGCACGCATTCATGGGAGATGGATAGAAACAAAAGCAGGCGATGACCATAAAAGCAACGACAGAACCCTACCTAATCCACCCCTATCCCTCACTCACTCCATTTAAGCCTCTCCCAATGACTACCCAAGCGTATCTCACACATCGCAGCAAGGAACCTCTGAAGAAAATCCATCAATCCTTCGTTGCGCGCAAAGTATACGACAGCGGCATCCGATCCCTCCCTTCTTCCAGCGCCCACTCACCTTCAGAGAATCCAAGTCAGCAAACAGAGTCACAGTCCAGAAACAAGGGAGAAAGAAAGAAGAACTCACCACCGCCGACCTCCACCATCATCCCCGGAAGCGCATTCCACGGCACGCTCTTATGCTCCACCAGCGCAGTCACCCTCATCCCCGCCGCCAACAAAGCGCCCACGATCTCGCCCAAACCATGATTCCACTCAACCGACTTCTTCGCCTCGAACTTCTTTCCCTCCATCTCCAACCGCACATACGTCGAAGGTGCCTCGCACATAATCGGTCCAGCAGACTCAAAATACGGCTCCTGGATAACCAACAACCCAGCCTCCGCAGCAGCCTTCGCGGCATCGCCATCCCCATCATCCAACCCCCCAATCGCAAACAACACCGGATGTCCCTCTCTCAAAAACAACTCCCCACCAGGCTTGAGCAGCCCAGCAACCGTCTCCGCCCACCGCCGGATGTCAGGCAACCACCCCAACGCCCCGATCCCCGTGAAAACTACTTCCCACTTTCCAGCTCCGAGAACCTGCACCGCGCCGTAGACGTCGCTTTCCACGAAAGTTACCCTCTCGCCACCCGCCGCTTTGGACACCAAATCGCGCGCTATGTGTAGGCTGGCGGGACTGAGGTCTAGTCCGGCGACGTGCGAGGCTCCTAGGCGCGCGAGCGAGAGCGTGTCCGTTCCGATGTGGCATTGTAGGTGGACGGTCTTTTTGTTTTGAAGGGAGGGCAGGAGGGGGAGGTCGAAGGTCAGGGTGTTGGAGAGGAGGGTTGGGGAGGAGATTAGGGCGGCGACGGCGTAGTCGGGGGAGGTGGCGTGCTGTTCGTTGCGTGTTAGGTCTGTTGTGATGGCGAGGGGACGGGGCTGGGGGGTTGTGTTCTGGTTTTCTTGACTTTCTCTTGCCGATGTCGTGACATGGCCTCGTTTCTTTCTTTCCCTCCTCTTGGATGAGTGTGAGAGGAAGCGTTCACTTACGTGCGGAGCACGCTCGTCCCAGCGCGCGCGATTGATGGCTAAGTAGTCGAGATTGTTGGTGTCTGTGTCTGGCTTGGTTGTGGCCTCTTGGTGATGCTGCTGCTGCTGCTGTTGTGACATCTCTACTGTGCTATGTCTCGACTACTACAAGTATCTCAAAAGAAAAATCAGCAATTGAGCCAAGTGCGATAGTCAAAACAACAACAAGAGAATAGCGATCAGAAGACCAAGGAAACACGGATTATGACGTACATTTATGGTATTCGTCGTTGAAAGTCGTGGAAAAAGCGATGTATAGCAAGTATGGATAGCCTTCTAAGTCGATGGAAAATATGACGAAGGATGACCAAGGCGGGTCATCTAGGATTTAATCAGGCCACGAGAAGAAGGGGATGTTAAGGGCATAACAACCATGGCTTTTCCGGTTATGTTAACAAAAGTCGACCGGTGACTGAGAGTCGACACCGCATCGAAGCTTGGAACGTCGAAGGGTCTGCTGCTTGCGGACTGTGGCTGAACACAGACAAGTGTACCTGGATATCTTGTGAGTATCTAGGCTGTAACATATATATTACGGCTGTTCTGTGTGACGTCGGGTGACAGTAGTGATGACGGACGGAGAGACAGACAGACATCGTAAACGTGAAGATGACACTCTTGTGTAAAGGCTCTCCGTCTGACATCGAGGTATCGGAATAGAAGTGCTGAGGAAATACCCAGGAAAGGGAGGAGACAGTAGAAATAAAAGAGAAATGGCAATGTTTCGATCTCGGTTGGTAAAGAGATGAGGAACTCTTCGGAAGACGTTGATCCTTTTAGCGAGTCGTAGATGTATTTTGATTATGTTCCTGAAGTACGAGTTTTTCGATATTTTCCTATATATGACACAAGTATTACCGTTCCTACACATGATGTGATATGTTGATCCTTCTGCCGTGATATGTTTCCCGCCCTTTTTATAGCTCCAAAGTTAAAAAGTCCAAGTCGTGAATGTGAGCGAGGTTATCGCCCACAGATATGAGTAAGAGAAACGAAAGAACGACAAAAGAAAGGGGTCTCTCGAAAAGAATAAACAGATCCCCTAGCCAAGCTTTGACCAGGGAAAAGAACGCCAATGGTATGTCCAAAGTAAAGAGTCGATGAAATCCCCCCAGCGAATATGGTCCAGTACCGCACCGGATGCAGATGGATGTGTAATGTTTGTTCGTGAATACGCTCGAAATGCAGCAATCGTTCTGCCTGGGTCGTTTATCCCCAAGACGAGAACGGGGTTTAAAAACAAAAGAAGTCCCGTCGCCAGCACAAAAGACGAGCCTAGAAGTTACTAGCCGTGTTGACAGCACCGTTCGGGTTACGGTACGAGCTCGTCGACAGAGTCGGCGCGTGGCTGGAAGCAGAAGTCTGCTTCTCACGTCCTAGGCTGTCGCGCGGCGAGCCCGCAGTCCCCATGCCGAAATCGTCCACTGCTGCTGCCTGCTCGCGCTTCTTCTTGCCCCAGAGTCTCCAGGCGACGATGGCCAGGCCGCCGATCAAGATCGCTCCGCCAATACCGCCAACGACACCGCCGATAATAGCTTTGGTTTGCGGGGCCATGGAACTGCTGCTTCCGCCTCCGCTGCCGCCCTTTGCAAGAGTCGGGTCGATAGTAGCCGTTGCTATTTCGGTGGAGGAGACGATGCGGTCGCCTGTCACGACGCGGGAGCGGACTGTGCCGTCTTCTGTGAAGTAGCTTGTTATGGTGTAGGGCTCGGTGGATTCACGGACGACTGCGGATGTGATTGTCGTTTTGGAGGCGAAGGTGGAGGGATCGATGGTGCTGCTGCCGATGACGACGACGGACCCGCCATCGTCGCCGTCGGCTTGCGTGCGGACGGCGGACGTGGGTGTGCTGGATGCCGATGCCGGGATTGATGAAGTGATTGTGCTGCCTTTGCTGTCCGTCGTGGTCACCTCGACCTGGGATGTGGGGGTAGCGCTGGTTTCCGATGTTTCTGTGCCAGTGGCTTCTTCTGACGTGTTGGCATCTTCGCTGGCGGACGTTGACTCTGATGTGGTCTCTTCAGGCTGCTGTTGGTCGGAAGTCTGCGTGGCAGAAGTTCCAGTGGTATCCTCGCCCGTGATTGTAGGTCCGGCAGATGTAACCGGATCGTTTGTGGTTTCGGTGGCCGTGGCAGATGGTTCCTCGCTGGTTGAGGAATCGGTGGGTGTTGTGGCCGAGGTGTCTTGCGTAGAGGACTCGTCCGAGGTCGTTGGATCGGCGGATGTGGTGGGAGCGACGGAGCTACTGGAGGTGACTCCAGTGCCGATGACTTGTCGTTTGTTCGGCATGACTCCTTGAGGAATATCCTGGGCGCGAATGTGGGCGAAGCTGGCGAGAGCAGAGAACATGACTGGAGTAGGTCGCATGGTGGGCGATCAAAAGGCAGAAAGGTCTAGCAGTTTCGATACTGCAAGCTCGGAAGCGAGGCAGCGATGGAAGTCTGTCGGGTCGTGTAGCAAATGAATCGCAAGACGTGATTGGCAAGCGAGGCGGGCAGGCGTTGGACCGTAATTTGCAGCGGCGTGTGACGGCGAGTGAGGCTCCTTCCCGAAGAAGTAAGCGGTGGTGGTTATAGAGTGTGTGTGAGAGCGAGTGGCTGGTTGAGAGACTGGAGCGAGTGAGGTACAGTACTGTATGGTGGATGTACAAGCGAGGGTGGTGGTGGTGGCGAGAGTGGTAAGGTAGTGTGTGTTCAGTGAATGATAATGATGATGATGATGATGATGAAAGTCAGTAATTACAAGTGAGAAGGGACGGAAAGGCAGGCACAAGCACAAGCACAGGCACAGGCATCAATCAATAATAATCAGGCTGACGTTGCCCAGAGCAGAAAGAAGGAGGAGGGTGGACAAGTGCGTAACGCCCGCCGCCAGACCATGACTATTTCTGGTCTTGCAGCCCTCAGCTCATCGGCCGTGCAACGACCCGAGCGCAACCACAACAATTAATCTGAAAGCCCTTTACCACTGATCGTGCTGCCTGCTTGGTGGGAAGGTTTATACGTACAATAAATAAATAACACACTACATCATCTAATCATCAGTCCATCCCAGCAACCAACTCACCTCCCCATCTCAATCTCCAACAACATCAATTGGTGAGTAAAGTATCAAGTATTCATGTACCCCCTCAACACGGCCAATACTTCAAAAATCCCACCCCAGACACGCAACCTGGGGCGCGCGCTCTCCGCCCGCCGCGTCAGACTTTCGCTAGTCTCGCGGGCGCAGGATGGGTTTCCCTTCGAAACGCTCCGTAAGCGTGCGGCATGATGCCTGTTAAGATTCCAACTTGCATGCTGCGAGAAGCCTGTGATCGACACGCGGGAGAGAAGTGGTGCAGACTGCAGAGAGGGAGAGAGAGAGAGAGAGAGAGAGAGAGAAAGAGGAAGACGTGCAGAGAGCAGCAGAGTCTGGCCAGGCCTGCTGACGGAGATCGGCGTCCGCCAGAGGTCTCGACTGCTTCCTCCGTTTACTCTCCACGAAGTGCTTGAGTTCTGCAATGGTTGAGGCAGATGTAAGTACTTATGTACTCAAGCTGTGGTGAATATCCATCATTGTGCACCTGGTGAGTTGGATGGGCTTTTGAATCTATCTGATGCATTTGATCCCTTTGCATCTGATCTCAGAGAAAACGCCATCGACCAGGCGAAGTTTCACTCCATGTTCCCTTGTGCGCTTCCGGCGGACTTGGTCGTTTTCAACAAATCGCTAGTACAACGACGAAAACAGATCAATACATTCACATAATATCACATCCCCCTCCAGCGCTGACCGCGCTTGACAACAAAGTTGACGATAAAACGGCAAAAGACTCAAGAAAAGGCGTTTTACCGGCCGGTACCTTTGATCCTTGGCCCCTAGCGCAACGTGCTCTCGTTTCAAACTACCACGGTACGACTGAAACCTTGCTAACCGAGCCCTTGAATAATAGTAATAACAACAACATGGAGCCTACCGAGTAGGGTCCTGTTCACGTGTCGTCAGACGAACAACACAAGAAGCGAAACAAACCACACCAGGGTTCATGTTGCACGTCCTGCCCTGTTTGTAAAAATCGACGTTCCTCAAATGGTGGTAATCCCGAACAAAAGCTGTGAAATGTGATATGCTACCTCCAAGGTTCTCCCAGGTTGCTAACGATGTAGACGAGACCAGGACGGTTTTATTGTTCTTTGGATAGAGATGTAAAAACCAGCATTTGCCGGGGAATGGAAACCACAACATATTTACGACCTCTCAACCGATCAACTGACGCATCATCAAAATAAGAGTACTTGACCATTTCTATCTCGGAGAAGAAGATAAAATACAATACGAAAGGCGTGTAGCAACGTGATAAAGAAAGCCCGAATGGAAGCCCTTTTCCTTCCTAAAAACCCAACCCAGAAGCGCCACAATGCCGTTGATCCCATTAGAAAAGAACTCATCATCAATCGTCGTCGTCAACAAGTACAACCAAAAAGACAGCCACAGCGTCTGACCACGAAATGCAAGGCGGAGATCAGGTCATCATACTACGACGCCTGCTCGCCGCACTTGTCCTGCCAGTACTGCCACCGCTGGTGCTGGTACTGCTGCTCGAGGTCTTCACCCGCTCAATATCGCCAGCTGCGACATGATTGCCAGCGGAGCCAGCGCTAGACTTCATCGTATCCTTTGGAATCGATGAGTGTCTCCTATGACTTCTCGCGGGGGCTGTTGACGAAATCTTCGGGGCCGAAGGAATATGCGATTGCTGTTGATCCGCTGGCGAAGACGATGAGTCTTTGAAGTCGTACAGATCCAGTTCGTGTATTTTGCGGGCGGCGTCGTCGAGGTCGTCTGACGAGGCCCTGTTGCTGTCTTTTTGCTCCTTGTCTTGGGTGGTTGATGAGCGGACGCGTTGCTTCGGCTTCGCATCACTCGAAACACCACCATCCCCATCCATCTTCGAAGGCGCAATCGAACCAAAGCTCACGCCATCTCCCCTCCTCTCTTTGTCCAGCAATGGACTCGCAGCCTCCGCCCTCGTAGCAGCCTCGCCCGCCGCTGGCAGAGTCTTCCACGCATCCTCGTCCTGGGGTTCGCTTTTGACGGTAGTACCGCCAACGCTAGCACCGCGGGATTTTCTCTCCCCTGACCCGCTCATAGCGCGTCTGTGGTGTTGGAGACCCGTGACGGCGTCCATCATGCCCTTTTCCTGGCGGCGCATTTTGGCGCCTAGACTCGGTTCAGCGTAATTGACGGCTGAGCGCGCTCGGCGGGAAGGGCGAGCGGCTTCGACGACGGTGGCGCTGTTTGGGCCGGTTGGGGGTGGAGTGCCGCTTCTGTTGGTTGGGGCGGTGGAGTATTCGGGGGTTGGTGAGAAGATGTCTGGTGGTGCGGGAGTTTGAGATGTTTGTTCGTGAGTCGCTGCTGTTGCTGGTTGGTGTACTTCGGTAAGCTCGATGCTGGTGACGTTGATTTCTGGTTCTTGTTGTGGAGGAGGAATCGCTGACAGTCTCGATCTCCTGGATGTAGTGCGTTCCTTAGCTGCACCGAACTTGGGCTGTGAGGGTTTCTTTGCGTCGTCGCACAAGGGCTTGTCTGCATTGGCGACTGTCTTTCTGGGGGACATGTTCACACTCTTGTCTCCCAAGACTCTGCGCGCTGAAGGAGGCGCTGGTGCTTGTATTTCGACGCTCTCGGGCTTCTCCTCTGACTCAATCGACATCTCTACAGCAGTCTTCTCCGGTTCAAGAGCAACCTTGCGGCTGAAGGTGAAGTCTGTCTTGCTTGGTGCGTTCGCTGGCTTGTCCAGATCCCGATCGGCCAGCTTTCGTTTCGCTCCTGTGCGAAGAGTGGGAGCTGTGGCTTCTGCATCGGAAGTGGATGGTGACGGCGGCGGAATAATAGAATGTCTTCGCAATTCAAGCTTGGGTTGGCTGTCCTTGCGCTTTCGTCTGGTCTCCAGATTGACAGACATACTCGCAGGCAAGTCTTCATCTTGCGATTTCCTCTCGGTTTCCGGCTCAGATTCTGTTGGTGACTCGACCTCCTGAGATTCTGCAGCATTCCGAGCATCGAACTTGATAGGTTCTTGACACTCGAATCGCGCGACAGGTGGTGGTCCCAGATCAGGACTTCCATTGCTGCTTCCGTCGCTGAGTCGTATAGCTTTGATTTCCGCCGCTTCAAGTGTCCGCCGCTGGTGAACCTTGTCCTCGTCGATAGTAGGCATCTGGCAATCACGCATCAACTCCGCCAGAGGCTGCCTCTCCCGAAACTCCATCTGCGACAGCACGCTCATCCTCCTCTCTTCGCGCTCCTGCAAGTCATTCACCCTCTGCTGCTTGTCTTCTTCGATTCCTTCCACGATCCCACTGAGCTCCCTCAGCTTGGCCATCATCTCCTCTTTGAAGCTGCGTACGCCCTCAGTCGTGCTCTGCCGCCGCGCATCATGCTCGAAATTTCTTGCGCGCAATAATTCCTCTCTCAGCTCCAGGTTCGTCTGCAGCAGCCGGCTGACCTCGATTTCCAAGCTCCTTATGCGCAGCGACTGTGTCGAATTATTCTTGGCGAGCTCGCGGTTTTGCCTGATGAAGCGACGCTTGACTTCGTCGTAGTTAGCGGGTAAGTTCTGCCTGGGTTGAGGGGGAGGTCGTGATTTGGTGCGCATGACGGGAGGATGCCCGTCGCGGGCATGAGATTCTGGACCGTTGATGGAGTTGGGGCATTGTGTATTGACTTACGGGCATCTACGCTCTCGACTCCTGCTATTCCTCCAGCCAGCACTGCTGCAGGCACAGCAGGCGCGACAGGCGGCTCGTTCAGTCTCGCCATTCGGCGGCAAGCATTCGCGGGACGCAGCTGTATACAATGTGTAGTAACGATGTATGTCGGTATCGCTGTTGCGCTGCAAAGATAGCGTGTGTACTGCTGTCGTATTCGATTCGTATGATTATTTAGCGATGGTTGGCGGCGGGCTCGGGAAAGTAAACAGTGTGTTTATTCCTCGATCAACAATGACAACGTCCGACGCTAGACTCCACAACGGCCCGTGCCCCTCTTCGTATGCATCCCCCAATGTGGGACATGGCTTCCTAGATCTCTACATTGAACGGATGAGACTGCGATTAAACGAATTACACCGGCCGAAACGACTTTACGATATCACGACTCACGATCATGTCTTTCGCGCCACGCACAACCACCATCCGCCCATCCTCCGGCCTCGGGCTTGGCGGATCGCAAAACTCACAGTCCTCCGCCTTGCAAGCGCGCATTCATGAGAAGAAGAGCGAGCTAGAGTCGTTGCGCCAATTACGAGATCTAAGTGCTGGTCTGGCCGGCCAGATGCAACAGCTCGAAGAGAAGCTTGGGACATTGAGTGATGGCACAGAAGCGGTGGCCGCTGTGATGGCCAACTGGGGGAGTGTGTTGAGAGCGGTCAGCATGGCGAGTGGTAAGTGGATGGTAGTAGTGGTCGAGGCTGTTGTTGTGTGGAATATGGGCTGATTTTTGGCTAGCTGGTATACCGAAGCCGAAAGAGGACGACACTGGTGAGGGAGAAGACGAGGCGCAACAACTACCGAATACGCTTGTGAGGATTCCAATTCACCAAGCTGAGGCTGCGCAGAGAGAGCAAGAAAAGGAGGCTGCTGCTGGGGCTGGTTGAAGCACGTGTCGCAGGGTGTTTGGAAGTTATGATATGCAACCTCACAGGGCACAGGGCACATGATCACTGCAGAGCAGAAAGCTACTGCAGAATGACGGCCGCCGACGAACACGGATTGGAACGTGCCTAAAGATACGTCGTCACTATCGTGATCGCAACACGGGAAACTGGGATCAAGGCCTCCAAGAATACCTCGAGAGACGCGGTACGGGTCTTCAATGGAGGGAGACGCAAGAGGCGCCCGGTAACGGCGCAAGAAGCGACTGAGTATCAGAAGATTGATTGCTCTCTTGCGAACCGTAGACTGTTGAGTTATAATGCGACCAGCGCATAGTATAATGTCTGCAAGAAGCGCGATGCCGTATCGCCACCTCGAAACCCCCCCAGTCACGCTCAATCTAACTTCCCGGAGCAATGCTCATCTTTGCCTATTGTCTTTCCATGCCGTGTATGCATGTAGTGTCTGAGCGGCGCCGCATTGACCCTGTGACGACAGTATCCTCCCTTTTTCGCCATATCCAGGTCGTGGCCTCGACGTATCGATATCGAAATTGCTGC
>Ga0265780_10004694_pt1 | contig 17515 bp, 14 predicted proteins | sample P1T30metagenome_FD_192432 | JGI IMG/M metagenome (GOLD analysis project Ga0265780, IMG submission 192432) | Plant litter microbial communities from East Loma Ridge, Irvine, California - P1 T30 | ecosystem: Environmental > Terrestrial > Plant litter > Unclassified | place: USA: California...
GCAAGTTATAAGAAGGACCCAAGTCTCCAACTCTTCTCTATCCAGAGGCCCAGATTTGGCAATACACACACGCCACTGCACTCTTCGTGCCTGAAGAATTTCGATGGTGGTTTGCCAGATCTCTTTCGCAATCTCACCGAATACACGTGTGCCGAGATGATACGAGACGACCGCTTGTGATTTGCCGCAGCTGTCAGACCATGCTGCGGTGAGCCAGTTACCATCCAAGCTGATGGCGTAAGCTATGTGCATGTAAGAATTTTCACGCAGCAAATCCTGCGGCGGTTCCGATAACAGCTTAAACTGGACGTTGCGAGGTAGGCTTTCCTCGAGCTGAAAGGCAGGCGCTTTGTATATGCTCAGCGGTGTCTTGTCAGTACCAGCAACGCTCGGCGGACAGCGATCGTACACCTCACGCGCTAGACTGACATACGTGGCGGCATCGAGTATGATAGGTACATCGAAAGAGGCGAGATACTTGATAGGGATGACCTGCAGTACCAAATCGGGTTTTGGAGTTGGATCTGGCCGACCTGGGGGGCCTTGACCGTAGGCCTGGAAAAGTGCCCAGAATGCCGAACAAAGTTCCCACAGTGCTGCAGCGTTGCCAAAGGGATCGACCATGTATACGACAAAGGCGTCGATCTTGGCGTCTTGCTGCTCTCCTATTTGTGCATGCTGGATGGCAAGCAGCTTGCCCAGTTGTGTGCATGTATCTTTTAGTGCCTTGAACGCGTCTTTGGCAGACGTTTGTGAGTTGACCTTGACAGGCACTAAACCTCCTTCATATTCGACGACTGTCTCGACGCGGGCGTGCGAACCCAGCTTACAGGTATCATACGCAAGCTGAAGATTGAGCATAAAACGGTCCAGTATTGGCCTCAGTGAGGCGCTGTGCGGGTAGATGCAGAATGCGACGACATTCTTTGGTGGACTCACGGGTGCCAATCCGAGAGGCTCCCAAAAAGCTATTGATGGTGGCAAAAGATCCCAGTGCGTGTCCGCTCTCCGAACCCTCACAAAGGGGGGATTCATGGGGTACATGTGGTTGCTGGGAATTGCGTTACTCTCGTTCGGCTTCCTTGGCGGAGGCCTCTGCTGGCCTTTTGCTTGAGCCGAGAGATCCGGAAACACGTCGTGGATTGCAATGAGCGCGGACAATGTACATTCCGCTGCTTTGGGGAAAAGCTCTCTGATGCATGTTTGCCAACGTGTCTCAGAAGAAGGTCCAATGCTGGATGTTGAGTCGAACAAAGCATTTTCGTTCAGTAGATCTAGCGTGGCGGAGACGATTTGATCGGTGAGTATTTGAGTGACAGCTATGCTCTCTTTGCCATTCAAGGGCTTCTCTTCTGGTAACTCCATGCTCAAGTCAGGCTGGGATGTCGGTGTATCTGGCAGCTGTGTTACTGAGGATGGCAATGCCGGGATCGCATATCTAGCTCCATTGGGAGGCCGCTCTGAGGGTGAAGGAAGGCGAACCATCGACCAATCCCATGTGTTGGGCTCGAATAGTGTAAGCGAGGATTCGTCGAGTAGCAGGCTATTGGAGTCCTGCCAATCACCGGCGAGTGATTCGGCAAAGGACGTGACCGAAAGAGGTGTTCCATGACCCTCTGTAGGGAGCTTGCGTTTGGCAGGTATGATCAGACGGCCCAAAAATGGCAGCGGGTGTGTATCAACCGGATCTTCTGGACTTTCTTCAGATACGTCGGATGTTTCGCTTTCGGAGTCAGATGCGGAATCATCACTGACTGCTCGAGCCAAAGATAATGCTTCAGGTGATTTAGCGGTCGATGCTACGCCAATAGCATGGCGCAGCTTGTTTAGAAGCGGTAAATCCTTCAGGCTCTTCAGTCGTCCAGGATTGACTGCACTCTCATCGTCTTCATTTATTTCGATGCGTGCAGCAAACCGACCGTCTTGGTATTTCGCATCGACAAGGCTCAGCCTGCGACTAAAGTCCAGCGAGTGGAAAGCACTATTCGTTCGTTGAAGGGAGGCGGGGTACGAAGATGGCTGCTTGGGCGGGGACGGCTGCAATGTTTTTGCAATAGCACTTGGGCTCAATGGTGGAGTAGCGTCCTTCCTCGCAGGAGAGTTCTGCTTTATTCGCGCAGGCGATGAGGATAATGCCTCAACTGCAACAACGGCTTGTGCCTCTTGCTCGGAATCCTTCTCCTCTGGCATGCCGTCATTGGCGGGCTGGTAAGGTGCTGCAAGAGCGCTCTCTAGCGCTGCCAAGGGGTCGGACATCTCTTCCTTGACAGATGGCTCCTCCTCATGTGCGATGGCAACATCGTGGTCGAGCTGTTTGTGGGATTTGTTGCTGCTTTCCGGCAGTGCTGGTGCGTCAGCCATATTTACGTCGTCACCGTCCGGTCCGTCAAAGAAATCGAAGTCTGCCTCTTCTACATCTGGCCCACCAAAAGCATCTCCTTCCATGTCTTCAAACAGATCATCGTCCTCGCCCGATGTCTGGAAGGGTTCAAGGGGCGCGGGAAATATAGGTGAAGTGGAGGCGTGCTGTTGATTGTCGGTGGCGGGATAGTCTTGAGGCGCGGACAAGTTGATAGCGGGAGTATTCCCACCAGGTACAAGAACTACGTTGGATGCAGTGCCGGAAACGCTTGGTGTGTCGGTCGAAGAAATCCCAGTACCAGGTACTATACCATCAGGGGGTGTAGGATAGACACCACTCACAGCTTGGAGATCACCGTAGACACCAGTTCGGGCCGTGAAAGGGGACGATGGATAGAGACCCGGGGCCTCCTCTTTGCGGCGCATGGCGTCCTCTTCGGCCTTTTTGGCTTTGCGTTGGATATCCAGTAGCTTGTCTCGTTCCAACTGTCCTGTGAACCAGTCTTGCGCAGCGTCTACGGGATCACGAAACCCTGCAGAACCTGGGACCTCGAACCATTTGAGGTCGTCCTGAAACGGCGGGGAGATGGACAATTCGTTTGCCCCATGACTTAAATTTCCTATCGGAACCGAACTTTGCATGAAGCACAGCGAGCGAGGCCACAGCACATCTCGGGCTGAAGTGGGCAGATGGGGACTCATTGCTGGAAATTGCGCCAATTGGCCAACACGGATGGTTACCCAAGCACTACTCCTGTCGAGATTTGGCAAAGAGTGGCCGCGCCGGCTCAGCCATCGTCCCACACTTGACTTCCATCTACCGATGCTCTGTTCCAGTGAATCTGTTCTTGCTTTCTTCTTCTGGATTTTGCGGTTGTTATCATCTGCTGACGGTTGTAGCGGATCGTCGAAGCTCGAAATACTCGCTAGCATGGCGTTTGGCGCAACACGAATGCATCTGCCCACTAGCTGCTGCTGATCATCTTCGGGTACATCGTCCAAGCATTGTAGCGTTAGGGTGCGCTCGGTAGATGTGGATATAAGCAGTGTGCCTGAGCTGAACCAATGCACATGGACGCTTGTGAGCCAGTATAGTCTGTCGAAGGCTGAGACACATTTCCCCTCTTCTTGAGGAGGTTCGATTTTGGAGACGAAAGTGCGGTAATTGAGTGCGACAGCCCCACAGTCCTTGACCAGAAAGAAGGATACGAGAGCAGTGACTGAAGATGCGAATAGCTCATATACAACAAAGCAGTCGAGAGGCTGTTGTTCGCTCGCGCCAGCCTGACTTCCACCTTGAGTGGAACGTACATTCGCTCCCGGAGCGTTGTTCGGCGATGATGTGCGTGACGGAGTCGTAGCGGGGCTGGCGAATGCATGCGGATTCCCTGGGCGCATGGGAGGTCGTGCCATTTCAGTTGCCTTCATGAAGCCGGCTTGTTCGCCTAGACATAGTCAGCACACGCTGCAAAAGAGATGCGCTATACATACGTTGTAAGACATAGCCCTCGACCACGGGCAGCTCTATCGCGTCTTGGCTACCCGCCTCGACAGTGGTGGGCTTGAAATACCACAGCCACGGTCGGGATGCATCCTGAGTGACGAGATGCCGGCCATGTCGGAGCTCTGCTTCAGCGGTGCATAGATGGTCGGAGGAGTTTGCGCCGGCACTTTGCGTGACGGATTGCTTGGTGTCGCGCGTTATGGAGAAGGCTTGGTATGCGATAGCTTCGAAGTCTCCCTGTGCGGTGTCAGCGCGATAGTCTTCGGGTGGGGGCAGGAACATACAATCGCTTGCGCATTCGTGGTGCAGGTTTTGAGAAGTTCCATTAGAGAGACGGCTGCCCTCTATGGAACATGCAGATGGTGTCCGCGTCGTATTTGCAGTACCAGTAAGACCTTCATCAACTCCACTGGTGCCCGTGAATCGCAAGTGTAGTTGTTATCGCAGGCTGCCTGTTGCGATGTGGGCGACTGGCCCGGTATAGGCTATTGGTGTTGGATAAGCTGTTGGTGTGGTTTGTGGATGGGGCATGGTGTTGCGAGTGGAGATAATGGAGAAAGACGTCCGGACGCGTGTGGCCGGAGTCGGATGGGAAGCACGGTGGATCGCGTGATAGAGCGGCGTGATAGAGCGGGACGCAACGCAACTACCTCCAGAATCAGACCCAAAATGGACGTGCTGTAGTACGAAGTACAAGAGCTGGCGCGAGATTCCTTCCCATCTGTCTCTGGACGTCAAGGGCGCCAGCCAGCGGACCCACTTGCAGCCACGCTAACATTAGCGTACTCTCTGCGTACCTAGGTAGTAACTTTTTTGAACCACCCGGACCTCTTCGTCAAGAAGTCTGCGAATTCCCGCTGCAACGCTTCACACCACCGCCACGATGAAGATTTCCAATTCTGCGGTGCCCGTATACACTATCAGCGGCAGTGAAGCCCGTCCGCTGCCCGAATGGTTGATCCGACGAAGAAAACGGTGCGCAACTTCCTTCCCGTCTCAAGCTGCACGTGAGCTAACATTTTCGCAGGAGTCTGAAGAACGATCCTGAGTTTGCAAGTCGCGTGGAGCTGCTGCAGGACTTTGACTTTGAAGAAGCCAGCCAGTGCGTGCGAGTCAGCGAAGATGGCGACTGGGTTATGTCTACAGGCACATACAAGGTAACGCTTGCGCCGGGGCCTTTGGAGAGTTTTGCTGACGTTGAATAGCCTCAAATACATGTCCACTACCTTCCTCACCTGTCACTGTCCTTTGCGCGCCACACAAACAGCCTGAACCAGACGTTCCGACTTCTCTCGAGCGACTACACCAAGAGTGTGCATCTCCAATCCGACCGAGTAATCGAGTTCCACACCGGAGGCGGCCTCCACTACTCGACACGCATACCGCGATATGGCAGGGATTTGATCTACGACAGGCGGTCGGCAGAATGCTTAGTACCTTCAGTAGGCGTGAATGCTGAAGGTCTGGGAGAGGCGTACAGACTGAATCTGGAGGTGGGGCGATTCATGCGAAGCTACGAGATCGATGTAGGGGGGGACGACACTGCCATGGCTGGTGGCGGATCTCTGCAGGGCGGCATCAACGCGGGCGCAGTCAACACTGGCGCAATCGCCGAAGACAGCCACAACCTGCTCGCATTCGGAACATCTTTGGGCACGGTCGAATTTTGGGACTCGCGATCACGAAACAGAGTTGGCATACTCTCCGCACCCCAAGACTCGTTCGAAGGAAGAGCAGAGATTAGCGCCATGACGTACCATCGATCTGGTCTGGAGCTGGCGGTTGGAAACTCGAACGGCTTGGTCCACCTTTACGACCTACGATCACCACAACCCCTTCTCAAGAAAGACCAAGGATACGGCTTTGCGATCAAGAACATCATCTACCTGGACTCGAACACATTGACGCGCGCCCAAACTGCCGAACCCAAGATCCTGACTGCAGACAAGCGCATCATCAAGATATGGAACTCTCAAGACGGCGCTGCGTGGACTTCGGTGGAGCCTGCTGTAGACATGAATCACGTCGAGTGGGTCAAGGACAGCGGTATGCTGCTGACTGCCAACGAAGGAAAGCAGCAGCATTCATTCTTCATCCCACAGCTGGGACCTGCGCCAAAATGGTGTGCCTTCTTGGACAACATTGTGGAAGAAATGGCAGAAGACCCCACCGACCCCAATGCATTCGGCAAGGGTTCAGCTGGCGAGGTCTACGACAACTTCAAATTCTTGACGATGCAACAATTGCAGCAACTCAACCTCGATCATCTCGTCGGTACGACGAACTTACTACGGCCGTACATGCACGGTTACTTTGTAGCACAGAAACTATATGAGGAGGCACGCATGATCTCGAACCCAGATCTCTGGCAAGAACAGCGGGCGAAGAGCATTGCTGAGAAAATCAACAAGGAGCGCGAAAGCAGAATTCGTGGTAACAAGAAGGTCGCTGTCAAGGTCAACAGGAAGCTTGCGGAGAAGATACTCGAGCGACAGGACAAGGAGGAACGCAGGAGAGCTAAGCGAGTGCTCAAGAAGGGCGGTGACGACGACATGGTGGACGTTGACAAGGCACCTGCTGTTGGCGAAGTCGACGCAGAAGCACCGAGTAAGGCTGCGGGTGCTGGAACTATTCTCAGTGATCCTCGATTCGCGAAGCTGTTCGAGGACGAGGACTTCGAGGTTGATGAGCAATCACACGAGTTCCAGGCGCTCAATCCCAGCACAAAGATACCGAAAGGTCTCACAGCGGCCGAACAAGAAGAACTGGAGCCTCGTAAGGGCTCATCGGATGAGGAGTCTTCCGGTTCCGAGACCGAGCAGATTCGCCCGGCCAAGAAGCAGCAAGAAAAGGACAATGGCCGCATCTCCACATCAAGCTATAAGAAGGCCGGACACAGGTCACAACATGGTCCTGAGATGGTGGTATCCAATTCAAATACCAGGAAAACTGGGCCGGCACGCGACAAGTCATTTGGCTCGCGCGTGTCGAAGCTCAAGGATAGAGCACCAACGACCAAGAGCACAACGACTGTGGTGGGCGAGCGAGAAATCACATTCGCGCCAGAGAAGAAGCAGAAAAAGCGGCCAGATGATGCCAGTGGTCAGCGACACGACCGGAGGAAGGACAAGGACAGGCGAAGCGCGAGTAACAATGCTTTCCGTGGGATGTAAAATGTATCCAATAGCATGGCTAGGCTGCAAGATAGAGATGAATGATACCCTGATCACTTTCACCTAATGCTGTATGGCTGAACGATCCGTTTCAAGTCGAGATAAGCACGCAGAAGATTGGCCCAGGGTCTTCTTGCCCATTTGGAGAGTAGGTGTCGCTGTCTGGCCAATGAGCGATCTGCTGACTACCGTGGGTCCGTCCCGAAGCCGTCGAGAAAGACAAACGGAATAATAAACGTCTCCTCCACCGCCTTCTGCCTCACACCTTGCATCACAGCACCCTCGGCTCTGCAGCACACTCCCGTCGACTTAACCCCTCCCATCCACGACCTCCCACGCCACACAAAAGCCAAACACCAATCCCTCCACCTCAACCCGACAAATTTCTCTACACACATCCACCATGGCCGACAAGGAATACACCTACTCTGAAGTCTCCGAGCACAACACCAAAAAGGACCTGTTCATTGTAGTCCACGACAAAGTCTACAATGCCTCGAGCTTCGTCGACGAGCACCCGTACGTTCACCCCCTATGCGCTTCCTGCCCTCCCCACCCGCCCGCCCACCCCCGCGAACCCCCCAGGCGCACCACCCTAGCGCGTTGCAATAGTCGCTAACACACCAGCCCAGCGGCGGCGAAGAAGTCCTCCTCGACGTCGGCGGCCAGGACTCGACCGAAGCATTCGAGGACGTCGGGCACTCAGACGAGGCCCGCGAGATTCTCGACGGCATGCTTGTCGGCACTTTGAAGCGCCAGGTAAGTCTACATCCCATGCCTTCCCTTCCCTTCCCTCGGCCGAATCTCGGTCCCCCGTATCCCGAGTGCGTCGCTAATGTAAGGTAGGAGGGCGACCCCAAGCCCAAGAGCTACTCCGCCCCCGCGCCTTCCGCCCAGACGTCCGATGGCGCATCGACCGGCGTCGGTCTGTATGCTGTCATCTTGCTCGGCGGCGCGCTGGCTTTCGGCGCGTACAAGTTTCTGCAAGGTCAGTCGAAGCAGGATGGCGCGATTTGAGAACGTCCCGGCTTAAGTGGCGAAAGGTTGAACGCGATACGATCGATATGAGGGGGTTGGACACCGGGCTCAACACACGGTGTGTGGGGGAGAGGGGGGTGGAGATGGAGATGGAAGTGGGCGGGATAGATCTGGGGGATGGGAGAGGGATGGGGGTTTCTGGTGCTGACACGGCACGGATTGGATTTTGAAGAGACATGCAATATTCAATTCTTTTCTATGATGCTTTTTACGCCGTGAATAGGATTTGTGAATAAGAGTGAGGATAAACACTCAAATCACCGGCGACGTGTTCCTTTTCTTTTTTGAGTTATGTGCAGGTTCATGATAGCATCAGAATAGTCTGACACGATGAATAAAAACTGGCATGCCATGAACACCACCCATGCCACAGGATTTCTCACCCCATCATACTTCCGATCCCCAGGATCCATTAAACTCCCCTCTCCACTACCAACTCCCCAACACCTTAACCCTCATCCACTCACTCGTGCCGACGCCCAAATTCAACCCATTCCTCGCCCACCACCTGCGCACACTCTCGCCCCTCTCGCCCTCAACCCCATCCTCCAGCGCCTCCTCGATATCACACGTCTTATACTCGACCTTCAAGCCACTGCGCTTCCACCACTCCAACACACCCGCATGCCCCATTTTCGTAGGCCCAACGAGGACCTGATTATCAAACAGCATTTTCTCGCCGCGCAGTTTGCGCCAGTAATCGAGGATGGGGGTGTGTCCATGCGTGGATGCGATCTTCGCAATCGAGTCCTCGTGGGAGAAGGGTATGGACGAGGTGACCCAGAAGTGGATGCTGGGCAGGGAGCCGGATTGCGTGGCGTATGTGATGGACTTGCCGACTTTGAGTGCGAGGGCGTCGCGGTGGGATTTGTGTTGCGCGCCGGGGGAGGGGGGCGGGTCGGGCGTGGATTTGTAGCGCGAGTGCTCTTTCCACCATGTTAGGACGGCGATGTGGCTCTGGGAGCTGGCTTGTTCGAGCGCGGCTTCGGTGTATTTGAGGGGCAGGCCTGAGGTGTACCACCAGTCGAGGGCGCGGACGGAGTTGGTGCGGCTGGCGTTGTCCATGGCTTCGGCGGAGTATTCTTTGGTGAGGAAGGTTGGGGAGGTGCGCCAGTATTCGAGGATTTCGGTTTTGCCGAAGACGGAGGCTTTGTGTGGGAGGAAGGTGTGCCCAAAGGTGCCCCAGAAGAGGTCTTTGTGGTAGTGTTCTAGATGGGTGAGGACGGGCACCATTGCGAAGCGCATGATGAGCTCGATGCAGAGACGCGATATGCGGGTGTATCTTTCCGCGTCGAGTAGGCTGTTGATGTCGGCATACGGGGTTGTGAGAAGCGCCCACTCCAGCTTCTGCATCTGTGTTTTAGGGCCCTCCTCGCTGGCTGCTTGGCGCCACTCTGGAGGTGTGGGCAGGTTTGTGTGGACATTGAGGGTGGTAGCTAGTTCCCAATCCTGGGTGAACTCTAGGATGATAGACCAGAGCTCGGGAGGAAGGCGGGGTCCCTTGCTCTTTGTCGGTGTGAGTGTAGGCATGTGTGCTGTTGGCAGTGCGATTGTGCGGTCACCGACGGCCATGAGATCGATTTGTGTTTGTATAGATTCATTAAAGTCTTTATGGCCCGCCCACGGCTGATACTTGGGCCCGGCGTGGTCAAACGACCAAAGAAAAGGAGGAAGAACGCGAATCCAGTTCCACTTCCGCCGGATCTTGCTGATCTGCTTCTTCGACATGGGGTTCTCCCACATGAGGGTCGACATAGCCGGTATGAGCATGATCTTCTTTGAAACATCCCAGCTACGCAGTATGTGGAGGTGTAGGTTACTAGTCAGGCCATGGAGCATCTGAGCCAGATTCTCAGCATTCAGTGGCGCGAGTACCAACAGGTCAGCCCACGAGCAGTACTCGGCGACCTTTTCTTCAAGAAAATCCTCATGCTGCCAAGCAGGCGCGGCATTGCTCTGTACATTATACGTGTGCCAGGCGGGTTCTAGGTACGAAGGGACGTTGTAGTGCGCCGACGTGGGGAAATGGTTGCAAGCGACGACGCGGAGAGAGACATGGTGGAGGCGGTTCAGGCGCGCGACAACTGCACAGCCAAACTTGAAGGCGGAGGGATCGGTCAGTGCAACGAGGACGTTGAGCCTACGTGCGGAGGTTTGCGAGGGCATCAGGACGTCGGAGGTGAGGTTGGGAAGGTTGTGCTGGTTCGCAAGCGGTCGGCGCGGTTTGTGATCTGCTGAGCCGCTATTGGCCGAACATTGACCGACAGCTGTTTACACGATTGCTCTTATCGGCATTGACAGGGGGCGAATTGGAATGTGGTCGGAGCAGCCAAACACTACGATAGGTGCAAGACCCTGGAGGCTGCGAGGCTGCGAATGTGAAGTGAGTCTTATTATGCATGTTCTCATCATACCGTCAGAATAGCTTGGCGTCCCAGAGATTCACATGTAGTTGCTGTGCAGAGACATGTGGTGCTCCTGCCGGATGCAATGCTCGCAGGTGCAACACCGACATGGCGCGCGAGGCTGATCTGAGTCGACATGATGACTAGACGGCTGTACTGTGTTCAAGCTATAAAGATGGCGACATGATGACTAGACGGCTGTACTGTGTTCAAGCTATAAAGATGGCGACATGATGACTAGACGGCTGTACTGTGTTCAAGCTATAAAGATGGCGACATGATGACTAGACGGCTGTACTATGTTCAAGCTATAAAGATGGCAACATGGCGTCTGGCATCGACGTCGTACCTAGTCAGTGTGGAGATGGTGCTGAAGATCGAGTTCGCGCAGCGATACGCGAACAGGCTCCGCGGAGGTTGGCATTGTGCGACGACCTGGAGACATGCGGGCAGCAGCCCCGGTAGCTTGGCTGTTCTAGACGCACGCGGCTCATGACAGCGTCCAGGTATGGCATGAGAAGGCTGTCAGGATGCAAAAGCAATTAGAAGTGCCCTGCATGTGTTAGATACTTCAGGGCAGCGCAGCATGGACGGCTGCCGGCTGCACTGCACAGTGTTGAGGGGTTGAGGCGTTTCGCAAGTCATCATCGCACTGGTGCAATGACGTAGTAGCCGCGACACACGGAGAACTGCAAATCGCATGTCTGATTCAGCATCATTCGCATCTGCAGCCATGACAGAGACGAATGCCCCAGACACACCGAGCCCGGCCATGCAAATGCAAATGCAAAGCATCCATCCGCTGCAACAAGAGCGAAGCACCCGCTAGCAAGTCTTCTGATCGCCGATCTGCCTCTGGTGTAGCTGTTGCTGTCGCTTTGAGATGGACGTCTCCGTGCCCATGAATTTTAGCTGTGGGGGTCATCCATTCGGCGTCTGACCACTCACTACTACCTTGCTACTAATAACTACTGTCTGCCAGCCGCGCCCTGCGTGCCAGAATTGTTCCCGCAATAGCCCTCCCACTGCGATTCAGTAGTCACTCGATAGCTCAAAGGCCCCTTGAGTGCTTGGGTCGCGTCGTCGTCGAAACATGCTTTGACCTTGATTGTTCGCTCTTCCCCGCCGCCACGCTCGCCCTCTGCTTCTGCTCTGCACCCAGTCGCGGCTGCCAGGCCAGCAACATCCCCGCTCGCTACTCTCTGCGGCCATTGCCCAAGACGTGTCTCAACCCCGTCCACGGGTCCAGCGCCACCATCGCCACCATCGCCACCTGCACTCGGCTGCTTTTCCCTGTGCCTGCGTCGTGCCAAGTTCTGCCACCACCGTTTACAACCTGGACCCTACCTGCCTACCAAAACCCGCTCCTGCTGTCCGACCGAGCCCTCACGTACGCGGCCGCGCCCCGAGCCACATGGATTGACTCCAAGGTGACTGCTGTGTGCTCAGTGACCCCAAACCTACTACTCCCGCGCAAACTCTCCGCCACATCTCCATGGCCGAACCACCGCCTAGCACCGACGCTGAAGCTTCCGACCACCAGCAGGGCCACACCGGAAAACATGTCGTGTCTCCCATACAAGAGGAGCCTGGCACTCCTTCGGCCACCGCCAACAAAGGCCCCGACCTTCTCTCGCCGTCGTTGACCTCAGGGCCAATGTCCCCTACCACCGATCGAGTCTTCCCCATCCGTTCCGTCGTGTCGGTCGACCCCACGCCCACGCCCACGCCAAAAACTTCCAACCAGTCGCCCGGCGACTACTTCCACCCGTGGAGTCGCATCAACGATGGCCGTTTCCCAGACGCACGTCGCCAGTCCCAGGGCTCGACAACCTCGCAGTCCTCTCAGGCTTCGCAGCGCAATCGTGGACACAAGCACTCAAATGCCACCACCCCCGTGGCGGAACAACCCCCAGCTACTGCACGCACCCCACTCAAGTCCTCGACAGGCTCTGACACGTCCAGGGGCACTAAGAAAGCTCCCCCACATCTGTCTACACAGCTCTTCAACGATACATCATCCAATAGGTCGACCGAGGACAACAGCCGCTCACCCTCGCTCATGCCCGACAAGCCGCCGTCTCCGGGTGGAGCGTCTATAGCAAGCAAAGCGAGTAGCCTGGGCGACATGGGTCTCATCACACATCGCTTCAAGCATGTAACCACCGAAGGCGGCCACATGATCATCACAGGACGAGATGGCGACATATTACAGCGATGCGAAGACGAGCCGATACACATCCCAGGTGCAATACAGGGGTTTGGCCTCATTATTGCCTTAGCAGAAGATTTGAACGACAATGGCAGTCTGATCGTTAGAGTTGTGAGCGAAAACTCGAAGCGCGTCATTGGTCGCACCCCCAAGGAGCTGTTTGCCCTGGAAAGCTTCACTGATATCCTCTCTGAAGAACAGGCCGACAATCTTCTGGACCACATTGACTTCATTAAAGATGAGGACTCTGATGTCATGGCAAACGGGCCAGAGGTCTTCACAATAGGCATCAAAGTTCCGGGCGTTTCGAGGACCCGGAAGCTTTGGTGTGCTATCCACGTTCCAGCGGGGAACCCCGGCCTCGTTATTTGTGAATTTGAACTTGAAGACGATCCGCAATTTCCATTGGTGCCCTCTAACGAGATGACACCTGAGCTCCCCGAGGACACGTTGAGCAGCAATCCGACCGAGGCAGAATTGTTGGAAAGCACAGAAATCAAAAGCAAGCCGCTGAGAGTGTTGCGCAGTGCACGCAAAAGAAAAGGCGAGGCTGCTGCCATGGAGGTCTTTAACATCATGTCACAGGTCCAGGAACAACTTGCCGCAGCGCCCAATCTGGATAAATTCCTCAAGGTTTTGGTTGGCGTTGTTAAAGAGCTGACGGGTTTTCATCGAGTCATGATTTACCAATTCGATCAAGCATTCAATGGCCGAGTAGTGACCGAGCTCGTTGATCCACGAGCTACCAAGGACCTGTTCAAGGGACTGAACTTCCCTGCATCAGACATCCCGAGACAGGCTAGAGAACTATACAAGCTCAACAAGGTGCGCATGCTCTATGATCGTGACCAGGAAACAGCACGCCTCGTTTGCCGCACTGTCGAAGATCTCGAAAATCCCCTCGATTTGACTCATTCTTATCTTCGCGCCATGTCGCCAATACATATCAAGTACCTTGCAAACATGGCCGTCAGATCCTCCATGTCGATATCAATCAACGCGTTCAACGAGTTATGGGGCCTAATCGCTTGTCACACTTACGGGCCTCGCGGCATGCGAGTGTCGTTTCCAATCAGGAAGATGTGTCGGATGGTGGGTGATGCAGCGTCAAGAAATATTGAGCGGCTGTCATATGCCTCCCGTCTACAAGCCAGGAAACTCATCAACACAGTCCCCACCCAACACAATCCGTCTGGATACATTATTGCATCTTCTGACGATCTTCTGAAACTATTCGATGCAGACTTCGGCCTCTTGTCCATTAGAGACGAAACGAAAATCTTGGGGCAGCTGGAAAACTCACAAGAAGCGCTGGCCATGCTCGAGTACCTGAGGATGAGGAGGATCCAATCAGTCATGACCTCAATGGACATATCACAGGACTTTCCAGATCTACGGTACCCTCCGGGCTTCCACGTCGTAGCAGGAACGCTCATTGTACCATTGTCCGCTAGCGGTACTGATTTCATTGTATTCTTCCGGAAAGGCCAACTGAAGGAGGTCAAATGGGCTGGTAATCCCTACGAAAAGTTTGTTAAGGAAGGAACAGAAGGGTACTTGGAACCGCGGAAAAGCTTCAAGACTTGGTCAGAGACAGTAGTTGGGAAGTGTCGAGAGTGGACAGAAGAGGAGGTCGAGACCGCCTCAGTTCTGTGCCTGGTATACGGCAAGTTCATCGAGGTCTGGAGACAAAAAGAAGCGGCGTTGCAGAGCAGCCAACTGACCCGCCTTTTGCTCGCAAACTCCGCGCACGAAGTACGGACGCCTCTGAATGCCATCATCAACTATCTCGAGATCGCACTCGAAGGTTCACTTGATACCGAAACCCGGGAAAATCTCGCCAGGTCTCACTCAGCATCTAAATCACTGATATATGTCATCAATGACCTGCTCGATCTGACCAAGACTGAAGAAGGTGGACCGCTGATCAAGGGTGAAAGCTTCGACCTGAGTTCGACCATTGTCGAGGCCACGGACATGTTCCGCAACGATGCCAAAAGGAAAGGTATTGGTTATGAGGTTATTGAACATCCAGGCTTGCCCAAATCATGCATTGGCGACCAACGTCGTGTGCGACAGGCCATATCAAACATCACTGCAAACGCTATTCAGCACACCACGCAGGGCAGCATTAAGGTCGAGGTATATGTGGCTGCCAGACCAAGTAAAGAGCACGTTGATGTGGAAGTGGCTATTTCTGATACAGGCGTGGGAATGACCTCAAAGAAGCTTGATCAGTTGTTCTACGACCTTGAACAGGTTCAGTCGGAGCCCACTTCTATGTTGGAAGAAGCCCTGATTCCAGACCCCAAGCAGATCACAGAGAAGGACGATAAGACCGCCCTGGGCCTTGGTCTCGCTCTAGTCGCGCGCATCATCAAGAACATGGATGGGCAGCTGAGAATTCGGTCTGAGGAGGGCAGAGGTACTCGCTTCGTCATCCAGTTCCCCTTTGACCTGCCTGATACCGAAAATGGTGACGAGGAAAGCTCCGAAAGCCCCGACGAAACCGTTACACCGGATGCTAATACACCCCGCCTTGGTCCGTCAGAAGGCGAACGTACCTTGATTGCTCCCGCGCTATCACGCCACACTTCGGAAGATCAGAACTCAGGAAACACAGTGGCACGGCGATCCAGTGCAGACAGCTTGAACGGCAGATCGAGTCTTCGGAGTTTCAAGAGTGGCTCTAGTCAGCGCAGTCAAAGAAGCGATGTCGATAGACTGATTGAAGCCATTCAAGAGCCACACATGGTTTCAGGCCGAACTCCTGGTGATCGCAGCCCCAATTCACACTCGCTTAGGCCGCCTCTCGCGAAACGCAACAGTCTGGACTCTGGCGAGTCTCCTCGGTTCCGATCCAAGAGTCTCGAGCATTTAGAGTCACGAGTCGTGCCCCCACAGCACAGGAGTATGGACACTACTATCGCTGGGGAGGAACGAATTTCCTTCACTGGCCAGCCACTGAGGGCTGTCAGGATGCCAGATGAGGGTGGCCAGCCACTGGAAAAGACAACGCCTGGATCTATTCTAGGAGAGCTGCAAAGTGAGCCGAAAGAGATGGAACCGCCCCCCGAGAAACTCACAAGAGAGCATATGCGCGTGCTCGTTGCCGAAGATGACCCGGTGAACAGCAGAATCGTCAAAAAGCGGCTCGAAAAGCTAGGACACGAGGTCTACCTAACGGTCAATGGCGAAGAATGCGCATCTGCTTTTGGTGACAAGCCTCGGGACTTTGATGTTATCTTGATGGACATGCAGGTGAGTCGATCCAGAAGATGGTCGTGGGTTATTTGCTAACATCAATTGAAGATGCCAATCGTAGATGGTCTCACTTCTACCAAGATGATCCGGTCGTATGAAAAAACTCACACCGACATATACTCTCCGCGCGCAGCACTTTGCGGCCGTGTGCCTATCATTGCGGTCTCGGCATCGCTGATCGAGAGAGACCGGCAGCAATACATTGACGCCGGATTTGACGCTTGGATCTTGAAACCCATCCCGTTCGACCGACTTAATAAGCTCATGGGCGCTATTGTCGACTTCAATTCCAGAGAAGAATGTCTCTACAAGCCCGGCCAGTGGGAACGGGGTGGTTGGTTTCACACAGGGCAGAAGAGCTCAGACGAGGCCAGCACGAAACCTTTCAGTCGGGCACCTGTTTCCGAAGCTTCGGAAAAGACACAAGAAGCTGCGCCATCTGAAGATGTGAATGCCAGTCATGATGGCCATTGTGACGAGAGAGATAAAGAACATCAAAGGCTTCTTCAGAATCAAGCAGAGGGCAAGATTGAGCCGCCAAAAGACGACGACCCGCCACCAAATGAAGAATCTGAGGCACCACCTAAAGATGAAAGCGCAGAAGAGGTCGCAGAAGAGGTCGCAGAAGAACCCGCCGAAGAATCTGCAGAAAACCCCGCCGAGGAAACCGCAGAAGAACCACCAAAGGAGGAAACTGCCGAAGAGGCTCATGCTTGAACACATGAATTTCAATGGTAACTCATTACGACTACACTTGATCACGACGCATCACGTATCGCCACAGCCCATTATCTGCTTCCCATTGCTCCACCAACAACCGTCCTTTCTACACTATTTCTTTCACCTCGTACGGCGCATAACCTATATCTTCTTGACGACTCACGCATAGCGTTTGGGATGGCGCTGCTACTGGCGTTACATCAGCACATATACGGCGTATTCTCACATCATTACTTTCATCTTTCTTTGGGACATTCCGCCGGCGGCTGCTTGTAAGCATTGGGGCAAGTCGGCATTTAGAAAGCGGACTAGAGGATTATTGTTCGGGACTTGTAGGGCTAGTGGCGGGGTTGTACGATGCTAGGAAGAAAACATGGAAGGGAAAGTAGGGTTCGAGGTTGAAGGAACCGTTTACGAGAAGAAATGAAGATGAATCAATCAGCAACTATAATCCCAAATTCGAGCTCGTCTCTGCCGTGATAGGTAGTCGCTGCCGCAAGACACGAATTCATCCATCCCATCCTATCCCGCACATGTTCCACCCCCAGAAATCTTACCCACTTACCCTGTCGCAAGCTCAACACAGCCCTGCCATCACCTCACGACCAATCCACCCATCTCCAGCGGTTTTTATTCCCCAATCTCCTTCCCCGCTGCACACGCGTCTTGTCTCCCCCTCTCCTCCTCCTCCCCACCCTCCACTAATCCCATCAACATCCCCATCCCCCTCCCCCTCCCTTCCCCTCCCCCGCGCCATCCTCCTCTCATACCCTCTCAACCCCCCCACGACACCTAGCATCATGCCCGCGACCAATAGCCACGTGATAAAAGGCGGAAA
>Ga0265780_10004695_pt1 | contig 17514 bp, 15 predicted proteins | sample P1T30metagenome_FD_192432 | JGI IMG/M metagenome (GOLD analysis project Ga0265780, IMG submission 192432) | Plant litter microbial communities from East Loma Ridge, Irvine, California - P1 T30 | ecosystem: Environmental > Terrestrial > Plant litter > Unclassified | place: USA: California...
ATCAAGTGGGTCTCTGCGAGGCGATCGGGGCATACCAGCGCGGAGGTACCACAGCTCGAAAACACGCGACACAACAGGCGAATCCCTGAGTTGAGTGGGACCTGCACACGAGTGACCAAGTTTGAGGATGAATTTCTTGAGACTCGGGAAGCGCTCCACAGCGGCCGCAGCATCCAAGAGAAACATTGAAAACGTATCCGGGTTAGGACGAGACCGAAATGTGTCATAAGGCATAACGCTAGTTCTGAATGGCCCATCTTCGTAAATCCTTTGATTATGGTCTGAATCTTCTGAGGGTGGGTTACGACGAAGTTTGCGGACCCGGTGCCGGTCCGCCATAGCCTGCTCTCTCCAGAACTCATCCCATTCGGAATTCCTACGGGTCCTTTCTATGGCATCTTCATCTTTTAAGAAATACCATCGTCCGTCGGCTGTCTGCGGCCCAAATTGTAGCTCGAACTCAACAAGTGAAGAGAATGGTGTGCCGGGATAATCGATGATGGCCCGGAAGAATTCTGGACATACGACAAGTCCACCATGCAGCTGGAGTGTCATCAGGTTCGAAAAAGACGCAAAGTGGCTAACCATGCGGAACCACGGCTCATGGCTGTAGTTGCCTTCATCTACAAGCTTATGCACTGGAATGTGCTCATTGCCAATGAAAAGCGAGCTACTAGATATCCGTATTTCTCGCAGATGGTCGCTTGGTAAGCTGCATATCGATGACACGAAGCCTGGGAATATCAGCCTTGAGCCTGCACCAGATATGTGGAATACGAACAATCCTTACGCTCCATTCTCTTAAGCCGACCATACTCATACGAATCCAAAGTTCCAAGACGCAGTCTTACCAGATCCGGAAGTCTAGCAACGATACTTGGTATCCATGTCGGCTTGAGGTCCTCCAGATCGTAAATGCCAACATGCTCAAACTCCTGTACACCCCGCACAGTTGGTATGATCGTGTCATGCAAGAATTCAATCTCTCCGGACATAGCTTGCGCTTCCCGGGTTTCTCGCGATGAATGTTTGCCACGTGATATCCCAGGTATTGTCCAGCATCGAGCGCGCGATGATATTCGTAACTCATGAGATTTGGTTCGACGACAGCCATTGTTAAAGCACAGGGACAATGGCGGCTTATCGATTGAGCGATCAGCTAGGGCCGCTAGAATAGCAAACAGCTTGGCGATGGATGATGAGAGTGCGGCGCTGTCGGCTCCTCTGTCTGGCGGTGATTCAACCGCACAGCATCCGTGTGCGTTTGGTGGGACTGGTAGGATAAAATTGACGATCAGCTTGGCCAGATGTGTCCGACGCGCGATATTATCGCCGTCAAACAGCGCAACAAATGCATCCAACTCATCCGTCGTAATGGTGAGTTCCCGAAAGGTGAGTCGCTCGATCGAGGCCTTCCATGCTCGCGATATCGTGCTATATTGCGCAAGATTCGCGTCGTCGTCCAGGCCGCTGGCGATGATGTGCGCCAAAATCTCAGGGGGGAGTTTGTTCATTCTGTCAAAGTTTGCCAAATAATGTGCCGCGAATGAAGTTATGGTTGAACAGAGAATGGGGGCGGGGAGAGCCTGAGAACAAGTAGTCAATGTGGCACGGCGGCGTTATTGTACGGAGATCGCGCCCGTGCGGCGGGACTGCTGAAGCGCCCACTAGACTTATATCTGTTGCAAGGTTTCATTCGCCGTGGGGCTGAATCGGGTGGCAGATGGCTTTGCTGCGAAAGCAAGCCTTCCATTACTGGCGACCACAGGTGTTGTGAAACTGGTCGGCAAGTGCCGTTTGGTTCTCCGAGATAGAAGCCTCGCGACGCCGCCTTGTCGAGCCGTCCACGGTAGCTATTCGAAAATTTGTTAAAGGCAATTTATATGACAGGATATTCATCAGAAATGAATACAGTGCATTTCCAGCGTAGGAATAGAACGCTGGCTGACCAGAAATCACGTGATACAATTGTCTTACCTACTACCTAGGTACCTACGTAGCTGGAGGGGACGAGATCATAAGCACGGCAAGCACTAGTAGCGGCTAATGCACCTCGAGGAAAACTTCATTATACTCAAAAGGGGTATCTCAAACAGATAACAGACACGCAAAAGGTGTTCAGAACAACCACAAAACACCCTTGCCACCAATCGTCTCCCAAGTTTCATGAACTTGTAGAGGCGGGCTCACTTCTCGGTAAGGGAAATTGGTGAGCGGCTCAATTTTCGGCGTTTCTGTCGCAAGGGACATCCGGTCTGCAGACGCAGTTTGAGTTGGAGATAATGAGGACCATTTGTTAGCCATACTTTCGAAGAGGGGCATGAGGTGGAGGAAGTTTCCATGTACCCTCTTCGCATATGGGAGCTCCTGCGCAAGATCTGAGAGGATACCTACGGCTGTTGTGAAATTTTCAATGTAGTCACTGTAGCTATGTCCAAGCTGTTCTCGGTCGTGTGCAGTGATGTCGTCTCGTAGCAGGAGCGGCCCAAAGACTAGAAGGACACTTGCTACTGACGAGATGATTTGATGTCGATGGCTGGGTGAGGCGGCCGCGTCGGCCCAAATGTTCTGTACATCCTTCAGCGCGTTAGACGCAAGTTGCACGAGGTGCTTCGTGCTGCTGAGTTCGAGTTTCGAAGCAGTCATTATCCTTCGACACAGACACAGCGTAGTGGTAAGACGCTTTAGTCGCGAACAAGTCTGCAGTGCCGAGTATGGCATGTGCTGCCCGCGAGCACATGGGGTAAACTTGGGCGAACCATCAGGCCTGCAACATTGCAGGATCTCTGACAGAATAGGCAAGACCTCGCCAGCATCGCCGTTTTTGTGGACCAAACTGGTGGCTAATTGAGCCGACAGTAATTCGTACTCCATATAGAGGTTGGCAGAATGTCTCCGGTCGCTATCGGGCAGGAGTATGTTGAGCTGCGTCTGGTACGCGTTAGCGACGCCCAGCTCCAGGATCTGGCGCGAAAGTAGCAGACTTGCCGCGGGACTTACTCGATTCCAGAACGCTTCAGGCGTCTCAACGTTGATATCATCCATATGTAATGACGTAGGCCGCCCACAAGATAGTGATATGGCACGATCGGACAAATAAATGTTCCAGAAAAGACATGATCGCCAGTACACTTGTTCAACACCAAGCTCTACGCCCCACGCTGACTGTTGATGTAGATTCTGTTGTAACGCGACAGTACAAGTTGTTCGTATTGCGCCATAGGCGAGAGCCGGAATATCAGCATAGGCGAGATACAGAGCCTAGAGGTGTCAGTCGAGCCGTGAGGCGTATTGCAGTGCTGTGCGGCATACCTGGAATAATAGATATCGCATCAAGGTTGCATCCTCAGAGCCACCGAATAGCAGCGTCTTGTCGACGATACTATCCGCAAGCTCATACCACTGCCAACCAAGCGCCTTGTTAACGCCGTTGGCTGCGACTAGCGATTTTGTCAAAATCACGTCGCAACACGCGAATATGACATAGGCCAGGGCCAGAAAGTGTATATCAGTCGGTTCTGTTGCACCGTGGGTCACTAATTGCTGGACTCGCGTGTTGAAGTCATTCTCGTCAACGCATGGGTAATGAAGATGGACATCGCCAAAAAACTGTGCGACGTACTGTTGGTACCTGCCTGGATCAGGGAACGGTACGTTCTGGTTGCCTGCGCGGACATAGACCGATGCATCCAAACCCATGCCTGGAGCGTCTGGCAATAGTGCATCTTGCATTTGCTCAGGGGCATGCTGCGTCATCTGATCAAGAGCAGGGTGTATAGGGTCGAGTAGCGGCATGGAGAAAGTCGTCTCGCTCCGGAAGCCAATACTCGGTTCGCGCTCAATGCTGCCACTGGGCGTGAAGCCCAAGCCGCGCTCTTGCATTAAAGCTTCGAGCATTTTCTCGACCCTCGTCATACGTTCCTCCATAGTCGGCGTGATGTTACTGGCATCACTCGCTCTTCGATCGGAGCAATTGTTCGGGGGCATCAGGGTCTGATTCGACGTGCCATTGGCGTTGCCATTATTGGTGGTTGGTAGAGACGCCGGAGCTGGCGCGGGCCGGGAGAGGTTCTGCAGCACTTCGGCGGCTGTTTGGTCTTCGGAGTAGAAGCATCGTTTGCCATTATCGACACAACGTTGGCAGGGATTTTCTCCAGTGCACTGCTGAGTAGTCAGCCGTTTCTGCCTCACCGGCTGGAGGGTAGAAGCAATGGTCGTAATGGACGGGATGGGATGAACAGATGCAATGTACATACCTTCAGCTTGGATCGCCGACACGATACACCTGTGCCATCAAGTCAGCAAGATCGTACTTTGACACCGCATTGACGTCGCGTACAATGCTAATGCGTGTTGTGTAATGTGAGAAAAGGTACCATGATGCAACAGCTGCTTGCGGTTCCAGGAGCCTGTAGCTACACGCTACGCATCGGCATCGCTAAGCTGTTAATGCAACGGCAAAGCCCTTGTCACTTTCCTTGCGGCTACCAACACGCAACACTCTTGCGGAACGATCGGAATGCCTCGCGTGAAGCCTTGATGATATTCTCGCCTCTTTGAGGCTCGTAGAAGCGCGACTTACATGCTTTGGGGGCATATTTCTGCCGAATCTTCTTCCTCTTGGGTGATGAAGACCTATCGCCCTCCATATGGCTCATGGGCGACGCGTAGTCATTCATGGCGCGTTCCGAGTAACGAAGTTGAGAAAGAAGCCGAACCGTGCCCGTTCGAGGCAGCGATCGGAGTTTCTGGCGGCGCTAGTCTGCGCGCTTAATCGTCAAACCGAACGACACCTCCTTCATTCCTACACCCTCAAACAAAACATCCCGTCGTTTAACATCACCATGCGTCTATTCATCGGCAGGGAGATGTGCAGCGACGACATTCTTCAGTCACCACATGTTCAGACGGGAGAGGATATCAGAGTTATCGGAGATGATAGTGGAAGGTGAACGCCATATAACGAACGCAATATATATCACTCGAACCGCGAAGAGGCACTCGTGGTCATCTGGCACCAGCAACGATACCCACACAGCAACTCCTTGAAAATCCCTGGAGGTGCCAAGGACTATGTACTACCTTGACGCTGCAGGCATCAGCAAAGGCTTTGTTAGCATTCTCGTCTGAACGGTGGTGCATTCGATGCACATGCCACCCAATACTCTCCGTCGATCGGGCCGGAATAGTCGCAGGCAGGGCTTTGCGGAGGCTGTCAGTCAGCCACATGCATTCCCTGGCCTTCTTCTGAAATTCATGCTTCCTTTCTTTTCGCCGATCGCACTCTTTTCCTCGCCTCACTCTTGTCACTACCTACATCAATATACACCTTCTTTTATCTTTCTTCACTTTCGCCGCGAATTTTCAGTTCTACACTAGGTACCTATACCAAACAACTGTTTCCTGCTGACTTCCCGTTTGTTCCACTTCGCTAGCCCACCATGAGACGTCCCTTTGGGCATTTCCTCCTTGCAAATGCCTTGCTAGGCACCACGACTGGACAAGGTAATGGTCTTCTCGGAGGGCTTCTGACACTCAAGTCTAGCATCAAGGCAACCTCTTCTCTCCTGGCTGGTGGCAGTGTCAACATCGCGAGCTCCTCTATAGTGCCCAGCGCAAGCGCAGTCACTCCCTCAACTTCTACTAGCATCCTTAACAGTATTCTCGATGTCCTCATCGGCGGCTCATCTAGTCCGAGTGCATCTACCACCTCGGCAACCACTGGGATCCTCAGCGGTCTTCCTGGTCTCAGCATCAGCCGCTCCATAGTCCCCAGCACCAGCGCGACCGCTGCACCAATCACCAGTGCCAGTCTCAGCACTGGCAGCAGCTCCATGATATACAGCACGAGTGCAACCATCGCTCCATCTACGAACAGTATCCTGAGTGGTATCCTTGGTGGTCTCATCGGCGCCGGTACCAGCAGCCCATCCATACTTCCAAGTACACGTGCGACTATTGTTCCCACCACGAGCGGCAGTCTCGATGGCGTTCTTGGTTTTAGCTCAGGTAAGATTATTACAACCAGCAATGCTAATTCCAGCCCAGCTTCTAGATCCTCCGGACTTGCCGGCCTAAATGGTGTCCTGAACGGAGTAGGGGGGGTCGTCGGGAACGTTGCTTCTGGACTCGACAGTGCGGTCAGCGCCATCGTCACCCCGGTAGCGTCTGGTGTTGGATCTATCGTCGGTGATATTGTGTCCAACGCTGGCAGCATAGTAGGCGCCGCTGCCACTCCGGCAGCCTCCAAAACCACCGATCCCGTTAATGCTGTTGCCACGGTTGTTGGAGGCATTGTGTCCAACATTGATAGCCTGGTTGGCGCAATTGCCACTCCGCTAGCGTCTGGTGTTGGCTCTGTTGTCGGGAATATCGTGACCAACGTCGACAGCATACTAGGCGTCGTTGCCACCCCGACAGCTCCCGATATCACCAATCCCGTCAATGCTATAAGTACCGTTATTGGAGGCGTTGTGTCCAACATCGAAAGCCTGGTTGGCGCCAATATCACACCGCTAGCGTCTGGCTTTGCTAGCATCATCGATAGTGCCAGTGCTGCTTCTAATATCAACAGCCTGGTCGAAGTCGTACTCGCTCCGGCAGCTCCCAATATCACCAATACCGTTGACGTTGTTGGCACGCTTGTTGGAGGCATTGTTTCCAATGTCGATAGCCTGGCTGGCGCAATTGCGACTGCGCTAGCGTCGTCTGGTGTTGCAAACATTATCGACAGTATTGGCACTATTGTTGGTGCTGCTTCCAATATCAACAGCGTGGTCGAAGTCGTTACTCCGATAGCTTCCGGTGTTAAAACTGCCGGCAACCCTATTATCACGCTCGTCGGAGGTGTTGTGTCCAATATCAACAGCGTGGTCGAAGTCGATGTCACTCCAGTAGCTTCCGGTGTTAGCAACGTCGTCGACTCCGTTGGCACGCTCATCGGAGGTGTCATGTCCTACGTGAACAGCAGCGTCGCAGTAACAGCCACGCCGGCCGCTTCTGACGTTTCGGATTCTGCTAACCCCATTGGAGCTTTTCTCGGGGGGCTTGTGTCCAATGTCAACAGCATTGTCGCAGGAATAGCTACGCCGACCGCCTCTAGCCTACCCAACGTCATCAAACCCATTGGGACTATTGTCGGAGGGTTTATCTCGAACGTTGACAGCATTGTGGCAGTCATAACTACACCAGTTGCAACAGAAGTGCAGGTTATCGCCTCCAATGTCGCGCAAGCCGTTGAGGGCGTCCACCAAAACACTTCTGTCGTTGTTTCCAACATCCTTTCCGAAGTGCAGGTCATCGCCTCCAACGTCGCGCAAGTCGTCGAAGGTTTCAATCAGAACGCTTCTGCTATCGCTTCCAACATCCTTTCCGAAGTACAACTTGTCGCTCCCAGTGTCACCCAGGTGATTAATGCTGTCGGACAAATCACATCTCCCGCAGCTGTCATCACTCCATCAGCCATACCTGGAATTGGCAGTATCGCTACTAATCTGGGAAATATTACAACTGTTATCCCAAATAGCATAACGGAATTGATAATTGGCCTTTTGAACGTAACTCTAAACGTCGTCAGCCCTGTCCTTACCAACGCCACACTACCACTGCTGAGTGTAAGTAATTTGTTCTTATAAAGATCATTATTGACCAGGTCTAGTCGGCTCCCGTACAATTGTCAGACGAACTCCTCGGAGCTCTCTTGCATCCTCACCCTCGCGACCCGGACATCCTTGGCTGGCAGTACTTTGGGTGCTTCAGCTCCAGCCTCTATCTGACCACACAAACTGTTCTGCAAGCCAGGAATTCGAGTGCTCAGATGAACGCAAGTGCCTGCATTGATTTGTGTATCCAGCAGGCGATGGACTTTTCAACTTCTACAGGAAGTGAATGTTACTGTTCCAATACTGCACCTGGTATCAACTCTGGATCGGAGAACGGCATTGGGATAAATCAATGCGAATCACTGTGTCCGGGTAGCTTGACCGAATACTGTGGAGGCAACAGTACTGGCAGCGATCCAGTATTCTCGACCTACAAGCGTGTCATTTCTCTGGTGGAGGTCCCTGAACCCGCATTCCCGGCGAATTGGACATACAACAGTTGTTCCTACCTAGGCGACTGGCTGGATTCGCTCAATTCGCTAAATTCTTACAGCGTAATACCTGCCGGGGGTACAGACGGCGTTGAGTGTTCTGCGCTTTGCTACGCCGAGAGTACTGTTCAAGACATATTCTACACAATCGCGATGATTTCCGATACTACTTGCTACTGCTCGACCCTCACCCCAGACGTCTCCCTATGGGCAGGCATCGGAGAATGCTCAACGTCATGCAATGACGACGCGAGCCAAAGCTGCGGTGGTACCAGCAAGCTAGGCGCCAAACTCGGCATCTCTTACGTTCGGCAACCCTCTGCACCGTCAACGGCACCTACGTTGCCAGGCGACATCATGCCAATGAATTGGTACTCCTGGGGCTGCTACTATGGAGCTGCATACCTGCTAGAAACCATGCTCACTGGCTTCCAAGCATCGTCGCTACTCGACCCGTTGTCCAGCGTGGACGGAGACATGTGCATCGCCAGATGTGCCGAGGCACCCGAAAAATACTCGTATGCAATGGTTGTTGGAGGTCTTTGTTTCTGCAACGACAAGGCGCCGTCAAAGGATTTACAGGCTATCAGCCAATTTACGTATGTGCATCACTCCGTCAGACCTAGAATGCTGATTGAACCTCTTCCAGGTGCAACATTCCATGCCCAAACAACCCACTTCAGCGGTGCGGCGGAACTGCCCCGGGCACCAGTCCAGGGAGGAGCTCGCCAAGAGGTCGTAACTTGGTTAACGTTTACAGTGCTGAGGAGGCGCCCGCAGATGAGCCGCCGAAGGTAAGTGGTATTTCTGTACATGATTTGCTCTTTTTGTGCTCAGGTAAGGTATGCTCTGCGCTCTGTGTTGCGAACTTGCTCTTCGTTATCTGGTCACGTTGGAGGATACATGCTGAGGGGACGCGACGTTTGTGGACTATGTCTACTGCCATACATAGCGGAAGTTTCCCAAGACATCTATATGTGGTGCGAATATCGAGCGTTTTCATAGTTGCCGATTGGAGGCAGTTGAAGGTTGTCAGATCTGTCGGTAGATATTCAACGGACTACTCACCCCGATTGGTACTCACCTCACCGCTCTTCATCCACTTGACACGGTCACTAAATCTTCACACGCATCCTCTTTTAGCAATTCGACATGAGTACCATCCTACGAGCAGCTGTGATCGACGGCGTCAAAGCTGAACACATTCTAAGTCGAATGTTAGTAGGTTAGTATTTTCTTTTTGCCAAAAGGTGCGCACTGATCATATCCGGTTGATGAGAGAAGCCCGCTACGGATTGTCGTCGTGCAGACTTTGACCTGCCTTTACCCCGATGCGACTTTGAGCGTTACTGCTTGCTATGTGACTGAGCTCTTAGAAACAACAGCTCGCAACTCTCGTCGTAAACACTGTCAACAGATGAATACACAATTATTCGGTATGTCGCGCAAACGGCCATCGGTGCAGATTTCAGCGACTGGGTATGACGAGGTGCCAGATTTGGTGCAACTGGACCACAGCGAGTTTCTACTCGACATGTAAGTTGCTCGTGTGACACCTCGGAACGCTCTACTGAATGAGACCAGCCTCCTGAAGAATGACATGGTCGCAATCATCGTCAATCGCGATTTACCAGTGACCTGGACAGCGCCACGAGCCCTCCTACGACAAGTGTCCGGATACTTCGAGCACGAGATATCCGACCCATCCGTGACCTCATTATCATGTCTGGCTATCTGGAACGAAGCCTTCAAGCTCTTCCTCGAATGGTCATTCTTCAAGAAATACGCCGAGTACGCGCGGTACGCGCCCGACTTCGACAACAGCGATAAGTATTACAGCCTCGAGAAAGAGCCGCGGGCCAGCGCAGAGAACATGTCATGGTGCGCCAAAGCCGCCTACATGGCCCACGAACTAGGAGGCCATCTCGACGCCCCAGCGTTCCAGGACTACGCTATGCAGCGACTTCACAGAGCTTACTCGGTGAACCCACCGAGGGCTATCGTCACGCCTCTGATGTTTCAGACAGTCAAGTGGGCGGACTCCAAGCTCCGGGTGTTTCTTGAGGACTGCGTTATACGTAATTGGGGGGATGATGCGGTGGTTGATCATGAGCTTGCGGAATGGTCGCAGGAGCTTGGGACGAGCGAGAGATTCCGCGGGAAGTTTGCGAGAGCTATGGGTTTGTCGTTGGAGAAGAGACAACAGGAGCCGATGGCTTTGGGGCAATACCTGGGGAAAATGGATGAAGAAGAGACTATTTGCAACAGATATGCACGCATTTCTCTTTGGCATATACTCTAAACCTTGATAGAGACGAAAATCAACCGAAATCTGGAGATAAAAGCATCACCTATGCTGGCGTTGAACAAGGCAAGTCCAAAGCCCACCAAAACCTCCCGCAGCCCCGCCAAGTCCACGCACATGACACCGCGTCTCTCCACCACCACTCCACGCGTCACCACCATCACGTCCCATCCCAAACCAAGCCAATTTACCATATCCTCAATTCCCCCCTACTCAATCTCGCTGCCCAACTCCCATGTTCCGTACGTTTCACATCCGCTCGGTCGCTCCTTCGCCAGCCACGCGCGAGGCTGGCGCGAGGCTGGTCGCCAACCACCCCAACGCCAACGCACGACCCCGCCCCATCTGTACAAAAGTAGCTGCACGTCGCATTCCGATGAAGTATCTTGGCTTCACTTGAGCACTGCGAAAGTTACACGCGCGATATTATTACCCCAGCCCAAATCATTTTACCTTTTTTCAAAGTTGGCCGACTTGAACTTGCAAGGTTCATCAACGTTGCTTGGACGATAGCGCTTGGACATCCACCCCACGCACGAGTTTCGATTCCGGTATGTTTTTCCAACTCAACTCACCACATCCGCTCGAAGCCGTATAACTGACTTTCCACAGAATCTACGCACACACACGCACTTCTCCAATCGCAACAACAACCCACGCCGCAATCATGAAGCGCAACGTCGTCATCTTCCTCATCATCCTGATCCTCTTCATCCTCATCGCGGCCATCGCGTACCTGATCTACTACCTGCAAACGCGCATGGCGGTCGGCGGCACGGCGAGCAGCGTGAGCGATATGACGGAGCCATAGACGACTGCGAGGCACGGGCGAGGGATGAGTTGGGCATGGCGGGAAAAGACACTTACGAGACACACGAAAGCATTGGGATGGCGTTTGGGATTTGAACTGGGATTATGGGGGATGTGTAATGAGAGGAGATGAGATAGGGCGGAATACCCGCGTTGGAACGAAGATATTGTTGCGGGAAGGACGTGTATGTAGATAAAGTGAATGACAGAAGACGAGTTCAGACTTGGAAGCATGTTTCCTTCTCTCTTGGTGATACTCAATCATTTACTCTTCGTCATCCTGCCGATTGCTCCGATCAAGTTCCTTCATGTTCGATCCTTTTTGGAGGGTCGAGTGCCCTGCAGGGACAGTCCAAGCCGTAAGGAGAGTCAGTATTTCCTTTCGTTTCATGAAATCGACTGCACACAGTCTGCACCAAATGTTGTGTCTCAGTCATGGAATATGGTAAATATCGATAATACTATACAATACGTGAAGCCCATTTTCGCAATCCCAACTCCTAAGCTAACCCAGCTCTCCAGAAAATCCACCTTTATCCAAAATGCGCGACATAGTTCAACTGTACATCCAGCCGTGTTCGCCCGACCTCGTGGCGTACATTGGCGCAAGAGAAATGTTGAAGGTGAGAAAAGTATGATATCATGGCGCGGGTGTTGGAGCGGGCTGGTCTGATTCCATGAGTGAGATGGGCCTGATCATGACTGCTTCCGGGATGACCAAGCTTGAGGATGCGACGGGTGCCGATAATGCGGCGAGGCGGAGTGCCTTGAGATACCGGGCTTGTTGCCGTCAGTACACATCCTTCATGGAGTCGTCGTCGCCGTTCAGGCTTTCTTGGGTCTGTGTGAAGACGAGGTGGCTCTCATAATAGAGCAGCATCTGCGGCGCGTCAGTCTTTCCTTTACAGATTCTCCGGGGTTTCCTCACCTTTTGCGGACACTTCTGGTAGATGTGCTTGAGTGGGTGTTGTGTCTTCTTGTCGTTGTTCCACACCAGGTAAGCGAATTTTGACAGCTCGCCGGTCCTAGGGTCTACTTTCTCCTCGACAGTGTCGATGTAGTCGACGTCGTGCTCCCATGAACCTTGGGGCGGACTCCATTCTCGGTCTTGCTTCACGCGCTTTGCCGTCGATGCGGGTGTGCCAGTCTCGGATTTGTTGGCGCCGGAGGCTCGCCCCTTGCGCTTTCCAGGGCCCTTGGGCTCTGGTCGGCCGCCGAGTTCGTCAAAGTATTCGTTCATCACGTCGATGGCACCCTCCCTGTCCTTGTCAGCTTTTTGCGACTATGCGCTCGGAAAGTTTTCCACGTACATGTTAGCCTCGGGCTCCCATGTCTGATCCTTGGGATTGTCGTAGCCCTGCCACTTCACGTTGAAAACCAGCTCGCCCTGGTGTCGTTAGTAACGCGCGTGGAGCATGTGGGACCATCACCGACCTTCACGAACTTGTGGCCCATGATCTTCTCAACGACATATCTGCGCAAGTCAGCGCTCCATTCTGGACCGATGCGATGTAATGCGCCTACTCGTCTTCGGCTTCCTCTCCGCCATCGCTTTCTTCCACTACCTCTTCCACGGCTTTGGCTTGCTTGGTCGCCTTTCCTTTCTTGACGGGAGGAATTTCCTCCTCGCCTGAGGAGTCGCTGAGCGCAGCTAAAGCATAATTAGTGGGCGAACAATGCGCGCGACTCGACGGTTCATTCGGCGCACGTACGAGGCATTCTGGAGAGCTGTCGCTAACGGCGGCGGTGAAATTTAAGTGAATGGAAGAGCTTCGGCAAGCTCAAGGGCGACGAATCCGGCGCGATTACAGTCGAAGCGACACGTGAGAGGGGTGATGTGGGAGCGGACAGCCGGTTTGGTGGGTCATTCGGAGGTTGGAGCTATGGGAGAAGGCGCGTCGCGCGCTCGGGGGCCGTGCACTTCAAGATCTTGGCATTCTGGGGAATTTTCGATGAAGGTCAGAGCTGTTTACAAAGTACCCCACCACCCCTCACTACAACAAACACGCAGTAATTACTGCTTATAGACTCCTAGAGCTTGTTGGAGCTCTGACTTGTTTTCTATTACTGTTCAGCGAGTCAAAAAGCCAACATGGCGATGAGTAAGTTCAGGCGGCAGCAGTACCCAAAACTTTGGATGTGGTCGATGGGACCTTTACCCGTGAATTATTGCTGACTTTAGTTGCTTTAGATCTTGATATGTCAAATGGTATGCGCACTCACCGCTCCCCGGCCGAGCCACCTTCCGCGAATCGAACGAGCCACTGACATGTCGGGATACAGCGCAGGTGATGAAGGACGAGGCGGGCAGGCCATTCATCATTGTCCGAGAGTATGTCGAACCCCCACACGTGATCTTTGGGTTCACACAAGGATAGCGGGTGCTGACAATTGGGTAGCCAAGGCAAGAAGAAGAGGCAACACGGCAACGATGCTGTCAAGTCGCACATTCTCGCCGCGAAGACGGTAGCGAACATTGTCAAGACCTCTCTGGTACGCATACACGGCTCGATGAGAACGAGCAGGGACTTATGGAACTCTAGGGACCTCGCGGGCTCGACAAGATTCTAATCTCGCCCGACGGAGACATCACCGTGACCAACGACGGGGCCACCATTCTCTCGCAAATGGAAATCTCCAACCACGTTGCGAAACTGCTCGTCGAGCTCTCCAAATCACAAGACGACGAGATCGGTGACGGAACAACTGGTGTTGTAGTTTTGGCGGGCGCACTTCTGGAGCAAGCGGCGGACCTGATTGACAAGGGCATTCACCCCATCCGGATTGCGGACGGATACGACCAGGCTTGCGAAGTCGCCGTTGCGAGGCTAGACGACATCTCCGACGAGATCCAATTCTCCAAGGACGACACCGAGCAGCTGTTCAAGGTCGCGAAGACATCGCTGGGTAGCAAGATCGTATCCAAGGCACACGACCAGTTTGCCCAGATCGCCGTCGATGCCGTGCTCTCTGTCGCAGACTTCGACCGCAAAGACGTCGACTTCGAGCTCATCAAGGTGGACGGCAAGGTTGGAGGTAGGCTCGAGGACACACTGCTCGTGAAGGGTGTCATAATAGACAAGGACTTCTCGCACCCGCAGATGCCCTCGGAGGTCAAGGACGCCAAACTCGCCATCCTCACATGCGCCTTCGAGCCCCCGAAGCCCAAGACCAAGCACAAGTTGGATATCACCTCAGTAGAGGAGTTCAAGAAGTTGCAAAACTACGAGAGCAACAAGTTCACCGAGATGATCGAGCAAATCAAGGACACTGGCGCAAACGTGGTCATCTGCCAGTGGGGCTTCGACGACGAGGCCAACCATCTTCTTCTCACAAACAAGCTGCCGGCTGTACGATGGGTTGGCGGCCCAGAAATCGAGTTGATCGCCATCGCTACAAACGGTCGCATTGTGCCACGCTTCGAGGATCTCAGCGCTGAGAAGCTCGGAAAGGCAGGCATCGTCCGCGAGCTCACATTCGGAACGACGAGGGACAAGATGCTGGTCATCGAGGAGTGCGCAAACACACGAGCCGTCACAGTCTTTGTACGAGGCAGTAACAAGATGGTATGCTTCGGGAAGTTGATCGAAAAATGTTGGTTACTGACTCTGGCAGATCATCGATGAAGCGAAGCGATCATTACATGACGCCCTTTGCGTCGTCCGAAATCTGGTTCGTGACAGCCGCATCGTCTACGGCGGCGGAGCTGCCGAGATTGCATGCTCGCTGGCAGTGGAAGACGCCGCAGTCAAGGTGAGCAGACATCACTTCTCCGGATCCGCACGTGTCTAACTTCCTCCCCAGAGCCCCGGCCTAGAACAGTATGCGATGCGTGCCTTCGCCGACGCGCTCGACGCCGTCCCCATGGCTTTGGCTGAGAACTCCGGTCTCAGTCCTATCGAGACTCTGGCCAACATCAAGTCCCGACAAGCCAAGGAGAAGAACACTAGGTTAGGTGTCGACTGTATGCAGACTGGCAGCAATGGTAAGTGCACCTTTTGTTTCTCTGCAATCTTCCTTCCAGTTATCCGTTCTTGGTGTTTCCTCCAATACATTCAATCCTCGGCAACACTATGGATTTCCTATCATACTCACCGCTGTTGTCCGTCACTGTAACGCAACGCGGCACACACACGGAAACGTTTGGTAGCGCGGTCCCGTGGTGCGTTCACCTACCCGTGTCTAACGCCTCCACGGGACATAGCGCGCTACCCCCACGCCAAGCCAACGTACCGCGATATCCAACGTTGCACCCACGAGCGGATACTGGTCGGGTCACAAGAGCAACATTGCTTTGCTGTCACCCACATCACCTGCACCGCTTGACGCATTCGTGGCTGAAACTACTCGGATTCGTGCTAACGTGGCGCTTTTGCAGACATGAAGGAGCACTTTGTTATCGACCCCTTGATCTCGAAGAGGCAACAGCTGTTACTTGCAACACAGTTGTGCAGAATGGTACTCAAGGTATGTATCATATTTTCGTTTTGTATTGTCGCTTGTCGTTTGTTACAACGGGTCCCCTTGCTGTCCCTTCCGTCTGTGTCACCCCCTTCCGCCTCTCCATCCCTTGCTGTTCTCTTTTCTCGCTCCGCTTTCTCGCAATCACGGGGAAGCGGGGAAGTGATCCACGGGTCGCACACGCGCAAATCTGCGTCGCATGTTACACGCGGCAAGCACCCCTTTGCCTGTCGTGTTTGTGATACAGACTCACCGTTTCCCCGACCTGTTTACAAACAACAACCTTGCGTGCCTTTCTCGCCGCCTTGCATCTCTACCTGCCACTTTACTTGCTAACCAGCATTCTGTAGGTCAACAATGTTATCATTGCTGGAAGCGACGAGCAGGATTTCTAGACGCCATTGCCGCACCCAAGGGGCTAATAAGCGCGACGCCTCGTTGCACAAGATTCGAATCCTGGATGTGGTTGTTGGGCGTTTGAAGCGATATGGTCAATGCTACGAGAGCTGTATACCACATAGACAACGGAATCAAAAGTAAAACGCATTGCGCAAACACCTTTTCCCTGGCCAAAATGTGCATACCGACGCGCCTTGCGCAGGATCGCCCTTGCAAGCGTTCATGCTGATTGTGGCGTCGATGCTTCTGAACATTCGACGTCTAAGTCAAGAATTTGCAGGCAATGTCGTCACTCAAACCAGTCTACAAATTCCAGGGTGCCCAACTCCCTTGGTAAAATCTCCCAACCTCGCCTGAGTTGGGCACTGGAAGATCAGCATGACAGATTCTTGTTTCATGAGCGTATGCCAGGACTACGTCTACATTTGTTGGTCTGACAGCGCCTGCTCGATATGACTGTCAGGTTGTGGTGAATTTGATTCCGTAACTAGCAACTGTGTAACAGCATTGTAGATTTTGAGCTCCTGAAAGCATCTTCGGCTGGAGATTTCGTTTGATTGCCATGACTCTGTTCCAAAAGGGCAGACTGCAATCAGCTGGTGAAGAAACCTGGCAATACTGCACGTTCTGAAGCAACCTGTGCGATACGTCAATACCGATGGCTATGATCGTGTTCACTCGTAGGTTAGCTATTCGCATGCCCCGGTCCAATTGACGCTATGCTTCACAAACAGGTCCTCATGGAATCTCAGTCCCTTCAACGCCGCCTACTGCCCAGCACCGTCTCGATCCTACATCATACAACACGTCCAGACAAGAGTACTACCACGCAGCATAGCACGAGTACTCCGACGAGTAACCCACGTCACGCCTTTTCATACATAACGCTACCACAAGACAGCAAGATGTAAAAAGAACCCCGTCGCTGTACGCCCCATACAAACGGCCGCTACCAAACAGCGTATAAGATCGCCTGCACATTCCACTTCCCACATCTCCATTTGCGACTTCTTGCCCGGCGCCAACTGCACATGGACATCTCCCCGCGGCCTTTCTCAAACACAGCGTATGCACACCCAAGCTCGACCGCGCGCCATCTGCGTTTCGAAACCGGCCAAACTCGCTTCCCCATTGCCGCATTCCGCGGCGCAACTCTGGGGACAGTAGGTAGTGCGGTAGCTTGGTATGCGTAGGATCGGCCCGGCGAGGCTGAGCTTACAGCCGACCAGGCCGTCCAGACGCAGCGCAGCGCTCGATTCCCACGGGCCGACGCGAGGGGAAGAGATACTCCGAATTGCATGGTGATTGTTGGTTGACAGATACTCGGATTGCATGATGATATGCCGTCGCTCTTAGCATGTACGCATATGTTGTGGTGTAGATGGGGGCTGCGGATAGGAGACCTTCGGCTTCTGGTATCGTCACGTGTATTGGAAACATGCTGCCA
>Ga0265780_10004696_pt1 | contig 17511 bp, 12 predicted proteins | sample P1T30metagenome_FD_192432 | JGI IMG/M metagenome (GOLD analysis project Ga0265780, IMG submission 192432) | Plant litter microbial communities from East Loma Ridge, Irvine, California - P1 T30 | ecosystem: Environmental > Terrestrial > Plant litter > Unclassified | place: USA: California...
GGTATTGTCAAATAAAGTAGCGGAAATTTAGTGGTAAGGGTTTGTGTTAATGTCATTTTGGGCGATAGTGAGAAATCTTGTTCAGTGCAGTTGGGTTAGTGCGTTTTTAACTTTGTGTTGTGCAGTGCCGTTCCTTCGCCTGCTCTTGGCCGCAGCGGCCCATTACTTTTGGCATAGCCCCAAAAGTAACAAAAAGGCCTAGCCAGCGCAATCCCTGCGTTTGCCCACAAGGCCACACGCCCGGCCGGGTGCGCTGGCGGGCCCTCGCTTCTATTGAACAGTAACTTTGCTGCGCAAAGTCACTGCTTTTTTTATTATTCTCAAATTCCCTCCTTGGGGGAGGGGCTCTCCTTCGTCATCTTCCAGCTTCGGCCAAAAGCGGGGCAGCACCCATAGGCCTTGTGTGGCTGCAAGGGCCTTTTAGATTTGCATGTAGCGGTGGCAAAAGCGGGCGAAGCCAAAGGGCAAATATAAACAGCCCGTGGTGATGCCCGGCTTCGCAGCGCAATAGCCTTGTGCGGAAAGAAGCATAGGAAGGTGACTTGATTTATTCACCTATTGTTCGTTTTTAATAGGTGTTCATGAGGTCGCTAACGCTTAGTTTTGGTTCTTTTTATCAAGAAAAAGAACAAAGGCCTCTGCGGCAATAGAGCAGATGAACTATGCTAATTCAGCACAGCACTAAACAACAGCACGACTATCTCCATTAACCGCCTCCTTATACTTCTCCCTGTCAAATGCCTTTTCGTTAATAGAAATAGCGATAGTAGCCACGCCATTACCTATTACATTGGTAATGGCGCGTGCTTCGCTCATAAAGCGGTCTACGCCCAACAACAGCGCCACACCCTCTACCGGGATAATTTTGATAGCGGCCAGCGTGGAGGTGAGCACAATAAAGCCGCTGCCCGTTACGCCAGCTGCCCCTTTAGAGGTAACCATGAGGATGCCGATGATGGTAAGTTCTTGCGTTAATGACAAGGGTACATGAAATACTTGGGCCAAAAATATGGTAGCCATACTGAGGTAAATGGTGGTACCATCGAGGTTAAAGGAGTAACCGGTTGGGATCACCAGCCCTACCACCGAGCGGGCACAGCCCAATTGTTCCAGCTTTTCCATCATGCCGGGCAAGGCCGATTCGGACGAGGAGGTACCAAACACGATCAACAACTCGCGACGGATAAACTTGAGGTATTTCCACAGGCTTACTTTACACAAATAGCAAATGGCATTAAGCACTAAAAAAATAAACAGCGCCATGGTGATATAAACCGAACCCATGAGCATAGCCAGCGGCTGCAGCGTTTTAATGCCGTGGGTACTTACCGTATACGCAATACCGCCAAATGCCCCCAGCGGGGCCAGCCGCATAACCATATATAAGATATTAAAAAACACTTTCGACAGTTTTTCGAACGTACCAATGAGCGATTGGCCTGCGCTTCCCATGCGGCTTAACCCAAAGCCAAACAGCACGGCAATAATGAGCACCTGTAAAATATCGCCTTTGGCAAAAGCATCTACAAAGTTGCCGGGTATAAGGTGACTAAAAAAATCGCTCAGGTTCATTTCGGCGGCTTTTTCCTGGTACTGGGCTACTTTACCGGCATCGGCACCGGCATTTATAGCCAGGCCTGCGCCGGGTTTAACTACGTTGGCCACGGTAACGCCTATAATGAGGGCAAAGGTGGTTACTATCTCGAAATACAATAAAGCCTTCCCTCCTACGCGCCCTACCTTTTTCAAATCGTTCATGCCGGCAATGCCCAGCACTATGGTAAAAAATATGATAGGCGCTATCAGCATACTAATTAAGCTGATAAACATTTTACTGATGCGCTGTGCCGTAGGCCCAAAGGCCGGGAAATACAGGCCCACCAGTACGCCCAAAAATATGGCTGCAATTACCTGGAAGGTAAGATTAGAAAATAAACGCTTCATGAAACGGGCTTTAGCTCACAATAATAATATATTTTTTTACTGCTAAAGCAACCTAAAGATTTTAAAATTCATGGTAATACTACTCGCTATACTTTGGTTTAAACACATAATGGCATTCCAGACAAGTGGCGCAGAAGTAACGCTTTACCGGATACCAAAATAAGAAGAACTTAACTGCCCTGCCGCGTTTAACCCGGCTCTTAAACTCATGGTCGCATACCGGGCAAAGCGGTAACTGATGTTTTTTTCGGGAGTCTGAATTGGCGTTTATAATTGGCATCTGCATGTAATTGATTAATAGCGATAATACTTTAACCATAAGGCAAGGTATTATAAAGTATCTGTTATATCATAAACTTGAAAATAAATACGAAGTTTTAACACATAACGGATTTATTATAATAAATATTAACCAACAAGACATATATATTAGAATAATATCATATATTTAACCCATATATTATACACATACTCATGAAAAAATACCTTTACCTACTATTCGTTGCTACTGCATTTTTTTCGTGTTCAAAAGAAGCGCAAACGCCAGATAACTTAAGGTTACAAATGGTTGATAAATGGTCTTACCGCAACGCAAGGGTAATCACCTATTCGGCACAGGGCAAAGCAACCGACTCTACCGGCATAGTAGTATCTCCTAAAGATTTTTTTGAATTTAAAGATGATGGCTCCTTCAGCAGCACTACATCGAACGGCACAGAATTAACGTCGGGCACATTTAATACTACTAGTACCACTATATTTACGCTAAAAGAGTCGGGCACGAGTCGTACCTGCCGGGTAATAAACTTAAATATCGATACCTTCATTTTTGCTGAACAAGACGCTAAAATTGCCGGGAAGCCTTATAAGGAAACAAAGCTGACGCTTTACAGGTAGCATGCTTTAATCTTTTTCGTAGCTTCGCCAATTATTTTTGAGAACCAGCGAAATGGACTATCAGTTTAAAGACATTGAAAAAAGGTGGCAGCAATTTTGGGCCAGCCACCAAACTTTTAAAGCCGATAATCAATCGGTTAAACCCAAGTACTATGTGCTCGATATGTTTCCTTACCCATCGGGTGCGGGTTTGCATGTAGGCCACCCGCTGGGTTATATTGCTTCTGATATTTTTTCGCGCTACAAACGCCTCAAAGGTTTTAACGTGCTGCACCCTATGGGTTACGATTCGTTTGGCTTACCCGCCGAGCAATATGCCATACAAACCGGTCAGCACCCTGCCATTACCACCGAAGATAATATTGCCACTTACCGCCGCCAGCTAGATCAGCTTGGTTTTTCGTTCGACTGGAGCCGCGAGGTGCGCACCAGTTCGCCCGATTATTACAAATGGACGCAGTGGATATTTATGCAGCTGTTTAACTCCTGGTATAACAAAGCCGACGAGAAAGCCGAAAGCATAACTCAACTTATAGCTCACTTTGCCGCCAATGGCTCTGAAGGCATCAACGCCATTGCCGATGAAGAAGCAGCCACCTTCACTGCTGAGGAGTGGAATGCCATGGGCGAGGAAGAGCAACAAGCCGAATTACTAAAATACCGCCTAACCTACCTGCGCGAAAGCACCGTAAACTGGTGTGCCGCCCTGGGTACCGTTTTAGCTAACGATGAGGTTAAAGACGGCGTAAGCGAACGCGGCGGTTACCCCGTAGAGCAAAAGAAAATGATGCAGTGGAGCATGCGCATTACTGCCTATGCCGAACGCTTACTACAAGGCCTCGACAATATTGACTGGCCCGACCCGCTTAAAGAAATGCAGCGCAACTGGATAGGCAAAAGCGTGGGCGCGAGTGTGCGATTTGGTTTGGAGCAAGGGCTGAGGAGCGAAGAGCGAGGAAATGAAGACGGATCTTCTACTCCGCACTCCGAAACTCCGCTCCCCGCAACCTATATCGAAGTTTTCACCACCCGGGTTGATACCATTTTTGGGGTAACCTTTGTAGTGTTGGCTCCCGAGCATGAGTTGGTAGCTGCTTTAACTACACCCGAGCAAAAAGAAACAGTTGAAGCCTATATAGCACAAACTAAAAAGAAATCGGAATTGGACCGTATGGCCGATACCAAAACCGTGTCGGGCGCTTTTACAGGCAGCTATGTGCTTAACCCGCTAAACGGCGAAAAGATACAGCTTTGGATTGCCGATTACGTGCTGGCTGGTTATGGTACAGGTGCCGTTATGGCGGTACCATCTGGCGATCAGCGCGATTACCTGTTTGCCAAGCATTTCGATCTGCCGATTGTCCCTATTATGGACATTCAAAACATTGAGACGGAGGCCGACCCTACCAAGGAAGGTAAATACATTAACTCCGACTTTATTAACGGCTTAACATATAAAGAAGCCACCGCCGCAGTAGTTGCCAAACTGGAAGCTATTGGCGCAGGTAAGGCCAAAGTGAATTTCCGGATGCGCGATGCCATTTTTGGCCGTCAGCGTTATTGGGGCGAGCCGGTACCGGTTTACTTTAAAAACGGTTTGCCTTATTTAATTGAAGAAAGCGAATTGCCGCTCATTCTCCCTGAAATTGACAAATACCTGCCTACCGAAAGCGGCGAACCACCATTGGGCCGTGCCGAAGGCTGGAAATACCAGGACGAGTACGAGTACGAGTACGAACTAAGCACCATGCCGGGTTGGGCTGGCAGCAGCTGGTACTGGTACCGCTACATGGATGCGCAAAACAGCGAGACCTTTGCCTCGAACGATGCAGTGGAGTACTGGAAAGATGTAGACCTGTACATTGGCGGTTCCGAACATGCTACCGGCCATTTACTGTATAGCCGTTTTTGGAACAAGTTTTTGAAAGATATAGGCTTGGCTATTGAAGAAGAGCCTTTTAAAAAGCTCATCAACCAGGGAATGATACAGGGCCGGTCGAGTTTTACTTACCGCCTGAACCCGTTGTTGTTAAATACCGACGATAGTTATGTGAAGCCCGAGGTTTATATTTCTAAAGGCGTGTACGAGCTTTATAAAGAAGGCGATTTTGACACCATTGAGCAAATAGCCTTGTTCTACAAAGACCTGCTGCCTGCGCCTGCCGAGTTAGGCGAAATGGATTTCAGCAAGCTGCATGTGGATGTGAACATTGTGAGTAACGATGCGTTGGATATAGCCGCTTTCCGTAAATGGAGAGCCGAAAACGCAAAGGCTATCTTTATTTTGGAAGATGGTTCGGTGATCTATCCAACAGATGATGATGCCAACCAAGAAAGCAAATTCATTTGCGATACCGAGGTTGAAAAGATGTCAAAATCAAAATTCAACGTGGTTAACCCCGATGATTTGATTGAGCGTTACGGTGCCGATACCCTGCGCATGTACGAAATGTTCTTAGGACCTCTGGAGCAAAGCAAGCCATGGAATACTAACGGTATAGAGGGAGTGTTTAAATTCCTGCGTAAGTTCTGGCGTTTGTTCCACAACGAGCAATGGGAGTTTACAGTTAGCAACGATGCACCAACCAAGGCCGAGTTTAAATCGCTGCACAAGATCATCCGTAAGGTGGAAGAAGATATTGAGCGTTTTTCGTTCAATACTTCGGTATCCAGCTTTATGATCGCCGTGAACGAGTTGACCGACTTGAAGTGCAACAAAAGAGCCATCTTACAAGATTTAGTGATTATCCTGTCGCCTTACGCACCACACATTTGCGAGGAGCTTTGGGTATTGTTAGGTAACGAGAGCGGTACGCTGTCATACGCAGCTTATCCTACATTCAATCCGTCTTATTTAATTGAGGATGAGTTTGCCTACCCTATTTCGGTTAACGGCAAAACGCGCTTAAACCTCAACATGCCTTTAACCCTGGAGCCAAAAGAAGTGGAAGCCTTGGTTTTGGCTAACGCCGATGTACAAAAATACCTGGATGGCAAAACCCCTAAAAAGGTAATTGTGGTAAAAGGCCGTATTGTAAACATTGTGATATAAGTTTAAAACTGTTCTTTATCAGCATTTAATTAACCTGTCATGCCGATGCATATCGGCATCCCATCAGTAGGGCAACATATATTTAATGTCCCCTTAGCGCGTGGGATGCCAATATGCATCGGCATAACAAATTTCATAATCAAACATCTCTCATAACCTCATTTATGCCATTCGCCCTATAAAAAAGGCCACTCACCTAAAAACCTTAAACTATTTTGCAGCCTTGAAGCATCTTTGCTGCATGACAACCCAACTCATTAAAATTATCAATCCAACTAGTGCAATTCGCAACATTGCTGATACAACTGTCGTGTTAGCATTCTTTTTAAAATAATTGCGTTTAAGTGTGTAACAAATCAACCCTTATCCTATCCTACTACCAAAATCATTATAAATGAAACGAATTTTTTTACTTATTGCATTTTTCGGAGCTATATTATCTGCTCAGGCGCAGATACCAAGTACGGGTTCTACCATTAAAGGCAGGATCTCGGGTACTATTATAGACTCTATTACTAAAAAACCGGTAGATTATGCTACCATCAGCCTTTCGCGCAGCGGCGGTAAAGCTATTTTGAACGGTACCCTAACCGATGAAAAAGGTAACTTTAAAATAAACGATGTTGCACCCGGAAACTATAAACTATCAATTACTTTTATTGGCTACCCAACCAAAGTAATTGACCCGGTAACTACTACACCCGGTAAACCCGATAACAATGTAGGCAACATAGTTATTGCCCCAAGCTCCAAAACTTTAGGTGCTGTAACTGTAACCGGCCAAACTCCGGTAATTGAAAACAGGATTGATAAAATTGTATACAACGCTGAGAAAGACGTAACCTCGGCCGGTGGCAACGCTACCGACGTATTGCGTAAAGTACCATTGGTATCGGTTGATTTAGATGGCAAACCATCTTTGCGTGGCGATCAAAACGTACGCGTATTAATTAATGGCAAGCCATCGGGCGCTTTATCGAGCAACTTAGCCGATGTATTGCGTACCATTCCGGCCGATCAGATCAAGAGCATTGAGGTGATCACTTCGCCATCGGCCAAATACGATGCTGAAGGTTCTGGTGGTATCATTAACATCATTACCAAAAGCAAAAACGTATCGGGCTTAAGCGGCTCTGTAAGTGGTGGTATTGGTACCCGTCAAAACAACGGAAATGCAAACTTAAACTACAAGCAAAACCGTTTTAGTATAGGTGCTAACCTGGGCAGTAACTTTGCATGGCCTCAAACCTCACTGGTTGATTTAAACAACACTTCAACTGGTTTATTGCCTAACGGTACTACAGGCCCAATACGCCGTGTACAAAATTCGGCTGCCGAAACTAAGCGTTATGGTACAATTGGTTCGGTAACTACCGGTTACGATTTTAATGATTTTAATAGCATTACCTCAACCATCCGTATTAATGGTGGTGGTTTTAAAACCGATGGTAACACTTACAATACTAACAACTCGCTTATAGATACTATTTACAATAGCAGAAACTTAAGTAAGGCTACTTTCAGCGGTTTTGACTGGAATGCCGATTATACGCATAAGTTTAAAAAAGAAGGTGAAGAGTTAACCGTTGCCGGTCAATGGAGCCATAGCAAAATCACATCAGATTTTGAAAGCAGCTTTACAGATTTAAATAATCTGGCCGATATTGCCAAATTCCCTAACCAAAGAGGTAATAACAATGGTACCAACGATGAGTATACCGCACAAGCCGATTATACTTTGCCATTAAGCAAGATCATTAAATTAGAAGCAGGTGGTAAAGGTATTTTCCGTAGAATAACCAGCGTTTACGCTATTGCCAACCAGGCTAATAACAATACAGGTAATTTTGTTCAAAACAACAACCTGTCTAACGATTATGATTACAGCCAGGATGTTTACGCAGGTTATACTGTATTAAGCTTTACCCTGCCTAAAAATTATGCGTTACAAACAGGTTTACGTGTAGAGAACACCGACATTGTGGGTACACCAAGAAACCTAACCCAACCTGGTTTACAATCTTTCCCACAAAACTATACCAACTTTGTTCCAAGCTTTGTGCTATCTAAAACAGTGAAAAGCACACAAACTTACAAGTTGAGCTATAACAAGCGTATTCAGCGCCCCAGCTTAACTTACTTAAACCCGTTTATTAACAAGGCTAACCCAGATAACCAAACACAAGGCAAGCCAGATTTAAGGCCAGAGGTTGCACAAACCATTGAGTTGGGTTACAACACATTTATCAAGTCATCAGTAATTAACGTATCGGTTTATTACAAACATACCAGCGATTTAATAGAAGGTATTGCCGATACGCTTACCGATCCTGAATTGAAAAGACGTATTACCCGTACTACTTATCAAAACATTGGTAAAAACAATTCATATGGGGCCAGCTTCTTTGGTTCAATTAACCCATGGAAACCGTTGACTATTCGTGGTAGTGTTAATGGTTACACTTATAGCCCAAATGCTAATACTACCCAGCAAGCGCAGCAAACCAGCACGGGTACTTACTTTCAGTACAATGCCTTCTTAGGTGCTTCATTAACGCTAAACGGTGGTTTTACAGCTGAATCTTTTGGTGTATTTAACTCACCTCGACGTACCATACAGGGTAACAACCCATCGTTTAGTTTAATTGGCTTTGGTTTCAAGAAAGATGTAATTGCCAAGAAGTTTACATTGGGCTTAACGGCATTGTCACCATTCCAAAAATACCTGAAGTTTGATCAGGACATTAGCGGACAAGGCTTTACACAAACTCAAAAAATCCGTTACCCGCTACAATCGTTCGGTATAACGTTTACCTACAATTTTGGCAAACTAAACTACGGTGCACAACCGGCTAAAAAGAAAGGTGTTAAAAACGACGACTTATTACAAGGCGGCGATCAGGGCGGCGGCGCACCAGGCACTGGTGGCGGCGGCCCGAGATAAGCCCCCCAGCCCCCTAAAGGGGGAGCTTTTAAAGAGCTAAATAAACGAACAAAGGCCGATGCATGCATCGGCCTTTGTTCGTTTTACAAACTTCTGTTCCCCCTTTAGGGGGCTGGGGGGTTTGAGCTATATATTCCTATCTGCTCCAGTAGCAACGAGGCATTAAAGGTTTTGCATTCGCCGGGTTTGATCTTATAATCAAACAGCATTTCGCCATTTACTACCTGTATGTCGAAATAGAAATTGCGTACATAATCGGGGTATTGTTTTTCCAGCTCGGCCAGTTGCAGGTCGTGTGTGGCTACCAGTCCTACCCCCTCCTGGCTGATCAAGCGTTCAATAACTGCTTTAGAGCCCAGGTACTTGTCGACCGAGTTAGTGCCACGCAGCATCTCATCCACCAAAAAAAAGATGTTAGGCTGCTCGGCTACCGCCTTCAGGAGCATTTGCAAGCGGTCGAGTTCGGCTTTAAAGGTGGAGGTGCTCTCATTCAGCGAATCTTTAATGCGCATGTAGCTGAACAATTGCACCACCGATACCTGCATATTTTGTGCACAAACCGGGGCACCTGCCAGCGCCAACACCGTATTAATGCCCAGCGTGCGTAAGAACGTGCTTTTACCAGCCATGTTAGAGCCGGTAATAATGTCAATTTTGCGCGTATTGTTTAACTCATAGCTATTAGCTACACGCAGCTTCTCATTAATTAAAGGGTGGGCAATAGTTTGAGCAGTCACGGTAAAACCATCTCCTTCGGCTATCTGGGGTATAGTCCACTCAGGGTTATTATAATGCAGGCTGGCCAGGCTAATGAGTGCTTCAAAACCGGCAATACTTTCAAACGCAACTTCAAGATTTTGATGGTTGGCGCGCTTCCATTCCTCAATATTAATAACCTGGCGGATGTTTGAAATTAGAAAAGCATTGAGCAAAAAGTTCATGACCATATTAAGCCGCTGGTTAAGCCGGTTAACCAACTGCGATAACCTGCTTATTTGATAAGATACCGGCTTGCCCTGTTGCTGCTTAATTTTTTGAGCCAGCTCGCGGCACAGTTTCGATTCAAATTCTTCGTTTTCTATGTCTTTAAACACGTTGGCATACCCTTTTAAGCCATCTCCTATACGCCCGGCAATAAGGTCGGCCTTGTCAATCATTTCAGATTTCGAAGAGGTCAGTCGGTTGTTAAAGGCCAGCAGCAAGGCCAAAGCATAGCGGCCTTCTACAAAAAACGCAGATGTAATAACCGCAGCTATAGACAAAAAAGGAACCACACGACCGTAGATCTTCAGCCACTTTTCGCCGGTAAGTTCTACAGGCATTTTGAGGTAGGCCAACAAGTTTGGTAATTGCTGAGCGTCTTGCTTTAAGGCAAATAACAGGTTGGCCTGCAAATTTAAACGCCACTCGTGTTTTTGAGCCAGTTCTTGCATAGCCTGCTGCCGCAACAAAATTTCGGGCTTGGCCGATGGTGCATTAAACCAGGATGCCAATACCTCGCGCCCTGCCGGCGTAGCTGCCCGGTTGACCAACTGGTACAAGGAGGCCTGTCCAAAAATATCCAGATCGGCCGTGTAATAGTGTTTCTCGTTAATAAAGTTGGCGCCATTGTCGTAAATATTGGCGCGCGTTTGGGCTATGGTCAGCTCGTTTTGATTAACGGCATCGTAGCTTTGATAATACTTTTTATCGGCTTCGAACTTATTTTGCTGGCGTATTAGCCAATTAAATGCCAGCGCCAGGATAACCGTGGCTACTAAAAACAGCGGCACGCTTTGCACATCTACAGATACATAGATGACTATTAAAAAGAGGATAAATACCCCCAGGCGTAACAAGGAGTAGGTGTTGGTTTGCTTTTCTTGCTGGGCTGTTTGCCCTTTGGCAAAAGCTACGCGCTGCTCATAATCGGCAATAAGGTTGGGCTGCATGTGTTAGCTGTTATTTGGGGCAAATTAAACCAAATTTTAACAGCTTGTAGTTTTCCCGTTTATTTGCATCATGAAAATTACCCTGCTCACCGTAGGTAAAACCGAAGATGCTTATATTAAAGACGGTATAGACAAGTTTGTAAAACGCCTGAAACACTATACCAAACTCGAAATTATTGATCTGCCTGAACTTAAGAATACCAAAGCCCTCACCCAGGAACAGCAGAAGTCCAGGGAAGCCGAGCTGATCCTCAAAAAGCTAAGCGTTACCGACCACGTGGTTTTGCTCGACGAAAAAGGTTTGGAATTTAGCTCCGTGCAGTTTGCCGATTACCTGGATAAAAAAGCCATTGGCTCGGTGCAAAGCATGGTTTTTATTATAGGTGGCCCCTATGGTTTTGATGCCACCGTTTACCAGCGCGCCAATGCACAGCTGGCCCTCTCGCGGATGACGTTTTCGCACCAGATGGTGAGGTTATTTTTTGTAGAGCAGCTGTACCGGGCGTATAGCATTATCAAGGGCGAGCCGTATCATCATCAATAGCCCCGCCCCCTAAAAGGAGAGAATAGAGTCAATAAGGAAGAGCCAGGAAACAAGATTTGGTTGGACGCAATACCTGGCTCATATAATCTACGCCATTGGGGGGCGCAAGTCCTATTTATTTTCAAAATTTTGTTCCCCCTTTAGGGGGTTAGGGGGCTGTAACTTATCTTTGCAATAACTTCGGCTCCCCCTTTAGGGGGCTGGGGGGCAAATGGCACACGACCACTCACATCATCACCACGATCACGCACCTAAGATAGACCACTTAAATACGGCCTTTATTGTGGGCATTATACTCAATTCGGCATTTGTAGTTATTGAGGCCGTGGTTGGCTTTGCTAACCACTCTCTATCCCTGCTCACTGATGCCGGCCACAACCTGAGCGATGTAGCCAGTTTAGCCCTGGCCCTGCTGGCTTTCAAACTCTCTAAAATGCGTGCTAACCAAGTATACACCTATGGTTACAAGCGGTCTACCATTGTGGTATCGCTTCTGAATGCCATTATCCTGGTTGCTGCAGTAGGTATTATTGCTTATGAAGCCATATTACGGATAGGCCACCCCGAGCCTATAGCAGGCATTACCGTAGCTTGGGTAGCCTTTGCAGGTATAGCCGTGAATGGAATTACCGCCTGGCTGTTTATGAAAGATAAGGAGAAAGACCTTAACGTAAAGGGAGCTTACATGCATATGGCGGTAGATGCCATTGTATCGTTAGGTGTGGTAATCTCAGGAATCGTGATGTACTTTACCAAATGGTATTGGATTGATAGCGCCGTAAGCCTCATCATAGTGGTTGTAATTTTGGCCGGTACCTGGAACCTGCTCATGGACAGCATTAGGCTGGAAATTGACGGTGTGCCCAAGAACATGAACCTGGAAAACATTAAGGCTGAGTTACTGAAAGCAAACGGTGTAAAAGATGTGCACCATATGCATGTTTGGGCGCTGAGTACCACCGAAAACGCACTTACTGCTCATTTGGTTATACAACCCGAAGACATTAACAACTTTGACAACATCAAGCACGACCTTCGTCACCGCTTAGAACACCTCGACATACAGCACAGCACCTTTGAGCCCGAATTTGCGGGGGAGGCTTGCAAGGAGCAGCAATGTTAACCACACGGCCCATAAAGAGGAAGATTTTTGAAACGCTTAAATAAAAAATGCTTGATATAACAAAAGAAGGCCGATGAAATCATCGGCCTTCTTTTGTATTGTAAAAATTCGCTTCCTTTTAAAGATTTAAAAGTTATTCTGCAGCAGTAACTTCGGCTTCTCCCTCAGGTGCCGGAGTTGTAGCAGCTTCCTCATTAAATATTGGCATCTCTTTTAAAAGATGGAACCAGGTTAAAATCTTTTTCATGTCCGAGGCATACACCTTCTCTTCGTCATGATCGGGGGCTACTTCGCGGAAAAACTCACGCATCGCTTTACCGTCGGCCTTGGCATCAGGTACCGAGTCGGCTTCTTTCATGCGGCCTAATACATCGGTTAACTTAATATCATCTTCGTTGCCAAAAATGGTAATTTCATCCAGCGCAGCCATCTTGGCGGTAGATAAGTTAACCACCAATTTGGTCTTTTTACCGTCCAGGCTTTCCAACACAAAACCCGTTTTGTTTTGGGCCAATGCTCTCCATAAACCCGGTTTACCGGCTACAGATACAATTCCTTGTAAGTTCATATTTTTATGTTGCATGTTGTGCGTTGTAAGTTGTGAGTGCTTGCATTTACTTACAACTCACAACCTATAACTTACAACACTAATTATCCTTCAATTACGTCTACGCTCAAAATTTTATCACCCTGACGGATGGCGTCAACCACGTCTACGTTTTCTACTACTTTACCAAATACAGTGTGGTTACGGTCTAGGTGAGCGGTGTTATCGCGGCTGTGGCAAATAAAGAATTGTGAACTGCCGGTGTTACGGCCAGCGTGCGCCATTGATAGTACGCCACGGTCGTGGTATTGGTTTTCGCCGGTTAATTCGCAATCGATACGGGTACCTGAGCCACCTGCACCAGTACCGGTTGGGTCGCCACCCTGAACAACGAAATTAGGGATAACACGGTGAAAAGTTACACCATTATAGAAGCCTGTTTTTGCCAGGTTTAAAAAGTTAGCTACAGTATTAGGCGCATCTTTATCGTAAAATTCGATAGTCATGTCGCCTTTTTCGGTTTTCATTATTGCTTTGCTCATATTCTTCAGTTTATTAAAACAGGTGGCAAAGTTAAACATTTTACCCATTACCGTAAACTTATAATAGCTTATGTATTTATTCGTTACATTTGGTAATGTGCAAAACCGTCATGGCGAGCGGTAGCGTAGCAATCTCTGCGTAGGCTAACCAAACGGCCTAACCTTATTGTGAAAGATTGCTTCGTACCCCGCAATAACGGCTCAACTTAATTCCGAAATGAAGAAATACCTTTTAGCTTTCACCTTTTTGCTTTTAACCTTAACCACCCGAGCGGCCTCTATATTACTGCCTATGGATGAGGTACAAAAAGACCACCTGAAAAGCTATGGCATTGCCTATTGGATATTGCGCCAGGGCGAAGAGGTAGACTGGCTGCTCAACTACCGCGGCGGCAGTTTTATGACCAAATACACAAAAGCGCTGGAAGATGAATGCAAGATACGCGGTGTAAGCTACGAGGTGCTGGCCGATGCCAAGGTGAATAACATTTTGACCGAAGTAAGTGACCCTTCGGTGAATATGGACATTGTGAAATTGGAGAAAGCGCCTAAAATGGCGGTATATTCTCCCAAAACCAAACTCCCCTGGGATGATGCCGTTACCCTGGTGCTTAAGTATGCCGAAATTCCTTACGATGTGGTTTATGATGAAGAAGTAATTAAAGGCGACTTGTTGAAGTACGACTGGCTGCACATGCACCACGAAGATTTTACCGGCCAGTACAGTAAGTTTTATGGCAGTTTCCGCTTTCAACCCTGGTACCAGGAAGATGTGAAAGGACAGGAAGCTATGGCCCACAAGCTGGGCTTTAAAAAGGTATCGGCCATGAAGCTTGCTGTGGCCCAGCATATTCATGAGTTTTGCGGCAATGGCGGCTTTTTATTTGCCATGTGCTCGGGTACCGATACGTTTGATATTGCCCTCTCGGCCGCAGGTACCGATTTATGCGAAAGTATGTTCGACGGCGACCCGGCCGACTACCGCGCCCAAAGCAAACTGGATTACAGCCAAACCTTCGCCTTCCAAAACTTCAAGCTGGATATGAACCCCATGTCGCACCAGTTTAGCGATATTGATGTAACCCCCTACCGGCAGGTAAGCCGCGACCGGGACTTTTTTACATTGTTTGATTTTTCGGCCAAGTGGGATGTAGTGCCCAGTATGCTCACCCAAAACCACGATAAGGTAATTAAAGGTTTTATGGGCTTAACCACCGCCTACAACAAAAACCGCTTAAAACCCGGCGTAACCATTATGGGCGAAATGAAGACCCAGAACGAAGCCCGCTACATTCACGGCGAATACGGCAAAGGCCAATGGACTTTCTACGGTGGCCACGACCCCGAAGATTACCAGCACGCCGTAGGCGATCCGCCTACGGACTTAAAGCTGCATCCCAACTCGCCGGGATATAGGTTAATCCTGAACAATGTACTTTTCCCGGCAGCTAAGAAAAAGAAGCAAAAGACGTGATGCTGAGGTGCAGGTGTGTGGATGAACACTTTAGTTAACGCTTTTAATAAGTTTGAACGCTACTGGCACATTGTTACCACTACCGATAATTAAATTATGAAATACGTACACTTATATACCTTGTTGCTCATTTTTATTTTTTGCAATTGCTGTAAAGGACAAATCACAACTATACAACGAAAAGAGGATAACCATAACCAATCTGAGAATAAAGACTTTACTACCTCTCAGGGACCTAAAAGGATAACCAGGAATATTATACAAGATAGCAAGGGCAACATTTGGATGGCTGCATTTGATGGTGTTTTCCGGTACGATGGAAAGTCGTTTACCAACATGACAAGTAAGGAGAGCTCAGCCCGCTTTTTTTCGATCTTGGAGGATAGTAAAGGCAACTATTGGTTCGGCTCTGTCGGCTCAGGTGTTTATTGTTATGATGGGAAATCCTTTCGACTTTTCACAACTAAGGATGGACTTCTTGATAACGGAGCTGGCAGTATTTATGAAGACAGCAAAGGAAACATCTGGTTCGGTGGTTCAGGTGGGGCAAGCCGTTATGATGGAAAATCCTTTCATAATTACATCTTAGATGTGAATGGCATGTATGAGGACATGACCGGGAAAGCTCTATTAAAAAAACAGGTCTTTGGTATTAGTTCTATCATTGAAGACAAAAAGGGGGGATTTTGGTTCGGCACAAATGGTGTGTTTCGGTATGACGGACTATCCTTTACCGCTTTCACCCATAACGGCAAACCTTTTAACAATGTGCGTTCAATCATCGAAGATAAAAAAGGTAATATTTGGATCGGCGGCGCAGATGGCCTTTGGCGTTATGACGGCAAAAAGTTTACAAATTTTAATCAGCGGTTTGTAGGTCATATTATGGAGGACCAAAATGGAAATATCTGGACCAGTTCAGGAAAAGATAGTAACCTGGGTTGGGCACTTTCCCGGTATGATGGAAATACTTTGTATAATAAAAAACCAACGGTTACCGAAATAGCAAACAAACCAATGGTTTTCGGGATATTGGAAGATGGCAAAGGAAATATTTGGTTCGGTGATTTCGCTGGGGTACATCGTTATGATGGAAAGACTTTACAAATACAGGACTTTGAGAATACAAAAAGCCAGAAGTAAGTTGGATAGTCAACAATTCTTAGTCGGCGCAGGGTTCTCTCGGAGAGGACCCTGCGCCGACGTAAAAGGTGGTTAAACGGTTAGTTGATTTTTAAACTGAGTATGGCGTTTACAAACTTAGATGAATAACCGCGTTAGCGATTGCAGCGGATACCGGCCTGTGGCTAAGGCCTGTGCAGTATGAGCGGAAAGCGCGGCCCGGAGGGAAACGCCCGGATAATTAATCTTTTACCTATCAACAATACCTGCCCCTTGCAAAAGGCCGCCAAAGCGCAGATAGGATTGATCCATCGCCATAAATATGACGACTTATTCATGCATTTGCGTGGCCGATTTTATTAGCTTAAATTTACTGCATTTCAATAACTTCCATATATAGCCTAATACGTATGAAAGGTTTTATTTCGTAATAAATAGGTACCAATACGTACCTGCATATGTGCCGCTCCTTATAAATATGAATGATATACCAGAAAGTAATACTGCAAAAATTATTAAAATGATTGTGGTAACCGATGCGGGTTTAGCGGCCCGGTCGGGTCTATGGGCCAGTACCAAGGCTAATTTACAATGGAGTACCCTGCGCACATGGTTTATGCGTAGCCCATATTTAATATATCTTCCATTTTTGTTCTATAGCGCCTGGTTAATTATTTATTACAGGCTGCCCGGTTTACATGCCGATGAAAAGCGTTACGTGGAGCTGGCCAGAAATCTTATTCACGGTTATTATTCCCCATTCCCAGCAAACATTACCTTATGGAATGGGCCTGGTTACCCTATTCTTTTAATGCCTTTTGCGGCCTTGCATGTGCCTATAGTTTACGCCGCATTAATAAATTGCTTGTTTCATTACCTTTCACTGGTGTTTGTGCACCAGGCATTAAGTTTAATAGCCAATAAAAAAACGGCGTTGGTTGGTGGCCTGCTGCTGGGCATTTACCCTAATGCATTATCGGTTTTACCGCTTTTGTATACAGAGGCGTTTACCGCCTTTTTAATATCGGCATTTATATATAGCGTTACACTTTACTACACTACAAAGAAAAATAAATACTTGCTCATAGCGGGTGCGCTTTTAGGCTACCTTACGCTAACCAAAATTATTTTAGGTTATGTAATTGTTATTTGCTTAGCCGTTTGTTTGGGCATGCTGCTGTTCAAAAAAAACCGGACCTATTATGTAAAATCGGCCACGTTATTACTTATTGCATTTGCCGTAACGGTACCCTATCTTGCTTATACTTACTACATAACAGGTAAGGTATTTTACTGGGGTAACTCGGGCGGCATGAGCCTTTATTGGATGAGCACTCCTTTTGAACACGAATACGGCGACTGGAAAGTTCCGAGCCTTAAAAACACCAAAT
>Ga0265780_10004697_pt1 | contig 17510 bp, 13 predicted proteins | sample P1T30metagenome_FD_192432 | JGI IMG/M metagenome (GOLD analysis project Ga0265780, IMG submission 192432) | Plant litter microbial communities from East Loma Ridge, Irvine, California - P1 T30 | ecosystem: Environmental > Terrestrial > Plant litter > Unclassified | place: USA: California...
GTTTGAATGTAATATTGCCATAATCGTCAGGTTTTAAGAGCAAACAGAAGGCAGCTGAAGTTCAAAAAGTTCAGGTTGCCGGGCTGCCACTGTTATGCCGGATATAAAATTACATGCGGGCGCTCTTAAATAAATGATCCTGGTCATAATTTGAATTTTTAAGAAAATAATACAGATCAGCGTGTTTATCTTCGCTTTATTCTAACACAGCGGCGATTCCAGCCTGCGACGATCCAAATCCATCCTGTTATTGAAAAAAGCCCTTTCCGGGAAGACCGGGAGAAGGAGCTGAGACTGTTCCGATACTGGTTCGCCATAAACCTGCTTTACAGCGTAAAAGCACCGGCAGTGAGTCCGCATTCTGATACAAAACGTGGACTCAACCCTGGCTCAGGGCAGCTCATCGGCGGCCTTATAGCGAAGTTGAATCAGACTTGTATCAGACCTCTCTCCCGCATGGCCGGGAGTATTAAAAAGCTTTACAGGAAATAAAAAGGGAAGGATTTTAAGACAAGTCTGCTATAACAGGCTGCAGCGCTAAGATACACCCGCCAGGCGTAAAAACAAAGAATATCATCCCGATTTATTCTTTGTTTTTTACGCTGTCGTCTTATCAGAGTAGTTGATCAAAATGAACAGGAAGCTGCCTGATCCTTTTTCCGGTAGCATGAAATATAGCATTGGCAATCGCCGGAGGCATGCCCACCAGGCCGATCTCACCAACACCCTTTGTTCCAAGCTCATTGATGATCTCATCTTTCTCTTCAACGAACAATACATCCAGATCATGAATGTCGGCATGAACCGGTATATGATATTCGGCCAGGTTCTGGTTCATATATTTGCCCAGATCATTATCAAGTATAGTTTCCTCCCGCAGGGCTTTGCTGATACCCCATACCATGCCACCCAGCATCTGGCTCCTTGCCGTTTTTGGATTGATGATCCGGCCGGCTGCCACTGCGGTTAAAGCTCTGGTAACATTCACAACTCCAAGATCTTCGTCAACTTCAACTTCTACAAAAACGGCACTATGTACCGCCCGGGCAAACTTCCGCAGTTTAAGTACGTCGGGTACCCCGGTATTTGTTGTCTTAACAGGTTTATCTTTATTCGCCCTTACAATGTCGGTAAATGAAACTCCGGCAACGGTGCCGTTTTTTAAGAGGATACAGCCATTTTCAAATATAACATCCTTCAGATCTGCTCCTGCCAGCGGGGAGTCTTTCATATTTGAGGCGATCTTAAACAGCTTTTTACGCAGCGCTTTTCCGGCAGCCTTGATAGCTGTACCTACCGTAGATGTAGTAAAAGACCCTCCCTGTATCGGGGCAAAGGGCAGCTTGCTGCTGCCATAAGAGAAAATGACCTCTTCCATCGGTAGTCCCAGCTCATCTGCCGCAATCTGGGTCATGATCGTAAAAGTCCCGGTCCCGATATCGGTAACCGCACTTTTTACATGCAGCTTTCCATCCCTGGTGATCATCGCCTCTGCACGGGCCGGCGCCTGCATGGCATCCCAGATACCTGTCGCCATACCGTAACCAACCAGTTTATTGCCACGGCGCATGCTCCGGGGTTCAGGCTTACGCTGGTACCACCCGAACTTTTCTGCGCCTTGTAAATAACAGACTTTTAATTCCTTGCTCGAATACGGTTTTTTTGTGTTATGATCTGTAGTACTGTAATTTTTAAGCCGCAGATCCAGCGGATCCATCTTTAACTGATATGCCAGGTCGTCCATGGTACATTCTATAGCGTGCATACCTGTGCTGCCGCCGGGTGCACGCATATCCAGGGGGCTGTACAGGTCTAAAGGCACCAGCTTATATTCAAGCAAGGTGTTTTCGGCCGGGTAAAGCATGGGCGACCAGTTTACCACTACTTCCGTATAATCTTCGAACCGGGAAGTCTCAGCAATTGCTTTATGATTCAGCGCAGTCACCGCTCCCTCAGAATCTGCGGCAAAACGTGTCTGCTGGACGGTCTGGGGCCGGTGCCCGAAGGTGAACATCTGGCTCCTGTCCAGCGTAAGCCTGACATGCCTTTTCAGTGTAAGTGCTGCCATCACAGACAAAAAGAGCTGGTATTGAGGCCGCAGGCCAGAGCCGAAGGCGCCGCCCACATATGCAGAAACTACACGTACATCTTTATACCGCAGTCCGAATACATTAGCCACATATAACTGGCAGTTTACGGTTCCCTGTGTTTTGTCATAGATAGTAAGTCTACCTTTTCCCTCATAAAGGGTTGTGGTGGTAAACAGCTCCATCGGGTTATGATGTTCCGTGCCGTGAACGAATTCGCCTGAAGATTTAAACGCTGCTTCGGCATAAGCCTTTTCAAAATCTCCGGCAGGTTTCGGCGGCGGAGGTTTCAGCATGGAGGCCAGTCCGCTTTTAGGATCCCTGCCTTCGTCAATATTTTCCTTTAATCCCGTTTTAAAAGGTGCTGTCTCATAATCAATTTTAAGGATAGATGCCGCATATCTTGCGAGTTCGAATGTTTCGGCAACGATCAATGCTACCGGCTGCCCGTTATACTTTATTTCCGCATTACTTAAAGGACGGAAAGGAGATCCAGGCGGCGCATCCATATCAGAATACTGCATATCAAACCAGGCCAGTGAAGGCCGGTTCTCATGAGTAAATACTTCTACTACTCCTGGTATCGCCTTTATTTCAGTGTCATGTATTTTAATGATCTTACCTTTGGAGATGGTGCTGTTCACCACATAACCATAAAGCAGGCCGGGTACATTATATTCGCCCGAATATTTAGCTGTGCCGGTAACTTTTAGGGATCCTTCCAGCCGGCTGTATCCTTGTCCGATTGCGGGTATATTGCTCATAATTCTTTCCTGGTTTATGCCGACGGCTGGGCGCCGGGTAATTGTGTTGCCGGATCAAGTGCCATGATACCGTTTCGTATTATAGCCCTTCTGGCAAGTTCTGGTTTAAAGTCGTTATGTCCGTATCCTTTTGCACCCCTGAGGATGATGTCTGCCGCTGCCTCAAAATTTTCTGCCAGTGCAGGTTTACCTCTGAGCCAGTCTTCCGCTTCATTTATACGCCATGGCTTATGCGCTACGCCGCCCAGTGCAATACGGGCTTCGAGGATAATATCACCATCCAGTTTCAGGCCTGTAGCGACCGATACCAGGGCGAAAGCATAAGAATTACGGTCACGCAGTTTGAGATAGGAATAATTTCCGGCAAAACCCTCGGCAGGCAGTCCGATAGCCGTGATGAGCTCGCCCTGTTTAAGGTTGTTGTCGAGAAAAGGCGTGTCAGCAGGCAGCCGGTGGAAATCTGACAAGTCCAGACTGCGGTCGCCATCAGGACCAGAGATATAAACCACAGCATCCAGGGCGGCCAGGGCCACACACATATCCGAAGGAAAAACTGCAATGCAATCTTCACTTGTTCCCAGTATGGCCATATTACGGTTGTAACCGCTTATGGCAGCACATCCCGATCCGGGCATCCGCTTATTACAGGGTGCGGCAGCATCATAAAAATAATAACAGCGCGTACGCTGCAGCAGATTGCCTCCGTTTGTTGCCATATTACGGATCTGTGCAGATGCGCCGGCCAGTATCGCTTTTGATAATAATGGATAACGCGATTCCACCAGGGGATGGTAGGCGGTATCTGCATTGCTCATCAGCGCGCCTAAGAGCAGGCCACCCTCAGGTGTTTCTATAATGTTGTGAAAGTCAGAAACAGCGTTCAGGTCTACCAGCGTATCTGCCGTAGTCAGGTTATATTTCATCAGGTCGAGGATATTTGTTCCCCCGGCTATAAACCTGGAAGCAGCGTCAGAACCTACTTTTGATAGAGCATCCCGGACGTTCAGCGCCCTGTGATAATCAAAATTATTCATGATTCCTCCCGTCTTTAACCGCCATTATTGCATCGATGATTTGGGTGTTCGCCCCGCAGCGGCATAAGTTCCCGCTCATCAGTTCTTTGACCTCCTCTCTCGTATGCGCCTTGCCTTCATCCAGCATACCGATAGCACTGCAGATCTGTCCGGGGGTACAATACCCGCATTGAAAGGCATCGTGATCTATGAAGGCCTGCTGCAGCGGATGCAGACCCTCGGGAGCAGCAATCCCTTCAATAGTCCTGATCTCAGCACCCTCTTTCATTACCGCCAGCGTAAGGCAGCTTATAATACGTTTACCGTCACACAGGACAGTACATGCTCCGCATTGGCCGTGATCGCAGCCTTTTTTAGTGCCGGTAAGATCAAGGTATTCCCGTAACGCATCCAGCAGGCTTACATAGGGTAAAACCTCTAACGTTCTCGTTTCTCCGTTAATATTAAGACTGATCTGTCTTAACGTACCTGTAAAGACCGGAACAGGATCCGGCAGATTTTTAGACTTCATGGCAGATATTCTATGTTAATCTTATATTCAATTACCCTGCAGATCAATTTTGGTTTTTGCAGACTATTATTAATAATCTTTATAGAAAAGCGCTGCTTATCATTTTCAAATAATGATACCTGCCTGTTTTTTATTTTTCAGGCTCAGGCTGCCGGTATTTTTTTATTTTTAGCAGGGGGCTAAATCAGCCCCTAACAGCAAGATGTTTAATACATGTTAAACGCTATTACTATGATCCGCCCGGCCAGGCCATCAGATTTTCCGTTTGTAGTGCCGCTCATTATCGGGGCGATGAAAGATGTGGTGCGCGTTTTTATAAACGATGACGATCCCGGGAAGGCATTACCCTTATTCGAACATTTTTTTAAATTGAGGAATAATCAGTATAGTTATGAAAATACACTGGTGTTCGTGGATGCTGAAGACCAGATCTGTGGTTCGGTAACCGCTTATGACGGAGGGCTGCTCGACAGTTACAGAAAACCATTTATAGACTATCTGCAGGATAACTATGGTCTCAGGGATTTTGATCCGGGGCAGGAGACCGAGGCCGGAGAGTATTATCTGGATACGGTAAGTGTGGCGCCCGGCCGGTGGGGCAGCGGCATCGGGAAAGAGCTGATCCTCGCCGCTATAGAACATGCGCGGACCCTGGAATACGAAAGAGTGGGCTTAATAGTCGATAAGAAAAATCCGATGGCCAAAAAGCTCTACCAGCGCCTCGGCTTCCAGGTTATAAAAGACAGGCTATTTATGGGCGGAGAGTATGAACATATGCAGTTTGTTCTGTAATAGTCTATCCGTAATAGTGATTTATTCACACTTATCCTGTATATAAAAAACATCTAAATGCGTACATTGAGTTTTTAGAACCAGTAACTTATGGCTCCATGCAGCAAGCAATATTCTTTCTGGAAACCTGTAGCCTTATTACTTATACATATATTGTTTTTCAATATAACAAAGGGGCAAAATTCGGCAGTTAACCTGCTTGCAGATAGTCTGGTTACCAAAGGGCCAGAATATTCATTAAATAAGCACGATTGGATGTTCCGCGCGGGCGACAACCCGGCCTGGACTAAACCCGATATCCCTGAGATTGGCTGGCATGCTGTAAAAAGTATTTTCGGCGAGGATAAACGCTTACCGGGCTGGCAGGGAATAGGCTGGTTCAGGTTAAAGCTAAAAGCAGAGAACGCGCTTGCAGGCAGAACGCTGGCCCTGCGTATTAACCACGATGGGGCGTCGGAAATTTATGTTGACGGCATTTACAAAGGGGGATTTGGCCGGGTGAGCAGGTCTCAGGGCGATATGAAACCTTTCCGGGCTCCTTTTGAGCTCGTTCCTTTTCAGCTTAATGATACGCTGACACATGTTATTGCCATCCGTTATTCAAACTATAATGCTGTTTTTCCTGATTTTATAGGTTTTCAAGCCTGGGTGGGAGATTATAACCGGCTGCATTCCGCCACCGCAGGCAGGAAACAACTGTTTGATTATATCCTCTTAAGCGTAGCGGCACAGCTCACGCTGGCAGTACTTCACCTGTTACTGTTTCTCTTTTACCCCAGGCAGCGCCTGAACCTGTATTACAGCATTTTTTCAGTATTTTTTGCCGGTACCAACTGGGCAGTATGTGTTTATAACATTACCACAAGTCCGCCCGGCCAGTATATAGCCAGCATGCTGTTTTCAGTGTGCTGCCTGCTGGGTTCGGTATCTGCATGGTTTTTATTATACAAGGTAGGAAAGTCTGCCGTACCCCGGTGGAAAACGATTCTTGTATCCATTATCACGTTCCTTTATTTGCTGAAGTATCTTATTTTCCCGCTTAAATATCCAACCGACGGTTTAGCGCTGGTATTTCTTATTTTAATGATCGACGGGTTCTCAGCCCTGTTCCTTGCAATAAGGCGCCGGCAGCCTTATTTATGGCTGATTGGCCTTGGCATGCTGATCGTGTCCCTGCTTTTCTTTTTTGTGGGGGTTGATATATTAAAGTTATGGACACATTATTACCCGGAGAAGTGCCTTACCATGAGTATCGGTTTGCTTGCATTTCCACTCTGTTTTTCGGTATACCTGGCGCTTGATTTTGCCCGGACCAATGAAAATCTCTCATCCCGTCTTGTCGAAGTGGAGGAATTATCAGCGAAGACGCGATCGCAGGAAGCAGAAAAACTGGAGCTCATCACCCGGCAGGCAGAAGAGCTGGAAGAAACAGTGCAGCAACGCACCGCCGAGGTAAGGCGGCAGGCAGACCGGCTGCGGGAAATGGACGCTGTTAAATCGAGATTTTTCATTAATCTTACCCACGAATTCCGTACACCGCTTACTTTAATTATCGGCCCAGCTCAGCAGATCTTATCCGGGGCAGACCGCATTAAGACAGCCGCGCATGCAGACACCATTTATCGTAACGCCAGCCGCCTGCTTCAGCTTATTAATCAATTGTTAGACCTGAGCAAGCTCGAAGCAGGAAAAATGGAACTGGAAAATACTCCGGTCGAACTTGTCGGGTTGCTGAGGCGTAATTTTTCGTTCTTCGAATCCCTCACCGCACAAAAGCAGATAACGATGGATTTTTATTCAGAACAGGATGAGCTGTATACAGTAACAGACCCTGATAAGATTGAAAAGATATTGTATAACCTCCTGTCGAACGCAATAAAGTTTACTGAGCAGTCAGGCCTGATCTCGCTGGAATTACGGTATTACGATAATGAAGAAGGCGAGCGCTTCGAGCTGCTGATCAGGGATACAGGAGTAGGGATTCCTGAGGCGAAAATGCCCTATATTTTCGATAGGTTTTACCAGGTGGATCCTTCAGATACGCGCAGCCGTGAGGGCACGGGGATCGGGCTGGCGATCACCAAAGAGCTGGTGGAGCTTATGGGCGGCAAACTGTATGTAAGCAGCAGGGAGGCCGGGGGCACCGAGATGCGGGTGCAGCTTCCTGTTCTGGCAACTACATATACGGGTGATATTGAATTGCCGGCCGGTCTTAATATCCCGCCTGAGGGTTCTGCTTATATAAGTAAAAAAAGTGGCCCGCTCAGTGATCCGGACTTACCCCAGGTGCTGGTCATAGAAGATAACCCGGAGCTGAGAGCGTTTATTTGCTCTTTACTGGCCGGGGAGTACCGGGTAATTGAGGCAGCAAACGGTGAAGAGGGAATTAAAGCCGGTGCTGAATATATTCCTGATCTGGTAATTACCGATCTGATGATGCCGCTGATGGATGGTTACGAGGTCTGCGCAACACTTAAAAAAGATGAAAGGACCAGCCATATTCCCGTAGTAATATTAACTGCGAAAGCTGACCTGGAGAGCCGGATAACAGGCCTTGAACTTCAGGCCGATGCCTACCTGGGCAAGCCATTTGATCAGCGCGAGTTACAGGCAACGCTGGATAACCTGATCAGCCTTCGCCGGCAGCTTCGGGAGCGGTACAGCAAGGATAACTTTTGGACAGCTGGCGTGCAGGAGCTTCCATCCATGGAAAAGATTTTTCTCGATAGGGTACGTAAATCGGTAGAAGAACACCTGGACGATGAAGGTTATAGCGTCGAATTGCTGGGGGAGGATATCGGCTTAAGCCGTACGCAGCTTCACCGTAAACTTAAGAGTATTATCAATCAGACGCCGGGAGATCTTATCCGCACCATCCGCCTTGAACGCGCTCATGAGCTTTTAAAAAATAAAACGGGTACAGTAGCCGAAATAGCCTATATGGTTGGATTTAGTAATCCGTTTAACTTTTCTACCAGTTTTTCCAGGCATTTTGGCTTTCCTCCGAGCGAGGTGACCAAAACCTGAGTTTGCCGGAATTGCCGTTTGTAAGAGTGTTGATAAATCTGCCGTTGTTAATAAAAAGTGTTATGACGGCGGAAACCCAAGGCTGTTGTGCTCTGTTATCCTATCGACACAGAGTCAAAAGGTAAAATGAATATTAGCCGCTCCATACGCCGGGGCGGCTTTTTTGTTGGCATGCGGAGTAAGCGGGGCAGCTGGAAGCACCCCGTTCCTCCTTTTCATAAGTATTTGAAAACAAAAAAGGTCTCCTGTGCTTGTACTCTTACAGAACCGAATAGTAAAATGAAGAAATGTGTACTTATCGTAGAAGATAATCAAGATATATCATTCATTCTCGACCTTGTGTTAAAAGATGCAGGATACAGCACCGTCACTTCTCATGACGGCGAGGGTATAGTATCAATGGTGGAGCAGAGCCACCCAGATCTTGTGCTTATGGATGTGCAGCTCGGTAAAAACGATGGACGGTCGCTTTGTAAGCTCATCAAAGCTGACCATGCCGGTGTACCGGTTATATTGATGTCGGCACATTGCAATCTTGCGTACCGTTATAAGGAGTCAGACGCCGATTATTTTATAGCGAAGCCCTTTGATATTGATTTCCTGGTGCGAACCGTTGACGACTACTTCAGGCAAGCGTCATAGGTGAAACAGCTGGAATTAGTTGTTCAACAACATCGAGGAACTGACTCATCTCAAATGGCTTCTCGAGAAATGCGGTGGCTCCCGCGCGTGCCGCCTGTACTGCAAGGGCAGGAACAACAGACATAGCAAGAATAGGAATGCCCCCTCCCCGGGTGCTTCCTGTTATAGCGGTACATTCAGCGAGACGGAAACCGTCTATGCCTGCGTCGAGAATAAGTATGTCAATGTTTTTCGTGAGATGCGGAGTGATTACTGTAAGTGCCGTATAGACGGTATGCCCGTCCTGCTCTAAAATAATCCTTATAACTTCTTGGTGATCAGGGTCGATTACTAATATGTTGCTCATGTTTGCATCATACAGTGCCGCTGTTGGATACTGTTGATAGCTGAACATACGAGATGCAGGTGAGAAAGGTTCTGGTTAACGTTAAATAATAAAGTTGCTCAAGGGAAAAATAAGATTTACGTGTTTTCCTATAGTTATGGTGTAGTGCTATAAAAGCGCTACAGCTGAAATTAATTAGGTTATACAATAGGATCTGGTTATTAGTGTCAATGAATACTTTTAATAGTAACTCATTCGCGGCACGCCCGTGACCATTGGTGAATACATTAAGGAGCGCCGATTGAAGCGAACCTCACGCAAAAGGACGTTGCACGTATGATCCACGTGTCTGAAGACTGCATTACAAATTTCGAAAACAAGAGAGCCGAACCACAAGTGCGGGTCTATCCGAAGATTATCTTCATCTCGGAGGTATCTATCCGCTGGCAGTCGACACCTTGGGTCAGAAACGCTTGATGACGCGGCGAGTGTATGGCTATCCTCAGCACATGATGGGAAATGCCATCGGTGTTGATGAAAGTACCATCGCCCGTCAGCTGGAGAGATTTGTGGGCTTTTCTTTTGGCCTGAAATAAGTTCGCTTCCTTCAGATATGGTGTTTTAACCTACTGAAAATACCGTGTAAAAACGGATTGACAATGCTGTGTAGCGTAACTACCTTGTAGTCGCATTATTTAAATTCTCCTCAATGTCACAGTGTTCCGTAAATCAAACCTTTTTTGTTCTTTTCGCAGCTCACACTTCATACAAATTTATAACGTAATCACAATATGACGTGGTATTGATGCGACCAGTAGCATTGATTCAGTAATACATCGAGCGTTTTTTTGCTTCTTCTTCTGACAGTACGTGTGCAACAAACGGCATGTGTCAGCCTTCTAATGTGCCACTACAAAACAAACATAATTACAGTATTTACTTAATTTAAATCTTAAAACATGAAAACAAATTACGTCCTACTCCTTTTATTTTTTGTTGCTCTGGTGCCATTGAGCTGCCAGAAGTCAGAGTCAACCAGCGTAAAACTCGACAACACTGTCTCCTACACATTCCACAATCAAACGTTTACCGAGAAGACCTATGCCGATAACAAGTATATCCTTGCGATCTCAGCGGCATTACACGAGAACAAAGAGATTCTGAAGCACACAAAGAAGACGACAAAGGGTAGCATTGATGTAAGAGCTATCGGCGGATTTTCGAGATCTGGCTCTTATACCGTGGCAGATATTGAAGGTGTTTATAATAAAATGGGATTGGAAAAAAGGTCAAAAAAACTGGCAACAAACTCAAAAATAATAATTGAGAATCTGACAAACTTTATAAAGGAAAATCCTCAGTTACGATCTTTTAGCAAGGAACAATTCGAAAAGTTATTCTCAGTAACATTTGCAGGACTTAATAAAGGAAAAATTAAAACAACCACTAAAGCCAATAAACTCTTTCATAAAGTTCAAGAGCCCGGTGAAATACTGTGCCAGGTAAAACTTGATGCCGCAATGACACAGATAGATGCAGATTACGATTTGCAAAAAAATGCAGCGATGGCGGCATCTGGCATTGCACTAATAACATGCACCGGGTCTGGTCCGGGATATTTGATATGCGTAGCTGCCGCAGAAGCGATGCTGACAGTTGCGTTATTGGCCGCTGATCAGGCTGCATCGAATGCAACTGACAAGGCTATCGCCGATTATTACATTTGTATTGCAGAATCAGGGCAAGGTGCAAGATATGACATGCCGAAAGCGGTGAGGCGTATAAAGTATTCCTCAATCTAGAAGTATCTTTCGTTAACAGATCAATCAAGCAATAGGTCTGTTAACGATTTTAATTATATTGCAAATAAAACGTTCTATTATGATGTATTTAAGAGCCTTTGCCATTCTTTTCTTTATCCATCTGTCGTACTGCGGCTACTCGCAAGATAAACATAAATCTATCATCGAGTTGATTGAACTGCAAAAGCAAGATTCTCTGTTGGCGAAGATGTTTTACTCAACATTAACTCCTTATATGGCATCGGAGAAGGATCCGGTAAAGCGCGAGAAGCTGCAAAACCAGGCTAATTTGGCGTTGCCTATTATCGAGCGATTGAACAAAACGATGGTAGAAACAGACCTTCCAGCGATCTATGATAAATATTATTCGGCAGATGAAATAGAACAAATTCTGGCTTTTTATAAAAGTCCGGTAGGCAAAAAGGTACTACAAAACTCGCAGGTAATCGTAAATGAACTAATGAATATTTTAACAGTGAAATATTTACCAGTGGTACATGAGGAGATGTCGAAGATCAATTCCGGACAATACCCACCAAATACCTATATCAATCGTCGTCAATAAGCAGCGCGCCGCGCTGTAGGGACCGGCGCTGAGAGATCACATCATACCCTTACCGTTTGTTTTATATGAGAAGATTCTATCCGTTGTATTTATTCGTACTGAGTCTAGGTTTAATAGTATTTCCATTGGTGGGGAAATATGTTAATCATATTCACCAAGGGATGAAGATGCCGCTTCAAGTGGTCATAACAAAGAGTACAATAAAAAACACATATAACAGTGCAGCAGTAAATGGAGATATCGTTGAGTATGGAAGAGTGGGAACGGTGTACTATACGCCGAAGAGTATTCTTGACATTATTCTCTACAGTGAAGCTGGAAATATCTATAGCTATGTAACGTTGCTGATTCTAGCCTCATACTTGTATTGGGGAATCTATAAGAAGCCTATTTCAAGCGATTCTCAGCGATTCTATGGTAGATCGGCCGGAATCTGTTTCCTATTCTTAGGAAGCATAATTGCTAAAATGTATGTTTTTAAGTGGATAGCACAGCGGTTTTATAAAGACACGAATCACAGCCTTCGTTTGGCCGATTATGTAATTGATATGTATTCTGTGTACTATATCGCCATTTTCCTTTTCCTTTCGATAATTCTATTGAGTAAAAGAATTGCAACGGCAGGTATGGTATCCAGAGAATTATAGGATTTCACACCCTATTGTATATACCGTTTCCATTGAAATCATTGTTTAAGCGAAGTACACCCCTTGACGTCAGAAGCGCCAGTGGATGGGTGCTATTCTTCTTGCTTGGGGTGATCCTGTATTGGATTGTATGGAATAATCCCTACCTATATAACTACCACCGGTATAAAAACACTCATTTTTATTTCGCCCTCATACTGCTCTGGACGTTGCCGGTGTGGTGCCTGCGAGAAGTTATTTTTCCTCGGTCACGCTATAGGATAACGCTGTCGGACTGCTTGTTTCTCCTGCTTGTCTTGATTATTTTAGTCTCTAGGCATGGCTCCGGGAGATACTTCAATGAAATTGTACTGAATCTCTTTCTGGTTATTCCACTGTACCCCCTAACCAGACTGTTGATACACCGCACCACGTTCAAGCGAGTATTCGCTCTCATCGCATCCGTGTTTCTCGTTGAACTCGCAGTTCTCGTGTATCAGTATTGCATCGACTATCAAGGAGGAAACTATCTTCAGTTAACCGGGACGCTAGATAATTCTGGATTATGTGCTTGCTGTATCGTACTGCTCTCACCGATTGTCATGTATTGTATTCATAGTACGAGTACCAATAGGGTCTATTCTTCCGTATTCCTGGCGTTATGCTGTGGGATATTGTGTGTATTGCAGTCCCGTGCAGCACTCTTGTCATTTGTCGTCATCACTGGTATTGCTGTAACAGGGCCGCTGGTACGGAAACGATATGGAGGCAGTCGCGCGGCCTATCTCGGCGTTCTCATTGCAGTTATCGTAGTACTCTGCCTCCTGCCGTTACTCATAGGTTTCAAACAAGACTCTGCCGTTGGGCGATTGGCAATCTGGGAGATATCACTCAATCATCTTTTTGATATACCAATGTTTGGCGTAGGATACGGTGCGTTCCCGAAAGTGTACCAAGGATGGCAAACCGCATACTTTAGTGGTGCAAACTACGACCCTCAATACATACCTATAGTCGACTTGCCGAATAACGTGTTTAATGAGCCACTGCAATTATTTATAGAATTGGGTATCGTAGGAAGTATCGGGGCGGCACTGTATGCAATGGTATTAATGACGTCATCAATCACTATCGACCGTAGGGCAGGAGTTATCCTAAAATTATCGATGCTCAGTGTATTCCTGTTTTCTCTTTTTTCTTATCCGCTCCATAGTCTTCCGATACTCGTGCTTGCTATTGTTATAGTGGCGTTGTTGAGTGGATTGAGTGATTATAAATATCAATTCCACATAACTGGCGGCTATGTCAGATGGCTGCTTATCACTTGTATACCTGTCGCACTGTTCTTCTCTATTCGTATCCTGGACAAGAATAGCGCAATACAGGAATGGAATACTGCAAAGGCAATAGCTGATCCAAATCTGGCTATTGGGCACTATGTCAAAGCCCATCCGCTATTGCAGGATAACGGGATGTTTCTCTTTGACTACGGTGTCTTTTTATATAAAAGAAAGGAATACCGTAACAGCATCGCTGTACTTACACAAAGCAACCTGCTGCGGGCAGATATAGATGTAGTATTGTATCTGGGCCAAAACTATGAAGCATTAGCTGACTATACAACGGCTGAACAATATTACTTTAACGCAATGTATAGTATTCCTAACCGCTTTCGACCGAAGTACTTATTGTTGAAACTGTTTATTACACGGCATGATACTGAGAACGCGAAAGCTATGGCAGAAGATATTGTTACCGCGCGGGTTAAGGTACATTCTCCCGAAGTGTATGACATACGGAATTTTGCAAAGGAGTATTTGGCGTCAGGTGATGGACAATACTAGTGGCGGAGGCGTTCAGACTGTGATAACAGTTACTATCAACTCTGTCGTCAATACTATGTTAATATACGGGGCATCCGCACATGCTTCTGGCGCTGGCTTTATCCAACCCTTCGAAGAATATCGTGGCACTTTGGTTATAGAAGAGTGCCAGGCGCAGAAAATATTACAATTCAACTGATAGATCGCCTTGTTCCCTTCTTTTTTCTGAGTCGTTTGATTTCTTCCCGAAGTCTTCCATCCCGATTTATTTACAGGTCTATCAGTACTGCGCTCTACCGTTACAAAATTATCCTTATAGCTCCTTTTCTGGATACTGGCCTGTCAATTGTCGTCCGTATTATAGTAGCTGCCCGGCTGTAGTACCAGAATATTACCACTATTCAATACTCTTTTTTTTATACCGGTGTCACGGTATTCTTTGTATATTAAAAAACTAACCTCAGCATCTACACTATGCCAGAACCAATGATAGATTTTGAACAGTTGTTCTTTCTCGGCCCGCCTTGCATCGTACTGAAAGCCGATCCGCCGAAGTTCACCGTTGCGACCGTAAGTAAGGCGTATTTGTACAGAAGCGGATTGACATTGCAGGAGTTCCGGGGCAAAGCATTTTTTAATGAATTTCTTAAACACCGTTTGGAACGAGACTCAGAAAGTTATCGGGTATTGGTCGCGAGCTTTATGCGCATGGTGGCTACGCAGCAGCCGGAGTTGATACCATACCTTCATGTGGCGGTGAAGGATGCGAACGGAAATCCAAAACATAGTTATGTACGTATACACAATATGCCGGTACTGGATGAGGCCGGCGCGCTGGCGTATATCATGCACAGTGTGATTGATATTTCTGATGCCGTTGAAGATGCACAGAGGAAGCAGTCTGCATTCGAACTGGTCGATGGCGAGCGGCGCAAAGCGGTGCAACTTGAAGAGCGGTTGCGCCTGGCGATTGATTCGGCGCAGCTTGGCACCTGGCAGTTCGACCTCTCAGATAAACAACCGGCACTCTCGGTCCGCGCAAAGGAAATTCTCGGCCTTGGCTCCTCTGATGCGTTTAGCATACAAGACTTTATCATGCATATTGACGAAAAATACCGGGAGTTCTCTAAAGATGCGATACAGGCAGCGTTGGTTGAAAAGGCATTGATTGATCTGGAAGTACCGTTTGTCAGTTATGCCGATAGCAAACAACGCTGGGTGAAAATAACGGGCCGCCTGTATCCCGGTAGTGACGGCCATAACGGACGGCTCGTGGGCACGATACTCGATACTACTGAACGGAAGCTGGAAGACCTGCGCAAAAATGACTTCATCACCATTGTAAGCCATGAGTTGAAAACACCGCTTACCGTCATAAAAGCCTATGTACAGATGCTGATGGCCAAAGCAAAAAAGACGACTGATGAAATGCTGCTGGCTTCAATGAAAAAAATTTACATACACGTAGAAAAGATGCGTGTCATGATTAGCGGGTTTCTTGACGTTGCCAGAGTTGAATCGGGTAAAATGGAACTCAACGTCGAGCGGTTCAACTTGTCTGACGTGATCAGGCAGACAATAGAAGAAGGTGATATTATTACCAAACAGAATCCTATTGCACTGGATCTCTCTGACGCGGTTATTGTAACTGCTGACAAAGAAAAATTAATGCAGGTGGTGGCCAACCTGTTAAGCAATGCTATTAAATATTCACCGGTAGGAAGTACGATTGCCATACGCTGCACCATAAAGGACAATGAGGCCGTGGTAAGTGTCAGGGACAATGGAATAGGGATTGCGCCTCAGGACAGAGAAAAGCTGTTTACCCGCTTTTATCGTGTGGAGAACCATACTACTAAGAATATTTCAGGCTTTGGCATCGGCTTATACCTGTGTCATGAGATCATTACCTGTCATAAGGGGCATATGTGGGTGGAAAGCGCTCCAGGGGATGGTAGCGCCTTTTATTTTAGTGTACCGGCAGTGGTTTCATAACTGCGACTGTTTGTATCGGTCGGACGGTGTCCGATTGGTAGTTGAACCCAGGGACTTCTTGTAATACCGCATGTCATCTGGTATAGTTTGAATGCCGATTTGTCAAAAGAGTATACTCCTAAACATAGTGTAAAATGGCATGTAAATTAGTAATACAACATTTTCAAAGGTATTTGCAACGCCGTTAAATTCCGTTTAACGCATCATCTGCTTCCTTTGTGTTGTAAGGATTTTCTTATCCATTTAATTTATCACTATGAAAAAAGTACTTTATTTAAGCCTGCTGCTTATGGTATCGGCCGGCTTTTCCTACCCGGAGGAAACTAATCCGCTGGTAGGCAGATGGGAGTGGACACGTGTATATCCGGAAGGGCCGCTCAGCATCCTGGCTGTTTTCAGAAGTAACGGCACTTATGATGGTTTTGCGAATAAGAAATCATTTGTAAGCGGAACATACTCCGTAAAACACGATACGCTGTTTATATCCGATCCTGTCTGCAATTCAAAATACTCCGGGACCTATAAACTTACCTTTCTTGGGCAGCGGGATTCTGTCAGATTTAACGTCATCCAGGATACCTGCAAAGGGCGAAGGGGAGGGGTTAACGGTATGGTATATAAACAGGTGAAAGTTACAGCTAACTGATGAAAGACGAGTACAGGCTGCAGGTATGAAAAAGTTGTATTGTATGCTGATACTGTCGGGATTGGTGCTGATCGTATCACAAAGTAGCTTCACCAGGGAGGAGCCGCAGACAGCTGCAGAGCTCGGCAGGATGCTGTTTTTTGATCCCATCCTGTCGCGCGACCGTACCATCAGCTGTGCATCCTGCCATAAGGAGCAATTCGCCTTTGCTGATACTTCAGCAACAAGCCTGGGAGTTGAGGGACGTAAAGGTGTGCGTAATACACCATCCGCTATGAATGTCAATCTGCAGGCCAGCTTTTTCTGGGATGGCAGATCCTCAACACTGGAGGAGCAGGCTCTTATACCTATAGTCAACCCCGTAGAAATGGATCTGCCTCTTGATATTGCGGTAAGCAGGCTGAAAAAAGATCCCGCCTATAACAGGTTATTCCGCAAGATCTTCCAGGCCGGGCCTGATGTGAATACCCTGGCGAAAGCCCTGGCAGAGTTTGAGCGTACGCTGGAAACGAGCAACTCTCCACTGGACAACTGGCGGCTTAATGATAATGAAGCAGCGCTGAGCGAATCTGCCAAACGGGGTTTTGCGCTTTTTAATGATAAAGCGAACTGCGTGCAATGCCACTTTGGGCCTGATTTTAATAATATAGAGTTCAGGTCGATCGGGTTATACGACGGCAAAACGTTAATTGACAGCGGCCGGGCAGCGATCACTAAAAACCGCGCCGACCTGGGCAAGTTTAAGATAGGCCCCTTAAGGAATGTGGCTGTAACAGCGCCGTATATGCACAACGGAATGTTTAAAACGCTGCGGCAGGTGATCGACTATTACAATGACCCGGATAAGGTGGTCCCCGGGCAGATCGGCAGG
>Ga0265780_10004698_pt1 | contig 17509 bp, 14 predicted proteins | sample P1T30metagenome_FD_192432 | JGI IMG/M metagenome (GOLD analysis project Ga0265780, IMG submission 192432) | Plant litter microbial communities from East Loma Ridge, Irvine, California - P1 T30 | ecosystem: Environmental > Terrestrial > Plant litter > Unclassified | place: USA: California...
AGTGGTTCCCTACCTATCTTCCTGCAGCGACAATCCCACAAGCTGGACAATTCAAACTCGAAGAAAGTTTGTATGTTGAAGTCATGGTTAGCGATAGCCGTACGAAGGATCTATTTCGTGGGGTTGGGGCTGCACTTCTTCACGAGGTGCGGAACTATGGCCGTAGCCGGGGAAAGAAAGTTCTATACTTGGATGGCTGGGCAGGAAACGAGAGGAAGTTAATTCGGTTAGTCTCTCCTCCCTGTTGCCACTGGAGCGCACCATGTGGTACTGATTAGAGGTTCTTTTCTTAGGTACTACGAGCAACAGGGCTTTCACATAATTGCTGAGTTCAGCCTACCTCGACCGCACAAGGAGCCTTGGGTCGGTGACCTGATGCAATTGACGATCTAGTACGGAAGGATTATGGTACAACGCTGAATGACAGGCAACATAGGTCATATCGAATGAATACCGAGTATCGGTCTTCCATTTCTCTATTCCGGCATGTCCGCAATATCGCTGCGAACAAAGAATTGTTTGTGTGATGTAATACGATCCGAGTTCAAGCTGCAAAAGTAGCACGATATTGAAACACCTTTAGCACAAATAGTTCCATCGCACTCAAACAACGCTTAGTTAACAGACTACGAACCCAATGTTTATCATTTCCATTCGACCTGATACCTTGTGCAGATATGCCATCACTCTCGCCATAAATATCCAAGCCATATCAGCTGCACCCCTTTGTAACGCACGGTAGTGCAATCATGAACTGATCGGGAGTTTGCTCAGTTCTCCATTGACCACTGCTGGACCTAAAACATGTCCGACAAACGTTAGTTGCATCGTTCTCCACTGAATGCGTATCAAAGATTGGTATGCTCATACCAAATTTTGGGTGGACCAGCCACCCTTCGGCAGTCAAGTCTCTTGAGTTGGGCTCCACCCATTCCATTAAACGATCCCAGTTTACACATTCGTGAGGGGCTGTGAGGTTTCCAATAGGGCGCACGCTATGATTGGACCACATCATGGTCAGTACCGTCGTATCTGCTTGACACATAATAGCCTCCTTCAGCATGTGAAGGCAATGTGCTGCATAGTCTCGTAGTCAGTAATGTTTCAAAAGGTTTGATGCACCATACCACCGGTTGGTCCCACGCTTCCACTATCGAGTATCATCGAGACTGACTTACTTGTATGATCCACCCAATCTTCTTTACCCTTTCCGGTCAAGTTGTTCAGTCCGTAATACTCGGGGTGTAACGAATGATAAATGTTTTTCTATGTATCGTCAGTAGTGATGGAGCCTCAATCGACGACATCCAGATAACGTACAAGACAATGCAAGTGGTGGAAGACCATGATTGAGCCATAATATGTGCCATCTGGGAGCTTGATTCCTTCCCGCTCACGGCCCATTGCTTTCATTACTTCTTCTTGGATACCAATATTCTGATCTAGATAATCTGGAGCTTAACATTCTCGGTTCACAAAGAGGAGTATCTGGAGTACATACGTTCCACAATCTCATGCCAGTTGCGATCAATCTCCTCACTAGGCTCAGCGAAGTACTCGACAGGAAGACTCCTCCCTTCATCCTCCCATTGCTCCATGACTCTTGCGTCATACACAATGTACTTATTGTCCACGGGTGTATTCAGAAATCTTCGCCCCACTCGCCGGTTTCCGTGTGCTACTCTCAGCGTCAAGCTCACTACGAAAATAGTGTAGAGGAATAAGAGGGCTGCAATGACCACACTGCGTTTCGCGTGCGAGGCTAAAAGCCCACGTCGTGTATTCTCATTCACTAGAGATTCGTTCTCCGAGTCGCCGCAGGACAACTCCGCGCCGTCGTTTTGAGCTACTGGGTTGTACACGATGTGCTTCTCCATGCTGTAGACAACTCCTCCAATAAAAGATTAGCAAGGCTGTATTGAAAAAGGAATGAATCAGGATACTGAGGAATTTGGTGTTGGAGAGCGCAGCATACAAGAATGCGATTAGATAGTGTGAAGGTGGTGTTGTGGCCTTGCTCAGGTGAGCGGGCGAACAAGATTTCGAGAACTCGGAGTGTGACCCTCGGCCGAAGCCCTGTTAGGCAGGTGTAAGTGTTACTGTAGCCTCTACGGAAATTGAGAGGTGATCAATGCGGTGGGGCGTGTTTACGAGTCGAAGGACCGGCGCTTAGATCCTCGTACTTCACTGCAGGCAAAATACCTCGCGACACATTTTTCCACCAACAAAATCTGGACATAGAAGACCACAGGAGCAGAAGGATGCATCAACACGCCATCACCGGGTACAAGCATTTAGCCTAGATAAGCTTTCTGGCTGTTCTGGGCATGCATTCCCGTACTGATAAGCAACTGCTGCATGTCCCTCAATGTCAACATCTCCTTCTTAAGTAGGTTGCGATTTATAAGCTTGCTGTTTGCGTGCGCCTGGGTTGGGTTACAGCGCAGCTGACCAGCTTTAGCACCTGCATATGTGAGCCCCGTTGACTTGACTACCTCCAACCAACAGTCGCATAATCTATGAAGAATACAGTATATAAATCGTATAGAAGACACCCTCAATTTGAAGTCATCAGCTCCCACTACAGCAACGTAGTCGATACAACCCGTAGCTCATTCTTGACTTTCTCAACCACAATCCAACTCCTCTGAGAATGAAAATCTACGTTCTCACGATTGCTGCCTTCCTGAGCGCTATGGGGGTCGCCATTCCGGTTAACGTGAAGGGTAGGTGTTCCTTGTTAATACCTAGTTGTACTGAAGCAAACTAACATCTATTCCACAGAATCTGCTGTGTCCGCCAGGACTCCAATTGACGCCGACCAGCTATACTGCAAACCTAACCGCTTGGAGGCTGCTGGAATTGACGGTATTCAGGCTCGTCAATGCTGAACAATTCCTGTCTATTGAATGCGTCGCCACCACGACGACCACAAGGGAAGCCTGTGCGGGAAGATTTATGGCGCTGGTCAAGCAGGAAGACGATACTACGCTCGCTTAACGGTTAAATGGGGATATGTCTGTTAGCAGATTCTTCGGTAGTCACCACGATTTCACGCTCGTTAATATTTCAAAGAAAAGAATATGATCTCTTCTGACATGTATCATCGGCCTTTATATCCAAATCGCACACGCTCAAGTAAACATGTAGAAGCACCACTCGTGATGCTCATAGTCCAAGGACTAACGCACTGTACACTGTGCATCCATGACAGTATTTCAACGAGACATTAGAAAGACTTCCGGGGAGTTATCAAAATATGGGTAGACAGAAGAACGAGTCAAACGCTATCCATATACCTTGAGTTGGTAGTCTCAACCTTCAAGAGAGAATATCTCATCCATTGCCCTCGTGGCGCCGAAGTCAATAAACCGAAATGCCCTACTACATACATACAACCCATCTCCTCGCGCTATACAACCATTACTTATACACATGTCCTCATCCCTCATCCCTCTGAAGTCCTTTCCACCGTGCTCTTCCCATTCGTCTCTCTCCTCCTCCCTCTCATCCCTACTGAATCTCCCCACAATCCCGACAAATCAACAACCACGGCCCCTTGGTCGCCCAGACTACTTCCCCCCCGCAATCTTCACAGGGTTCCTTTAGGATCATTACGTTCCCGTTCCTGTCTTTCTCTCCTTCGTCTCTGTAGTAGATGCCTTTATCGGTCTGGACGTACATGCTGTGATTGTGGGTGTTAGGAGGAGAGGGAGAGGATCGCGAAGAGCAAGGTGAGGGCGTTGAGGCGCCGCTGGTTGATGCGGGCGGCGTTAGCAGTGTGGGTGAGGTTGAGGATGAGATTGGAGATGGGGATGTGTACCTGGACGTGGATGTAGAAGGGAAACGAGGAGTGGGAGTTGAGGACGCGGTACCCGAGACGCTGAGTATAACTGGGTTCGTATGGGCAGAACCATATACTGAAAAGTATACCTCAAGCGGCTTGGGTTTGCTTTGAGTGGACATGGTGGTGCTTTTGGAATTAATGGAGATGTCAGTCATGCTGATGATTCTGATCTCAGTGTTGGAGTTATTGGACTTCGCACGCATGTGCTTGAGCTGGGTTGCGAGAACATTAGAGGAATGATATGGGAGAAGGAGACTGGGAGCCCGCTGTGTGTTGGGGCCAAACACGGTTGACTGACGATGCGGAAGAGTGAATGCGCAATGCTGCTATCGTTTGAGAACATGTGTGCATAGGAGTGACAGCACTCTCCACGCTTTCACCAGAGTAAGTAGACATTTCTCGGTTAGGAACTACAGGAGGTTGGAATAGCTGAATTAGACTACCAAGATACTGTCATAGCACAGACTGGATGTGAAATGGATTTCACTACTAGAGTAATTTGGCTCATAGAGCGATACGTAGATTACCTTTGCATGGATACATAAACCTAAAGAGAGACATTAAGTTGCATGAGATTATAATGGCGATGGGCATGTAATTGGTAAGATGCGTTCGTTGCATCTATATCGTAATATCTCTTCTACAGCGACACAAACTCAACATCTAACGCCACATCCTACTCCATCCATCCCGTCAGTCCATTCAAGGTGGACCCAACCAGCCGCCACATTGATAACCTAGCCAGATTAGTCGTCTGTCCGCCGCGCGAATTAGTTCGGAAACTGACATTCGAGACAGTTGACGTTGGTTTCCTCTGAGGTGGGCAGAGGTAAGGGGGCATCGCAGTGCCAGCAGTGGCCGAAGGAACCAGGTTCATTGTCGGAGTCTTCTTCGTCTTCGTCGTCGTCGGAGACATAAGGGATGAGAAGGTCGGTTTCGGATTCTGAAGTCTGCTCGTGTTCGTAGGAGGTGTTTGGTGCGGTGTTGGCGGACTGTTTGGTTGGAGGGTTGGTTTGGGTGGACATTGGAGGTCAAGATCGGCTGCGTGTACGGTATATTGGTTGGGGAAGATGTGGAGATATGGGGGGCGGCATGACGGGCTACCGAAAAGCTTATGTATGTGGGTTTCGTGATGCACTCATGTATTCACAGTGGAGGCTTCGTGAAGCTGGAAGTCCAGCGGATAACTGCATACACACTTCACTGTCAAGGTACTCACCAGTCGCGTATGTAGCACATCAGTCTGTTGAAGAAGCCCCATGCTGTGGTGAAGCCTGGCGCCACTTTGATTCCATGGACGAGCAGCGTCCATAAGTTGAAGACAAATGATCAAGAGTCTTCTAGGGGATTCATGTTGACATTTTACAATGTAATAGTGTACGAGCAGTGAAATGCACAGTATAGGTTTACATGGTGAATGGTCATATTCTATTTAGCAAATACCCTCCAAACCCTTTCTTACACCCGCAGCCCGGGTTAGCACACACGAAGTCGATCCAACCAAACGCCGATTACCAAAGATACATACACACATACAAGCAAACATCTACCACACCTTACCGAACACCCATAAAACCTACAATGAACAACTTCAACGAAAAGACAGGCAAGGCCGGCGCAAGCGCACCAGCGCAATCACCGTCAACATACCCCAAGGCAGACAGCGGTGGCGTCGACCTGGCTAAATGTAAGAAGTGTGGTAAACCACTGGTGTCTGCGAACTTGGGACGTCGCGGAGAACTACTGAACTGTAGAGTTTGCGGCGCGCTTGCGCCGTTTCCGTGATTGGGTCAAGATACAGGAATGGAGGAGCTGAGACAGCGGACAGTAGGTGGACAATGATGGACAGGGATGGAGTACTCCATGTGCGCCTAACATGTGTATAATCAAACTGTCATGGTCAGAGACATCTGAACATTGTATTCGATTTGAGTGATTCCGTTTCTTCGTGTGCTCATGAATCCCTCAGTTCCGCAACAGCGAAGTATCCTTTACTTTCCACCACACCCCTATCTTTGACAACAGCCGTGTATTTAACTACCCACTGCGGCTCTACATCGCCCTTGAGCCCATCTTGATTTCCTTCTCCTGCCAATACACCGGACCCGTTCTCCCCCGAACCAAGTATTTGCCGTAGCGTGCCGCGCGGCAAGATGTTGGTGCAATCGTTATGCGTCAGCAGCTCGATCTGCTGTTGCTTCGCATATAGTATCAACGGCTTGGGTACGACACAGCAATCCCGCACGTTGATCTGATTGACACTTGGTTTTATCTTGGTCTGCTCGAGGAACTTGGTCAAGCGCGCGACGCCAAATTCTGCAATTCCCAGTTTCGATACCAGACCCTCTGCGTGCAGTTTCTCGAGCGATCGCCATGTTGTTACCATGGTTTCTATGTCTTCTGGTGGTGCGCCGGCATCGGGGCAGTCGCCGGTGGTGTTTTCGGTTGTGGATTGTGTTGCGGAGGGGGGCGAGGGCGGTTCGTCGTCGTCGTCGAGATCGGAATCTTCATCGTCCGCGTCGAAGGATACGCCGGGGAAGCTGACGATGAGGAGGTCTATCGAGGATGTGCCCAGCTCTTTCAGCACTAATTCTATCGCTTCTCGTGTTTGTGCGCAGCGTCTATCGGTGGGTATGTTGGGAAGGTAGAAAAGTTTGACTGTGATGTCGTAGGATTCTCGCGGTTCGGTGAGAGGTGAGGGCGTGTGCGTGGGTACGTATAGAGCGGAGTCGGTTTTGGTGGTCCATGTTGTGTAGTCGGGTTTTGAGGGTGTTGGAGAGGGTTGGTGGGCAGCGAAGTTTGCGCGCAGGGAGGAGGTGAGTTCAGTGTTTGATTTCTCGAAGAAGGGTCGTCTTATCACGGAAGGACCACCGGACATGGTATTTCTGGGTTGTTAGGTAAGGCATCTGGAGAGATGGAGAGACATACGAGGTAGATAGTACGAGCTTCATGATGGCGACCAATCTTATTGCGCAATTATTACGCGAGAAAGGATAGTTCTGACGAAAGAGCCTCCTATATTGTGTGGTGGTGACTCTTCGGGGGTTCTCGAGTTGCCGATGAAGGGTGAACGTTTGTCAGCGGGTGGGTCGTCTTAGGATAGCAGTCGCGTCGGATGTGCAGTAGCGCAGATATTTTGAATCGCAAGGCTTTGAATAGTGATTGGTAGGGATGGGCTAAGAGCAGAATTGCTTGCGCGCAAATGTCTACTGTCCAGACTGAGAGGGTGATAGCGGGGATATGAGGGCCATTGGCGTCTCAAAGTCGCGGGGCTGGCCTGTGAGCGCTGATCGCCGAACCTAACATCTTTCCCCATTGCGCCAGACACAAGCTACCGCCATCTTCTCCTCACACGACACCATGACGATCAAGTAAGATGCACTCCACTACTCTACCCATATCGAACTATAGTGCTAACAGCTCAGGTACCTCATTCTGCTGTCCCGGCAGGGCAAAGTGGTTGGTCCCTCACCCTAGAATCCAAAGTCCCTTGCTGAAGCTCGCAGCGCCTAGCCAAGTGGTTCACCACCCTCGCCCCCAAAGACAAGGCCAAGATTGTCAAAGACGTCTCGCAACTCGTCCTCGCCCGCCGCACCCGCATGTGCAACTTCCTAGAGTACAAAGGTCAGTGGGTCCGGCAGGGGTAAGAGCTTCGCTAGCTCACACTTTCTCCAGACACCAAGATCGTATATCGCCGATATGCCTCGCTCTTCTTCATCGCCGGCTGCGACTCGACCGACAATGAGCTGATCACGCTCGAAATCGTCCACCGCTACGTCGAGCAGATGGACAAGTACTACGGCAACGTCTGCGAGCTCGACATCATCTTCAACTTCCAAAAGGCCTACTTCATCCTGGACGAGCTACTGCTGGCCGGTGAGATGCAAGAGAGCAGCAAAAAGAACGTGCTCCGGTGTATAGGACAGCAAGACAGCCTCGAAGATATGGAGGTGAGTGAGGTGTGATGACTTTCGGGTCTGTTTCGCCGCACGCACCCATAGCGCCAGCTGGCTGACACGCCCTGTCGTCAGGCTGAGGACGATATCGTTACCAAGATTATGTAAAACGTGTACGGAACGCACTGTCGCACCTCACCTTCTGGCTCTCCGTCATCGCCGTCCCAAGAGTCCCCACTGACCGCGCCTGATGGCTTCCAGAACGCGGATGAATTCAAAGGCCGACTTCGAGAGAGCGGCATCTTGTAGACCCGATCCGACGTCCGCATACGAACACACACATTGTACGGCGTTATTGGAGTTTGGGGTAGGGCTACGGCACACAGTCGACTGTCACAACACGGCTCATGCTAAACATCTTTCCGAGGGCAGGCGTCAAGAGCGAAACGATATCACACGGCGCAGGGGTTGGATCATCTGGAGAACGCACTACCTGCCATCCTGCCTTGTAGAGCGGATGGCGGTAGCTGTACTCTATCTACTACAATTCATACACCTCGGACTGGCGGGCTTGCTCGACACAGCTAGGTTTGACACAAGCGGTTCAAGGGCTCGAACGTGATCACACATCATGATATCGAGACTTCACCCTGATAGACTTGACAACTCTCTCTCCCTTTTTTCTTTTTCCTTATGCTGGTACACTTACCTTATTCATCTAGCTACATGTCTCCACACCGCCGAGACACTGCGCACCTGCACTTCGTGACAGCAATTGGTTCGGATCAGCGTTTGGTCCTTCATCCAGAACCTTGACATGCATTCATCAAATGATACGTTGCCGAATTCACGTGGATTCATCTCCAGGCATCTTCTATCCTTCACGTGCTCGACCATCAGATGACATGCCCCGCGTACCAGACACACTCGGCATGGCCGCATACAACTAACATCAACACTCAACACCAGTCGCCTACCCATCCACTCTTATCGGCAGCTGTTGTTGGTTGAGAGGCAGGTTGCGCATCGACCAATCAGGAAGGACGACCCGACACACATGCCGCTGTTAGCTCGGCGACACCGCCAAGCTGACCTTCTCCGCAATCGCGACCACGTCGTTACAGCGACACCGACATCTCACACCACTACCACGCCCAAGCCATACATATGTCCACTGCCTGCTAGACGATCGTCTGGCCGAACGACAGTACCCTCTCCTCTCCGCAGCCAGCCTAGAGTCGTGTTTACTTGTTGTATCGGTTCGCGCAGGCTACCCCCTCCGACCACAGCCACACCCACGCCCAGCAGCCACGGCGCGCTGAATCATACCGTATCTCGAAGATTTCGGATCATACGCGACATATTCTATAAAAGGCACTCAGCCCAAGCGAGTCCACATCAAGCGCAATGAAGGTAAGTGCTCGATGCGATAAGGCCAGAGTGACGACATAGCTGACCCGGTGGCACCGTAGTACCTCGATTTGTGCGCCCTCCACGAGGTCAACCTCGCCCTCAACTTCGACACACAAGACACAGCAATCATCGGCGGATGTGATCTCTGGACGATTAAAGCAGCGGGAAGCGACAAGAAGCTGTACAAGCGCATCGAGAGGACGCTCGAGGAGCGGCACAAGGACCTGCTATCAGCGGTTGCGGGGCTGTCCGAGCAATCTGCAGCTCAGTTCGCAGACCAACTCGACATCTCCCGAGACACGCCGTTCGGGTCCTTCAGCGAAGCAGCAAACCGTCACACCTTCGCATACCTCATCGCGACGCTCAATGCCACACACATCGATTACGACTTCGCGAACACGCTGAACCCTGATGAGTTCCGTCGCGAGACCATCCACAGCTTCATGCACAAGATCGACACTACAATGTACTATCTCCGTCCGCAAGTTTACTCCGCCGGACTACCAGCGGGCGCCGTCACACCACTTGGCTCACCGATATGGAGTCCGCGGAGTTGGCACCTGCTCGATACGGAGATGGACATGTCGAGCTGTGAATACTATGCATGGGAGCCGTCAGATGACCCCTTCGCTGATGACGGTGCGATTTGGAGTCACCACTTCTTCCTGTACAACAAGGAGCGGAAGCGAGTCGCATACTTCTATCTCCGTGGGATATCGGCTTTGTCGAACTCACCAAGTGTCGCCATGTCGCTCATGTCGAAATTCAAAGCATCAAAATACGAGTCCAGTGCGAATGCGGGCAGTAGGAAACGCGCGGAATACTGGCTCGGCGATCGTGCTAGGAAGGGACTTGAGGCATATGGAGACAGTGATGAGCTCGACAACATGGTCATTGACCACCCCGGCGATGTCGTCGATGCAGAACAACAGCGGTACCTGCCAGCCAGAGACATGAGCATGGATGCCGAGTACTACGAGAGCGATGACGACAGCGACGTTGAGTCACTGGTAGACCGAGAGAGGGCCGTGAGTAAGATACGGACGATGAGCGAGGGCATCATTGAGAGGATGGAGCTTTGAGCTCCCTGCATCGCCTTCGTAAGGCGTCACCGCTAACAGCCCCCACCTTTAGGTCTGCCACTTGATGGCACTCAACATGCCAGGTGGCTGATTACGAACTAGTTTTCTTTACGTGTTTTGCATGCGGCATTTGAGGCGTTCTGTGGAGTTTGCTACCTGTTTTTACAGTTGTCTGGCATCTCTTCACCGGCTCGTGAGAAGACGACCCTGACTGACACAAGGCGTTACGGTCGGTGGGAGCGACGCGTTTTAACGTCCTTGTTGCATATCGTCTGAGCCTTGAGATACCCCTGTTTGTTTGTTCTTATGTTTTCGAGCGTTTTCGTCTGCTTCTGTATGCGTAGTCGATAGATCGGGTGGTGATGATGGGATGAGATGTGTTACGTGAGGCGTGTGACAATTCTACGATATATTGTACATTCCGCTGCTTTATAATTGTGTGCTGTTACTAATCGAAATTCTTCTCCTCTACGCCATACAAAAAGAGTGTCCGTTTCTTCCTATCAAGCAGAATCGCTATCCGTCTGCACGCAAATTTCTGACATATCTCGCCCTCCTTGCGAGAGCCTCAAGAAGGTGGCGCGGTGGGTAACGGCGACTCTGATGTAGTGGCAGGCGCAGCCTCTGTAGGCAACGCCGCCTCTGATGTAGTGGCAGGAGCAGCCTCTGTGGGTTCAGCCGGGCGTGTTACACCAGGGTCTGTAAAGTCCTTGTTTGGACATTTATCAGACCAGTATTGTTCCTGAGGGTCTATTTTAGTCTAAATCCTAACATCTCGTTGGAAACCAAGACTTACTGCAGCATTGAACGCATAACTCTGGGCATTTTCGAGCTTGTCTTCATCGTCCAGGTTGAAGCAATTGACAGAAGTTATGGCGTTATCAATAATAGCACCGATTCTGTCGTCCGCCACAAAGTCGTAGTGCGTGAACTCGTGTAGCATGACAAAAGACAGCGTCCTGGCCGTGTTGTCGATGTAGTCGCGCTTGAAATCCCCACATTCGGTCTCCGAATTCTGCTTTAAAGCAATGGCTTTGGGACACATGTGGAAATGTCCAGTCGCGGCGTCCGTGTAAGCAAACCAACTGTCTTTGACACAGTGGTCGCCGAAGTCTTTGCGCTCTAGAACCATCTTCTTTATGGTTTCTGTGGCTGTGCCTGCCGTGTTGTCGTACATGTTTGCCATGGTGTTTTGAATGGCTTTGGTGTCATCTTCGTCTTGCTTGCCGAAGAAGCGTTTGAAGTGCACGTTATCGGGTGCTCCCTGGGCTGCCGTAACACCTGCTTTGGCTAGGTCTGCCTAGATAGTCGAAAACTTCTTAGCGATACGCTCATTTAGAATAGAATCAAACGAAAACGGAAGTTTTCTTTCGTGTAAGAGACGACCTACCCATTGTTTGAACGCTTCGTGTATCGCTTGTCCGTCTTTCTTTTGATCCTCATCCTCGGAGTCCCAGCCCAGCCACTGAAATTCGTTGGTAAGTGCATCCCCGTACGGGTAGGATACGGGATCTTCCCGCTTCACAGCGTGAAGTTTCCTGTGATTAGTCAGTTCTGCATGGCCATCAGACATGATTGAAGTGTGACTGACCCATCGATGGGCTTAGCGGAGGTACGCCAACTGATTGAAAGCACTATAGCAAGGGTGCTGAGATTGAGGTACATTCTCGTAATGGTAGAAGGTAGTTCGGCTTGGTAGAAGCTAGTCTGTTGTGTGATCAAGATTCCAGCTTGCAGACCACCAGTGCTTTATACGCAATCATTTGGGCTATTTCAACTTGAGAAGATGTCATACAGGAACGGCAGATACCATAGATAGAACACAAGTTACGCCCGACTCCACGGGACAACACCGCCTTGCATTAAAACTTTGGGGCCTTGTTGGCTTTCCCAATGTGTGGAAGGATCGCGAGTGTCTCGGACAAGTTCTCTTGCAACATAGACATGACGATTGATCGAGACGAAGGAACAGGTGAACAACGTCATATCGATTTGTCTCGTGCTTCATCTGGGGCGGCTTACCTCTCCCAAGCTTGAGGTACCATGTAGCCTCAATACTTGGCTCAACATGTTGGTCAGAAATAAGCGGCACGGACTCACCAGGACACGCACAGCTAGGTATGAATCCAGTATGGCGCCTGGAGAGGAGATAGTTTACGATGGCTGTGTCGTCACTCCGCCCCAAAAGTATCTCGATTATGCCTTGTGCCCTCGAGATGTTTCATTGGGGGGCGAAAGGCGAAGTATTATTACTATGCATGTACGATGCGACGAATAAGAACAAGCTGACAGCCGACCAGGGACTAGCGCCATTGACGTCAGGCCACCATAGGTAGGCAACACCACCGACACACCATACTTTATATTTGTCGCTGCTGTATCGAGGAATCCATTAGCGCAGACCTGCTACCGTAAATTTTTCCATGGCTCCCTCCATAAATTTTACACTCTACACCAGTGCGTTCTGCTACATTGACTGCACTGATACTTTCGACATCAGCCTTGTACGCAATGTCGATTATCACTCCAAGTTCACCATCGACACCAAAAACACTATCTTTGACCCCGAGGCGGCCTTTTCAAAAGGCCTTTTCGAAATAGTCGATGCAGAGACGGGTGAAAGTGGGGACTATGTGCCTTCCAATGCCGCTACTCAAGACATTCAACGACGACTTCTTATACTAGACCCCCAAAAGCTCGACAGTTATACCATGTGGTCGACTCGTCCAGGCACTACGGTTTCGAAGCCCATGCCTTATACTTTCGATCCATCATCGCTCGTAGCGGGGAAATCATATACCATTCGTCTCCGGTCTCACGGCATCACCACATGGTACGCTGGGGAGCATCACGACCCAGCCAATTTACCCGAGCCGGAAACAGAAGACATACCGCAACCATCTCCGCCACTACCTAGCTACACCTTCAAAAGCCTCGCCACAGTCCCTAAGCCTCCGCCTATTCGACCGACCATCCTCACTTCAACCAACACGATATCCGTCTCAGGCAACCCATCATGCACCATCACCCTCGCCTGGCGTCTAGACACTTCGCGCACCGACATAGCCAACACAAAAGGCATCGCCGTCCTACGCTCCATCCCCCACGGCCGCAACAAAGCCAGCGTCGAACTCCGGGATCTCAAAACCGGAAAGAAGCGAGGCCCCATGAAAGGCTACAGCCCTCCCGACGCAGATGTAGAGGGCGAAACCGACCCTTACCCACCCAATGAAACCGAACTTCTCATCTTCGAGAACAGCGAGACTGTGCATGAAAGGAGTTATACACTGATTTCTGATCCGGAAGAAGCGGGAATTTGGGGGTCAGATACGAGGTTGCTTAAGGTGGGAGAGGAAGATGGGAGGTATGGGGTGGGTGTGCTTAAAGGGGATTGGGCTTGGGTGAGCAGGGAAGAGGTTGGGGATGAGGTTTGGGGTGATCAGGAGAGACTGAGAGGGGAGTTGGGGAAGGTGCCGATGAGGAAGTGGAGGGCGGATGATGTTAAGGTTGTAGGGGTTGTTGAGTAGGCACATTCATAGGCGTCGAGGTGGAGATGGTTGATTGCGAGCGTGTATTCGCTTAGGACCACGGTAATTGTGGGTATGTAGATTTACGGTAGATATGACACTTTATCACATGCGTTGGAGACGACTCCAGAGAAGATGTCTCGAGAAGTTATGAGACCACGCTTTGACACACTAGCATTATTCGCAGCTAACCGATCTTTCTGACTCCATGAGAGCCACTATAGTCGTTTTTGGTGCACAGGAAAGAGGAGAACATAGATGGCTCGGCGATCGTTTTTGAGAAGCTTGAGGATGAAGGAGACTTGGTCTGGATAACGACGTTGACGTTCGATTCGTACTCTTTTATATTCCTCAAACTCTTCGGGCAAGCGTCAAGCCGCGAGACATACACACGATGCACTGTGATGGAGTGTACATCGGCGGCCCAGAAGGCGATGTTGACGACTGAAGCAGTCCACGGGTGGCATACAGTTGCGTCCGTCATAAAAACGTTTGGAAAAACGTTTGGAGAAAGGAGCGGGAAGCCAACCATCCTCGTGGCAGAGTACAGTACTTTCATGTCGATCATGTCTTCTCTTTTCAGTGGTTTGGGGGAAGCAACAACATCGGTGAACTTGGAATAAGTTTCGATCCAAGAAAACGAAGCAGACATTTTACGTGCAAGTAGAATTTTGCTTCCGACGCCACACCCATAGAAGAGCTCATCTGCTGTTTTTGTGGGTATGATAAAGTAATTGAGGATAAAGAAACATCAAGCCTCAAGAGTGTGGCTTTATACCGCAGCCAGCAAGCTTTGGTGCTCATGTGACCTTGAGTCGATGTTTTGAAGAATTCCGACTTCGCCGACTCGGCAGAAACCAGTCGTTCAGGTATTACATGCAAGTTTCGGCAAGCCCACAACGTGACAGAAAGGCTTGCCGTTTTCTAGTACAACGGAAAGCCATTGGCGAGTGGTGCATCGTTTTTGAGTAGGGTTGGCGAGAAAAGTACATGTTTCGTAATGGAAAGTTGTGAAATTTCGGGAAGAGCCAGGACATCGCGACTTCTGCCCTGGTTTTAGAACACAGAGCTCAAAGTTCTTGTTTCACGATGGCCAGAAGATCGGAAAGAGTGGAAGAGAGTAAGATCTCGCGGTCCTTGAACTTTATAGACGAGAGACCGCACAGCGGCGGAAGGGACATCAACTTGAAGGCCTTCAACTTTAGACTTCTCGGCCAACAAAACAAGCATGGGGCACCCTGCACCCATTTTTGGTATGCAACAAGTATATAGTGTTGATGAAGATGCGAGAAGAGAGGGAGCGAGAGAAGCGTATTTATATGCCGTCAGGTACTAGGCACACCGCCACCGCAGCCCATGTGTTGCTGCAACGTTTGCTTTTTGGTGGCTACAACGCATAACGGCTTGTTGTCTACGTTTGAGCATTTACGCCAAACCAGTGCGAATAGATTTGAGAACCGCGACTGTGTCGATCATATCCGTATCTGGCAGAGTTTTCTTGGTAGCATTGTGTGAAAACATATGGTGATCGAGCGTATGTTTTAGTATGTCGCAACGGGAGACAGGACAGAACATGGCCCTGAAGAGAAATCGTTTCGGTGCCAGAAGCCCCAGAGCCATGTATATACTAGAGGAGGATTTAGGGAGCGGAGAAGCAGCCATAACCTCTTTTTCCAGAGCTTTTCGGTCCAAACTGTGGGAAGTGTTGAAGAAGGAGTAAAGGACAGCACGGCGCTTATATAGTAGATCCGAAGTCTCAAGCCAGGAAAACCATCGAACAGTCGTGAGAGTACTTTGCAGGCAGCGCGCCACACATCGACTGTCTTTGTTGGCGCTTTTTGCAACATTGAACCAACTCTTTTTATCTTTTAGTAATGCCAGCGCAGAGGGCAAAGACCATGTAGACTATGAAGAATCTTTTTCTTGTTCTTCGAGGCAGAGACAGCCATGAGAAGATGTTTAAGGGATTTTAGAGAAGAGCAGAGCAAGCCCACATGATGAATGTTAGGCATTCTTTTGGTATAAAACCCTTTTGGATAGGTAGAAAGTAGAATGATAGAAGTAGGAAGCCAGGAAGAAGGCCGTTTATATGTGACTACCCCGGCGAGGTGTCCAGAAAAGCATGGGATCAGTAGATCGTCTTTTGGATGCACGCAACTCGCTGGTGGTGATTTTATGGTGTAGCTCGGAGACGAGACGAAGACATCAGCTTCACGAACTGGTTATTTTAGAGAAACAAGTCCCGCGGCTCGTGCGCCAAAGAAGTTCTGCTTTGGAGAACAGACACATGCCATGTTGTCGGGGATCTTTTGAATAAAAGAGATAGTGTGTGATAGAGAAGAGGAAGAAGATAAGCCGAGTAGGAGGCTTTATACACTATCAGTCGTGTACCCGCTAATGCACCGCGAGCGTGCCAGCAGACACATTGCTCGTTTCGTAACTTTTTCTAGTCCTGCTTCACAACATGCTCATATCGCATAGCTCTTTTTGATCTTCTCTTGAGTATTTTCGAGAAAGCTCATGTACCTGCTCAACCCAGTCCCAGAACATCACAGCATAGCCCACTCTTTTCTTTCAACCTCGGAGCAAAGCAGCAGCCCGCGCATGAGACGGTACACTATGTGCTTTGAGTGCCGGAGCAGAAACGTCATGCGATGTTCAAGTCGACATTTTGGAAGAAAGGGCAGAGCGGAACCATGTCAACCTCAACCGCGGGTTTTTGGTATACGAAGGAGTAGAGTGGTGTAGAAGAGACAAGTCCAGAAAGCGAGGTATTTATACATCTTGATCGCCTCGAAAGCATGGGATTAAGTCTTGACGTCTTCCACCGCACATCATCGACTAAGTTGCGACGTTCGGAAAAGAGACACGCTCATGAAGTCATCATCAAGAATTTTTAGGAAAGAGACAGACACCCATCGCAAGGTCCGCGACGACTTTTAGTAAGAAAGAATTGGAGTTGTGTAGATAAGAAGACAGCAACACCGGCATGAGGAAAGTAACTTTTATACCCAAAGTCCCAGTCTTCTCACGCCGTGTACTGTTTTGATCAAGTCCGCAGAGTCCGACAGAGAAAGACATGACATCGACGTTGTAGTTTTTTGGAAACGCACCGCACAGTCATGAAATGTTTGGAGTAGATTTTTGAAGAAGACGCAGAGCCATGTGGTTGTTGACAGTGTGTTTTCGAACTAAAATGTAGAAGTGTGGTTTCAGGCACTGCTCTCATGAATAGATAAACCGAGTAGTTTTTAGAGGACGCGCGACGACGGCTTGGAGTCATAGCAATCTCATGTTGCGATTTGAACCGGGTTTTTTGAGGACGGATAGCAGATATGTTTTGGTAGTAATAGCTCGGAAGAAAGAGGCACACATGAGTCGCACCTTGTCGTTTTTAGGACAAAAGCGGAAAACATGGCTTCTGGGCGCGGGCATTTTGAGAAGCGAGGTGAGCTCGTGGATGTAGAAAGGAAGCAGGAGATCACACCGTCGACATGAATTTATATGCAGCCCAGCAGGTTAGAGCGACGTGCCGACACCTCACCTAGCCTTTAAGTCAACATCACGGCACCAAACACATAACAATCTCAACCACACTTACAACAAAACAACGTATTTTTTTCAATGTGTTTGTATTTCCTGATATATACTGAGATACTTGAAACAAAGAGAACAACAAGAAAAAAAACATGAGACGCCAGGCCGACAACAAAGTCAACCAACTCCCATCACAAAAGCGTTTCA
>Ga0265780_10004700_pt1 | contig 17502 bp, 15 predicted proteins | sample P1T30metagenome_FD_192432 | JGI IMG/M metagenome (GOLD analysis project Ga0265780, IMG submission 192432) | Plant litter microbial communities from East Loma Ridge, Irvine, California - P1 T30 | ecosystem: Environmental > Terrestrial > Plant litter > Unclassified | place: USA: California...
GAAAGCTACTGTAGACTTTTTGAAAACAGGTGGGTTTATAGTCATGTGCCCCTCGAGAGGGCGCAGTAGACTTTTTGTCTTTATTGCTCAGACAGAGAATCGAACTTGCGCTCTTCTCTTATCTGAATAATGTGGGTGTGGAACCTACTCAGACTATTCAATCTTCTTGTTATGGCAGAACAAAGAACTAATTTGTATATATCGGAGTTGCCAATTGCTATCTACTAGATACTAAAGAAATAGATTGTTATCGATGCGCAAAGATTAACAGTGAGAGTGCGCATGCAGGTGGGTATTGTGACCGCGACGCGGTGGGAACAACTCTCTCACCTAGAAGCAAGCTGACTAGTGTTTAGTGGTGCGTCTCGTGTTGGCCCGATAAAGACGTGCAACTAAACTTCATTAAGTATTTCAATTTCTGGCTACAATCTCGCGTGATACTAGTACCTACATTTCATCGCAATAATTCCATCCGCCTACTCATCGTTCATGCTGGAGGCGTACAATCGCTCATTACCAAACTCTGCTTTTTCTTCCCTCTCCATGAGGCACCCGCAGAAGCAGTAAATTTAGGTACGCTGGTGTCACGAGGCTGAAATTCCGTTATATGTCTCAGGACGAAGCTCTTCGCCTCAGTAATCATCTAAAGCCGGGTAGCTTTCATCATAGGCGCCTGAGCCCTACTCCAAATCGCCATTTATTTCTTGGCCATCCAGTGATGCGACCTCTTGTACTGATCGCAGACGGACTAGTACGACCAATCCTGGCACGTACAGTGACTGTCACACCCACTCTTTGTCGGGAATCCCCGTCTCCCCGTGTGTTCGTTATTCTTGCCGCATTTATACTCCCCACGCAACAAGTGTCATTAAAGCCACGGCATTTAATATTCCAGCGCGCATTCCAGCAGTCAAATGTGGACCTAGCATCTTGTTCTATTGCTCATCTTCCACTCTCTCCTTTTTACTATACGCGATCCAGGTGCGACTTAATGCATCTAATATTCATGAACCACCAAATGGGAATTACACGAGCACGATCAAGGTAGGCTGTAACAAAGCGTGCGAGCAACCTTTATGCTAACGAAGGTACCATAGTCAAAACACTCTATGAAATCTATTCCGAGGTTGGCGCAACATAGCTGCTCCGATAACACTAAGTATTATATGTGACACAATTACCATCCTGCTCAACCACATTCGTCGCTTTAATCGTCAGTATCTATCTGCGGCGCATCGACCCATTCCACATCGCCATCCGCAACCTCAACGCCCCATCGCACGACACCTCGCTTATCTTTGAACCATCCCAGCTTCGTCTTGACATTGCTTTCCTCCAGGCCAGCGACACCTTTATCGTGCACAAGCTTGACAAACTCATCGCTCCCTGCTACCATCAACAGGATGTCCGCTAGACATTCGACGCGGTGCTGCATCGAGTCTTTTGGATAGAGGATCTGCAGTGAGATGATGAGGGCGATTAGGATGATAATGAGGACCAAGATGATGCTGAGTGATAGCCATGTCGCAGTCTCGTTCATCGCTAACACTTCGATGCGCTCTGTAAATGTGCCATTCACCTCTGTAGCCCTACCGGGACCGTAGTCATTGTCGTATACACTACTTCTTGCTGAACTGCCGTATGTCCACTTTCCTTTGGTGGCGAAGTGCTTGAAGAATGTCTGAAACGTCTTTTCAGAATATTCGAAGAGCGCTGTGTTGTTGAGCAGGGTGGTGGGGTTCGACTTGGCTAGGTGGAAGTTGGCATATGACATGAAATCCATATTGAGGCCTCTGTTGAGGTCGCGGATGCTGAAACGCTCGTTGCTCACATCCTCGATGCTCTTGTTAAATACAAGCCAGCTTGGTGGCTTCATTGGCTCAACAATATGAGGAGCGGTGAGCAACTGGGACATGAAGAAATGCCCATAGCTACGTTGCCCATCAGTTCATCCATCAATGTAGCATATAGAGGCTCAAGTGTGTGTGAACATACCTGGCATTTCCTCTGGATTCTTGGGTCGTGAGAGTTGAGCAGGTCCTGTTCGGTTGATTGGGATCGCTAACCTCGCATTAGCTCGATGCCATGTACGTCAGTGAACAATGGTTACTTCTTCATACCTGCAGTCTTGTGGAACATCTTCTATCGCAGGGTGGAGATATGTGTTGTCCCACGGGTAGTCCCAAGCTCCAGGAGCCGGTCGCGGCTCTGTGAGAATTCTAGCTTCTAGAACCTGGTTGGTACTTCTGGCAATCGTTACGCTTGCATTTGCATGCTCAATAATGGGATCGCAGCTCATCATCGACATACGTGGCTGCTCCGTGAAATATAGTAGTGTTTCAGTACCGAGCCCGACGCCTACATCGACGTGATTTTCGAGAGGATTGCTGCCATTAATTACTGTAGACGATGTGGGTCCAACAATCCACTTAATCGTGAAGTTAGATGACCATATACTTGGCACATTCAGGTCCTCTCCTCCGCTCGGATCCACTTGCTCTGAAGGTCTCTGTTCCGCCATGGGATTACCACTGGACCAAAATGAGATAACGGACTGCCCGCCAGAAGCTGTACCATTAGTACAGCATGCCATTCGTCTTGGTACGGTAAAAACCGGAGCCTTGTACTTCTGGTCCTGAAACAGCACCTGTGGTAATATCCAGCCAGCTATTGGCTCGTTCGTACGGTTCCTGAAAACGTCCTCTGCTCGATCGAGCCAGCCAGTGGCAGGAACGGGAACATTGCTACATGCAAGTCGGCCTCGGAGGGCAGTAGTGGTGACCGTAACATTTGCAGGAGACCCACCGAGTCCCGTGTGTGTGTCCTCGGATCCAGTATCCTGAGACACGGTAGTCGTATTTGGTAAGCGCGACATACTCACCGGCGTGTATATCCATTCGTCTTTCGTCCAGACAGGGGGCGTATTCCTCAGCGTAATCTCATCAAGCGCTGTATACAGCCAGTCCGCCTCGGAGGTCTCCAAAAGCGTTTCCGCCAGATAGAAAGGCCGGGTACTAAGACCAATTTGGAAGCTGAAAGGCTCTTGACGAAGTGCATATGTATACATCCGTCCATTTAGCTCTGTGGTAGGTTGTGCATGTATCACAGATTTTCGCTCGAATATGGCTGCCATAGAGACGATTACTGAATGGTCAGACAACGTGTAGACGTGAATATTTGGAGCACTTACGTATCTGAGCCAGAGTTGTACCGGTAGCAGTCATTGAGAGTATCCAATGTCTACGATAAGCTGCCCGTGTAGCTGCCCAGATCCAGTATGATGACTGGTAGGATAGAGAAACGCCACGTGACGCTGTCGGAGTCCCTCTGGTCATGGAGAGATAGGGCTGCAAAGTCCGCATTGGTTTGTCGATACCATCACACGAGAGGCCGATAGCCACGGCGACAAGCGCGGCAATGACAGAATGTGGAGAGAAGCTGGTGTTAAAAAGACCAAGGTTGACCTGGTAAACAAACGCGGTTCGATACAATCTGTTCTCCCTGGAATAGCTTCGGAGAACCAGAAGAGCTATCGCGAGTGCAACCAGGACAACAAACAGTGTCAACAGCCATCTCTTGTGCAGCATACTAGGTCTCCAATCCTTTCTAGTAATCTTCTTCGAGGTCCGATGTCTTCTCCAGGGTCTACTTTTCTTTGTAGACTCAACAGGCATTGCATACGATGTCTCTGCCATCTCAGGCGTCACTTCGACGAGCCCACCTCTGGAACTACTATAGACGCGATGATCTAGCCCTACTTGCATATGATGCTGCTTCTTTCTACTCAAAACTTGAAGGCTGGTAGCGAGGCTGGACTGAAATCTCAGTATGGATGTACTTCCTGCAATTGTTGCGGGGTCGGCTTCAAGATGAAGCCGGTGTCTACCAGCTGTCATGGTCCAGAGCATGAATATCGCGTAGCAGGAAGCCAAGAAGAAAAGGACTATCAGCGTTATGGCAATCTCGGTAACAACCATGATCCTCCGGGCTGTCAGGGTGACGTTGCCATCGACGTCCTCTCGCGTGGGCGTAGCCGCCTGGGTGACTGATGAAAGTACCAGTTCCCCGAAAAACCGACTACGGAGCCTCCTCGCTTCATCATTGAATGTCTCATTCAGTAACATGGCGGTCTGGTTTAGAGAGAATTGCTTTCCAAGGAGCATGGATACACCTTCAAAGCCTTGGTTCTCCTGAAGCCCGGCTTCTCTCGCCATGTATTTCGACCATGATTCATGAAAAGCCAGGTTGTTCAGGCGATCGAGATCAAAGAGTGTGTCTGGCACTTGATGGCGTCGTTTCATAAATTCTGCTTCATCGAATCGCACTCTCGAAATCCCATTCGTGACCGATTGTTGGGCGGGCAGACTCGCTCCGTAGATGATTGGAGTGCATACTTCTGCTTTTACGGTAAAATTGTCCCAATAGTTCTCTTGTGTCACATTCTGAGGTGTGTCGAGAGGAAATAATGATGTCCACCAAGGTGGCGAAACAAGCAGCAGGTCTCGTCCGCGACATTGATCAGAGAGATCATAGATGAAGGTCTTTTTTACTACGAGTCCTTCCTTACGATCAAGACGTGGGACAGGTCCGCGTTCGCGGATTAGGTCTTGCCACGATCTGTAGGTGGTCGACATATTGGTCCAGATGATTCCTCCTGATTGCGGCACAGCGTCGGTCTGAAAGAGACCATCGGGTGAGGTGAGAGCGACTGTCATTGTACCAACATTTTCCAAGGTGATTGGTGTTTGCATTTGTACCTCACATCCGTCTGCTGATCGAAGTCTGAAACCCTTAGACCTCACACTGTAAGTGTCGTTGGAGAGTGCCGTGTCCGCGTAGGAGTAGTTGGCAGTGAGAACAACCTTTTCGGTCATAGACATTGGTATGCACTCGTTCTCAAGTCGTAAAATCATGGTATCTGCCTCCCATAGACCGTCGGCGGGCGATTCAGGACCAAATGGGAGGATCACACTGGTATCGTCGACCCAAACTGAGGTAGAGGCATTGTAGAGATAGGCGCTGATGGTTTGGAAGTAGGTCTCACGCTGTGGTTGCAGTTTGATAGTGCCATCTCGCGCGGGTATGTATCGCTGCAGCTGCACAGATTCGCGGTAGGCGATCTCTTTGGCGATGAGTACCGAGGAAGAGAATGTCGAGACGACGAGGATACTTATACCTGCTGCAAGCGAGGAGAAGGCAAGGATCCACCTCCGGTGGCCTCCGCTTCTTCGTCGAGAGAAGCCTTCAAAAACACTCTTCCACCAGACCTTTGGAACGTACAGGAGGGTAAATTCGGCCCCTAAAATTTCCGTTTCAGCCATACGGGCAAACGCCTCTGTTCTTTTCACGTCTTCGGCGGTCATGACGAGAGCTAGGGTGAAGAGCACAGCAATGAGGGTAGGGACGTAACGCCAAGCCAGAAGAAGACTAAGTGATCTGTCATCGTCACGGAGCCCATGATGCGTTGCTGAATACCAGCTGAGGATAGCCAAAATAGTGGCGAGGACCAACGAAAGTAGAGCGAGGCACACCAGGAAGGGCCGACGTAGGGTATAGGGCAACCACGTACGAGCTTGATATTGATCAGCTTGGCATCTCAGTGTAATGCAATAAGTCTAGGGGAACTTACAGTGGCTATCTGAAGCATCGGAAGCTATTGCTCTCGGCACCTTATCCAAGGATGAGTTAACACCAGTCGAAGATATAGATAGGCCACGAGTTGTATTCCGGTCCGCTTGCAATAACCCGTCGCTCTCAATGGGAAGTCGTGGTAACGCGCTGTCTCGAGCTACTGGCGTGTCGTCATTGGAGGCCTGAGACTGTGATCTGGAAACAGGACTCGGTGACGAGAGGTTTTGATGGTGTGCACCGCCTGCATCGAGGACACTCTCATCGTGGTGGTTGATGCTCGAAAGCGATATCCATGAGATGCGATCGTCCGAGTGTTCTGATCTGTTGGTTACCGAGTGTGACATCCTGTCGCGGCAAGATGGAAGGTCGCAAAGGCTTCACATGTAGGCGCCCATGGGGTAATATCAGCAGGGAGATCGACATGGGGGCGGAAACTTGGCGCAGATGAGGCTCAGCGATCACACATGTCCCCTCTCATCTGGTGTTGTGAGATAACCTACCTAGTTCGTAAGCGTGCACCGCCTTGTTACGCCCCGTCTCACTAGTACTGGCGCAGAGCTGCGTTTCATTGGCTTGCATCTTTGCACACATAGCCCTACGCTTCTTGGCGGTCTGACCGGAACCTTACCCGCGGATGGACTGGCGGTGGGTACGAGTGAAAATGTTGATAGTGGAGGAAGACCTGACCTTGAATTTGTGGAGGTGCGTGGTCGCGCTAAGGATAGTTCGTGCATATCCAGGAGGAAGTAGATTTCTTGTAAGCGGTTTAAGAACACCATTCCGACGCCATCAGGCGTCTTTGAGTTCATCCAGACTTGCATATGATGTGATAAATCTCCTCCAATAGTGCTTCTAGATCGGACACCGGTGCTTGATGTAGTTATTTCATGAAATGTTATTCTTGATTTTAGCAACCGGTGCAGCTCAATTGTAACAGGACCTGCAACGCGACATCAGTTCGAAATGAAGCTTGTAACATTTTGTCAAGCGTCGAGTACTCTCCATACCAGCGCATCGCTCTGGCCAAAGATGGAGGAGAAGAATCCCAGGATATATTATACATGCCCCGTACATGCCAGTCCGGCGCTCGTGTGCCCGTGCATCGATCGCTCTTGTTGCAATCTGTTATTCGTTCATGTGGTATTCCAGTTGCCACCTGCTACTGCATCCGTCCTTATGCTCACTTCCTCCTTGTGTCGACCTTCTCCTCGAGAGTCCTGACGTAGCCTTCTATCCGTTGTACCGCAGACTGCAGAGCCTATGATTATGTCAGCTATGGTATCTATACGATACTTGTTCTCGAGGACAGCGATATGGAGGCAGACGTACGTAGATATCCTCGGTCAAAAGCTGGTTCGATACGCGGTACTCGTCGATGACATAGTAGTACATGCCGGCGCCGGAAGCCGTCGCTCCGGTGAGGAAACCAAACAATCTGTACAGTAGTATTAGCCATACTGTCCATACCTCTCTGACTGCTTTCAGAGTATAGTGTGTGCTTTCTTGCAGGCAAAAACATCGCTGTCGTCATCGCGACGACCAAAAGTGCTCTTCTTCAACACCCGAAGGAACTAAAAGTAACTCACCCTCCCCGAAAAGCCCCAACCGGCTTCCTAACAGGCGCAATAACAGCATCAGCCCTCAAAACCGCGCTGGTCTGAAAGCCGCGGGCCGCGGTGGCTGCGCGGAACGCCGGGCGGAGGACGCGAGACGCCATTGGGGGTCGCGTAATTGGGAGTTCGAACTTGTGTATCTTTTGCGAGAATGGGGCGTGAATTAGGAGGCCGTGGTGTGGTGGTGAGGCGGTCGTGTGATGAGTGACGTTGTTTGGACCTCTCCACATGAGCAAGCTCAATGCTTGCCGGTTTGACGACCCTGGCGAGCGGTGCTTATGTAACACACGTACTTCACAAAGGCCCCACGACAACCAGATTGACATGCGAAACATTGTCTTAAAAGCATTTAAGGTATTCGTATACAAGTTAGAATAGGCCACGATGTAAATTGAAGGTGGCATTTATAAAAGTTTGATATTTGTGCTCATACTAGCCGCAGCTCAACGAAAGCAAGTCTAAGGGTATCATGTCGTAAAGTCATCAAGTACGCCGCACATATGGCCATACATCATAAGTAGTGGAGCCCTGGCTCCGAGTCGCTCGTCTGGTGTGGTTACCAATCCTCATTCCTTCGCTTTCAACGCACCGCAAACGCCACACGCGCCAACATCCCCCGAGTTGAGGTACTCGCTGCCCTCGCAAGCAGCACTGTCACATGCCCAGTGGTCTGGGGCGAAATCCGGCTTCAAGACGTGCGAGCAAGCGGCACACGTAAGCGCTGTACCCTCGTTTTCGAGAGAACATATGATGCATGCCGTAGGTTTAGGTGGGCCTTGTGTTCTTGAGCTACTCGTGTCGTCTTTCGAAGATGGGTTGATTCGTCGTTTCCAGACTTCATCCAAGTGCACGACTTTGCTCGAAGATTGTCGGATTGTGTCTTTTAGTTGTGAGGGGACGGGCTTTCCTGGCGGGGTTTTTGAACTAGCGGTCGCTGTCTTCGCTTTGGGCGCAGTCGCCTTCGCCGTCTTTCGTGGAGCTATGCCCTGAATCTCTTCAAGCTCTCGACGCGCATTGCCATCTCGGTCATCTTCCTCGTCGCAAATCTTGATCAAGAACCGACCTTGGTCATCGGTAATTTTCTTGCCGTCAACGTCCACGGCTGCATCTTGCTCGTTCGACTCGTCCTCCGTCTCACTGTCAGATGAGGATTCCTCCTCCTTGATTGTGACCTCTTCTTTCTTGACCGGCTCGAATCTTGCCAATGCAGCCGCAGCTCGCAGCTCTCTCCCGCGTGCACTACCAGCAACCCTAGGTTTGCCTTTCTTAGCTACGCCACCCTCAAGCTTGACCTTCGTGTCGTCGTCGGTACCCAAAGACTGTCCATTCGCACCAAACTTCTTCATTATGCGGCGCTGCTTCCTCTCGGCGTATGACAGCGTCGGCTTATCTTTGCCGCTGCGCTTCCTATTCGACGAACGCCTCCCGAATGTGCCACCACACAAATGTTCCGGTATGTCTGCTGCATCTGCCTCGTTCATTTGCAGCGCGCCCGTATCCAGACCTCTACCTCTGCCCCACATTCCCTCGCCAGTATAGCCCTTCGCCCACAGCCCTCTCAGATCCACCGCGTATTCATCGCGCACCTTCCAAAACGCCTTGGAATGGTTCATTTGCTTGCAATGTGCCAGCTCATGCACCATGACCATCTCCACCATGCGCTGCGAAAGCCATCTCCCATTTCGATCGCGCAGCACAAGTTGTATAACCTCTCCCGCGTTGAAGTTGCGGCCAACAAATTCGGTGTTGTAGGGATATTCTTCGAGTGCTTGTACAAGGATCATGTTCGACTTCATGAAGGGATAGCATACTGCTGCTACGCGATTGAGGATGTTCTCAGCGATGGGGGAAGAAGGTCCTGGAATCGTCCGTATGAAGTTGATGAGCGCATTCGGTCGCTGAGTGCGCTCATTGAGGCGCTCGAAGCCGAGCGGCATGACTGCTGTTGTAGTTAAGTGCAGCGGTGAGCTTGTGCGACCGCCCAGCGTTGGATTTAAGGGTTGTGTCTACTCCTGTGACATCGCAAGTGGAGAATGATGGTGGAGTGGGAAGCTTCGAGAGTGGGAAGCACGCGGAGGTAGGCTTAGCGCCGGAGCTAAGAACGCGCCAACGCGTGGTCACGCTGCTTCCATTCACTCTTCTTGCTCAGCCCCACCTTTATCGCTCTTGAACACATTCGCATTGGACTACAAACGCAAAGATTCGAGTAATTTGTATCGTTGTAAAGATGTCCAAAGAACATTCTCAAAAGGAATGCACGATAAGACATACAGATTGCAGCCGGAGCCCACCTAAAGTCACGAAACTGCCCAGCCTCTCCCACTACGAAACAAGTCGGGCGCAAACAAAAAATGCAGCTGGGCTACTACATCAGCCCAAGAAACAACGAACGCTGCTGGGTCACGACTGCGTACATACCCACACACACAGAAAGCGTTTCGCGAGAGGCATTTCCAACACCCACACCACATCACCGCCTCCATGCAAACCAACCGCCAACTCCGACACGCACAAACTCATCCGCATAAGAAGACAACCCCCTCTCTAGCCACCCCCAGTACTAAAGCAACTCCCCCTCCCCTCCTCCCCCGCCCACTCCACCAACCCCTCCCAACTCCTACACATCCTCTCGCCCTGCCCACCATCCCTCCTCTCCCCCCCATGCCCATGAAACGCCGTCGGCGTATCATCCGCCCCACACATGACATCCTGCCTGAGGACATCCAGACAATGCGCCACGTGTTGCGGGGGCATGGATTGCTTGCCGTCCAGCGCATCGAGGTAGGCCATGCGTATGGATTTCTATGCACCCGCATGTTAGGGCAGACTGGGGAGGGGAATGCGGACTTACGAGGCAGTGGATATGGTGCAGCGCTTTGACCTGGTAGAGTTGTTTGCTCGGGTCTTGCGGGCATGTGACGGACGGGGCGAGGGCGTGGGATTGGATGTATGAGTGCGGGAGGGCGATCAGGATGGGGTGCGAGTCGAGGGCGGTCCAGAGGGGGTCGGATAGGCTGCGGTTGGGGGACATGAAGGGAGTGTGCATTTTGTAGGGGATTGGGGTGTCGGGTTTGAGACCAGCTACGGTTGTGGATGTTAGTAGGTTGGGGAAGTAATGCTAAGTAGGGCATGAGATGGACGCACCGAAGTCGGATTTGTGACTTTTCTGCGTACTTAAAGTCTGGATGCTTGCGACTAGGACTACGTTCCAGACCATTGATACGACGAGCAGACACAGCACAATTGCTGGGGCGTATTTTCTCACACTGCTCATCTTCGTATTCTTCTTGCGAATTCCCTCTCCATCGTCGCTGCTTTCGCGCTCCAGTAGCCGCTCCTCTTGTTGCTCAAACTTATCCATGATGTATGCGATGAAGAGAATTGGTTTGCATGCATGGTGCATTTCACGTTCAAGAGGCGACGCTTGACTACATGTGGTTGCAGTCGGGAAGCGAGCATGACCGGTTACCGAATCCTTCGATGCATCTAAGTCAGCACTTTATATACTGCGTCCCTGAACATCTCGCGTGAGGGTCAGCGCATATCGTCGTTCTTTTGATGAGTGGCGTGTGGTGGAGAGGTAGAAGCATCTGGTTCAACATGATAGTATATCGGCACCCATCAGGCCATTCAACGACAACACAATCAAGGCGTTCAATTTCGTTGACAATAACCCCGGTCCCAAGACCCTAAAACCAAAACACCTAGCTATGCGTAAGAATACCAAAACCTCGTTTCTCCACACGGGCTTTTCATCTCGCAATCCTCAGCCCTCCACTCTTCCGCCCACCGCCGTTTGACCTCCTCATACTCTCCAGCTTCTGCTTCAACTGATCGTGTATCTTCCTGTTTACTGCCCACCCTTCGCTCAGCTTCTGCATTCTGATTGCCGCGATGACAGCCAGAGCTGCAGATTTGAGTCTCGGTCTGCGCTCGTGGATGGTAATGTCTGGTGTGATACCCATTTGCGAAATGAGGTTCAGGTCTTGTTGATTACTGTAACAGCGACGTTAGTATGAAGTGGCGTAGAAAATTAGAAATGGGGGACGTACCATTCACTGTAGACTTGAATCTGCATCAGGAAGAAGCGCTTCTGGTAGCCCAGTGCTTCGCGGAAGCCCTCAGCTCGTGAGCAACGCGCGCGGAGATATTGGATTTGTTTGGCAAGGCCATTAATCTCTTTGATGTGGCGCTTGGTTAGGGCTTCAGCTTGCTCATCCAGGTCAATGGCATCTTGGTGAGACTTGTTCTGTATAGCCTTGGACGAGGCTTGTTGGAGGCGGAGCTGCGATTCCTTCTCCCGCAACAGAGACTCCAAGTCGCGAAGCTGCTTCTCCAAAGCTGCTTGCTGCTCGCGCTGTGCGGCCTTTGCGTCGGTCTGGAGCTTGCGGTGCTGCGAGTCCTTCTCTCGCATGCGCGACTCTAGGTCGCGGATCTTGTTTTCGAGCGTAGACTTTTGCTCGCGCTGCGCCGCTCGCGTTTCAGTCTGGAGAGCAGTGCTTTGGTTCTCCTTCTCGCGAATCATGGACTCTAATACGGATATCTTCTCCTCGAGAGACGCTTTCTCTTCGTTGGTCTCGTCGACTTGCTCGAGCAAAGCCTCAAGCTCATCGTCAAGATCTTGCTTCTCGAGACGAGCGGTGTCGCGGAGATCCTCCAGAGCTTGAAGGCGCTCTTCTGCCAAGTGTTGGAGGCGGTCCACTTCGCTTCTCTGAGCATTGAGTTCATCCCGGAGATTTTCCAGCTCATCGTCTCGCTTGCGCACCAGATCTTGCATAACGTCAAGCTGAGTCCCGGGCTCGTCGGCGTGATCTCTTAAGGCATCGAGCTCGGCATCGCGTTCTGATATGGTCCGTCGCGCTGTATCAAGTTCACGTGTGCGGTCACTCAAGTCACCCTTAAGCTGCTTAAGCTCGCTGAGAGTCACTTCTTGAGCATCGATCTTCTTCTGCAGACTCGAGATGTCGCGCTCACGTGCCTGCAAGGTTGCCTGTACGTTCGACAGATCCCGCGACAGATTGTCTCTTTCGCGAGTGACCCTCTGTAATGCCTCAATTTGCGAGTCTTTGCCGGACATGGTCGAGCGTAGATTACGCATATCACGCTCGACATCGTCGCGCTCTTGTCGAAGGGTCGTGACCAATCCATCGCGATCGCTGTTGCCTTTGCGCAGGGCTTCCACTTGCTCATCCTTGCTGGACAGTTTCGCAACCAGATTATCCCGGTCGCGACGCAAATTGTCGAGCTCTCGTGACAGCGCATCGCGCTCTCTTACTGCCTTGTTCAGAGCTTCAACTTGAGCATCCTTGCCCGTAAGTGTGGTGCGCAGGCCTGTGATTTCCTGGGTAGCATCGTCACGCTCGCGACGAAGTCTGTCCATGCCACTGAGGTCGCGATCCTTCTGGTTGATGGTCTGTCGCAGCTGTTGCACCTGTTGTTCGTAAGATGAGACCTCGCGCTGGAAGCGTGTGATTTGCTGCATAGCGTCCTGGAGTTGCCTGCGGTAGTCGTCCAGCTCGTCAGCCTTCGCTTCCGCTGTGTCGACCCGAGATTGCAGTAGCTCAATCTCAACGCCCTTCTCGCGCGTAATCTCAACCACCTTTTGGCGAGCGTCATTAGCAGACTGCTGGGCGAGCTGGACCTGGTTGTCGCCTTGGGATTCGGCGAGCTCCAGACGCTCTCGGATAGCATCGAGCTCGGCTTCTTTGTCGCTCTCGATGGTTTGTATGCGGCGCTGGAGTTCCTTGATGTTTGCATCCTTCTCGCGTTCTACTGACCGCAGACGCTCTTCCGCGGCGGACAATTGGTGACGTTTCTGATCTTCGGTGGTATCAAGCTGCCGCTCGAGATCGTCAAGCTGTTCCTCAAGTTCGCGGATCTCCTGGTCCTTTCCGTCCGCAGCGCTGTCTAGCTTCGTCTGGAGCTTCTCAATCTCTGCATCCTTTGCGCTTTCAACAATGCGGAGCTGATCTTCCAAGTCTTCGAGCTTCTCCTCATGTTCCTCCAGCTGGCGTTCCTTTTCGGCCAGACGGGTATCTTGGGCCTGCTTTAGCGAGCGGAGCTGTTCTTCGAGTTCAGCGATCCTGTCGGCTTGTTCCTTTAATTGGCGATGCTTGTCTTCATCGTCTGACTGTGAGCCTTGTGCCTTCTCAAGCTCCTTCTCCAACTCATTGATGCGCTCCTCGTGCTCGTCGAGCATTTGGTCACGCCGTGAACACTCTGCCTCTTTGTTTTCCAGCTCTGCGCTCACCTTCTCGAGTTCGTCCTCGGTACTACGTGCCTCGTCTAGCTTCTCCTCCAGGCGCTGGATCTCTTCTGCGCGCTCCTCGGCCAGCCGTCGAAGCTCGTCCATTTCCTCGCGCATGCCCTCGTCCGCATGTCGCCTCTTAATCTTGTCGGCGTATTCGTGTAGTTTTTGCTTGTACTCGTCGAGCGCCTTCTCGGCCATTTGAAGGTCTTTCGAGTACTTCTTGATGTCGCGCGACATTGTGACCTTCTCCGACTTCAGATTGATATTCTCTTCGAGTGCGCGGATGTTGAATTCGGGGCCCATCTTCTTGAGGTTTTCTTCGAGGAAATGGATCTTGAGCTTGAGGCCGAAGTTTTCCTTGTCAATCTGCTCGAGACGCTGTGATGGATATAAGCATATTGTCCGCATAGTAGACCGCCTTGCACGTGAGGCGCGTCGAATGATTGCGCATGGATGCGGGGTACTCACAGCTTCCTGCTCCCTCAAGGTAAGCACGTTCCCGTTGCCGTTGTCCATCTCGCCCTCTGCTCGCCTCGGCAATGCCATTGGCGTGCTCATCGCGCTCGAGCTGGGATCCGGTACCGGCGTGCGGCCATCGACTGATTCGGCGAATGAACTCGATTGCATGTCGTACGAGCTGGCCTCGGGGAGTGGCGTGTTGCTCATGCTGAATCCTGGTTTCAGAGCGGCTGGTGTTGTGAGCTTTCCGTCCAGCAGGCCATTGACCTGTCGCGTCCGGTTCGCGGTTGCGCTCTTCAACATTGGCGTGAATTCGTTCCTCGCATTGGTGTTGCGCATAGTGGCCAGCGGATTGCGGGGTGTTCGCGCGCCTCCCAGCTTCTTAAACAAATTGTCGCGGTCCGGTGGTGCTTGGAATGACTCTTCTCTACTAAAGGACAACTGCTCGCCGTGGAAACGCGTCGTGTCGCCGACCTCGGTCTGGGGGGTGCCGGGTACGTAAGCCATGGTGGTATGTAATGTCGTCTATTATGGCATGAGTGAAGGGCAGAGAAGGGCTTTGGGCGTGCTCTCTTCTTTGGTACGACGTCGCGACGGTTCTGCGCTGTCAAGGTGGGTCAATGTTTGGAAAGTAAACAGACGGAAGCGCTTGGGCCCACTCCGCATGTTCGCCGCGCTAGCCAAGCCAGAAGGGGCGACCCGCGAAAGGTCTCCACAGCCAGTCACGTTTTTACTTTGCCGCCTGCCCAGGTGCCATGACGCTGGAAGACTCTGCTCGTGTTGGATTTTCACAAGCGTAAGAGCAGATCCTGAGATGGTGCATCGCCGAATTCATAGCTGGTCACCATCCCCGAGGAAGCGCGCCTGCCGATTTGTACCAGAAACCATCCCCACTAGGACCAGCAACTTTGACTCAACATGCATCTCCCGAAAGATGACTTGAAATGGTTTGGGGAGGGTTTCGATGGCTTTCCAAAGAAACTCCCAGACGATGTGGTCGAGTACATGATATACATGATCGACACGCGGCTCTCAGACATCCAAACACGAGAGCGCTTACAAGCTTTCCAGCGCTCCCTACAGCAGCTGGAAAAGAAGTTTTTGAAAGAGTACATATGGCAGCGCGAGTCGCTGAAGCTTGAGCTCGTCCGTGAAGAAGGGCGCTGGCTGCTCAAAGGACGGACCAACTACGGCGACAGTGTGGCAGATGAGTGGCTTGTTGTGTGGCTTTTGAGAGAGCTGAGCAAAGAGTTCAAGGATTCCTGGATTCGCATATACGATACAGATGGTGAATTCCTGCTTATTGAGGCTGCCAACGCCCTACCCAAATGGCTGAACCCCGAGATAGCGGAGAACAGGGTCTGGATCAACTACCACCGCCTGCTCATTGTGCCTCTACGCAAACAAGACGTCGATCCAGCTCCCTTGAGCATTCAGGAAGCACTCAAGATTCTAGATGATACCCCGGCCCGACCACAACACTATCAAAAAGTGGAAAAGGAGGCCTTCCATCGTCTAGATAACTATCCTGCGGCCATAGCAGAGAACCAGCATCATGCGACTCTTCCCCTGCCGCCCAAGGTCGCGCATATCCTACACACGAACCCTGCATATATTGCTCCTGTAGTCGAAGCTTTCTACCTGCGCGACCCAATCTCAATCCGGCTTCTGCAACCAGAAAAGTCCAAGATCCCACTGATCTTCTCGCCAGAAGATTTTGTGCAAATCAGCGTGCGCTTTACAAAGGTTCTATATGCACAGCTTCTAGGACAACAATGGAGCCCTCCAGCGCCATGGGACTCTGCCTTGGAGCAGCTCATCAAGGCTGGGCATGCGGCAGAAAAAGCGGAGATTGGCGTCAAGGTAGCTGCAGGCTTACAAATCTTGCTGTCCCACTCACTCTTCGCGTCGAATAAGCCTGTTCGGGAAATCCACCTCCTCCTCGAAGACCTAGAAAATGGCGACGATGCGCTGCCCACTGACAAGGAAATTGCAGCTTGGCCAAAGCGTGAGGATGACGAGGGCTGGTTGAATATTGACTTCACTGAATTCGAGAAAGAGCTTGCTGGCAAGGGTAGTGGTGATGGAAAGGGTTTCGGGGATAAGACGGCGCAAGATAACCTCAAAAAGATGGTTGAGCGCTTCAATGCCTTCCTGGCAGATGACGAAGCTGACCACAAAGGTGCCACCGATCTCGATCCCATGGATGTCGATAATGACTCCGATGCCGAGGGGAGAGGCTGGGAAGATCCCGCCACAGATGAATCCGATAACGAGGAGCCTGTGGGAACTCACGCTACGGATGGAACAAAGACCTCGCCTAAGGCCGACACCAAAGGCAAATCCAAGGTTAAGTCGAAGGATGACGATGCTAGTGAAGATGAAGAAGCCGATGCTGAGTATGCGGAGTACGAAGCTTCCTACGAGAAGTTCATGATGCTACCAGCCGCCGAGAAGGCATTGCTCACCGATGAAGCGCGCATTCTCGCACTTGAGCAGGATGCAGAACAAGAGGAAGAGGAAGAGATCAAGAAGTTGACTGAGGCGATGGAGGTCGAGCTCTTCGGACACGGCGCTCTTGACCTCAATTCCAGACCGGAACGAGCACACGGCAAAGGTCTCCTCAGGGATGTCAAAGGCAAAGGGAAAGCCAAGCTGGAGGAGGTCGAGGAAGAAGACTCCGACGCAGAAGACGATGACGATGACGATGACATACTAGACGAAGACTACAATCTCGCGGACAATATGCTCAAAGCTTTCAAGGGACAAGCAGGTATGGCAGGGCCAGCGGGTAACATGATGAAGGCTATGGGAGTTCAATTTCCGCGCGACGCAGATGATGAGATCAAGAATGGTAAGCGAGACCACGAGGGCAAGGGCCCAGACAAGCCGTTGGGGTTCCACCTGTAGGTCTTTCTTTGCGTCCGTTATCATCTTAATACAGTCAACCGTAGCTCTTGCAGTCTGGCTGGCGACCTCCTTCACACCGTTCTTTTCCTTTCATGGTGGCTAAAGTTGTGCGCTCGATTCCGTTAGTCCTGTTCATGAACACGCGTGAGGAATACATACCTTGCTTGGCCTTCTGACAATCTTTCTTGTCTTCATTCATGGTCTCTGTCTGCTATCATTGTATCCCAGATATGAGTCTAATGATTCTGCGGCCTGTCAGTCCTTGTGTTTGCAATTCGAATGGAACAATGTGTGCCTTCGCTTTCCCATCCAGCCTCCTCTTCTCCATCTTCCACAACTTGGCCTCGGTCTTCCATCACCTCGTCCTCATCCTCATCATCATCCTCATTCTCATCGTCCCACAAGCCCTCGTGCTCAGCTGCGTATATCCTCCACCCACCACAGCGCAGGCAAACCCCGACCCTATCCACAAGCTCACCCGCCTGCCGGCACTTCCCACAGAGTCCCTCAACGTACTTCTTCCTCGCCTCCGCCAACTCCTCCAAATCCGCCTCCCGGCACCGAAAACACGTCCACCGTGTGTCACAAACACAGTCGCCGTTCGCTCCCCTCCTGTCCGCCTTGTATATGCATTTCCTA
>Ga0265780_10004701_pt1 | contig 17501 bp, 17 predicted proteins | sample P1T30metagenome_FD_192432 | JGI IMG/M metagenome (GOLD analysis project Ga0265780, IMG submission 192432) | Plant litter microbial communities from East Loma Ridge, Irvine, California - P1 T30 | ecosystem: Environmental > Terrestrial > Plant litter > Unclassified | place: USA: California...
GCCTTTGAAATGCTGAAGCAAAGAGCCGCTCTTTTTTGTATCTGCCCTCCTGTCGCCAGACGCGCATCGTTGTGCCTAATACAGCCATACTTGCCACAGATTCGCGGAAAAACTTCCTTCGGCTCTTGCGTAGCTCCTTGACTCCTGCCGGACGATAGCCCCAGCCAGAGTCCCAATCCTCCAAGCTGAGCGACAGCTCAACGGTCTCAAGGTTCAGAGTACGGGCCAATTCCAGGATCGAGTTGACTCGTTCGTCTTCTGCACTCAAAGACACGACGTGTAGAGCTTTGAGACTGTCGGGTAGGTACTCTCCAGGGCGTGTAAGGGCCAGCGTTTCAGCACGTAGATTTTAGATAAGATCATGAGTTGCTAGGACGTGGGCGTCTACCTTCAGGTCTGATAGTTTGGACAGACCCTTGAAGCTGCCGAATGTTCTCGGGGAAAACTGGGCGTCTCGATCCCAGTCGTTCTCAAACCAATGCAGAGTCTCCAGGCCAGGTAAATGTGCTTCGATTATCCGGGTCATCAGTCGAAGATCGTAGTCTTTCCACTCACTATCGTAGCTGATGTACAGTCTGCTGACCTTCAGTTCTTTGAGGTTGCCGACTTCCGCATACGAAAGAAGCTTCTCAAAGTCAGCTGGACTAGCGTCGACGTTCTTCATCTCCAGGATTCGTAGATTCGTATCGGGGCTCCGATAGGGAAAGTAGATGATTCCAGGCAAGTGAGATCTGTATCTGTACTTTATGTTCAAAGATTGCATCCAAGGGAACACAGGTGCCGCTCTGCATGCACCTCCGCCTATACAAAGACTCTTCAACTTGCCGAAAGGTTTGATTTCTAGGCTCTTACGACGGGGTCTCCATTCATGTTCCAGGAGCTTCGTTGTGATCAATAGTGTGTTAGTCCTGCATCCGAGATCTAAGTGCTCGAGATCTGGGGCGAGACAAAGGATGAGAGCCAATGCGCCGTCGCATGTTTCGCCTCCGTCATAGATGCTACCGAACCAGCGAGTGATTACTTCCCAGTCCAGGTCCTTGCCGATGTCATCGACCATGTCTCTTACAGTGGTGATGTTATTGAAGAATTCCCGGTAGTATGTATCGTTGCTGAGCTCGATTGGACGTGCGTTCCACTCTTGGTACAGTGTAACGCGTTTGATATACTTTGCTAGATCCGGTCGGCGAACAATAGTGAGAAAAAGGACAGTAATCCGAAAGTACTGATCTTCATCGAAGACAAGGTCCTTGTAGAGGAAGGGCTCTGCTATCTTCCGGTAATACTTAGAGACTTGCGACATCGCATTGAGATCTTTCCTTTCTACCAACCGCCAAAGGATGTTCTCGTCCAGCTCCGTTGATAATCTGTTCATTGACATTCTGTACTGATTCCAGAGGGGACGTTCAGAGATGCAAGATAGAAAGATAAGAGAGGGTGGATTACCTGCGTTCCCTATTTAACTTGAGCGAGGGGTGCTTGTAAGACGCGTAACAAAGTTGAAAGGTTGTTTGGTTCTCATCACATGCTCAAACTCATGCGACCAAGGCGATTGCTTACTGAGAGCTTGCTCTATTGTCAACCGACAACATAATAGTATTGCACGAGATCGGGTATGTTGACGGCCACTGTGTGGCATGTGGTCTCCCCGATCGGAATGCGAAGATACCTAGATGGCAGGGACACAACGTATCGGCTGTCGGATCCAATGCTAGAGACGCCGCATCATGTATATCCACCCCGGATAGTTGGCCAAAACAACGTCAATGAGGTCTGGAAACATCTGTAGAAGTCTTCTTCAGCCGATATGATAGAACGCAATGTTAGACATGCTGAACGAGGGTCCAGCATATCGAAGGACATATTCTCCAGACACTCGTCATGACCCTTGCCATATCGAACCCGACGGTGCTTCTAATACATGCTGCGACTCTGAATCACCGGTCTGCTCGCGCGTGACTTACGATAGATCAAAAGGAGTCGTTGAGCTGCCAAGTTGTGGCGCCCAGCGTCGTACACCGAAGCAATGCTTGTCTATACAAGCCGGCGAATTTTTCAGGGGCCCGGCCGACAAATATATTGGTCGCAATATCGTTGCCGTTACTATAGCCGGTTCAGCAACACAACACAACACACGCGTGGACATCGAAAACGTCATGGACATGTCAATCGTACTTACCACTCAACAACCCGTATCGCCAGATCCCCAAGTCCTCCAGACCCCGCGCCAGTGAAGAAGATACGAGATTGTGACAAACTGCCCAGGTGAAAGTGTTGCCAGCTACGCGAAAACGTGCTCGTATGGCCGTCTCAGCAGGACGTATTCGTCGTTGGCGCCGCATCTCAGAAATATTGAATCGGGGCTATTTTGAGACTTAGGTGCATCGGTTAGCGCCCGGCCATGTGGGGATGTGGCTGGTGACCCATAAACCCTGTCATGTTTCGTGATGACGGGCTACAACTTTACAAAGCCAACACTCTCTACACCCCTTGATTGAACGCGCTTTCATCCGCAAAGACGACCTCGCCCTATGTACTAAGAGAACCCTCCATAGACATCAGATTCTCACAGCACCCTCAACGCTATCAGACGATCCCGAGTCGTCCGGAGAGTCGGACGTTCAAGCCACATCAAGCTTGGCGCCTACCTAGGTACGTCGAAACTCCCGCTGGCACATCACGGATCACGGCTAACGAGACCCCCGAAGCAGCCTAAACCAGGGGCGGATCACAACTTTCCCCCCGCGCCACCTATAGGAATGCGCTGCAAACATTACACGACCCCTAACCCCCTGTCCGTTCCGGTCCAGAAGGCCAGAAGCAGTGTGGCTGAGTGCAGCACCACCACCGCCAACAATGGCGTGCGTTGGTGTGATGTGTCGCGCGTTTCGTTTCGTATATCCCTCTTTTTCTTTGCTGCCTCTGCCGCCCAGCTTGCTTGCCTTAGTGCCTTGACTCCCAGTTCGAGCGCGCGGTTTTTCTGGGCTTAGACATAGTTTAGCGAAGGGTAGCTTGGACAAGCTTCGCGCCTGTTTAGAGAGAAAAAGCACGACTTGTGGGCGGTGTTCGAGACTGTCCTGACTGGTGGTGCCGTGTAAGCGGAGTAGCGAGCGGCTTTACTGCACGTTTTTAGTATATGAGCTTGCGGAGCCCGCGTTTGCGCTGACCCTTCTTGGTTTTTAGGTATCGTCTCTTTACATCGTCGAGTTTTGTTGCAGCATTGTTGAGCGCTTTCACGTTTCTTTCTTCTTGTTCATTGCTCATGGCTAGGTGACACTCATTCGCTATCCTCTTCACGTTTGCCAGCCGTCGATCAACCGTGATCCTTTTACATATCCATATCCTTGTTTAATTATTCGGATACTGTCACTACATCTACGATACGAAATTCGAAGCATACCTATCGAACACCATGTCATACCTTCCGCCACTAGGAGCCTTGCTCCTGCCTCTTACGGCACTACTCGCCCAGTCTGCGCTCGCTGCCAACCCATACACCAGCTCTATGAACGAGGCACCCAAGGATAACAACCCAGACTGCGACTGCTATGTCGTCCAGTCCGGCAAAGACTCGCAAACGCCAGAGTACTTCCAGTACTACCGCTTCTACGACTTCCGAAACCTCCCAGGCGCGATGAGCGAATCACCGCCGCTTCTCAATGATAGTCAGATCGCGGGTATGGCGGACACATGGCAGCCAGATCTGTTCAACAGCGATGCTTGGAACTACGATTGGGGCATCCAGAACTGGACCAAGCCCGCCACCGAAGACTTTCCCGTACCGATGAACAACTCCTTCGCGAACATCTTCCTCGGTGAAGAAGACTCCACATCCTACCTCGCACTGCGAACTTCGCGTCTGGATGACTACCAGACAGCCGGAGAGATTGAGAACCAGCAGAAGAACCTCATGCACGTTTCGATGCGCATGTACGGTCGTGTTCAGGGTGCCAAGGGTGCGGTGGCAGGGTTCTTCACCTTCTTCGACGACGATAACGAGTCTGATATCGAGATTCTGACCGACGATCCTAAAGATCAGATTCGCTACACGAACCAGCCTTCCGTAGGCGAAGATGGCAACGAAGTCGCTGCTGCATCCGTTGGCCCTACCGATCTCCCCCGCTGGGACGAATGGCAAACACACCGCATCGACTGGCTGCCCAAGAATAGCTACTGGTACTTAAATCAGAAGCAGGTCGCCGCAAACACTTACTCCGTGCCCCGCGAGCAGAGCTTTCTGGTCCTGAATATGTGGGGTGATGGTGGAGAGTGGAGTGGCGAGATGGATGTGGGCGATAGTGCCGAGTTCCACATTCAGTGGATCGAGATGACGTTCAATACTAGTGGACCATATGAAGGAAAAAGCCAGGAGAACAAGAGGGATGTCACCAATTTGTTTGGAAGAAAGAGAGCGGATAAGGGATGCAAGACCGTGTGCAAGATCGATGACGTGAAAGAAGTCGGTACGCCTGAGGTTGATAGCGGTGTCATGGGAATGAGCGTTTCTTGGGGACTGCTGACCGTGGTTGGTCTTGTGTCTGTTGTTGTAGGGGTTTAGAGACTAGATGCGTATGAATGATTGTAATATACCCAAGTCTATATAAGCTGCTGCATACTTTGAAACAAGATATCTAGGAGATACGCCTGCATTGCGATGATATACCTGCGTTGTGCCCGCGTTTTCGAACCAGCACGTCCAACAAAGCAATACCTAGTTTTATCCCAAATCTATCCCGTAAACAAGTGTGCATCTTAGTCCCAGTAATTAGGCGGGGATAAAGCTTTCCAATAGCCGTGATCCATATTGTCTTGCATCTCCTCTGTAGTTTGGCGCGGCACCTTACAAGTACTACTTTCAACGTAGTATATCGGACCATCCAAATGATCCACGTCTGATCTTCTGCAGTAAGCCAGTGGAGCTGGTTGTTCCCGGCAAGTTCTCTCGCGGTTATATTCGATGAGATGTTCGAGCCCATCGCCCGCATGTTCTGGAGCCGCTTAGCACCTCCAATTACCTATAAAACGATAAATAATCGCGACTTACCTGGAGTGGTGTAGGCTATCCGTACAGTAAATTCAACGGCGATGGGTTCTGCAAGCAACGACGCTTCGTCACGAATAGAGGTCAGAGTTCTGACGTGGTCGCTCATGGCCCTCGGATTAGGACATTGATGCAACATTGAAAGATGCCAATGAACGTAGATACTCTTCAGTTGGGAGAATTGCCCACTTCGAACAGCTTTGAACAGTCCCCTGCAGTACGGCAACAGGTTCATATACCATGGCCTGCAGGGTGCGTCAAGCCATAGATGCTCGAGTGTGTCTGGAAGAGTGTCTGCTAGAACTGGTGATATTTCCGTCAATAATGTACTCGGAGGATTTTGGCTGAGACCATCGTAGCCGAGAAGTAAGTATGGCTTCGCTCGTAGGAAAGTGAGCGAGCTGAAGAAGCTGCTCATTCGGAATGTACCTGGACTCGAATCGAAAGTTCGCCAATATACTCCTAGCGTATCTCCAAGTGACAAGCTGACGAGAGTGTTGGCATGTTGAATCAGTGCCGTCCTGACATCGTCATAGAACTCGTAATCGCGTGGTCGACGTTCGTACGGTGATACCACCTCAAAGTCGGTGATTGCCCTGCAAGCAACTATCATTTTCGCGGCGATGGAGCCGCTGAAACGTGGAGATAGCAACGATAGTCTGGCTATAGAAGAACTGCGAACTGGCCATTTCCAAGGGTCTCCCATGAATGCAGAGTCGTCGGTGTCTGGCCCAACAGCCCACGGGCGTCCATGATCAGTCTCACCACAGTTACCAAGGGTGAGATCAGTCAGGCTGGGAAGAAGAAAGAAAGGTAGCACATCACGGACTGGCCACTCAAGATCGCTTTGGTGTATGTCAAGGTGGAGAACTTTGAGCCTCTCGAATCCGCCCTCATGAGCACTGTGAACAATGCTGTTAAGCAAGAAGCTCGTGTTGTTTCCATCCAATTGCGTCTTGGGAAGGCGGATCCAAAGGCGCTCCAAGTTACATGCAGCGAGAATACACGGGGTGAGTAGTACATCTTCTCCGAGAATAGCACGCTCGAGAAGGTCGTGGTCAGAAGCATGTGCCTGACTGCTATCCATAGCCGAGATGAGTTCGCCGAGCCACTCGTAGCCTTCTGGGGTGTAATCTGGTATGTCGCTCACTTCTTCGTCAACATCACTTCCATTGCCATCCAGCATTTTCTGATGCCGTCTTTGATAGCGAATGCATCTTGCATCCTGAGTCGCACGTTCCTCGACCTCTTCGTCGTCGAGCTCGTTTTCGGGTCGCAGGTTATGCCCCGCCCAAAAATCGCCTACCTCGAAACCGTCCTCCATCTTCAGTCTCAGATTCTTGATGTACCCACACAGTTCCACGTTTTCGAGCAGAGTACGTGGTAGCTGACGAAAGGCCTCGCTGTTCATGTCGCCATCCCGCTCGATCGATTCGTAGATGAGCGATCTCGCAACATCTCTGAAGCTTCGGCAGACGCGACATAATGCCAGGAGGTCTCGCGAAGGAGCGGGTACACGTGGCGCAGAGAAGCATGTTATCGGCGTGTGCAGAAGACTGAAGATTTGGAGGAGCAGCTCATTCGGAAACTCGTCCATGGCTGGAAGACAAGACGAGAAACGTATTGCGCCTAAGCCGGGGATTGTTGACCTTAAAACTCGGGAGGGAAAATCAGGCAGCAGTATGAGTCAGACGCGCTCACCCTGCGGCCAAGAAGTCGCGTTCTCGCAATGTCGCGTTTTCGGTTAGCTCGGTTTCCACGCGCTGCTCACCTGGGCATGCCTCACCTAAATTCCGAACGTCCTCTTACTTCCCAATCGTCTACGGCTTCTCGCTCAAGCTGCGTCAATTTCGAGGCTATCCTCCCGCGCGACGTTTTCCCGGTCGACGAACAAAGGCATGCGGCAGCTACGTGGAAGCCGCAATAACTAAAGAAGTTAACGAACAACGATGCGTTTCCACATCCGGACGACTGGAGCGAGGTGCCATCGCTTCCGCAATAGCTCGGCCGCTTCTGTGATGTGCGCACATGGCCTCGCGCATAAGACGTGCGACGAGAACCCCATAGCGTGTATTTTGTTTGCGCGATGCCAGAACGTGCCCAGGTGGCGTTCTCAGCTCGAGGCTGGAAGCCTCCAGGGTCCATTTGGTGGCCGAGAAGGCGGAGTGCCCGAAAACGTGGAGGGCCACGCAGCGCTAGCAGATAAACAGTTACGACTTTGGCAATGCATGCAAGGGCGCAAGCGAAAGGGTATCGATGCGTACAAAGTGTGAGTCTGGAAGTCACGATGTGGACCTGTCAGATGGTGAGGATACTGGCCCGTCCCGCCGCTGTCACCTGGGGTCTGGCCGATTAGGAAGTACCGAGAATCATTGCGTTCAGCTGCCGACACGCAGTCTGCGCACTTGGTGTCGCTTCATCACTCCTTCATCTGGACATGACCGAAGTCTGCGCATGTGGCTGCGTATCCACCACGATGGCTCATGGCGCTAGACTGCTTCACGAAAACTATGCAGTTGCTTCAGCTCTGGGCTGGCTGATGCTGTTGATCTAGAGCAAGCCATGTTCGCAACAGGCCATGTTGGTTGGCAAGTTTGCGAGTAGAGTATCGTGATAGGGATGGTTATATGAATCTATGCCCAAGACGGAACATTCATCACAGTGCAAGAGCTGAACTTGAGCAATATAAAGACCCACGTTATCCATCCATCTCTCCATCATCAGCTCGCAGCAACTCATCACTTCAATACTATCGAACCTCACCACACCAATCCAATTCAAATCACTTCACCATGCCTTCTCTCGTCGAAAAGGGTAACACCATTCATATCCCCGCCCATTTCCTGGGTGGCGAGAAGAGTGAGAAGATCACCCTGAGCTGGAGTCAGTGGCTACGAACTCAGACTCAAGAATACTATGTCTGCAACTACACCGTCAAGTCCGGTGGTACGTGAATCATTCCACTCGATTAGTAGTCTCAGACTGATCAACAACGAGCAGGCGATGCCAGTGGCCTCATCTTTGTGCAAGCCGACAAAGTTGATGAGTTCAAATCGAAGGCGACCGGTGGAGAAGACCTCACTGTCACGGTCGACGACGCGTTCGAGTACGGACAAGACCGTCGTGAGACTAAGCGTTTCCTTGTGTTCCACAACCCTGACAACAGGCCCTACCAGGTAATTGTGCTATGATGCATTCGTAAGAAGATGGCAAGTGATTGACTTGATACAGCACCGTTTTGTTGAGAACTGTCACACTCAGATGACCGGGCACATCGTCGACTACGCTGCAGAGTTCGGATTCGGTAGCATAGCCGAATGTGGTGAAAACTGGGGCAAGAACTATCTGGGGGATTACTTGCACAAGTATGAGTAGGCCGAGATTAGGACACCAACAACCTTTTGAGCACTACATGCTGTTAGAGAGTTTATAGTCATCAGCATCGCAACGGAATGATAGCACTTCGAGACACATATTTGACTAGCTTCATGCTGCAGGTTATTGTACTTAGGGCAGAGTTTCTATGCATTTCGCAGCTACATGTAGCATATATCAATCTCAATTATCTACGCCAGAAGCCTGCTCCGCAGTCCGCCACTCTCCACATATCCTATGCCCAACTTCGGCCTAATTCATTCTACTGCTCTGCTAGCCAATTTATCGGTACCTGAGATCGCGCCGACAAAAACCGCTTTGCGATCTTCCAAAGTTTCCAGTGTTACGCAAGTAATAATCCCAGTTGATATGCTCTGCTACAAAGCCGGGACCACACAGCAGTATCGATTCGCAACCTTCTTCTTGTCGATAGATTCGCAATGACGTGCCAACGTCGTTCAAAGCAGACACCAATTCAAGAAGGAACTTTTTTATGCTGTCCTGGTAATTCCGGGGGGACCAAATTTCCATGTCAAGAAACAGGTCAAAGGTCGAAAGACCAAGAGATGTGGCAGTCGTAAGGATATAGTTGCGCGAGGGAGACACTTTGGAGGCCTCCTCTAGGTCATGTAGCAACCAACGCGGCACTCCCGTGATTTTGAGGGTCTTTAAACTCTCCGGGAAGAAATTCGTGGGGTGAAGAAGACGCGCGGGTGGATTGTAGATGTTGCCACTGGTTGATCGTATGTAGTTGCAGCCGAGGACGAGTTCTTCCAATTGATTGAGACCTGCGAATCTACCGAATGGTTGGTACACCTGGTACTGTTTTCCTTTTCCTTCTCCGGTCCATTCGAGAGTCTTGAGTGATGGAAGGAGGTGCTGCAATAGGTCGCTTAATCTGCGGTAGTCGTACATGTTCCCTTCCACGAAGTGGATATTTCCCATCTTCAGGTGCTTTATACCATGCATTTCCGGCAATGCTAACATGCGATGGAGCTGATCCGGATGCAAAGTGATATGTCGTAATTCCAGGTTACGCAAAAATGCAATCCTTTTAGATCCTCTGTATGACCATTGCAAGTCATGGTGGGAACCACTGTTGCATGAATCCTGGTCGCCGCTGACCTTCAGGGTCTGGACAGGTGCCAATATCGGGAGAGACGCATCCTTTCCAACCACTACCTCTAGGCTCTTCAACTTTTTCAAAGGCCAGACTCCCAAGGACGGGCTTTTGGTGAGTCTTTGCCAGCGTGCGGGGCAGACGGCTTCGATTATTGCAGAACTCATGTTCATCAGCCGAAGGTCCTCGAGGTTGGTTGCGAGACAGAGTATGAGGGCCAACGAAGCATCTATAGTCCGAATCTCTCTGGACACATTGTAGTACCACGTCACGTCGAACAGAGGCTCTTTCAATGGGTACGCGAGGTCCTTGAGAGCCTTCTGTACCTCTGATGACTTTTTGGAGAGGTCTTTGCTGGCCTTCTCGATGGTATTGTTCGGATCGTAATAGCTAAGATAGTGAAGGTCTGCTTCCCATTGCTCGTTAGCAATATCGAAGGCGAAGCTCCGGATGTGCTGTGAGAGCTCTCTGCGGCTGATAAGAGTCAGTAGAAGACGTGGTACGGAGAGGATGTTCGGACTGCGTACTTGGACGTTCCTGTAAAGATACGGCTCCGCTATCTTGCGATAGTACTTGTTCGTAAGCGTCAAGTTGTGAAGGGCGTGATGCGGGAGGCATTCTATGATCATCTCGCCGATTTCAGTGGAAAATTCTGAGAGCGACATCGTTGGATGGTGACTGCGGTTGAGAGGCGGCTGTTCGGAGATGTCGGAAGATGTGTTGACCGGGTTCCAAGGTTGTGCCTCCAGAGAGTGCGTTGTCTTTGTGTAGAACGTATGGAGAAATGTGTGTCTTTGTAGGTGAGACCCGACCGGCGAGAGTTTAAATATTTTCGTCCTTTTAGGCACCAGCAGCAGCACATGACTGGGGTGAACTCTGGTTGATATGTTGTCGAGACGTCATCGGAACCGAAACTTGAGCACCAGTCGAACACGACTTCATGTCGACATGTGATACTGATTATATCGAGCTCGGGTGCGCCATTTCGCGTACCCAAACGGTGTGAACTGTGCTCGCGTTACTGCCCAGGTGAGTAATGAGGGCGAGCACGTGTAGGAAGGCCCGTGCCCCTACACAGCAGGTGCGTCCTTTCCAGCATCGCTCCTTCCACTAGCAACGCGCAGGTCCTTTCGCAAACTAATTTTGGCCAACTCTTCAAAGGTTTCCAACTCATCCTCATATACCGCCGGCGCGCAGCCGCGACAGTTCGCTCGTTCTCGCGACTCATCGCCGACAAGTCATCCACCACCTCCGAAGTCAATACTACACCCATACAATCAGGTGCTCTCGCGTGAGAAGTATCATCGATACAAGAAATCTTTAGCTCTCTCTCGCCCTTGCTCGCCCAACATGGACCGTCTCTCGACCGAGCTAGACGAAAAGATCATCCAGCACCTAGTCGGAAAGGAAGCTTCTGCTCTTTCGATGACATCAAAGTACTATCGATCGCTTGCAGAACCACAGCTCTACCGAGAGCTCACTTTCTCGACCAAGCAATATATAGACTTGATGTTGTTATTCGAGACGCTCGTTGATCGTCAAGATCTTGCAAGGCACATCCGTTCGTTTGTCTTGACCAACACGGGAGTCTCAGACACTACCCCGGGTTTCGACGACATGTTCTTCCTCCGCCTCTGGAAAAAGGTCGACACATTCAAGCAAATCATAGACCAAGCCATTCCACCCGATTTCAAAGAATTAGCCACTCGATGGCTTGGGCGGATCTTTTCAGGGGCGCCTGTAATCGACGGACAGATTGCGGTTATTCTTTCTCTTGCTAAGAACTTGGAGCATCTCAAACTAGTCACTACTCGTCTGGACTGGCTACCGGTCACTAAATCGGTTGCCGGTCTGTGCTGGATTAAGGGCCGTATGACCGGTCTTTGTTATGATGGAATCGTCATCTCCTGGGAGCTCAGCAAAGACACTGCTCAGCGTGCAGACGACAACGCATCCTCACATCCCCATTCGGCAGACACGAATGAGATGTAGTAGGCAGATAGTTCCTGCGGGACTGGCCAGACTCTCATGCATCTCTATCGATACCTTCGCCGTTTCGCGACAGGACTGTACTGGACTAGGGGGTTGATAACATGGAAGAGGAGATGGGGATGCGACATGTGAGGCGGAGAAGACGGCTATTGAGCGTGCTGCTTTCCATCTTTTCTAAGCACGGAATTGGGTGTTACGAGGGGTGCTTGCATGATACAGAATGAGAATGAAACTGAAACACATTCTCTGAAAGCTGCTTGTGCGAAATGTGAAAGGGACAGATGCTGTCAGGGTGTTGTCGACAAGACGCGTTCCGGAAGACGAAAGTAGCCAGATGATTACGTCACGGCTCGGCGATCTCCACCCGTGGACGCCTCGGCCATAGCGGGGTTAACTTTTGGGAGCCGAGCTGCGAACTGCCTACCACACGCGTCAACGTTAGCCATCATCCGCAACACCATGGAGGAATACAAGGCCAAGTACGCCATCCACGAGGCCTGTCGGGAGGGTCAAAGTGCGCATCACTCCCTCAGCTACGAGATCAAGCCTAACAGTCCCCAGCATCCCGAGTCGACTCCCTCCTCGCCGCGAACCCCAAGCTCGCAAACCTCCGCGACCCAGACGATCGCCTCCCAATACACTGGGCCGTGTCCTACAATCACCTCGCCATCGTTCAAACACTCGTACAAAGCAAGTCGTTCGACGCCGACGTTACAGATGGCTCAGGCTGGACGCCACTGATGATGGCATGCTCTCGGAAAGATGCAGAGCCAATAGTAGACTTGCTGCTCTCCAAGGACGCCGACGTGAACGCGAAGAACAACAACGGTCAGACCGCCCTGCATTTCTGCGCATCGAAAGTGAACCTCGACATCGCACGCACATTGCTCGCACAGAAGCCGCCAGCGTCAGCACGGATAAAAGACAAGAGAGGGCAGCTTCCGTTACATCGAGCAGCGGCGGTGGGCAGCGTGCCGATGATGAAGGCGCTGCTGGATGCAAAAAGCCCGCTGAATGCGACGGACATGGATGGCATGACGGCGCTGCACCATGCGATGAGCGAGGGGCACGGGGACGCTGCGTTGCTGCTGCTCACCATGGGCGCAGAACACGACAAGAAGGACACAGACGGCCATGTACCGCTGGACCTCGCGCCAGATGCGAAGACTAGAAGCTTCATACTGCAGGCAGCTGAGCGGGAAGGTATAGAACTGCAGTAGGCAGGACACATCTCACGACATGTAATGTTGCATTTACGGAGTCAATACGATACCCAGGGTCACGGCGCATTGAGACTGTCATATCTATGAAAACATTCATAATTGAGCTACTGTCTGCAAATTGTGTTCATACCTTGTACCATCTGTAGAGCTGCCTGGTCGGCGGGGTGGCACGAGCTCGTGATGACTACTCCCGAGGTCCCGACCTCGACATGCCTTTCTTTCGCAGCCCCTCGCACCCCGCGTGTTCTGCACTTCGGGCCTATTGCGCAATCGCACCCATCACCTACATTAGCCCCCACGCTCCCGTCGGCATGCCATCAGCGGGGCCTGACCTAGCGCCTGTCCGCAGCGATCAGTCTACATTCCATGCCTCGAGTCCCAGCGTCTGCACACGCACGGATGCGAACAGGCAACGGCATCAACTATCAGCTCAACTGTGAAGCAGGCGACAAACTCTTGTCAGACGTCGCAATCGCAACTCCACGTGGTGACGTTACTTTGCTCCTGACGCGTGCTCATCCTGAGGATGATTCGCCATCATGGTGCTAATCGTCACCCATCATGGTCTTCACGGTTTGACTATATAGCTGTCGCGGGGACGATATACCGAGGCTGAATCCGCGCCGTTTCCTCCTTCAAAGACGTACACAGAAAGTACAGTCTGGACTGCAGCTACCCCGGAAGTATAAGTCGCAACCGCATCGATCAACTCTAGGTTTCCTACATTCTCTCCTCAGCACACAATACCACACAATCACTCTCTTATTCAGCACGTCATACACCCATAGTATAGCAGCATGGCTACCTTCTCCGATCCATCGACGTACCTGAATTTTCTCATCTCTCCGCGAATCCCTCCAGAGCTGGTCCTTAAGACTATCCAGCACCTGCCTTTCAACGATGGCTCGCTCATTACCACTATCCGGAGCGCACATCCTAGACTTCGTGCCATCTTCAGGAACTACGAAAGATCCATCACTGGCAGCTTCATGAAGAAAGAGCTCCGGCACGCAGAAACAGACTTCAAGTGTGGAGATGATCGGCTCAACGTCGACTGGCTGGCCGATTGCGTTCACAACTACGATATTGTCGATGACGTTATGGACGCCCTCTGCTCCGAGCACAATTTCAACGCAGTCTTACAACACAACGTCCCCCTCGCAAATGCCGGACTACTGCTATTATACCGCCTGACATCAATCGGTCAGTCCACCCGCCAACCCCTCTCCAGCACAGCCTCAGCTAACCTCCCTCTCAGAAGACCACGCAGACCGCCTAACCTACATCAAATCCCTCCCCCGCGACCCCCTGGTTGCAATCTACCTCGTCCTCCACCACGCCACCCTCTCCGCCCGCTACCACGGCTCAGGCTGGATAAACCAACGCACCTACGGCCGCTTCATGGACGCAAACCAAGTCGAACTACGCAGCGAACTAGAATTCTGCTTCGCAGAAGCGGCGCTGTGTCTCGGTCCGGAGTTCATCTCAGACACACTCCTGCACCACGATACCTCAGATGCAGAGACTACGTTACTGAATTTCTACCATGATCATGGCACGCATGATTGGGACTGGCCTTGTTGGGGGACGGCGAAGGGCGAGTTTGAACCGCCCAGGACGCAGGGGCCGCAGAGGGAGGAGGGGAGTGGCAGGAGCTTGTTTACGACGATGTTGGAGAGGTTAGCGGAGTGCATGGCGTGTGAGTTGGGGGACGTTAGGCCGAGGGTTGAGCGGCAGCTTGAGAGTGCGGAGCATGAGTTGGCGTATTTGAGTTTAGCGGGGAAGGCAAGGTTACTAGAGGGACGGGATGTGGAGGACGTCGATGGTCGGTAGGACAGGGTGTTTCGGTCGTCTTTTGGATCGGACTGGACTTGAACGGCATGTTCAATGGCATTCCTAGTGAACTTCTAGATTTTGGTTACTCATCATGATGCAATGCAATACGAACAACACAAAGCTATCATCTCCCACTCCATCGTGAAAGACATCCCAACACCCTAAACCAACTCATTATAAACATCCGTCCTCCTCTTCAACGGCGAATCATTCCTCATACTCCTCACAAACTCCACATCAATCTTCGCGCACGCAATCTCCCCCTCATCCTTCCAACTACCCCCTTCCCCCTCATCACCCCCCAACTCCGCCACAATCTTCCCCCACGGATCCACAATCATACTATGACCCCAACTCCTCCTCTTCCCCTCCTCATCATGCACACCCACCTGCGCCGCAGCGATAATATAACTCTGCGTCTCGATCGCACGGGCACGTATCAAAATCTCCCAATGTCCTGCTTTTCCAGTCGGCGTCGTGAAGGCGGCGGGGTATAACAGGACTTCTGCGCCGCGGGCGCGCAGGGCGAGACCGGGTTCGGGGAAACGCAGGTCGAAGCAGATTTGCATGCCTAGTTTTCCTACGGGGCTGTCGAAGGGGTCGCCCAAGTGGACGCCGCGTTCTACCCCCGCGGATTCTTGCATCTGGGGCCCGTCTTTTACGTCCATGTCGAAGAGGTGGAGTTTTTGGTAGCGGTACTTTATTTCGCCCGAGGCGGTGATCCAGATTAATGTGTTTTTTACTTTCTTGCCGTCGTCTGTGGGCTCGTGGATGCCGACGGAGATGGGGAGGCTGTATTGTTTTGCGGAGGCGCAGAGGCCTTGGACGAATTCGGAGTCTTGGACGGATTTGCAGAGTTTGAGACCGCCCGAGGTGGTTAGGTAGTCTGCTGCTTCGGGGAGGAAGAGGGCGGCTGCGCCGGCTTCGTGGGCTTTGCGGCAGAGGGATTGGGCTTGTGCGAGGTTGTCGGCCATGGAGGCCTGGGAGCGCATTTGTCCGACTGCCTGGGGGTGTTAGTATAGGGGTTTGATGGTTGGTTTGTACAGAGCAGTCCATATCGACTCGCGAGTACTCTCTTGAGCGGTGTGAAGATGTGACGGGATGTTGGGCAACACGAGTTGTTCTAGATAAGAGCCAACATTGAACAAGATTTGGGATGATATATGGAAGGTACCCAAGTCAAGAGAATGGAATACAAAGCCTCAAATCTGTACATTGACGGTACTGGTTGGCAACGATGGGATGATGGACATTGAGAAACAGTTTAGATGGCAAGGAAACGAGAGATAACTGGGAACAACTTACTGCGAGAGGCATCTTGAAGGTATTGATTGGTTTGATTGTGTGTGTTTGAATATGTGGAAGGAATCAAGGTACCTCTGATCTATATGAAGACAGCAAACAGAACTAAAGAAAGAATACTGCTGTCGTCACAGACGGCAGGCGCGATGCCACTAGAGGCTAGTTCAATCGTAGCAGTCATCGTGAGATGCATGTTGCATCTGGAAACGCATGCCAAAAAAGCATATGGCATGGTGACAGCATGGAAAAGTGAAGATGTCCATAGACCGATCGACATGCGGAAGTCCCCTGCATTAAGTCTTGGTGGTGGGAATTGCGTCAGGGCAGAGAGCGGAGTTGCGGAACATTTGGTCGGCCAATCGGCGTGCGGCTGGCATGCTGCAACCGCGCCCGTCATCTCGAGGGCTTGCGCGGCAGGAACCTTGGGAGCAAGAGGACACGCATGCGATTGGGGCCGCCTTCCGATGATACGAGCTGATCTAGCTGCGACGACTAATTTCGCCTCACTGCCCTCTACGACATTCACCTTATGGTCATTGCTGTGACACCCCGCGAACCCTACTGATCGCGTACGACCTACAACAGACCAACCTGGCCTCTCGCGCAATTGAGCTATGAACAGACACAGGCGCCGAACGAGTGCACGCTGAACGCTAGCGAAGCATCGTAGACGACGGATCGCCCCAGGACACATACAGCTGTAGAGGCAAGATGAGTGGGAAGAACTGGTGGAACAGCGCGATCTCGGGCCTCGAGTCGCGCCTTGACGGTATCCTGGCTGAAGATGGCACCACCACCACCAAGCCGGCGGGCACAGAGGCAGGCGCCAAATCAGACGCGACAGAAAAGGCAGCGACGGACAAGAAGCTTGCGGTCGAACCAGGTGGGTGGCCTTGGAGACACTTGCTGTTACCAGCTTTCAGAGGGCTAACGACACAGGCATCTCGCGCACCTCGTCACGAAGCCGACCCAATTCTCGACTACAAGACCGCCTAGCCAAGGCCGTGAACAAGGGCTCCGAAGCAAGAACCTCGTCGGACCTTGGATCAAGACCCGCGAGTCCAGCCGTGAATGCTGTCACCGCATCGCCAAGAGCCAGCATAGACTCGAAAGCGCCCGAGCCAGCGACGGAGGCGGTAGCTGTGAAAGAGGAAACCACAACGGTGAAGGAAGATGAGACGTTCAAGCCGGATGAAAGTAAGGTCGAGGAACCTCCACAACCCGCCTCAGAGGCACCTGCGCCCATAGTCTCTCCTCCAGCGACTTCACCACCGCCTACGCCTCTAGTAGCCGAGCAACCGACCTCGACGCCCGTTCCCACCATGTCCATGCCCTCGATACCCTCCATCGTCACCCCGCAAACCTCGTCTCCCCGCCAGTCCTTCGACAGCGACCCGTCGCGACCTTCAACCGACGTACTCCTCCCAGCGCTGGCTACCGAGACCAAAGACCCCGAAGAAGTGCAGGCTGAGCTATCGCTGCTGCAGAAGACATACGAGGAGACGATGCAAGACAATCGCGAGGAGCTCAACTCTCACCTAGAGCGAATCGATGCTTTACAGTCGAAACTCACATACCTCTCCGAGCAGCTTGCTGCCTCTGCAAAGGCCGCCAA
>Ga0265780_10004702_pt1 | contig 17501 bp, 15 predicted proteins | sample P1T30metagenome_FD_192432 | JGI IMG/M metagenome (GOLD analysis project Ga0265780, IMG submission 192432) | Plant litter microbial communities from East Loma Ridge, Irvine, California - P1 T30 | ecosystem: Environmental > Terrestrial > Plant litter > Unclassified | place: USA: California...
TGTCAGGGGATCTGAGATCGTATATCTCCTGGTGGGTTTGACCTTTAATGCTAAGATTTGGCATTCAGAATGGCCAATTGTAATCCGGGACGTCATGGATGCATGTAAAGCGGCAAACGCCAAACTGGTGTTTTTCGATAATGTATATATGTACGGAAAGGTCGAGGGCATCATTACTGAAGAAACCCCATATCAGCCATCTAGTAGAAAGGGGCAAGTAAGAGCGGGCATGGCGACTGCCTTGCAGCAGGAAATGGCTGCAGGGAAGCTAAAGGCGATATTTGCCCGGACTGTGGATTTCTATGGACCCGGGGTTGTGGATAAGAGTGCCGCCGGGATCATGGTTTTTGCCAATATGGCCAAAGGGAAAAAGGCACAGTGGTTTATAAATCCTGATGTACCGCGATCATACAATTACATCCCAGATGCTGCTAGCGCTTTGGAAATTCTTAGTCATGACGATACTGCATATGGGCAGGTTTGGCACTTGCCGAGTGTGCAACCTGCGTTAACCGGAAGACAATTTATTCACGTTGCTGCAAAATACATGAATGCTTCTGACAAATTGATGGTGCTCCCTAAATGGTTATCAAAAAGCAATTGAAATTACTGCAGGGTGGTTCAAGAACAATTATCGATCTTAAATATCTATATTGCTGTGCTGAAGCAACTTTATTATGCGCGCCATCAAAACATTATTTTTCTTCTATCGGAAAATTATTATTCCAGCATTGACACTATCTTTTCTACTGCCACTGTTTGCGGCTGGGCTGATTAGCTTCTTAGCTGGCGTCGGTGTTTCTTTTGTACTTCTGCTTCCGCTTTTTCATTATCTGGGTTATGAAATCAGGTACCCGAATGAATATTACTTCTATTATAACCTTGGCTTTAGCAGGTTTGCTTTGTGGGGCTTAACTGTGGGCATAGGGCTTCTAGTGGGCACAGTAATGTTGCTGATATGAATGGCTTACATGTCGACAGCGTTCGAAAACAGTTTGGAAATAGGCAAATTCTCAATGATGTGTTTATATCCTGCATCCCCGGGGAGATTGTAGGTCTGCTTGGAAGGAATGGCTCAGGGAAATCAACATTATTGAAGATTATCTTTGGCGCAGTACAGGCTCAGAATAAATTTGTGCGTGTAGATGGTGTTGTTATAAATTCTTTGTCCAAGGCAAATGGCTTGATCCAGTATCTTCCAAATGACGGCTTTTTACCATTGCACCTGAGCATCAAAGACATCATTAGTTGTTTTTGCAGCACTGAATCATGCAGATCGGTACTCCAAAATCAATTTGTCAATCCTTTTTTAAAACATCAGCCTGGTCAACTATCAGGAGGTGAACGACGAGCGATTGAAATTTTAATTATGCTAAACTCTGGTGCAAAGTATCTTTTGTTTGATGAACCATTTAATGAATTGTCACCTCTATATGTAGAAGTTATTAAAACAATGATCAGGTTGCATTCGTCAAAAAAGGGCATTATTGTAACTGACCATAATTACGAGCATGTACTCGATCTGTCATCGAGTATTATTTTGCTTGATCATGGAAATACCAAACCAATCAAAAATTGCCATGATTTGGTAGCGCTTGGGTATCTGCCCGAAGGCGCAAATTCTAAAATGCTTAAATATCACGCTCCAGTACTATAGGACGTCTTGCAGGTTCAGCTAAGTTCAAAACATATTCGGCTAAATAGTGCGAATGAATTTAAATTATTGTCGACTTGGATCTTTATTCTTGCATTTGTGCGGAAGTACTTCCAGCTAGACTTAATGGAAAATGTTTTATCGCCGTGTTGAGGCCAATGCTATTCTTTGAATTATTCGATAAAATTCACCGAAACGCTAAGTGATCATCAACGATAACAACAGGTTAGTTGGCTTTCTTAATCGTACCTGTTGTATTTCTTACACATCGCCCTGTGATCTCAACACACGCAATTCAAGGTATATGGGTTTATTTAATATCGTTAAAGAATACTGTTTACGCGCATGCTTTTTGATTCTCAGCGTGGGAAATTACAGCATTATCAATTTAAATGTATAATTAAAAATATTCGATACGCGAAAGAATAGCGCACATAACTACTGATCGTTAGGTCGTTACGAATTTGTGAGTTCCATTTGTCCGATTTTTCACAACCGCATCATAATTAATTACGCAGTTACAGCGGATATTTCCCGATTTACACAGGCATTTACACAATAATTAAATTGATTCTTTTATTTATAACACATCAGGTAAATTCACCTCAAGCAAATGAGTTACTATTTGCTTAATAAACAAACCACAGGATCATCAAGAAAATGTGACTGAAGGCGGGCGAAGCCATGTAATCCAAACGAAATCGTCTCACCTGTGCGGGAAGTCTAAAAACAATTGACGCTAATCCATCTCTTTAATTTCAACTATGAAACCTTTCATAAACCTTTCAGGCTGCTTATTAATTCTATGCTTACTATTTAGTGCTTGTAATTCTTACAAAAAAGCAACCTACTTTCAAGATCTTAATCGTGAGTCGGCGACGAAAGAACCTATACAAAATTTTAGCCCAATAACCATACAACCCGAGGATGTTCTTTCGATAAGTATTAGTAGTCTTAATCCCGAATCCTCTGCTATATTTAATTTTGCTTCAAACAACGCAGGGAGCCCGGTAGAGAGTTCAAGTGGCTACACTGTGGATCAGAATGGGGAGATTCAGCTACCTGTGATCGGATCAATGCAGGTAGCTAACTTAACGACTGCACAGGTTCGTGAAAAAATTCAAGGCAAATTACAGCCCTATTTGAAACAACCTGTTGTTATCGCGAAACTCGTGAACTTCAAGATTTCCATCATTGGAGATGTTGGTAACCCTGGACTTTTCAGCGTCCAAAGTGAAAGATTATCTGTTCCAGAAGCGCTAAGCTTGGCAGGGGATTTAAACATTACCGCCATCAGGCGTTTAATTATTATTCGGGAGCAAAATGGAGAACGGGAATATATACCGGTCGATCTTCGATCCAAAAACCTCTTTAATTCACCATATTATTACCTAAAGAATAATGATATCATTTATGCTGAAGCTGGTAAAAGTAAGTTTGCATCACTTGATCCAACCTACCAAAGAATAACGCTTTTACTTTCCATTGCCTCAGTTGCTGGAATTTTTCTTACCCGCTAAATCTAAATCAAAAATAATTCTCTTACGCTCAAATCAAATCTCATGGAATATCAATGGCATGCGGTGTACACAAAGTCACGCTGGGAAAAAAAAGTTGCGGATCAACTAAATAAACTTAACATTGAGAATTACTGTCCACTCAACAAGGTTGTACGACAATGGAGCGACCGCAAGAAGACGGTTGAAGAACCTCTATTTACTTCTTATGTGTTCGTAAGGATTTCGACTAGGGAAATTTCTAAAATTCGACAGGTATTTGGTGTAGTCAACTTTGTTTATTGGCTTGGTCGCCCGGCCATTATTCCAGCTAACGAAATAGCGACCATCAAGGAATTTCTGAACAATTATCTAAATGTAAAACTAGAGCCGTTAGTGCTTAATCTTAAGGACACGGTAAGGATAGTGAATGGACCATTTGCAGATATTGAAGGGGATGTAGTGTCAATTAGCAGGAAAAGCGTACGCGTTTTGTTGCCCTCGTTAAGATTCTTCATGACTACAGAAGTCGAAATAGGTAATGTAAAAAAGATATCAAAGCAGAGGAAGGTAATTGAATGCATAGCCATCTAAAGAAAAAAGCAAAATGAGTAGCGCCCAATATACATTGCCCGCAGGGCAGCAAAATGCACCAGATCAGTATAATGCAGTGAATGTGATGGGCATATTTAGAAGATATCTAACATTTTGGCCCTACTTTTTGGTGAGCATCTCCATATGCGTACTGGCAAGTTATATTTTCCTGAACTCCGAAATGCCAGTTTATACCGTTCGTGCAAAAATCTTGATCAATGACGAGAATATTGGTCCGGCTGTAAAAATGGAGGGACAACAATTGTTGGCGACAAAAAAAGTTATGGACGAGATTGAAATAATTAAGTCTAGGAGTATTATGGAGAAAGTGGTGACAGATTTAGGCCTTGCAATTTCGTACTATGGAGTTTCAGATTTCAAGCCCATTGACATTTACAGCAGTACACCTGTGAAATTAATAATTACAGAGAAGCGTAATGATCAGTCATCTCAATTTTTGGAAATTGTCATTCGGGATAAAACGTCATTTTCATTGAGACAAGCAAACTCGGAAACTGTGCATCATTTCGGCGAAACGCTGAAAAGCTCCTGGGGTTCTTGGAAACTGAATGCAACTGAAAACATTAGCAGCTATTTAGGCCAAACAATCCAAATCTATACAGAAGATGCAAACGCTATAACCGACAGCTACCTTTCCAGCTTCAATGCCATAATGCAGGCCGAACAAAGTGCCATTGTGCAGTTAAGTTTCCAAGAAACCGTTCCCGAAAGAGGCGAAGATGTAATCAATGGAGTTATTGAGGCCTACAATATGGCTTCTATAGACTATAAAAACAAAGTGAACCAAAGTACACTCGATTTTTTAAATGATCGACTTAATGCAATCACAACTGAGCTAAACAATATAGAGAAACGCATTGAAAACTATAAAAGTAGTAGAGGAATTACAAACTTATCCGCGGAGTCTCAAGTTTACCTAGACAATGTTAAAAACAATGACTCCAGGTTAAATGAGGTAAATGTACAGCTTGAGATTATAAATGAAATTCAGAAATATATCAATTCACCTGTGAGTAATGGAAACGCACCAGCCATTACTGGAATTTCAGATCCCGGCCTTGTCTCATTGATCGATCAGCTCATCAGACTTGAAACACAACGCGAGCGGCTCCTCTCGAATACACCTGAGAAAAACCCCTTATTCATACCTATTAACCGGCAAATTAGCATTACGAAAAATGCAATTAGAGAAAATATAAAAGGCATTAAGCGAAGTTTGCAGGCAACCCGGAATCAGCTTTGGGGTTTCAATAAAAACTTCGAAAATTCTATTAAGAAGCTTCCTGGGCAAGAGCGTGAGTATATCAATATCAAACGTCAACAAAGTATTAAGGAAGAACTGTATATTTTCTTGCTTCAAAAACGGGAAGAAGCAGGGATGAACAATGCTTCCAAATTGCTGGATAGCCGAATTGTAGATCATGCCCATTTCGGTCTGCCAGAAACGCATAATGCGAACTTTACTTATACATTGGCTCTTGTATTTGGCATTGCAGTTCCTGCGGGCGCTATTTTTGCCAGACAGCTCCTAAATAATAAAGTTAATACCGCTAGTGAAATCGAAGCCTCGGTTCAAGTACCAATGATTGGTGAATTATCCTATCAAAAATCAATGCCTGCGATGTTGGACTCGACAGATGCACGAACTTTGATGGCCGAACAATTTAGAACGCTTAGGACGAGACTCAGTCACGTTAACGGGCGGAACGGATATGGTAAAGTAACTATGCTCACCTCTGGCATTCCTGGAGAGGGAAAGAGCATGATTTGTAGAAATCTGGGCGCTGTGATGGCTGCAGCTGGGCGAAAAACGGTTATTCTAGATGCCGATTTGAGAAAACCTCAGCTCGCCGGCTCTTTAAGACTTAATGATCACCTTGGATTAAGTGATTATTTAGATGGAAGTGCTTTCAAGGAACAGATTGTACAACCTTCAAATTTCCATCCGAATCTCTTTGTAATATCCGCCGGAAGCAATAATGAAAATCCCTCCGAAAAACTGGAAAAACCAGCAATGGAAGATTTGATTGCCTGGCTCCGGCAATATTTTGACGAAATTTTGGTTGACACTCCACCTGTAGAATTGGTGACTGATGCACTGATATTGTCTAAATACAGCGATTCTACACTGTTTATTTTACGTCAGAACTATACGCACAAATCTCAGTTAAGGTCTATAAACAAACTGACCTATAGCGGAAGTTTAAACAATCTATATGTTGTTTTTAACGGTGTCACTTCTGGGGAAGGACTTGCGTATTCTAAGAAGTATGGTGCTCAATATTATGCTGGTGACCACAAAAGGGTAAAGCTTTCGGTTCTCAATGACTGCTAAATAATTGAGAAGGATCTGTCTCGATATAGTATTCCGGTTATAAACAAATAATAGATGAAAATTCTGATGGCCCATCCAACCGGAAACTCAAATGTCCGAGCAGTTATCAAGGCTTTCGAAGGCTCCAATATGTTAGCGGAGTTCAACACTACGATCGCTATCGATGCTGATTCTAAATGGCTTAAATGTTTAAGTCCTGAGATTCGCGAGCAGCTTCTTAGACGGCAGTTCTCAATGATGCCAAAGATGTTAAAATCACACCCAATGGCGGAACTTGCACGGATTTTACTTCCTAAAGTTGGACTTCAAAGATATACATCGCAGGAGCATTCATGGGCAAGTATCGATTCTGTGTACCGGAAATTAGACCAAAAAGTCGCATCCAGAGTTGACAAATTGCAGAAGCAAAAACAAATTAGTGCCGTTTACGGATATGAAGATGGCTCATTACAGACATTCAAACGAGCAAAAGAACTTGGATTGACCTGTATCTATGATCTACCGATTGCATATTGGCATACTGGCAGGTTACTTATGCAGGAAGAAGCTGAACGGCTTCCTGAATGGGCGGAAACACTAGGTGGTGGCATAAAGGACTCCGACGAAAAACTTGAGCGTAAAACTCAGGAAATGCAGATGGCTGATGTAGTCGTTACACCAGGAGGATTTGTAAAAGAATCTATTCCTGATTGGGCAAAGATGAAACACATCATTGTCTCTCCGTTTGGATCACCGAGTTCGGGAGCGCCCAACATCCTTGATCCTCAGCCAGCTCGAGAAAATAGATTAAGGGTGTTGTTTGCAGGTTCACTCTCGCAAAGGAAAGGGCTAGGAGATCTGTTCAATGCATTGAAGTTATTAAACAGCCCCAATATTGAACTCGTTGTAATGGGATCTTTAACGGTTCCTTTGGCATTTTACCAATCTCAACTTCCCTCATTTACCTATCTCTCAAATCGACCACACCATAAGGTGTTAGAACTCATGCGTTCCTGCGATGTATTCTGTCTGCCTTCAATTGTAGAGGGGCGTGCTTTGGTAATGCAGGAGGCAATGAGCCAAGGCCTACCAATCATCATTACCCCAAACACCGGCGGTGAGGATTTGATAATCGAAGGAGTAACTGGCTTTCTGGTTCCCATACGTTCGCCTGAAGCGATCGCAAACAAATTAAGTTGGTTCTTAGAAAACAGAACCAAGATCAAGGAAATGGGTCGTTCGGCACAGGAACATGCAGCTAATTACACTTGGGACGCATATGGCTCTAATATCGTTAAGAAGCTTTTAGCACATCGCGGTTAATTGCTCCAACATAGAATAAATATTGTTTTAAAGAATGTACACGCTCAACAATCAGGTAGTTCCCCGAACAAACGTCTTTGCTAAAGCCAAAGGGGCCAAAGAAAATACTGCCAGGGATCGAATTATTGTGGCCATCTGGATCTATTTTCTTCTAGTTTTATTCGACGGCGCCTTACGGAAGTGGTTTTTACCTTCGCTATCTGGGCCTTTGGTCTTGTTAAGAGATCCTCTTGCCTTATGGATCCTGGTTACTGCCTGGAGACAAGGATATCTTGAGTTTAATCAATATAGTGTTTCGGTTGTCATCATTGGTTTTCTAGCGATTTATACCGCATTTTTCGTTGGACATGGGGACTTATTGGTTGCAGTTTATGGATCACGAATATTCCTGTTACATATTCCAATGATCTTTGTCATTGCCAGGGTACTTAATCAACACGACATACTCAAAATAGGTCGCTGGACGGTAATTATCAGTATTCCAATGACCATGTTAATTATTACTCAGTTTTATAGTCCACAAACAGCATGGATAAACAAGAGTGTTGGTGGGGAGGCTGGCGGTGGATTTAGTGGTGCTATGAATTTCTTTCGCCCACCTGGAACATTCTCCTTTACAAACGGTACTTCGTTGTTTTTCAACTTGGCAGGCTGCTTTGTTATTTACTTTTGGTTTCATGTAAAACAGATTGAGCGATATCTGCTTGTTGCAGGAAGCATAGCGATTCTCCTTGCAATTCCATTCTCAATCAGCAGAACCTTACTTTTTCAGTTGGTATTGTCACTACTCTTTGCATTCATAGCGATATTACTTAATCCAAAGTATACGGGCGGATTGATATTGATTATTGCAGCAGTCTTTGGAACATTTCTAGTGCTAAGTTTTACACCTTATTTTACCACTGCTACCGCCGCCTTTACTTCGCGCTTTGAAAGTGCGAATGCAACAGAGGGCGGCATAAATGGGGTTTTTATGGATCGATTTCTCGGAGGCCTAATTCAAGCTATCATGCTTTCTTCTGATCAACCCTTTTTCGGTAATGGTGTGGGAATGGGAACTAACGTTGGTTCAATGCTTTTAACTGGCGGCAGGCAGTTCCTGATTGCTGAGGGAGAATGGGGCAGGATCATTGGCGAAATAGGGCCAATATTCGGTTTGGCGATCGTCTTCCTTCGTTTTAAACTTGCAATAAAGATGCTTGTAATGAGCTTGAATAAAGCCAGACATGGCGTCGTATTACCATGGATACTTTCGAGCGTAGGTGCATTATCTATAACACATGCAGGATGGGCGCAACCCACATCATTAGGGTTCTGTGTAATAACCACAGGCTTGGTGTTAGCAAGTCTAAATAATCATAGTGACTATGATGATCATGCAATTGCATAACAGATTTCATTACTAATCAAAACTTTTCAAGAAACTAACAACGTGGACATAATACTATTTGCACATCCTTCATTTTTGCATTTGCGATCTATGGATGACTTCACCAGCATTCTATACAGTGGAATGCGGGAGAGAGGGCATAACGTTCAGATTTGGCGGCCAGTTTCTGGATTCTCAAAGCTGCCAGCTGGAAAGCGTATACGTAAGTGGCTTGGATATGTAGATCAATTTTTAGTGTTTCCAGCCTTAGTTCGGCTACGGATTATCAAGTGTGAGAAGGACACCTTGTTTGTTTTCACCGATCAGGCACTTGGCCCATGGATTCCAATGGTTTGTAATAAAAGGCATGTAGTTCATTGTCACGATTTTTTAGCACTGCAATCAGCCGCAGGATTAGTTGAAGAGAATATCACAAGCTTGACTGGACGTTTTTATCAGGATCTTATAAAAAAAGGTTTTTGTCAGGGTAAAAACTTTATCGCTGTCTCGCGTAACACAAGTAAACAGCTAACGCAGTTCCATACAGAACGTCTGATACGCAATGAAGTGGTATATAATGGTTTAAAAAAGACATTTGTTCCGCTCGATCCAAATGTGGCCAGAACATACATCCAAGCAATGACTGGCATAATAGCTCCACAAGGTTATATTTTACATGTTGGTGGAAACCAATGGTACAAAAACCGAAGAGGTGTTGTCGAGATCTATGACGCTTGGAGGGGGCTTACAAACCTAGACTCACCTTTGCTGTTAGTTGGCGAAAGCCCATCTGAGGAGTTATATCAGCTAGTCTGCAGATCGCGCTTTCGCAAGGATATTCATTTTATAACTGGGAAAAATGATGATTTCATTCAACATGCCTATTGCGGCGCTCATATTTTACTGTTCCCATCTTTGGCCGAAGGATTTGGATGGCCAATAGGTGAAGCCATGGCATGCGGCTGTGCAGTCTTAACCACTAACCTAGCACCGATGACAGAGGTTGGAGGAGATGCGGCTTATTATATCGATCGTAGGCCAAGCAAAGGTTTGGAGGTGCGTTTTTGGGCCGAGCAAGCTGCAAACCTGATGGAAAATGCCATTTGTGCACCTGAAAATATTGTCAAATCCCGAATGCAGGCAGGAATAGAGAACTCCCGAAGGTTTAACCTGGACGCTGCAATGAATCAAATCGAACGTATTTATTTAGAGGTTGTTTAAGGTCTGAACTATGAGGTTGCTGCATGTGGTAGATACGATTGATCCCGAGAGCGGTGGAGTGAGTCAAGCCGTGAGGACTATGGCCGCGCAAATTGCGGACCGGGGGCTTTACAATGAAATTTTGACTTTGGATGCACCAGCCGAGCAGGAAGAAGGCATCGCCTATCGAATAAACAATATTGGTCCTTCAAATGGGAGATGGAGCTATTCAAATGCACTAATTCCTTGGTTGGTAAGCAATTTAGGCCGCTTTGATACCATAATTGTTCATGGATTGTGGCTTTACTCAGGCTTCGCTGTAACAAAGGCCTTGTCAATATTTAAAACAATAATCAAATCTGAAGGCCAAAGTCAGGACTTGCCAAGTCTTTATATAATGCCGCATGGTATGCTAGACCCTTACTTTCAGCGCTCAGTAAAGCGAAGGGTCAAAGCGCTTAGAAATTGGCTGTACTGGAAAGTAATAGAGGGTAATGTTGTAAACAGTTCAAATGGCCTCTTATTTACATGCAGACAAGAATGCACGCTTGCTCGCAAACCATTTAGACCCTACCGTCCAAAAAAGGAGTTAGTTGTTGGACTAGGTGTTATGAATCCGCCCAAGTTTAGCTATTCTATGATCGACTATTTCAGTAAAATCTGTCCTGACGTCCAGTATGGAAAGTATATTCTCTTTCTCGGCAGAATTGATGACAAAAAAGGAGTGGATCTGCTACTTCAGGCGTACGACAAGTTGTTAGTGCTTTCCGAGATAGGAGAGGTACCCCAGCTTGTCATTGCTGGGCCAGGGATGAATTCATCGTATGGACTGATGCTGCAAAATTTCATGGCAGAAAAACCGAGGCTCAAAGATAATGTGCGATTTACCGGAATGCTTACAGGGTTAGATAAATGGTCGGCATTATACGGATGTGAGGCTTTCATTTTACCAAGCCATCAGGAAAATTTTGGAATTGCAGTTGTTGAAGCACTTGCATGTGGTAAGCCGGTCTTAATTTCCAATCAAGTTAATATCAACACTGAAATTTTACAGGACCAGGCGGCAATAATTGGCGAGGATACAGTTGAAGGCACATTTGACATGCTATATCGTTGGATATCAACGGACCAAACTGAACGCGATAAAATGCAAGAGAGGGCACGAATTTGTTTCCAAAGACATTTCGCCGTCGAAGCTGCCACATCTAACTTAATCAATGCACTTATTCAAGTAAATCAAGACATATGATTAATACAGATACCCATGTTGGAGCTTCTTTTTCCTTGAAGAATAGAATGATGAGGTTAGTTTGGGAGGTTGTAGCGACCCTATTCTTTAATCCTTCGCCTCGACCATTTCATTGGTGGAGAGGGTTTTTACTACGCATTTTTGGAGCCAAAGTTGGAAAGCGGGTTCATGTTTATCCCGGAGTAAAAATTTGGGCTCCTTGGAATTTAGTGCTTTCAGATGAATGTGGCATTGCAAAAGGTGCCAACCTTTATTCTCAAGGTGCAATAACGGTAGGCAAGCGAGCTGTTATATCTCAGGGTGCACACCTAGTCACCGGTACCCACGATTATAATTGTAGTGGTTTTCCGCTACGAACAATGCCTATTCATATCGGAGATCATGCCTGGATAGCAGCAGATGCATTTGTTCACCCAGGGGTATCCATTGGGAACGGATGCGTAATCGGCGCCCGATCTGTAGTCACCAAAGATATGCCAGATTGGATGATCTGTGCTGGTCATCCATGTACCCCAATCAAAGCAAGAATTTTCAACGTCAATTCATATGATATATAGTTACGAAACTTTAGAAAAAGAATCAGTCCACCAGAGAAATGCAGGAGTTTTGCCGGTGATAACGGACATTGACCTTCTTGATTTAACGATAGCAATCCCAGTAAAAAATGAGCAGGTAAACCTTCCGAAGTGCCTTGAAGCTATTGGGAGCGATTTGGCTAAACATGTCATTGTGCTTGATTCCGGTAGTACCGACCGGACCAAAGAAATTGCAGAGCACTATGGGGCGAAGCTTATTGATTTCAACTGGAATGGAAAATTTCCAAAAAAAAGAAACTGGTTTTTGAGAAATCATCCGATATCTACCAAATGGGTTTTATTCATTGACGCGGACGAGTACCTTTCACCTGAATTCAAGCTAGAACTTAGATCTACACTACCGGATAGCGATAAATGCGGGTATTGGCTAAATTACACCGTCTACTTTCTTGGAAAAGAACTTAAAGGCGGCTATCCATTGAAAAAACTTGCATTATTCCAGGTAAATAAAGGTGAGTACGAGCAAATTGACGAGGACAGGTGGAGTACACTTGATATGGAAGTTCACGAACATCCAATCATCCTGGGGGATGTCGGGAGCATGAAATGCAAAATAGATCATCGAGACTTCAATGGAACTTCCAAATTCGTCATCAAGCATAACGAATATGCAAGTTGGGAAGCAGCCAGGTTTTTAAAAGCGGTTCAGAAGCCAAATGCATCAGACAATTGGACACTAAAGCAGAAACTCAAGTATCGTTTGATGAAGAGTATTTTCATAATACCACTATTCTTTTTCGGAACATACATTTTATACCGCGGTTTCAGGGACGGCGCCCGAGGATTTGCACATGCGATGCTTCGGACTTCTTATTATACACAGATCTACTGCAAAATAAAAGAAAGTCAGCTCTGATCACATCTTTCGCACGATTCACGTGAATTAAATAGTTAAAACAGTTTCAACCTCTAAACCGACTATTATGAAAAAAATGACAGTTAGAATTCTTCTAGTGTCCTGTTTGACCTGCTGTGCACTGGTGGCAAATGCCTTTAGCATTCCACCTCGGCCAGTTCCCGGTAAGCCAGGAAAACACGGTGCACCCTTCGATGGTGGTGTCAGTTTATTAATTGCTGCCGGCGTAGCTTATGGCGTCAAGAAAGCTTATAACAAGCGAAAGGCAGAAATTAATTGATCTTAAATCAACAATAGTCTTTATTGAACCTCCCTGGGGAAATAAGGACTATTGTTTTACAATAATGAAATGGAATGGATAAAACACTTTAGTTTTACTTATCTTTTTAAGCTGGTAGGGCTTACATTAATTTTGAACTTCTTCTCGATTGGCTATCATGGAATAGTGTCACCTGAGGGGGCACGTTATAGCCCATTCCTAGACACCTACTTTAACTACATTCAATGGATTCGACGAATCCTGATGGAAGCCGCTAACATATTTTCTAATGCTTTAGGTACTGAGTCCTATATATCTGGATCCCAAATGATGAAAATAGGAAATGATATAGAAGTAGAGATCTGGCTTCCTTGTTTAGGTATAGGTATCATGAGTTTTTGGACGGCTTTCATTATAACCAATTCCGGAGATTGGAAAAAGAAACTTCGGTGGTGGATCGGTGGAATTTTTGGCATATATCTGGTAAACTGCGTACGCATCACGCTCTTCCTTGTTGCACTTGACAGAAATTGGGCCCAAAATACCGCCCTTGACCATCATGACCTATTCAACATTGCTGCATATATATTGATCGGCTTAATGATGTATTCCTATACTGAGGACAAAGCTGAACGCATAGTCAACACCAAAAGCATCCAACCAGCGAATTAAGTAAAAGCGGCTTTACAAGCAGTTGCTATCGCATTAACGTAACAAAATCTCTTTTAATGTTCATCACAAACATCATAAATTATGCAACCTCGAGTACTATTAATTGGAGGCAACTTTTATCCAGAACCTATTGGAATTGGAAAATACAATGGGGAGATGATAGATTGGTTAGCACAAAATGGCTATGATTGTACAGTCGTTACGTCATTTCCATATTATCCGCAATGGAAAGTTCAGCAACCTTATGTTAAAAAGGCATTTTGGTACCGGAAAGAAATCAAATATTATAAGCCATACTATGAAAGGAATGTGAGTATTTATAGATGCCCACAATATGTTCCAAGTACGCCAACCGGAGCCAAGCGAATGTTGAATGGTTTTTCATTTTTTGTTTCATCATTCCTTATCGTCTTGTCGCTTTTATTTAAGAAAAAGCATGACTATGTGATCTCCGTTGTACCTTCATTTGAAACTGGACTTCTTGCGATATTGTACAAGAAGATGACCGGAGCGAAGTTCCTGTATCACATTCAGGATTTGCAAATCGATGCAGCTCGAGATCTGAATATCATAAAATCAAAACCGCTTATTGAAATGCTTTTTGGAATTGAAAAATATATTCTAAAAAAGGCAGACGTCGTGAGCAGTGTATCTGCAGGTATGATGGAAAAAGTCACTTTAAAATGCGGCCGCAGAGTTCAGTTTTTTCCAAATTGGGTAGATTACAAGGTTATTTTTCCAGAACAGGATAAATCTTCGCTAAAAGAAGAATTTGATTTTAAACCGACCGACAAAATCATTCTTTATTCAGGCGCTATCGGGGAGAAACAAGGCCTGGAAAACATTCTGTATGCAGCCACTTCATTTTGTAACCAGCCAGAAATTAAATTTGTGATTTGTGGTTCGGGACCATACCTGAATAAGCTTTATGATATTAAAGAGAAGCTCCAACTCAACAATATTAGTTTTCTTCAGACACAGCCAATTGAGAAATTAAACCACTTCTTGAATATGGCAGACCTACACTTGATTATTCAGAAGGCAAACGCTACTGACTTAGTTATGCCTTCCAAACTGACTAACATATTAGCTGTAGGGGGTGTGCCAATTGTCACAACAATAAAGAACTCCTCATTATACAACTTAGTAGCTGAAAACAACCTCGGTCTAATTGCTATTCCGGAAGATATTGAATCTTTGATTTCGGTTATTCGAATCGGGATTGAAAGCGATGTTAGCGAAATGAGTAACAATGCTAAACGCTATGCGTCGGAGAATTTTTCAATTGCAAATATCATCTCTAAGTATTCGTCGCACCTTGAACCTACTCATGAGTTTGAGATTGCGGAAGCCATCAATTATGATATGAATGCTCAATTTGCACCCATGGAGGTTAAAATTTGAGGTTGAAAGGTATCAAACGATCTGCAATTTAATTCTTGTCAAATAACCAAAACAACTTATTATGAAAACTATCATTAGTCCTTACCTAAAGGAAGGCGCTGTAATCAATGAAGTGGGAAAGTATCTAGAATGTGAGATCCCAAACCCATCAGAAGCAATCAAGGCAAATGCCTACTATTTTGGAAATTTTGATTGGGCGGAAGAGTACCTGATATATTGCCATCGAAATGAAAACTTTAAATCGCGTTGGTCCGCCGCCTTGGGTGATTGGACTGACAAAGTGGTTGTAGATATCGGTTGCGGTCCGGGCAATATCTTTGCTACACTGAAGGGTAAACCAAAGGTTCTAATTGGCATTGATGTGGCTCCAAAGTCTTTAGAGATCGCTGCGGACCTGGGCTACACACCCTTGCTAGCTGATGCCACAAATTTGCCGCTGATATCGGGCTTTGCAGACATCGTAACTTTGAATGCTGCACTACATCACTGTGAAGACATGGAAGCAGTATTAAAAGAGGCGGCCCGCTTGGTAAAGCCAGGAGGTATGTTAGTGACAGATCATGATCCTCAGAAAAGCGCATGGAACTATAAGGGCTTAGCTAAGCTACTTTGGAATGGTAGGCTTTATTATTATAAACTTATTGGTCATGGATTCCACAAAACGGATAACCAGCAATATTGGGCCTTGGCTACAGAGATACACCACAAACCAGGTCATGGTGTAACGCAGGACATGTTCAAAAACCTGCTTGGTCCTTTGGGATTTTCTGTAAATGTTTACCCTCACAATCATGAAGTAGGAGCTGAGGCGCTGACAGGAAAAACTGGCAAAGCAGATTTTAAGTATCGAGTTGGCAATATTCTCTCCGGAAGAAATCCTAGTGCAAAAACCAGCGCCCTTTCTCTGATGTGCGTTGCCAAGAAATATGTCAACTAGTGAACAAAGATAAATCTCATTCGATTAAATGGAATCTCAGAAATTTTTGGATGGAGAGCGAAAGCTAAATATTGCTTTTCTAAGCGCAGGTTTAGGCAACATCTCAAGAGGCTTTGAAATCTCCACGAGTACCTGGTATAACCATGTTAAGGTGCAAGACCAAATTAGTGCTAGGTTATTTTCTGGCGGAACGTTCACTGGGTCCACCAGAATCTGGAACTGGCCAAGAGATGGAAGGATAGCCGCATTGCTTAGAAAAATTGGTTTAATCAATGATGGATGTAGACTTGAGCAGCTGACCTATAGCTTCGGCTTCTTGCTTCAGCTGCTCATTTATAAGCCTGACATCATATGGCTTCAGGAAGCCACGCTGGCTAAAATGTTGCTAACATTTCGAAATGTTTTCAACCTTAAATATCGTTTGATGTTTTGTGATGGTGCTCCGGTCGGCTATATTTTCGCAAAGCAATTTGACTATCAGATATATCTACACCAATTTGCACTAAATGAGGCAACCATGTCCGGAACACAAGCAGAAAGATGTGCTGTGATACCACATATTTGTAAGGAGCCGAGTAATTTGGTTACAAAGTCTGATGCAAGAAAGTTACTGGAAATTGACAACGACCAGTTTGTACTGTTATGTGTAGCCGCTTGGAACATCCATCACAAGCGAATCGACTATCTGCTAAAGGAAATAGCCAATTGTTCAAAGGACATTCTGTTGTTGCTGTGTGGTCAACCAGAAAGTGAAACACCATACCTGCAGCAACTCGCTGCGGAGCTTAATATAAATGTCCGTTGGCACACCTTTAGTCAAGACGATTTGGCAAATGCATATCTCGCTGCTGACCTGTTTGTGTTGCCAAGCCTAAATGAAGGACTTGGAGCGGTGCTTATTGAGGCTGGTTTATATGGGCTGCCAGTTGTTTGTCACCCGCATAATGCTGCTAAATTTATTTTTGGTGAGGATTATTCAGGTTTCGTCGATTTCACAACCGAAGGAAACCTGCAACGAAAGATAGAAGATTGTACAACAATGGATCGACTGATGATTGAGGGCGAAGAAACAAGGAAGATCGTTCAAAAGAAATTTAACAGTAAGAAGTTGACACATGATTTCATCAACTTCTTAAATCATACCTCTTCTTTAAAAACAAATTGATTGAAAATGAACATTGTTTTTATTTGTGGATCTCTTCAAGCAGGGTGTGACGGGGTAGGAGATTATACTTTTAAATTGGCTGAAGAACTTAATAGAGCTGGCCATATGGCCAGCATCATAGCAATAAATGACAGATACATTGAAATCAACAATGTAGCTCATATTACGCCCGGATTAATCAATCAAGTACAGGTCCTGAGAATTCCTTCAACCTTGTCGATCTGGCATCGGCTTGCACTGGCAAAATGCTGGATCAAACAGGTAAGACCAGTGTGGGTGAGTTTGCAGTTTGTCCCTTTTGCATTTCAGAACAAAGGCTTGCCGTTCGCGTTTGGAACCTTTCTGAAAAAGCTAGAGAGCGGATTTAAGTGGCACATTATGTTTCATGAACT
>Ga0265780_10004704_pt1 | contig 17499 bp, 19 predicted proteins | sample P1T30metagenome_FD_192432 | JGI IMG/M metagenome (GOLD analysis project Ga0265780, IMG submission 192432) | Plant litter microbial communities from East Loma Ridge, Irvine, California - P1 T30 | ecosystem: Environmental > Terrestrial > Plant litter > Unclassified | place: USA: California...
CCCTGGCTCGCAGCCGGCGACCTCGTCTGGGACGAGACCGTCACCGAGGGGATCGACAGCGCCTTCGACGCCTTCACCGGCCTCATGCGCGGCGCCAACGTCGGCAAGATGGTCGTCCGCGTCTGACCCTCGGCGGCCGCCCGGGGAGCGGGTGCGAGGATGGGCACGTGGACCTGCCCGACTCGCACCCCCTCGCCTCCGGCGCCACCGCCTCGTCCCGCCTGGTGCGGGCCCTGCGCGGCGACCGCCCCGAGACCCTCCCCGTGTGGTTCATGCGGCAGGCCGGCCGGTCGCTCCCCGAGTACCGCGAGCTGCGCGTCGGCACCGCGATGCTCGACGCCTGCCTCACGCCCGAGCTGTCGAGCGAGATCACGCTCCAGCCGGTGCGCCGCCACGGCGTCGACGCGGGCATCTTCTTCAGCGACATCGTCGTGCCGATCAAGCTCGCGGGCGTCGGGGTCGACATCGTGCCGGGGCGCGGGCCCGTGCTCGACCAGCCGATCCGCACCGCGGCCGACGTCGCGGCGCTCCGCCCCCTCGAGCAGGAGGCCCTGGCCCCCATCGCGGAGGGCGTCGCCCGCACCGTGGCCGAGCTGGGCACGACGCCGCTCATCGGCTTCGCCGGTGCCCCCTTCACGCTGGCGGCGTACCTCGTCGAGGGCGGACCGTCCAAGGACCACGCCCGCGCCCGGGCCCTCATGCACTCCGACCGCGAGACCTGGGCCGCGCTCATGGGCTGGGCCGCCGACGTGACGGGCGCGTTCCTCCGCGCCCAGGTGCTGGCCGGCACGAGCGCGGCGCAGCTCTTCGACTCCTGGGTGGGCTCGCTGTCGCTCGCCGACTACGAGGAGCACGTCGCCCCCTGGTCGGCCCGTGCCCTCTCGCACGTCGCCGACCTCGACGTGCCCCGGATCCACTTCGGCGTGGGCAGCGGCGAGGTGCTCGCCGCGATGCACCGCGTGGGCGTCGACGCGATGGGGGTCGACTGGCGGATCCCCCTCGACGAGGCCTCGCGCCGGCTCGGCGGCGGCGTGCCCCTGCAGGGCAACGTCGACCCCGCGATGCTGCAGGCACCGTGGCCGGTGCTCGAGGCGCACGTCCGCGACGTCGTCGAGCGTGGCCGCGCCGCCCCCGCGCACGTGCTCAACCTCGGCCACGGCGTGCCGCCCGAGACCGACCCCGACGTGCTCACGCGGCTCGTCGAGCTGGCCCACTCGCTCTGACGGGCGACCGGTGACCACCTCCCCGCGCGCGTCCGCCCCCGACGTCGTCGTGGTCGGCGGCGGCGTGGGCTCCCTCGTCGCCGCGCGCGAGCTGGCCCTCGCCGGGCGCCGGGTCGTGCTGCTCGAGGCCGGCGACCGGCTCGGCGGCGAGGTGCTGCGGCTCGAGGTCGCGGGGCTCGTGCTCGACGGCGGCGCCGAGAGCTTCGCCACCCGGGCCGGCACGGTCGCGTCGCTCCTCGGCGAGCTCGGGCTCGCGGCCGACGTCGTCGCGCCCGAGCCGCTCGGCGCCTGGGTGCAGGAGGCCGACGGCGACGCGTTCCCGCTGCCGTCCACGGGACTCCTGGGCGTGCCCGGCCGCCTCGACGACCCCGGGGTCGTCGCGGTGCTGGGCGCCGCCGGTGCGGAGCGCGCCCTCCTCGACCTCACCCTGCCGCGCGAGGTCGGCGCCGACGCGCGCACCCTCGGCGAGCTCGTCCGCGCACGCCTCGGCGACGCCGTCGTCGACCGCCTGGTCGGCCCCGTGGTGACGGGCGTGCACTCGGTGAGCCCCGACGACCTCGACCTCGACGTCGTCGCCCCCGGGGTGCGCGCGGGACTGCTCCGCGAGGGCTCGCTCTCCGGCGCCGTCCTGGCCCTGCGCGCCCTGGCCCCCGCGGGCACCGCGGTGCAGGGGCTCCGCGGCGGCAACTGGCGCCTCGTCACGGCGCTCGCCGACGAGCTCGACCGGCTCGGCGTCGACGTGCGCACGGGCAGCCCCGTCGCGTCGCTCGACGCCGGGGGCGTCGTGGCCGGCGGCGAGCGGATCGACGCCGGCAGGGTCGTGCTCGGGGTGGGCGCCCGGGCGGCGCACGGCGTCCTCGGCAGGCCGCTGCCGGCCTCCGGCCTCATCACCCTGGCGACCATCGTCGTCGACGACCCGCGCCTCGACGCCGCCCCGCGCGGCACCGGCGTGCTCGTCGCACCGGGCACCGAGGGGGTCCGCGCCAAGGCGCTCACCCACGCGACGGCCAAGTGGGCCTGGCTCGCGGCCGACGCCGGTGGCCGCCACGTGCTGCGGCTCAGCTACGACTCGCCCGTCGTCGACGCGTCGACCCCCGACGACGAGCTGCGCGCGACGGCGCTCGCCGACGCCTCCACGCTGCTCGGCGTGCCCCTCGACGCCGGCCGGGTCGACGGCACCGCGCGCGTCACCTGGGACGCCCCGCTGCGCGGGCAGGAGGCGCGCCCCACCGTCCCCGAGGGCGTCGCCCGGGTGGGCGGTGCCGTCGCCGGTCGCGGGCTGGCCGCGGTCGTCGCGCAGGCCCGGGCCACCGCCTCCGGCCTGCTCGCCGAGCCCTGAGCGGGCCGCTCGCCGAGCGCCACCGGAACGCGGGCCCCGACGCGGGCTACATTGGGACGGACGCGCGCCCGGACCCCGGCTGCGCACCACCACGAACGGGAGCACCGCCATGCGAGGCAAACTGATCTTCGTCGCCGGAGCCGCCGCCGGATTCGTCCTGGGCGCACGCGCCGGCCACGAGCGCTACGAGCAGATCACGGAGCGCAGCTCGAAGCTCTGGCACTCGCGGGCCGTGCAGCGCCAGGTCGTCAAGGCAGAAGACCTCGCCGGCGAGAAGGTCGCCGACCTGGTCGACGCGATCATCCGCGGCATCGGCGGGCTCTTCCGCCTCGCCTTCGGCGGCAAGCGCACCAAGGGCCGCAAGGGACAGCGATGACCGCGGCCCCCGGGTCGACCCGCAGCTCGCGCGTGCGCAGCGACGGGCGCCCGCGCTCGCTGTTCGCCCTCGTGCAGGACCTCCCCTCGCTGGTCACCGACCTCGTCAAGGGCGAGATCGCGATGCTCAAGCTCGAGCTCGTCCGCACCCTGAAGGCGCTCGGGATCGGCGCGGGCTTCTTCGTCGGCGCGATCATCCTGATCTTCGGCATGCTCGGCGTGCTGCTCACGGCCGCCGTGCTCGCGCTGTCGCTCGTGCTCCCCGGCTGGGCGTCCGCGCTCATCGTGGCGGGCGTGCTGCTGCTGCTCGCCCTGCTGCTGGCGTTCCTCGGCTGGCGCCACATCAAGGCCAAGGGCCTGCCACTGCTGCCGGAGCGCACGATCGCCGGCCTCCGGCGCGACGTGCGCGCCGTCAAGGGCGTGGGCTCGATCCCCGCGTCCGACCTCGACCTCGACCGCCGCTGAGCGCGGCGACCCCCGCGAACGGAGCACCCGTGCCAGACCCCGACGACCTGCAGGCCTCCATCGACAGGACGCGCGCCGACCTCGCCGCGACCCTCAACGAGATCGAGGACAAGCTCAACGTGCCGAAGCAGCTCGGCATCGCCTCGTCGCGCGCGAAGGAGTCCTACGACCGCGACCCGGTGCCGTGGATCGCGGCCGCCGGCGTCGCCGCGCTCGCCGTCGTCGGCATCGTCGTGGCGGTCGTCCGCTCCCGCTGACCGGCCCCCGTCGCCCTCTCGCGCCCGTCCGACGGGCGGGGGAGGGCGCTCCTGCTCACCAGGCTGACAGTCTGCTCAGGCTCGTCGCCCCAGTTCGCCCCTGTCAGGGGTGCGAGGGACAATGGAGACCATGACCACCAGCGCCGACGCGCCCGTACCCGATCTGCCCACGGCCGACTCCCCCGCCGCTCCCGCCGCACCTCCGGCGCACAGCGCGGCACCCGCCCCCACCGAGGGCGAGGCCGGGGCCGAGCGGCTCGGCTACACGCTGTGGGCCGTGCTCCGTCGGGAGCACGGCTCCTCGGCGGCGACCCTGACCGAGGGCGAGGCCGCCGGGGCCGCGGCCGAGCTCGAGCAGCTCGTCGACGACCTCGCCGCCGACGGCGTCGTGGTCCGGGGCTTCTACGACGTGAGCGCGCTCCGCTCCGACGCCGACCTCATGGTCTGGCTGCACGGCGACGTGCCCGAGGCGATCCAGGCCGCCTGGCGACGCCTGCTGCGCACGCGGCTGCTGGCGGGGCTCCTGCCCACCTGGAACGCCATGGGCATGCACCGCGAGGCCGAGTTCACGAAGAACCACAGCCCGGCCTTCATGCGCGGCAAGGAGCCCGAGACCTGGCTCACCGTCTACCCGTTCGTCCGCAGCTACGAGTGGTACCTGCTGCCCGAGGCCGAGCGCCGCCAGATGCTCGCCGACCACGGCAAGCAGGGCGCCGCGCACCGCGCCGTGCTCACCAACACCGTGGCCAGCTTCTCGCTCGGCGACTACGAGTGGATCCTCGCGCTCGAGGCACCCGAGCTCGTGCAGCTCGTCGACCTCATGCGCGACCTGCGCTACACCGAGGCGCGCCGCCACGTGCGCGAAGAGGTCCCCTTCTACACCGGCCGCCGGGTGTCCCCGGCCCAGATCGTCGAGGTGCTGTCGTGACCGACACCAGCCACATCACCAACGGAGCACCCGTGCTCGCCGCCACCCCCGCCGCGGCCACCGGGCCCGAGCACGTGAGCGAGCCCACCGACTACGACGCGATCCTCCTCGCCGGCTTCGGCGGGCCCGAGGGCCAGGACGACGTCATCCCGTTCCTCCGCAACGTCACCCGCGGCCGGGGCATCCCCGACGAGCGGCTCGAAGAGGTGGCGCACCACTACCGCCACTTCGGCGGCGTCAGCCCCATCAACGAGCACAACCGCGAGCTCAAGGCGGCCCTCGAGGCCGAGCTCGAGCGGCGCGGCATCGACCTGCCGGTGATCTGGGGCAACCGCAACTGGGAGCCCTACATGCCCGACGCCGTGCGCGAGGCGCACGAGCGCGGCTTCACCAAGCTCATCGCGGTCGCCACGAGCGCGTACTCGTCGTACAGCTCGTGCCGCCAGTACCGCGAGGACTTCGCGATGGCCCTCGACGCGACCGGCCTCACGGGCAGCGTGCAGATCGACAAGGTCCGCCAGTTCTTCGACCACCCCGGCTTCGTGGCGCCCTTCATCGACGGCGTCCGCGACGGCCTCGAGAAGGCCCTCGCCGCGAACGAGGGCCTCGACCTCGCCACCGAGGTGCAGGTGCTCTTCTCGACGCACTCGATCCCCTCGACCGACGCCGCGAAGAGCGGCCCGGCCGCGCGCGGCTTCGACGAGGAGGGCGCCTACGCCGCCCAGCACAAGGCCGTCGCCGACGTCGTCATGCACGCCGTCGAGTCGCAGCTGGGCATCGAGGCGCCCGCCGGCGGCGGCACGACCGTGCCCTGGCAGCTCGTCTACCAGTCGCGCAGCGGCCCGCCCACGCAGCCGTGGCTCGAGCCCGACGTCAACGACGCGATCGCGGCGCTGGCCGGAGGCCCGACCCGGGCCGTCCTCGTGGTCCCCCTCGGCTTCGTCAGCGACCACATGGAGGTCATGTGGGACCTCGACAACGAGGCGCTCGAGTCGTGCGCCGAGCAGGGCTTCTGGGCCGTCCGCACGCAGACGCCCGGCATCGACCCCGCCTACGTGAGCGGCCTCGTCGACCTCGTGCTCGAGCGTCGCGACGGCGTGCCCGCCGACGAGCGCCCGCACCTCACCGACCTCGGGCCCTGGTACGACGTGTGCCGCCCCGGCTGCTGCGAGAACGTGCGCCTCGGCTTCAAGCCCGCGGTCTCCGGGCTGGTGCCGTAGGCGTGACGCTCCGCATCGGCACCCGCGGCAGCGCGCTGGCCGTGGCCCAGTCGACGACCATCGCCGAGCGCATGGCCGCCGCGACCGGCGAGCCGGTCGAGCTCGTCCGCGTGCACACCGAGGGCGACCGGTCCCAGGGCACCGGTGAGTCGCTCTCCAGCCTCGGCGGCACGGGCGTCTTCGCCAGCGCCCTGCGCGAGTCGCTGCTCGCCGGGGAGTGCGACGCCCTCGTCCACTCCCTGAAGGACCTCCCCACGGCGAAGCACCCCGGGCTCGTCATCGCCGCCACCCCCGCCCGGGCCGACGCCCGCGACGCGCTCTGCGCCCGTGACGGCCTCACGCTCGAGACCCTGCCGCAGGGCGCCCGCGTGGGCACGGGGTCGCCGAGGCGCGTGGCACAGCTGCTCGCCCGGCGCCCCGACCTCGAGGTCCTCGACATCCGGGGCAACGTCGACACCCGGCTCGGCCGGGTGGGCGCCGACCTCGACGCGGTCGTGCTCTCCGCGGCTGGTCTGGCGCGGCTCGGCCGTCTCGGCAGCGCGACCGAGCTGCTCGGCCTCGGCTGGTGGCCGAGCGCGCCCGGTCAGGGCTCGCTCGCCGTCGAGGTGCGCGAGGGCGAACGCTCCGACGAGCTCGCGACGGCCCTCGCCGCCGTGCAGCACGACGACACCCGCCTGGTCGTCACGGCCGAGCGCATGGTGCTCGCGGGCCTCGAGGCCGGCTGCGCCGCGCCCATCGGGGCGACCGCGGTGATCGACGCGGGCCTCCTGCTGCTCAGCGCCACCGTCTACAGCCCGCAGGGCGACCGTCGGCTCAGCTCGTCGCACGCCGTCACCCTCGACGACGGGCCGCTCCCGGCGCGGTTGGAGGACGTCGACGCGGTGTCCGACCGGGTCGTCACCGAGCTGCTCGAGGGCGGGGCCGCCGAGCTCGCGCCCCTCGGCGGCGGACCCTCCGGCGGCGACGCGATGGCGAGCGCCTCGTGACGGGCGACCGGCCCCTCAAGGGCGTGCGGGTGCTCGTGCCGCGCGGCGGGACGTGGGGCGACGACGTCGCGGCCAGCCTCCGGGCCCACGGTGCCTCGCCGGTCGTCGCGCCCATGATCAACTTCGCGCCCGCCGAGACGCCCGAGCTGCTCCGCGCGGCCCTGGCGCGCCTCGAGCAGGGCGTCTACGAGTGGCTCGTCGTGACGAGCGCGACGACCGTCGACGTGCTCGTCGGCCACGGCATCCGGCCCCCGGCGACGACGCGCATCGCGGCCGTCGGCGAGACGACCGCCTCGTCGCTGACCCTCGCCGGCTACCGGGTCGACTTCGTGCCCGAGGGTGACAACTCCGCCCGCGGGCTCGTCAAGGAGTGGCCCGCCGACTCGGTCACCGGCCGCGTGCTCGTGCCGCAGTCCGACATCGCCGAGCCGACGCTCGTCGCCGGCCTCTCGGCGCGCGGCATGGACGCCGAGTTCGTCGCGGCCTACCGCACCGTCGGCGTGCCCGTGGCCCCGGCGGTGGTGGTCGACGTCCGGGCCGGCGCCATCGGCGTGGTGCTCGTCACCTCCGGCAGCGTCGCGCGCCAGATGGCCGCGCAGCTCGCCCCCCTCCCGTCGAGCACGCTCGTCGCGTGCATCGGCCCCCGCACGGCCTACGACGCCCGCGCCGCAGGGCTCCCCGTGCACCTCATCGCCGAGACGCGCTCGGCGGCCGCCCTCGTCGAGGCCGTCGTCGAGCACGCGAAGGCACAGCACCCCCCGATCGAGAGCGACTGATGTCCCAGTTCCCCCGCGTGCGGCCCCGCCGGCTGCGCGCCACCCCCGCCCTGCGCCGCCTGACCGCCGAGACCCGCCTGCACCCCGCCGACCTGGTCCTGCCGATGTTCGTCCGCGAGGGCGCCACCGACGACACCCCGATCTCGTCCATGCCGGGCGTCGTCCAGCACAGCCTCGCCACCCTGCCCCGCGCCGTCGAGCGCGCGGCGGCGGCCGGCGTGGGCGGCGTCATGCTCTTCGGCGTGCCCCTCGAGAAAGACGCCGTCGGCAGCGGCGCCACCGACCCGGAGGGCATCCTCAACGTGGCCACGCGGGTCGCGGTCGACGCGGCCCAGGGCGCGCTCGTGGTGCAGACCGACCTCTGCCTCGACGAGTTCACCGACCACGGCCACTGCGGCGTCCTCGCCGACGACGGCTCGGTCGACAACGACGCCACCCTGGCGCGCTACGACGAGATGGCCGTCGTGCAGGCCGAGGCCGGCTCGCAGCTCATCGGCATGAGCGGCATGATGGACGGCCAGATCGGCTCCGCGCGCGAGGCGCTCGACGACGCCGGGCACGGCGGCACCGCGCTGCTCGCCTACGCCGCGAAGTACGCCTCCGCGTTCTACGGACCGTTCCGCGAGGCGGTGCAGTCCACCCTGCAGGGTGACCGCCGCACCTACCAGATGGACGCCGCCAACGGGCGCGAGGGCCTCCGCGAGGTCGAGCTCGACGTCCAGGAGGGCGCCGACGTCGTCATGGTGAAGCCCGCCATGAGCTACCTCGACGTGCTCGCCGAGACCGCCGCGACGAGCCCCGTCCCCGTCTGGGCCTACCAGATCAGCGGCGAGTACTCGATGATCCAGGCCGCCGCCGCGAACGGCTGGATCGACCTCGACGCCGCCTCGTACGAGAGCGTGCTCTCGATCAAGCGCGCCGGTGCCGACGCGATCCTGACCTACTGGGCCACCGAGCTGGCCGAGCGACTGCGAGAGGGCCGCATCTGATGGGCGCGCACGAGAACGAGACCTCCTTCGCCCGGGCCAAGGAGTCGATCCCCGGTGGCGTGAACTCCCCGGTGCGCGCCTACGGCAGCGTCGGCGGCACGCCGCGGTTCCTCGTCGCCGCGAAGGGCCCGCACGTCACCGACGCCGAGGGGCGCGAGTACGTCGACCTCGTCGCGTCGTGGGGCCCCGCGATCCTCGGGCACGCGCACCCCGAGGTCGTCAGCGCCGTCCAGGACGCCGCCGCCCGGGGCCTCAGCTTCGGCGCCTCGACGCCCGCCGAGACGGAGCTCGCGGAGCTCGTCCGGGAGCGCGTCTCCGTCGCCGGCACCCGCCCGATCGAGAAGATCCGCATGGTGTCCACCGGCACCGAGGCGACCATGACCGCGATCCGCCTCGCGCGGGGCGTCACGGGCCGCGACCTGCTCGTCAAGTTCGCGGGCCACTACCACGGCCACAGCGACTCCCTCCTCGCCGAGGCGGGCTCCGGGGTCGCCACGCTGTCGCTGCCCGGCTCGGCCGGGATCACGGCCGAGACCGCCGCCCAGACCCTGGTGCTGCCCTACAACGACGTCGAGGCGGTGGAGCGGGCCTTCGCGGAGCACGGCGACCGGATCGCCGCCGTCATCGTCGAGGCCGCTGCGGCCAACATGGGCGTCGTGCCGCCCGCGCCCGGCTTCAACCGTGCGCTCTCCGAGATCACCCGGCGCCACGGCGCCCTGCTCATCGTCGACGAGGTCCTCACGGGCTTCCGCGTCGGCCCCGCCGGCTGGTGGGGCCTCGAGGCCGACGGCACCGTGCCCGGCGGCGAGGGCTGGTCGCCCGACCTCGTCACCTACGGCAAGGTGATCGGCGGGGGCCTGCCCCTCGCCGCGCTCGGTGGCCGCGCCGACGTCATGGACCACCTCGCCCCGCTCGGCCCCGTCTACCAGGCGGGCACGCTGAGCGGCAACCCGGTCGCCGTCGCGGCCGGCATCACGACGCTGCGCCTCGCCGACGCCGGGGTCTACGCCGCCCTCGACCGGGTCTCCGGCGAGATCGCCGCGGCGACGAGCGCGGCCCTGAGCGCCGAGGGCGTGGCCCACAGCGTCCAGCGCGCCGGGTCGCTCTTCTCCTTCGTCTTCTCGGAGCAGGTGCCGAAGGACTACGACGACGTGCGCGCGGCCGACACCTGGCGCTACCCGCCGTTCTTCCACGCCATGCTCGACGCCGGCGTCTCGCTGCCGCCGTCGGTCTACGAGGCCTGGTTCGTCACGGCCGCGCACGACGAGCGCACCGTCTCCCGCGTGCTCGACGCCCTGCCGGCCGCCGCGCGGGCCGCCGCCGCCGCCCGCCCCGCCGCGTAGCGCCGCGCAGCTCCGCAGCCGCGGCACCCCTGCACCGACCGCACCCCTGCACCGACCGCACCGCCGCACTGATCGCACCGCACCCCTGCGCGTGCAGTGCACCCCGTCGCGCGGGGGTGCGGTGCACGTCGCGGGGTGCGGTGCACGTCGCGGGGTGCGGTGCCTGTCACGGGGTGCGCGGGCGACGGCGCAGGCGGGGGAGGAGCGGTCAGCGGGAGCGGGCGCTGTGGGCGCTCCACCGGCCTCCTGCGCGCTCGACCACCAGCGGGTGCTCGAAGGCGTGCGACACCAGCTCGCTCGTGAGCACGGCGTCGGCGGGGCCCTGCGCGAGCACGGCGCCGTCGCGCAGCAGCAGCGCGTGGCTGGTCGAGGCGGGGAGGTCCTCGAGGTGGTGCGTCACGGTCACCGACGCGTGCCGGGGCCGTGCCGCCCGCAGGTCGTCGACGACGTCGAGCAGCAGCTCCCGTGCGGCGACGTCGAGGCCCGTGGCCGGTTCGTCGAGCAGCAGGAGGTCGGGGGCCGCCACGAGGGCCCGCGCGAGCAGGGCGCGCCCCCGCTCACCCTGCGACAGCACGCTCCAGCGGGCGTCGACCCGCCCGGCGAGGCCGACGGCGGCGGCGAGCTCGAGGGCACGGGCGGACTCGGCGGCGGAGGGCTCCCACCGCGGCGGCAGGTCCGTGCTGCCGGTGAGCCCCGTGAGCACGACGTCGCGCACCGCGTGGTCGCCGAGCATCCGGTGCCGCGGGTCGACGTGCCCGATGCGGCGCCGCAGCTCGCGGAGGTCGACGCGACCCAGCCGGTGCCCGAGCACGTCGACGGTGCCCGAGGTGGGGTGCCCGGCCGCACCCAGCAGCGTGAGCAGGGTCGTCTTGCCGGCGCCGTTCGGCCCGAGCAGCGCCCAGTGCTCCCCGGGGCGCACCTCGAGGTCGACGTCGTGCAGCAGTGCACGGCCGCGGCGCACGACCCCGACGCCGCTCACGACGAGGGCAGCAGGAGGCGCGTCACCCGCCGGGTGCGCAGGGAGCGGCGGGTCGGCGCGAGGGCCCTGCCCTGCGGCGCCGTCCTCGTGGCCGCCCACGGACTCCTGCGGCCGCTCGTGCAGCGCGATCAGTCCTGGGCGCCGGCGAGGTAGTCGTCGACGTCGCTGAACGCTGCCTGGTCGAAGACTGCGAAGGCGGCGTCGGCGTCGCCCGCCGCGACGGCCTCCGCGAGGCGGTCGGTGAAGGCGTCGCCGTCGGTCCAGCCCGTCCTGCCCGACAGCAGGCGGAGCATGAGCGCGGCGCGTGCGCCGACGGTCTGCTCCATGCGGGTGAGCGCGGGGGAGCCGGCCGCCGCGACGAGGAACGCGATGATCCGCTGGAACTCGAGCGGGTAGGCGCCGGCGTCCTTCGCGAACGTGGCGCGCACCTCCTTGGCGAGCTTGGCGAACTCCTTGCGCTGCGCCGCGGTCATCACGCGCACGGCCCGCCGGGCGATGAGGGCCCGGAGCTCGGTCGACGACCGGATGGTGTCCTCGATCTCGTCCTCGGTGGGCTGGATGATGCGCGTGTAGCGGTTGGCCTCGATCTCGACGAGGCCGAAGTCGGCGAGCTTGGCGATCGCCTCGCGCACGGGGGTGCGGCTCACGCCGAGCCAGGCGACGAGGTCGTCGTCGTTGAGGCGCTCGCCGAGCTCGAGGGTGCCGTCCGAGATGGCCGTGAGCATCTTGTCGAAGACGACGTCGCGCAGCAGACGGCGGGGTTCGGGGGCGACGGTGGGGGTGGGGACGGGCACGGTTCTCTCCTGGTCGTGGTGGTCGGCGTCGTCGGTGGTGGGGCGCTCAGCCGCGCTCGGGGTAGAGGCCGGAGGCGCGGACCGCCTCGAAGAAGTCGTCCCAGGTGCTCGGCTGCTCGCGGACCAGCCTGCCCACCTCGTCGGCGCGGCGCTCGGCGAAGGCGTCGCGGAGCGCCCGCGTGAAGGCCTCCGCCTGCTCCCAGGGGAAGTGGCCGGCGGCCGCGGCACGGCGCACGAGCACGAGCAGCCGCGGACCGCTGGCGGCGGAGAGGCGCACGAGGCTGGGGCTGCCGGCGGCCTGCAGCAGGGTGGCGTTCATGTCGTCGAGGGCGACCGGGTCCTCGCCCTCGCGGGCCTCGAACGTGGCGAGGCGGGCGTCGAGCACCCCGAGCACGAACTGCAGCTGCTCGTCGGTCAGCGCCGGGACGGCGCGCTCGGCGTAGAGCGACCAGACGTGGTAACCGACCTCGACGGTGTCGACGAACTCGTCGTAGCTGGGCGCGGTGACGCGCGTGTAGCGGTTCGCCTCGATCTCGAGGATCGCCTGGTCGGCGAGCTTCGCGATGGCCTCGCGCACGGGCGTGCGGCTCACGCCGAGCCACGCGACGAGCTCGTCGTCGTTGAGGCGCTCGCCGAGCTCGATGGTGCCGTCCATCACCGCGGCGAGCATCTTCTCGTAGACGACGTCGCGGAGGAGGCGGCGGGGCGTGACGGCGGACTGGTCTGGCCGGGGGACGGGCACGGGTGGCTCCTGCTCTCGGGTCGAGGGCGGCCCTGCGCCGCCCCGGGGCCGGCGTGGGCCCCGCGTGATCACATCACGCATCCAGAACTTTAGTGCAACACGTGCCGGGCGTCGAGGTCAGGAGCAGCGCGTCGCCCCGATCAGCCCCCCACGCGGACGACGGTGCGGCCCCGCACCCGTCCGGCGAGGATCTCCGGTCCCAGCGCGACGACCTCGTCGAGCCCGACCTCGCTGGTGAGCCCGTCGAGCAGGTCGAGGTCGAGGTCGGTGGCCAGGCGGTCCCAGGCCTCCTGCCGGAGCGCGAGGGGAGCCTGCACGGAGTCGATCCCGGCGAGCGTCACGCCGCGCAGGATGAACGGCAGCACCGTGGTCGGCAGGTCGCTGCCCTGGGCGAGGCCGCAGGCGGTGACCGTGCCGCCCCGACGGGTCTGGGCGAGGACGGAGGCGAGCGTGGTGCTGCCGACGCAGTCGATGCCTCCGGCCCAGCGCGGGCGCTGCACGGGGCGCCCCGGCTCGGCGAGCTCGGCGCGGTCGACGACGTCGCTCGCGCCCAGCTCGCGCAGCCAGCCGGTCTGCTCGGGGCGCCCGGTCGAGGCGACGACCTCGTGGCCGAGGCGGGCCAGGAGCGCCACGGCCACCGAGCCGACGCCTCCGGCCGCCCCCGTGACGACGACGGGGCCGGAGCCGGGGGCGACGTCGCGCTCGAGGCGCAGCACGCTGAGCATCGCGGTGAGCCCCGCGGTGCCGATCGCGGCGGCACGACGTGCGTCGATCGCCGCGGGGAGGTGCACGAGCGAGCCGCCGTCGACCCGGGCCCGCTCGGCGTAGCCGCCGGCCCGCGTCTCGCCGGCCCCCGCACCCGTGAGCACGACGGCGTCGCCGGCGGCGAAGCGCCCGTCGCGGCTGGCGGTCACGGTGCCGACGACGTCGATGCCGGGCACGAGCGGGCTGGTGCGCGCGACGCCGGGGTCGCCCGAGAGGGCGAGGGCGTCCTTGTAGTTGAGGCTCGACCAGGCGACGTCGAGCTCGACGTCGCCCTCGCCGAGCACCTGCTCGTCGACCTCGCGCAGCTCGGCGGGACGGCCCTCTTCGACGACGATCGCGTGCACCATGCCCGTCACGCTACGCCTGGGGGCGCGAGGCCTCGGGGGCGGGCACCGCGGTGCCGGTCGCGCCGGCCTTGCCGCCGAGGTACCCGCCCAGCAGGGCCACCAGGTCGAGGCCGGTGCTGGCCTTGACGACGTCCTGCAGCTGCGTGATGTTGTTCGCGACGCCCTTGGTGAGGTCGTTGGCGCCGTCGGTCGAGACCACCGAGAGGTGCTCGATGTTGCCGAGCGGCGCGGCCATCTCACGGGCGATGTCGGGCAGGGCGGTGATGACCTGCGACGCGAGCGCCGCCTGGCCGTACTTGCCCTGGGCGACGGCGAGGGCGTCGACCGCCTCGGCCTCGGCGAGGCCCTTCGCCGAGATGGCGGCGGCCTCGGCGCGACCGGCCGCCTCGACGGCGGCGGCCTCGTTCTCGGCGGCCTCCCGCGCGGCGCGGGCGGTCTCGGTGCGACGGAAGACGTCGGCCTCGACGGTGGCCTTCTGGGTGTCGCGGTCGGCCTCGGCCTGCTGGATCGCGACGTACTTCTGCGCGGCGGCCGGCTGGCGCACCTCGATGTTGAGGCGCTCGTCGGCGACGCGGGCCTGCTCCTTGACGGCGACGCTCTCCTGCTCGGCGACGAGGCGGTCCTGCTCGGCCCGCGCGAGCTCGCCGGCGGCGAGGGCCTCGGCGTTGGCGCGGTCGGTCTCGGCCTTGATCTGCGCCTGGCGCAGGTCGAGCTGCAGCTGGCGCTCGGCCGTCTGCTGGGTGTTCTCGATGCGCGCGAGGGCGGCGGTGCGCTCGGCCTCGGCCTCGCGGACCTCGGCGTTCTGCCGGGCCTGGGCGGCCTCGGCGCGGCCGCGGTCGGCGAGGTAGGTGCTGCCGGGCGTCTCGATCTCGCGGATGTTCATCGTCTCGATCTGCAGGCCCAGCTCGGCGAGCTCGCCCTTCGTCTCGTTGACGGCGTCGGCGGCGAGGCGCGAGAAGTTCTTGACGAGGTCGTCGACCGGCTGGCCGCCGACGAGCCCGCGGAGCGAGCCCTCGAGCGACTGCTGGACGATGACCGGCAGCTGGCCCTGCTGCAGCAGGTAGCGCTGGGCGGCACGACGCACGCCGTCCTCGGTGCCGGTCACCTTGAAGTTGACCGTGGCCTTGATGGCCGTGCGGATGTAGTTGCTGTCGATCGCCTGCACCTCGACGGGCGTCTGGTACTGCTCGAGCGAGAGGCGGAAGCCCTCCTGGAAGACCGGCCAGATGAAGGTGCGGCCGCCGATGATGACCTTCTGGGGGCTCGAGATGCCGGCCTGGGTCTTCTCGGAGCCGCGGCCGACGACGATGAGCGCCTCGTTCGGCGGGACGCGCCGGATGCGGCTCGCGACGAACGCGAGCAGCGCGAGGGCGATGACGACGACGACGAGCACGGCGACGAGGCTGACGTTGGCGGTGACGAAGTCCATGGAGGGCTCCTTCTCTCTCGATGGCCCGGGCTCCGCCCGGACGGGATGGTCGGGTCGGGTCAGGGGGCAGGAGGCGCGGTGCCGGGGCCGGGGGAGCCCGCGGCCGGCGCGGCGTCGCGCTCGACCTCGACGCGGAACTCGCGCTCGGCGACGACCCGCACGCGCGTGCCCCGCGGCAGGCGCTCGGTGCTCACCGCGAGGCGGCGCTCGAGCTCGCGCTCGCCCTCGAGGGCGACCTCGCCGCCCGTGGCGGTGGTGTCGCTGGTGACGACGCCGACGAGCCCCACGGGCGACCAGTGGCCGCCGCTCTCGCGCCGGGTGAGGCGCCGCACGAGCAGCTGCACGAGGAAGAGCGCGACGGCGGCGAGCAGCACCGAGGCGACCCAGGTGGCCCACGGCGGCAGGCCCGCGGAGGTGGTGACGACGCCCGCGAGGCCCAGGATCGACAGGGCGGCGCCGAGCGCGACGCCGCTCACCAGCCCGTCGCCGAGCCCGACGAGGTCGAGCAGGTCGCCGACGAGCGTGCTCGCGACGAGCAGCAGCAGGCCGAGGCCGCCGAGGACGAGGAACGTGGTCACGCCCCCGAGCCTGGCAGCAAGCGGTCGGCCGTGCCTAGGGCGCGAGGGGGAGCCGGGCGCGAGCGCCTCTCGCCGCGACGGGGGAGGAGGGGTCAGCCGAAGAGGATCGCGGCCTCGTCGTACCGGCTCTGCGGCACCACCTTGAGCGAGTCGAGGGCCTCCTCGAACGAGACGTGGACGATGTCGGTGCCGCGCAGGGCGACCATCCGGCCCCAGCGGCCCTCCTGCACCGAGTCGCTCGCGGCGAGGCCGAGGCGCGTGGCGAGCACGCGGTCGTACGACGTCGGCGTGCCGCCGCGCTGGATGTGGCCGAGGGTCGTCGCGCGGGTCTCCACGCCCGTGCGCTCCTCGATCATGGGCGCGAGGCGCTCGCCGATGCCGCCGAGGCGCGGGCGGCCGAAGGCGTCGAGCCCGCGCTCGGAGTGCGCGTCGCTCTCGTGGTCGAGCACGAACCCCTCGGCGACGACGACGAGCGGGGCGCGGCCCCGGTCGTAGGCCGAGCGGACCCACGCGGCGATCTCGTCCATGCTCGTCGCCTGCTCGGGGATGAGGATCGCGTGCGCGCCGGCCGCCATGCCCGAGTGCAGGGCGATCCACCCCACGTGGCGGCCCATCACCTCGGCGACCATGCACCGGCTGTGCGACTCGCCGGTCGTGCGCAGGCGGTCCATCGCCTCGGTGGCGATCTGCACGGCCGTGTCGAAGCCGAACGTGTAGTCGGTGGCGCCGAGGTCGTTGTCGACGGTCTTGGGGACGCCGACGATCTTCAGCCCCGCGTCGGTGAGGCGCTTGGCTGCGGCCAGGGTCCCCTCGCCGCCGATCGCGATCACCGCGTCGATGCCGTGCCGCTCGAGGTTGCGCTGGATCGACTCGACGCCGCCGTGCGGTCCCTCGAAGGGGTTCGTGCGGCTCGTGCCGAGGATCGTGCCGCCCTGCTTGGCGATGCCCTGGATCTCCTTGCGGCCGAGGGGCACGACGTCGGCGTCGACGACCCCCCGCCAGCCGTCGCGGAACCCGACGAACTCCTGCCCGTGGATCGTGGTGCCCTTGAGCACGGCGCCGCGGATGACCGCGTTGAGGCCGGGGCAGTCGCCGCCGCTGGTGAGGATTCCGATGCGCATGGGTCAGCTCCGTCGCTCTGGCCGGGCTGCCGGGTCGCCCGGGGGTCGGGTCCCATCATGGCGCACTCGCCCCGGGCGGTCCCCCGGCAGGAGGTGCGATGCTGGTCCGGTCCACCGGCAGGCGAGGAGCGAGCATGGCCACCGACGAGCACGACGCGCGGCCCGCACCGCGCTGGGCGCGCTTCGCCCGGCCCGCTCCCGGCGAGGAGCGCGCCGCCGCCCCCGCGGAGCCGCCTCGACCGCTGCACGGCGCGGCACCGCCGCACCCGCCGCACGGTGCGGTGCCGCCGGGGACGGCGCCGGGGCCGGGCGTTCCCGCGCTCGTCGGCGCGCCTCCTGCCGCCCCGGCCGACCGGGCGGGCACCTGGCCCGAGGCGGGCGGCCACGTGGTGGGCAGCCGCGTCGCCTCTCCGGACGCGTCGGCCGGCTCGCCCTTCGACCGCTGGCCGGACGACGACGACTGGACCGGGCCCGCGCCGCGCGACGCCGGCGACGGGGGCCGGTCCCTCGCGGTCGCGTCGATCGTGTTCGCCGTCTTCGCGGCTCCCGTCGGCCTCGTGCTCGGCCTCCTCGCGGCGGCCAGGGCCCGGCGCGTCGGGGCGTCGACGCGTCTCGCGGCGATCGGCATCGTGCTCGCCTGCGTCGTGATCGTGCTGAGCGTGGTCTGGGGCGTCGCGTGGCTCGACTACGCCGTGCGCCTGGCCTCGGCCTGCCGTCGGGTCGGCCCGGGCGACTACCTCACGGGGGACGGCTCGACCGTCACCTGCTCGTGAGCCGCGCCCGGGCGACCGGGCGGGTCAGAGCGCGACGGTGCCGTTGTCGCCGACGTTCTTCGGGTGGCCC
>Ga0265780_10004705_pt1 | contig 17496 bp, 22 predicted proteins | sample P1T30metagenome_FD_192432 | JGI IMG/M metagenome (GOLD analysis project Ga0265780, IMG submission 192432) | Plant litter microbial communities from East Loma Ridge, Irvine, California - P1 T30 | ecosystem: Environmental > Terrestrial > Plant litter > Unclassified | place: USA: California...
TGAACGACCTTCAGACTCTGTTGTCTCTTTGAGTAGCTCAAATGAAACTCCTAGGGCGTCTCATTCTCGAAGTCATGTACTACCTAAGACCAAAAGTAGATCTAAGAGTCGCTCTCGGCGTACAAGATCTGTCCCCCAAAACAATGGGCGAAGATCATCACAGGCTTCGCATTGTGTACCTATCTCTCAGCCAGCGGAGATACATACCGCTACTCCTCCCATGGTCACACAAGTCACACCGACTGTCATGAATCTTCCAGTGCATTTAGTACCAACGCAGATGCCTCCACAACAGCCCAGTGTATATGTTGAACCAGATGCTCAAGTGGTACTTCCTCCGAATCGGGACTCTGAAGTTCTTGATCCCACACGGAAGCAAAGCATCGCTAGCAATCTATTCCCTCCCCCGTACGCATTGACACTGGATGATCTCGTACATAGTACGGTGGGTATGAAAGAACCAAAAGGCCGTTCTACATTCTCATCTACTTGGGGCAGCGTCAAGAAATCTGAAAGCGCGAAAGGCTCATGGGGTGATGATACTGAAAACAAGTCTGGCTGGGGCAATACTGGTGAGTCTGGTTGGGGGGAAAAGGAACCAGAGCCACAAGATAAGAACGGCTGGGAGACTACGAACGAAGCTACGAAAGATGGTCTAACCAACGGTTGGACCAAGACCGACAATGACAAGCAAGTCAAAGCTAGCGCCTGGGATATTGAAGATAACGGCTGGGGTATTAAAAAAGATCGTGCCAATTTAAAGAATACTGTTTCTAACGTGGAAAATATTGGTGGGAGTGTGGATGATAATGGTTGGGGCATGAATGAAAGCGGTTGGGATACGAAGAGCGACTGGGGCTCACCTCAGACATCAAAAAATACAGAGAAGGAAGGAAAGGGAGGTATTGCCAACGATGTGGCCAGCCTGCGGAGCGCTTCAATAAACACCACCCAAAAGCCACCTGTCTCTGATGTACCATGGCAAACCCAGACATGGGACTTTCAGACCAGTAATGATAAGGAGAAAGCCGTTCCATGCGACAACATCAAGCCAGTCCCACCGACCACAGCGGCAGAACCACCCAAAGAGGCCGCTTCAATATCTCGTCGCCACAGCAACAAGTCTCTATCGAAATACCGCCAACTTCGTACCCCTTCTGCGGACCTATGCACCCCTAAGCCACACTGGCAATTTCCTCCTCCACCACCATCACATAAACTTTGGACCATTTGTGAAGACCAGACTTACGTTGCACCCAAAGAACCCCGCTACACCATCCCGGAGAAGATCGCAAGCGAAAAGGGAATCGAGCACCAGGTGAGACCTGGCCCAGCAACCGAGTATGGACATGCAGTGGGTAGACCAGAGTATATGGACCGACTAGATAACCCATACGCCGTGTTTCGGTTCAAGTATCGCAGTCGCTCCATCCTTAAAGCACTATTTGGAGACCAAATACCTGCTCAGGAGCAACCCGCACTGGCCCCCACTACTGACATCAAGGAGAAACTCAAGCAGATGCCGCAGGATGAGTTGATTGACAAAATGCTCGAGCTGGAGACAAAGCTCAAGAAAGTTAAAAAATCTGGAGAGAAGAAACACAAGCATGAGCAGCGCCATCATGACAGAGAAAAGCAAAAGGAGAAGGAAAGAAGGCCCAGTGATCGAACTGAAGTCATGGCCAAGGCCTTGACTGAGGCATGGGTTCAGCAGCATTCTCGCGGTCCCAGCGAGAAAGCGAAGAGCCAGACTAAAGGCCTTATCAGTAAGTAGAAGGGTGAGAAGATCGAGAAGAAGGAAAACGCAGACGAAACGTGGATGCAGAGTGGAAACGATGAAGGGGAGGTGACTTCAAATGATGAATCCAATCCCCAAGTAGTTAGCTCCAAAGACGGAGAAAAGGAATCAAAGCGTAGGCTCTCATTAGGTTTCAGTGTCCGGAGAATTCTGTTTCTCTGCCACAACGAGTTTGATTTGTGGATATGGTGCCTCGCTGCATGAACACTTGAGCCATATCTTCCTCGGCTTTCAAGACCGAACAATGAACAACACGAGAAAATTATACAGTAGTTTACTTGGAAATCGCACCAGCGACCCAATTGTCCATTCAGCAATGTTCTTTTCCCCTGATTCGCGGATAAATACATATGCGGGTGTACACTAGATTGCCACGTGAGTTGCCACTAGCATATTTTCCGACCTCACCTAACAAAACAATGCCGACCATCTGCAAATAGCCATTGACTAGTCATGCCAAAAATCTCCCCCGAAGTTTTCACCGGCGACGACGCTAATAGTCGATGGCGTTTAATACGAGGTTAGGCCAAGCAGGGTACGCAACAATACGAAGAGCAATCGCGAGATGCGACCACCGGAAGAACAGCGCAATGGCCGTAATAACCTTAGCATCTTTGATCTCAACTGGTTCGGAATTTGGACAAGCAATTGGCAAGCCAGGCTTGGGGAAGGTGTAGTTGCAGCGTTGGCGTAGGCACATGCGCAGAATTGACCCGGTGGCTGCATTTAAGAATGAACGCGCTCGTGCTTCTCGAGTGAACGCACACTGTTTACAGATTTTGAAATGACATTGAACAATCCACTTGAGAGTGTTTTCAAGTTACCTCTGTAGGACATGGGGATCATGAAAAGGATGATGAGAGCAAGCCAGACAAACAACCGTTCCTCTCTCCAGTGTATAGTGCAACAAGGTTTCCCTTGGGGCAAATACATTGTACATCAGCCTGATTATCACAGAAAAAGGCTAGTGGCAACCGTTAATATACCAAGAATATAGAGTACCGGGCGCGATGCGCAGATACTTGCCTTACCTGGCAAGTAGCATGGACATGCACGACTACCCGAAGCGGAATAGCGGGGGTGGGGATTAAATTGCTTTCGTTCGCGTGTTCGCCATACCCAGTATGCACCCCAGTCCAATTGTCCAGATACCCCAGTTTTTCCTCCGGATTCCAGTAATTCTGCCGCAGAAATTAGATGGGAGGGGGGAGTTTGCGGAGGAGGGGTAGGAAAGACTTGTTTTTGTGAGTGTGTATAAAGAGAGGGTGCTGCAATGTGCGGGAAAAAAAAAGGCACGATTCATCTCCACCCACCCCCAGAATCCCAACCCTCATCCATATCAACCATGCGGTCTTTCCTCTTTGCCGCCGCGGCATTCGTTGCCACGGTCGTGGCACGCAGTGTTCCTGTCGATACACCTGCTCTATCTTCCCGACAGACCAAGCTGCCCAGCACCTTCAAGTGGTCGAGCAGCGATGCGCTGGTTTTCCCAAAGAATGATGGCCGCAACATTGCCGGCATCAAGGACCCGTCCATTGTCCAGGTCAACGGCGTGTACCACGTTTTTGCCAGCACGGCACAGGCGGCAGGATACAACCTTGTCTACTTCAACTTTACCGATTTCAGCAAGGCAAACCAGGCTCCGTTTTACTACCTCGACAAGAGCAAGATTGGAACTGGCTACAGGGCTGCACCTGAAGTCTGTATGTAAACCCCTCTTTTTTTGGTTACCCAGTGGGGGAAAAGAAGCCCTTCCTCAAGATATTGGGAGGAAAAGTTTGGAGAAAAAGGAATTACCACAGCTAACATCCAACCCAGTCTACATGACATCGCAAAAACTCTGGTACCTCATCTACCAAAACGGCAACGCAGCTTACAGCACCAACCCTGACATCTCCAACCCTGCTGGCTGGACTGCGCCCCAGGTCTTCTACCCCAACGGTACCCCCGCCACCGTCACAAACAACATCGGAAACGGATTCTGGGTAGACATGTGGGTCATCTGCGACTCTGCAAACTGCCATCTCTTCAGCTCCGACGACAACGGCCACCTGTACCGCAGCCAAACGTCCCTCTCCTCGTTCCCCAAGGGCATGAGCGAGCCCGTCATCACGATGATGACGACCAACCCCAACGATCTGTTTGAGGCGGCCAACGTGTACAACGTTGGCAACGGCCAGTTCTTGTTGCTCGTCGAGTGCATTGGAACCGGCTCTTCGCCCGGTGGCGTCCGCTACTTCAGGTCGTGGACCAGCTCGAGCTTGTCCGGCACCTGGACCCCGTTGGCAGCCACGCAACAAAACCCCTTCATGGGCGCCGCCAATGTCGCGTTTGCCTCTGGCAAGAGCTGGACTACCTCGATCAGCCACGGAGAGATTATTCGCACCGTCGTCGATCAGACCTTGACTATTAAGCCGTGCTCGATGAGGTATCTGTACCAGGGTATCAACCCCAGTGCGAGCGCTGATTACAACTCGCTGCCTTGGGCTCTGGGTCTGTTGACCGAGGTCGGCAACTCGTGCTAAATGGAGGGAAGTAGAGTGAGATGGAGTGGAGTGGAATGAATCGGCAGGGTAGTGGGAAGAAAAGGTCGAAATTTGAATTCTGGTGACAATACTTGTAGCTTGTGCGTTCTATATTCAGACATGTATTATCGACTCAAGCCATGTATATATTTATACATACATACCTATGCATATTCCCACCCTCCCATCCCCCCCAAAAAAGAAAGAGAATCTAAGAGTCAAGCTTCATTGTCCCGCAAAGCGAACACGTCCACCATTGATTCTCCTGCATTTGTAAAAAAAAAAAAGTCAGTGAAAACGTATTCTCTCTGTCAACTTGATGATTGCAATTGTTTCTTGATACACTTACCATAAATGTCCCACACTCCAAACAATTCCAACCTAGCCGCCCTCTTGCTGGCTCAAACGGCGTAGCACCCTGGCCCCTCAAGCCAGACTGCGGTGGTGGTCTCGGTAGACTAGGGGCCGAGTGTCCGGATGCAAAGCGCCTGTGTTCAGGTATCGGCTGAGGTGGTTGTTCCAGGCCACAGACGCCACAGGCAAGGTAGTCGAGCGGGTTATGCAGTGTACATTGCGGGCATGCCCATTTGTCGGGGTCGGTGGGAACAATGAGGGGCTGTGGGGAGGGAACTGTCGGTGGTGGTGTAGGTGGAAGTCGCTTTCTGCGTAGTTGCTCTTCCTCGTCGGATATCAAACGCGAGGGTTGTCTTGCTGATTTCGGTACCGACGACGTTTGTGTTCGGGAGGATGACTGTGTAACCAACCGCGAGAGAGGGCGGCCCTGCGGGGGATGCGCGGTACTACGTGTCGGGCAAGGCTGAGGTACGGAAGAAGTGACGGCCACATCTCTATCTTTCGACCATGCTAGTCCTGACGAATTTTGCGACGGCGATGCGGTGCGTGAAGGGGGGTTACTATCAAACTGGAGTCCGTTTTGGGGGTCCCAGCTAAGGCCCCCGTTTCCTGTCGGCGCGCCTAGCCGCTGCATCTCTTCGTCATACATGAGATCTTGCAGTGCTTGCGCAATTGCCCAGTCATTGGCGTCGTCTTGCTCGGCCCTGGTCCGGAAGCCGTCCTGCTCTTGCTGGTTGACGAGCCTCCCTGCGTCCGAGCTTCCGCTTGCACATCCTTCGGTAATACTGCTTCGACGTGACGCGGCATCGGCAATCACTTTGCGCATGTCAATGTCGTGCCTCCCAGGCCGCGTACCCCCTAGGCGGTGGCCCCCAGCATTGGCATTGGTAGTGGCCTTGCGCTTCTCGGCGGCGGTCCTCGCCTGTCGGCGCATCTCATCAAGCGGTATGCGTCTGCCGCCAAGTTTTTGGCCTTGTGAGAGAAAGCCTTCACCAGTGTAGCCCTTCATGAGGAGAGATTGATGCTCGTCTCGAAGTTCATTCCAGAGGTTGTTGAAATCCGCATTATGGGGCCCAAAGATGATGTGACAGAGCTCATGCAGCAAGGTATCTGTAATCTGCTCCATGGACAAGAATTGCCTAGAGTCATAATGATATCGCAGCCGGATGAGGATCCTCTCTGTGCGGTTGATATTGAGACCTTGGGCCTGTTAGCCACCCCGTGTGGTAGCCAGCCTCGTGCTACGTACCTAGTAGCTGAGGCTCATCAGGCAAGAATTCTGCCAGCGTGCCGACTTTCCAGCCGCGCTTCCTCATCATCGGCTTGACCATGGATGCCGCCTTGCGAAGCATGTGTAGTGCCTCGCCATCTCTGGGCAGATGTTTCAGATGCTCATAAGCATCGAAATGCGCATCGATCTCCCGCATAACTCTTGCTAATTTCCTACACTAGGGTTTGTGCTCCTTAGCTTGGCCGTAGCTGGGCTGCTGCAGTGGCGATTATTTACTCGATTTTACGATGGGTGGCCTTGAGGGGGGCTTGTGTGTGGATTTGCGATATGATGACCCTCTTAAAATAGAAGAAAAAAAAAGTCCCTTGATAGCGGCAAAGGAAGCAGATGGAAGTGGAACCCAGAGATCACTTGAAGAAGGAGGCAAACAACAAGGCCGGCCACGTAAGCAATTCACGCGTCCTTTTTTCGGTGGTGGACAATAGCAGGGCCGGCCTGAATGAGGGTATGCTAAGTCAAAGATGGCATTTACCCGCTGCTATCGTCTAAATAGAGTGAAGGCCATGTGCTGCAGGTCAGTAAGCGTGTAGGATCAAGAATAGATACGTGGGCACCGAGGGCGTGGTACGACGATAGCCAGCCGCACTCACGTGGGAGCGTCGTGTGGGATGGTGGCGCGAGTCAGTTCGCTGGAGCCTGACGTAATGTAGTTGCACATGCGGGCGCGCGACGACTTACCGGCGGCGAGATTGTGAAGAGCTAGAGCATCGCGCACTGGCAAGTCACGGCCACACGCACGTTTGTAATCTCGGTGGGCAACATGTCGAGCGACGACCAACAGTTCCTAGGCGTGGTGAGTGTGACAGGACAGTGCCTCGTGGTTTGCAGCTTGCTGACGTATGCTAAAGCTAGCAGAGTACTCCAAAGACGTCCGCACCTTTACCGGATCTATTTGGGACGCAACTGATGCGCATTTTGCGCATGTAGCTGGATACATCAAGAAAAGCCTCCCTGAGGGATGGCTCCCAGAGCGCGCGCGACCGCGTCCACCCCCTCCATGCCCGCATCCCATGACTGGCACATACCTGCATCGTCTCCAAGACTGGGTCTCTAGGAATCGGGCGTTGACGGCTGCGATTGTCGCCTTCTTCGGCACCGGAGGGCTTCTGGTGTGGAGAGAACGAAGAAACTACAACCGTAAGCGGCGAGCGCGGAAGGCGAGCAATGGGGCACGGATGGAAGTTGTTGGTGAGCAGCAGGCAAGCACTTGTATTGTGTGATGGCGATTCTGACAACAGCAGTTCTTGCGGGGCCTCCCAACTCGCCTGTCGTCCGATCGCTCTCTCTCGACCTTGAGCGACGCGGGTTCATTGTATACATTGTGTGCTCGAGCATGGACGAGGAGCAACAAGTGCTGAGCGAATCGAGGGCAGACGTGCGGCCGCTGCACCTGGACGTGGTAGATACCATGGGCACGCGCGAAGCCGTCGACCGTTTCAACGCGCTCCTCGCAAAGCCGCACGTCGCCTTCTCGGGGGCAACCCCGCACAACCTCCATCTCAGTGGTGTCATACTGGTGCCTGATCTCATTTACCCTACCGGCCCTGTGGAAACTGTGACCCCTGAGCTTTGGTCTGATGCCCTGAATGCCAAGGTACTCAACACCATTGCCGTCACGCAGGCGCTACTGCCGACGGTGTGTGAGTTCAAATCACGGGTGCTGATGCTCACACCCAGCATCATTGCGTCATTGCGGCCGCCATTTCACAGCGTAGAAACGACGATTGTAAGTGCTCTCGAGGGGTTCCTGGCGTCGCTCCGGGCTGAGCTGGGGACCCTTGGCATTGAGGTGCTGCAATTTCATCTGGGGACGTTTGATTTCACCAACGTGGGGCTCAAACAGCATCTCCCAACCAGATCGATGGGGAGTCCTGTCGCTTGGCCGGCGACGACCAGGGCGTTGTATGCGAGCAACTTTGAAGCCCAGACACGGGTCGCGCAAAACCGGGGACTGCTAAGTCAGAGCGGAAGCTCAGTTCGGGAGTTACATAATGGCGTCTTTGACGCACTCACACAAAAGCGGCCGCGAAAAGTATGGCGAGTAGGGCGTGGGAGTGTCACATATGACCTTGTGGGCAGCTGGGTGCCGTCTGGGCTTGTAGGATGGATGATGGGGTTACAACGTGTATGCCTCGACCGCTCGTCGAAGCCTCAGCTAGAGGACAGTGTGCAACTGCAAGCGTGGGAGAGAATTGAGGCGATCGCTTAGCTGGGGCGGCAGAAGGCTAAGAGACACGGGGTGGCCAACGTCATAAAGGGACTGTGCCGGCGGGAGAGACGAACGGGGCCGTAGCATCGGCATGGATACGGAGATTCGTAGCGCACAGTTGCTGCTTCGGGTGCAATGGGGCGACATTCTGCGGTCACAAGACTGGTATACTCGCCATTCAATAGTGGCATTATTTGGCCGCTGGAGGCTGGTGTGCTCGCCATTCGACGGCTGCAGGTACGAGGGCGTCGGATATACTTCAGCTAGGTGGTTTTCCCCTGCATTGTTAGATTGGCAGCCCAGGCTCGGGGGGGTGGACGGCCGACCAGTCAGTGGTCAGGGTATAGTAGGACAGCGTTATTCGAATACCGTCACGTCTTGACAAGAAGCGTTGCAAGAACTGTGGTTCGCAGGACGGGCAGCATTTTAATGAGCGGCGTTCTGGAACAGGTTCTGCTCCACAATGTGCCGGCAGCAAATGAAGTGAGAGCGGGCATGTGCCACTCTATTGACGGGCGCCGCCCAAACGGGAACCGGAGCCGAGGGCGAATAGGGAGGTATGGAGGTCATTAGGTGAAACGAGGCAGCTGTCAGGCGGCCAGAGACAGAGGCAGACAAGGTGATGGGTGTTGCCGTCGTCATGGGCGATGATGGTGTGAAGGGCCGTCCATGGCGCGCGACCATGGCGAAAAGCAAAAAGGCCATGTTGTGCAAACTGTGCAATCATGGAGCGGGAAGCATGAGGCTCGTGTGTTTTGCGAGGGCCGGCCAATTGCTGGGCTGCTGCACTGGTGGTGCATCATGGGTGGAGACTTTTGGTGTGCGTCGTGTTAGACCGACGGGCGCGCAGTGGCCACAACGTCGACGATGCAGGGCCAAGTTGCCTGTAGCGCGCCCGATTGGGTGGGCAGGCACAGCAGGGACAGGTTCCACATGGTTTCAGGAGGTCTAAGTTTGGGTATTATTGCCTGCGGTCGAGCTAGAGTCGCCATAGAACATCGCGAGGCCCCAAGTGAATTGTTGCCTCAGTGCTGTGCCTGTCCGTCCGTCCCCCTCACTCGACGCCTTGCTTGTCGTATCCGCTCCTTCGCGCTGCAAACCACTCCTCCCCCCTCTCCCCTCCCCTCCCCTCCCCGTCTGCCCCCTTCCATGCGACAACCCACACCACAACCACACAGCCACTCACCCGCACCACCACCACCGCACAACGCTGGACACTCCGTCGCATTCGCAACTTGCGCTTGCCCCGATTGCCGTTTCTAGTCTGCCGTCTGCCGCATGCGCGCATGACAGCCCGGCGTCATATCCCGTCTGCCGCCGCCGCTTCCATGAGCCATCCTTGTTGAAGACGACCACACCTGCCCGTCAGCACCCACCTCGCCGCCGCAGCCTCGCCGCAGCCTCGCCTCCTCACTCACCATGGCCAACAGACCACAACGCCCGGGCGTCCTCGACCTCCGCTCACACTCCTTCGACCCTCCCCAATTCCCCAACTCGAACCTCGGCAACAACCCCAACGCCAGCATGAGCAACCTGTCACTCATGTCGGACCTGCCCAGTCCGCGCACCGGCGAGGCCCCGCCCGCCCTCTCTCCGCTGGATGCCCTCGCCCTCCAGGGACGGCTACTGGCGAAGCGCTTCGAGCACCAGGACAAGGCCGGTCGCCGCCTGAGTCGGCTGGCGCCCCTCACCATCCAGAATGAGTTTGGCAACCGCTCCGGCTACTTCTCCTCCATGTCCAACTCGACCGTCAACTCCCCCAACGAAGAGGCCGGCCCCGTCAGGTCGCCACAGCCGCAGCCATCTCCCCGCCAAGACATCCACGAGAGGCACAAGTCCTGCTACCCGCAGTTTGGCAGCGATGAGCCCGAGCCGCAATTCGCCCTTGGGCCCCTCCAGAGCCCCATGGCCACCATCGTGGAATCGAGCCCTGCCACCCCGCCCCAGGGCTACTTTGATATTCCTAGGTCGCACTCGCCCGACTCGGTAGAGCCTCACTTTGGTCTCCGCGAAGCCACGCCCGTCAGCCCCCATGTGCCGCCGCCCACCTCCCACATGTTCCTCAGCCCGCAGAGGAAGCGATCGGTCGAGTCGCAGCACCGCTCGCAACCACGGTCCAACCTTCTTCCCCCAAGGTCATCCAGCTCCATACACTCCAATCGCTCTCCACGCTTGTCCCCGAGCATGAGGTCTGTCACTGGGGACAGCTACGGTGAGGTTGAGGACATGTCGCTCAGCGGCTCGTACGACTCGATCCACCAGAACCGCAACCTGTCGCCTAGCTCTAGCGTGTCAAGGGCGCATTCTCCCTTTGCCCACCCTGGAGCACCTGCCATGGCACGATCGCCCTCGGCCGCATCCGACTACTCTCAAAACGGCTCAATCCTCCCGCGCCCATCCTACAACTTCTCTCGGCCGATGAGTCGCCAGAGCACCCGCCCATCATTGGACGCAAGGTCCAACGGTGGGCCGTCGCGCCAGCCATCCCAGGAAAGCGTCGACATGAGGCCCTCTTTCGACAGCCCCTTCCGACAGCAGGACTCGGGCGATAGCCCCACGACCCACTATGCTAACGAGACTATACACACGCCAGTCAGCATGGCGAGCGAGGACTTCCGCAGATCAGGCGACTTCAACAGCAACCCGGCTCCCTCGTACACATACACCAGGTTCAACCTTCCTCGAGGAAGGCCCGTCGACCGACGATCCGTCGGCGTTGAGGATTTCTTCAAGAGCCAAATCAAGTGGGATCACGAAAACCAGTCGGGCCAGGGTCAGGTGCGCCCACCTTCGCCAGAGTCACCGCCCCGTTCCTTCGATCAAGCACGACTACAACGACCAGATGCAGGCCATGGTGCATCATCCGACCATGGAACCCCCTCGCTCACTTCTAGCAACAGCACTATCCGCGCACGAACTGCCGGGTCTACCGCGGAAGTTACAGCCCAACAACACTGCGACATGGGTCTTGAGCTTCACGAGGCCGGCGAACTCCTCAAGTCCACCTACCACCTTCGCCTCGCAGCCCGCGCAGGTCTCCCCGAGGCCATGTTCTGGTACGGCCTAGCTTGCCGACATGGCTGGGGCATGCGTGAGAACAAGGCCGAGGCGTTGCAGTGGCTGCGACGTGCCGTCGACTCTGGCCAGCTTGAGGTTGCCGATGACGAGGACCAAGACAAGCAGGGGCAGTTGACTGACCTTATGAAGAAGAAGAAGCACCGCGCCCAGTATGCCGTGGCCATCTATGAGCTGGGCAAGTGCTACGGAAACGGATGGGGTGCGCCTACCGACAAGTCCCTTGCACTCCGCTGCTACGAGATTGCCGGCAACTGGGGCGATGCTGATGCTCTCGTCGAAGCTGGCTACTGCTATGCCGAGGGCGTGGGTTGCAAGAAGAACATGAAGAAGGCTGCCAAGTTCTACCGTGCAGCCGAAGCCAAGGGTGTCAGCATGGTCGGCAACAGCTGGATCTACAAAGACAAATACATGGACGACGACTCCACCACCTCCGATGCGCGCTCAGTCCGATCTGGCCGGTCGACAACCAAGGACCATTCCGAGAAGAAGGCTCGCGATAAGAGCAGGACCCGCACCATCTTTGGTCGCAAGAAGAGCACTGCTTGATCACCTTACCTCCTTGTACATGTGTCCACGACTTTTTTTCTTTATGCGTTTGGCGACGGCGTCCGGGCTTAGCGACGGGAAGGCTGATCTTGCATATACCCTGGTGCATCTTACCCGGTCCATATCCCCTTCGGCTTTGTCCAAAACCTTGATTTCCTTTCCCTCATTTCCTTACGTTTAGTTTTGCTACATTCACGATACCTGCCTGGTGCACGGCCTGGCACCTACTTTTGTGCTTCGATTGTTTTTCGCGCGTGCGTCGAACTTGTCGATGCATCGACACACCACTTACATTTCCTTTTCCTTTTTTTCCTGTTCGTTTCTATATGTTGTTTTGTTTCCTTTGTTTATACCACAGTTTGCCTGAGGGCAATTTCCTTTCTTTCTGTTGCGGACTGAGGTCTTTATGTACGTAAATCTAATTCCGGTACTGGTGTACTGGGCTTGTGGTGGGAAAGGCCGTCGCGTCTTGTCAGCGGAAAGCCTGACTTCTCCTTGTTGTGCTAGGGTAACGCTGTTGTGCATATGGGTGGTTTACAGTCGGAAACAGCAACTGCTGTAGATTGTTGGATGTATGTGTATACCAGGCTAGCTCTACCATGGGTAGAATGCAAAAGATTGCTAGACGCGAACTTGATCTTCCTGATGATTTGTCCTCATGATTGTGATGCGTCCAAGACGACCCGGCTAACTAGGGGTATATTGCTTGAGAGGCCTCTACAACTTTGCAAAACACGGATAATATTGTACGTGTAGGAGAAAGAGGGCCAAAAGCGGTAGTCGACTAAAGTAGGTTGACAGCTTAGGAACAAACTTTTTTTTCCAGATTTCTATAGAGTGTATTAGGTACAGCGAGATATTGCGATTCTGAATTTGGGAATGATAAGTAATTATAATTGAACTAAACGAATGTGTGCGTAAGTTGCTACAAGGTCTACAAAGCGTAAGCAGGTCTGCTTGAATGATGGTAGAAAGAATTCTTGGCATGTGCAGAAAAGAAGAAGAAAAAGCCGTGCTTTGTAACAGTAGGCTTTTGTTGTTGTTGTTGTCGCAACTTGCTTGTAATGCTGAATGTGCAGAGCTATGATGAATGCGTGCTAGCTCCAAAATCGACACCACGATATCTCTCAACCATGATGTCCGCGGAGCTGAAAGAAAAAGGGGGGTTTCCCTCAACATCAAACCGAACGCTCCCCTATGCTGTAGTTCGGCCTTCACATTAACGGGAAACAGATGCTCGGGTTTGTTTCTATTTCTGCTGCCGCTGGGATGCTGTCGCTGCTGCCACGATTATGGAAGGTGCCACTCACTGTTGCTGTGCCGCATTCATGCTACGCCGCCTGTTTCAATTCCTACTGTTTCCCCCCCAAATCACCAAACTCGGCTCTACAAGCCACGAATAATATTCGTTATTGTTAAAGTTGACCAGTCTAGACACGAGCGGCTATATCCCCAATACTCCATGTTCCCTATTTCTATCACAGATCGCTTGCGGCTGCATTAGACCGGCCATGCAAAAGCAACATGCACACTGAGAAAACTCTTGTCAGGTTTCATCACATATGGACTGCACAACGGATTGGCCAGAGATCTTGAATGAGTTTGAGGTTTGTCCCCGGTGAGCCCATGGCGTCTCGTCAGCGTTCAAACGGGGGGCTAGAATATGCAGAGTTGACGTTGGGGGCGGATCAAGCAGAGTTCCATTGGAACAAATTGATCATGGGGTTGAAGGAATGTATTCCTACTCTGCAGGTTATCACATATCTGTAGTATCTGGAACCGAAAGGGTCTCACATTATACATCAAGAAATTCATGACTCCAGGTAAGAGCTGTCGAAAGAATACCTCTCTTGATATAAAAGACCAACATCAGATTTAGGGAGAGAGCAAAAACTCGTACAATTCTCCATCACTACATTACCGATTGCCAACTGCAATAATTACCCACTCTTTCAAGGAATACAAGACCCACGGAGGTCTCCTTGACATTACTACATCTTCACCAGACTGGTTCTGGTCGTTAGAATTCATCTTCCATCTGCATTGCCATGCAGCCATCCCCGCCAGCGTCACCAGTATTCTTCGAAGCCGCCTCGCAGACCGGAACCATGGCGCAGCAAGGAACAAACACCCTTGAGCAGCTCCAAACCCCTCAGCAAGTCGAACTACTCGACAAGATTGACGAGCTCCGCCACCAAGGACTGGGCCACCATGGAATCAGCTTGCCTCAGCTGATTGTCTGTGGCGATCAATCTTCCGGAAAAAGTTCACTCCTTGAAGGATTGACTCACCTTCGGTTCCCTACTAAAGAGGGCATGTGCACTACGTTTGCAACCGAGGTGGTGCTTAGAAGAGAACCGGATGTTGAGATATCGTGCACTATCACACCTGGTAGATCTCGATCACTCACTGAGCGGCGCGAGCTGGCAAAGTTTAAGCGTACTTTTCCGTCACGTGAAAGCTTCCTGTTCGAGTCTGTTACGGAGCAGGCAAAGGAACAGATGGAACGCGGCGCCAGGTCGAACCGCGGATCCATTTTCGAAGACGTCCTGCGCGTTCGCTACTCTGGCCCCGAGCTTCCCTCTTTGACTATTGTGGATCTGCCTGGGCTGTTCGAAACGGAGCTTGATGGTGGTAGTGGTGCGGAGAGGGTTGCGGAGTTGGTGACAAGCTACATGCGCGATGACAAGTCTATCATACTCGCAGTAGTTGTTGCGGACAATGACCCAGAGAACCAAAAGGTCTTCAAGTACCTAAAAGACTTTGATCCAACAGGCTCACGCACGCTTGGCATCATCACGAAACCCGACAAGGTTGAGCGAGGAGGTGATAACGAGAAGGAAATGATGAGGCTTGTGAAGAACCAAAAACTCCCACTGAAGCATCGATGGCATGCAGTGCGCAATCGAAGCTACGCCACAAAGGATCAAACTCCCGCAGAACGCGACGAAGCCGAGCGCAACTTCTTCAGTAATGGCATTTGGGCGTCTTTCCCCTCACAAGATGTTGGTATTGCGGGTCTCCGAGTGAAGCTATCACAGGTCCTCTTGGAACATATTGGAAGGGAACTACCTTCTCTCGCCACAGCCGTCCAGAGCTCGATATTGACCACCGAGTCTGGCCTGAAAGCGTTGGGGCCTGTTCGCGATACAGCAAGGCAGCAGCGCAGCTATTTGACAGGTCATGCGGAAAAGTTCCAAGTGCTTACCAATGATGCGCTCAGGGGCATCTACAGCAATGCCTTCTTTGCGCTATCTTCTCCCGACGAACCAGCAACAACCAGACTTCGCACTGAGGTGCAAAATCTCAACATGGCATTCGCTCATACCATATATGTAAAGGGCCATACCTGGAACATCATATCCACACACGGTTCTCCAGCTCCTACATCTTGTGACGGTTATCCGCAAGCTTTTCGGGAGTACGACAATGAGTTTGATGAACCAGAGGTCATCAGTCGCGAAAAATTTCTCAACTCACATGTCGGCGAGTATGTTAGGCGAAGCCGACCCTCTGGGCTACCCTCCCTTGTAAATCCTTGGGTCATTGGCGAAGTGTTTCGGCAACAGTCGCAGCACTGGCGTGAACATGGCAAGCATCATCTTCAACGCGTGTTCAAAGCCATGACCAACTATGTTGAGGAGGCGCTACGGTCGCTCATGGACCCGCACACGTGCAGTATGCTGATGCTTAAGCAAGTACGCCCAGAGTTGGACAGGCGCTGGCGTAGCGTCGAGGTCAAACTGGAAGAGCTTCTAGTGCCTTATACTGAGCAAGATCCTATTACGTACGATCCGAGCTTTGTATACCAACTCGAAGACTTACGAGCCGCCCGTTACGCTAGCAAGACTAGAGCCCGGGCTAGTGGCTCGCCGAGTGACACAGTGCCGTTTGTCTTTGGCGTTTGCGATGATACCCAGAAGCGCAAGCAGTCTGCCCAACATCTCTTGACAGAATCCATCGATGACTATACCAACTCGGAGATTCTCGATCTTATGCAAACCTACTATAAGGCGAGTCTACCTACAGCCGGAAGATAAGTACACCAGAACTAACTATCACATAGAGCGCACTATCCGTTTTCGTCAACAACATTGCCGTTCTCGGAATCGAGAACTGCCTGATCAAGGATCTCTCTGCAATCTTCTCGCCAACCCTGACTGCAGATATGGACGACGAAAAATTATGCGCCATTGCCTCTGAGTCTGAAGACATACGCCATGAACGCACTACTCTGAAGCAGAAGCTTAGTGTTTTGGAATCAGGTAAACAAGTCTTATTCGAGCACATTGGTAAGGACATTCAGGACCCATCACTCCTGCCCACTCGTTCTGACGTACCAATCAAGCAATGCGGCCCTCCACTCGGACAACCGGCAAGCCAGCTACTGCCAATTTCCGATCCAGCATGACACCCAGTCGGGCCCGCACCGCAAGCTCACGACGAGATGAGCAGGAAAGAAGGGATGCTGCATCCGAATCCCAGGACGAATTATCATCTCAGCTTGATAATCTCGTTGTAACGCCACCATCACCCACGTCTGCATCTGTGCGGTCCCGTCCCCGAGTCGATTCCGCGACTACTCCGCCGACGGCCAAGAAGCAAGGCAGGAAGAGGTCGCCATTCGGATGGCCACCAAAGTATGAAGCCCCTAGGGCGGTAATCGATGATACATCTGATGATGAGTGATGGTGGTTGGCTAGGAGTAAAGCGTAGCAGTACATACACGTGATGTTGTGGAAATGAATCGTTACACTTTTTCTCTCACCTTGACCGTTGCAACCACTTACATCCCTCGCGTTCGCACGATGGAAACCTCCGCCGTTGCAGCCGCAGCCATTTTGGAAAAAAAAAGAAGAATCTCGGCAGCTCGAACGAAGAAAAAAGTGAGAGGTCATGTATGTGTGTGTGTTTGTGGAGAAAAAGAAAGGCATCTCCAACAATATGCAACCGCACATGTTCACGCACCTTCACAATTAGTAACCCATCGCACACCAATACCACAGCCATCATCAAAGCATGATACAAGGTCAGACGTAAAATTAGAAATATATACCAAAGAAGTAGAGAAGAAGAAGAAGAAAAAAGCAACCTTCACACCCTCTTCTTATCCCTCCACCCTCACAACCGCAACTTCTACCAAACCCAATTTGCCCACATATACGCACACGACGAAAAACAAACAAAAAAACAGCCAAACAGCAAGAGCAAGAGAAGGCAGAAGGAGTAACCGAAAGAGAGAAAAAAAACCCCCAGAAACAAGGGGGAGGGGCGTTACAATCTCCACGGCCTCACCTCGGGCTAGTTACCCCACGCACAACCACAAACCCCTTCCTCATCCTCTTCCTCCTCCCCCACCCCCTAGCCAACCATCAACCTAGTCCGTCAAGTTCCTCATTGCGTCATCTATAAACAAGGTTGCTTGCGCGTCCCGCAATCAAGTTTTTTTTCTCTGTTTTGCCTTTTACTTTCTTTTCCTCCTTTCTTGTTTTTTTGTTGTCCTTCTAAAAGAGTTTCGTTTCGGCTTTGTTCTGTTTACCCAAGGCAACTGTAGACGAGGGACAGTGGGGGGGGGGGGTTTCAAAAATATTATTTGCACACATACATACACATGCACACAAACGTTTTGTTTGAAACGGTGGTATTTTTTTTAATTTTTTTTTTGGCGGAGAGTGGGGTGCGGATGTAACGGATC
>Ga0265780_10004707_pt1 | contig 17489 bp, 17 predicted proteins | sample P1T30metagenome_FD_192432 | JGI IMG/M metagenome (GOLD analysis project Ga0265780, IMG submission 192432) | Plant litter microbial communities from East Loma Ridge, Irvine, California - P1 T30 | ecosystem: Environmental > Terrestrial > Plant litter > Unclassified | place: USA: California...
GCCGTTTCTTCCCGGGAAACGGCCCTTTTTTCGTTCACATCTGCTTAGCTTTTGATAATGGCCTCTGCTACTTCCCGCCCCGTAGCCAGCGCGGCGTTTAGCGACGGATAGGCGGCCCAGTCGCCGCAGCGGTACAGGGCTTCGGCCAGTTTTAAGGGCTGCTCGGCGGGCTGGTCGGCCAGGTAGGCCGGCAGGGCGGCGGGCAGGCGGTAGCTGCGCAGATGCTGCCACTGCCGAGCAGCCGGCCCAAACCATGCCACCAGTTCCTCCCGCACGCCCGCGGTTATTTCGGCCTCGCTCAGGCCCCGCTCGCCGTGGGTGCTGACGGATACCAGTGACTGGCCGGCCGGCGCATATGCCCCACTCACATCGGCCGGGAAAGCCACGTTGTGGGCCAGTGCGTTGGCCGCAGCATTGAGGCGCAGCAACCTGTCGTTGCGGCCCGGCGAATGGCCCCCTTCTACCGCAAAATAGTTGCAGGTAGTGATGCGGGTAGCCGTATGAAAAGCAGTGTTCGGTGTTTTCACGACGTCATCGGCGCTGCCGCTGCGGCCGGCCAGCAGGCGCAGCGCATTCAAGCCATCACAGGCCAGCACCACGGCGCTGCTATCTAACACCTGGCCAGTGGTGAGGCGAACCTGGCAGCCATCCACAATACCGGCCACGGCAGTATTAAGCCGTACTGTGCCTTTGGGTAAACGGGCGGCCAACTGCTCAGGCAGTTGCTGCATGCCAAGCGCCGGAATGGCCGCTTCGCCGGTCACGAATTGCTGGAACACGAACTCGAAAAAATTACTGGCCGTAGTCAACTCACGGTCCAGAAATACGCCGCCGAAGAATGGTTTGAAGAAGGTATCAATGATTTGCTCGCTCCAGCCGTAGCGCTGCAGAAAGCTGAGCGTATCGGTAGCCGGCCGGGCCAGCAACTCTTCGGGTGTATATTTCAGCACGTGCCTTACCAAGCTGATAATGCGCAGCTTATCTGGCATTGTGCCAATTGGGGAGGTCAGGGCCGAGAACGCAGCAAGCGGCTGCTGTAAAGGACTTTTCAGCGTGGTTTCGCGGCCATCGTTCAACCGAATGACTGCGCCGGAGCGAAAGGCCTTGAGGTTGAGGGCGCCATAATCGAAAACGCGTCGGGCTTCCGGATAGTTGGTTTGCAGCACCTGAAAGCCTCGGTCGAGCCGGAAACCTTCGGGCGTTACATCGGTGCGAATACGACCACCAACTGCGTCGGCGGCATCAAGAAGGAGCACTGGCCGGCCAGCACGATGCAACCACGTGGCACAGGCCAAGCCTGCCATGCCGGCGCCGATAATGATGATGGGTTTGGAAGTTGTGGTCATAGGATAACGGCCTACGCTCAGGGCTGGCGTCTAAGGAAAGGTTATACAATTCCTAACTCTTATATTCTTGTACGAGTTACAGTAACCTCTCAAAGCCACTACCTCAGAACAGCTTCGGCAGCTTGTGCTCTTTCCACTTTTTGCGGGTTTTCATCGTCCAGAACTCGGCTACGCCGGGGCGCTGCAGGCTGAGCTGCCAGGCCCCCATTGTTTGCCCCAAGCGGTAGCCAGTGGCCTGGTCCTGCGGATATTGCTTCTTAATCAGGGCATAGTCAACGGCCGAAATCTCCTTTCCTATTTCGCCGTGGCAGCGCAAACAAAGCCGGTTGTTTAGCACAACCGGCCGCTGATAGAAAAACACCTCCTGCGACAGCCGCTGGATGGTTCGCAACGTGTCGGGCTGCATTTGCTCAGCTAGCAGCGGAGCTTTGGCAGCGGGGTTGCGCGGCCGCTCGCTCACGCGGTGGGCCGTGGCCTTGAGCACGCCCGCCAGCGAATCAACGGCACGATAGGTTTCGGGCTTGCAAAAGGGCAGGGCGCGGGTCACGCCGCCGGCGGTCAGCTCGCGAGCCAGGGTGCGGCGCAGTAATGAATCCGCAGTGGCAGTGAGGGAGTCGCCGGCCCAGCGCGTGGCGTTCAACAAGTCCTTGGGCATAATGCGTTTCACTTCCCAATTAGCTGTTTCGATACCGATTCGCTTGCTGTCCTTAAGGTGTTCTACCTGGTCGGAACTGCAGGCAGCAAAGCTCAGCACCACGGCTGAGAGGGCGATTTTATGCAGCAAGTTTTTCACGGGCAAAGGCATCGGACTGATTTTACGCAAAGGTCTGAACCGCTGTGCTACGGCCAAAGCCTGCCCGCGCTGCTACATCAGGTACGCTTTCAGCTCCTCGTAGTTAACCGAAATGGGCACGCTTCGTTTGGCGCGACCTTGCAAGGCCTGCACCACGGCTGGCAGCGCGATGGCCCGGCCCAGAATGGGCTCCACCACATCGGGGAATTTTACGGGGTGGGCCGTGGCCAGAATCATTCCGGCCGCGTCGGCGTGCTGGGCTTGGTAGCGGCGTAGTGCCGTGTAAGCCACCGCGCCGTGCGGGTCGAGCAGGTAACCGTCCTCTTCCCAAACCTGGCGGATAGCGGCTACCGTTTCGGCGTCGCTCACCGTGTCGGCGCTGAGGGCGGCGCGCATCTTGGTCAGGTCGTTGTCGAACAATTCCAGGATGCGGACGAAGTTGCTGGGGTTGCCCACGTCCATGGCGTTAGAGAAGGTCGGGATGGCCGCGCGTGGCGTAAACGTGCCCGTGCGCAGGTAGGCCGGCACCGGCTCATTAGCGTTGCAGGCCGCGATGAAATGCCCCAGCCCCAGCCCCGACGCCCGCGCCAGCAGTCCCGCGCAAATGTTGCCGAAGTTGCCGCTCGGCACCGAAACCACCGGCGGCGCAGCATCCTCCGGCCACTGCTGCATGGCGAAGCAGTAGTACAGCTGCTGCGGCAGCCACCGTGCCACGTTGATGGAATTGGCCGATGTGAGGAAGCGCTTAGTCGCCAGTTCCTCGTCCAGAAACGCCTGTTTCACCAGCGCCTGGCAGTCGTCGAAGGTGCCGCTCACTTCCAGCGCCGTGATGTTCTGGCCCAGGGTGGTCAGTTGCTGCTCCTGCACCGGGCTCACCTTCCCGGCGGGGTAGAGAATAACCACCTCCACCCCCGGCACGCCCAAAAAACCACTAGCCACCGCCCCGCCGGTATCGCCGGACGTGGCCACCAGCACGGTCACGGGCGGCGTGTCGCCGCGCTGCGCGAAGTGGCCCAGGCAGCGGCTCATAAACCGCGCCCCCACGTCCTTAAACGCCAGCGTCGGCCCATGAAACAGCTCCAGCGAAGACACGCCCTCCCCCACCAGCACCAGCGGAAACTCAAAATCCACCGCCTCACCGCAGATGCGCAGCAAATCTGCCTCCTCAATGGTAGCCCCTACGTAAGGCCGCATCACATTGAAAGCCACCGTGGCCTTGCTCAAGCCGCGCAGCTCACGCCGGAAGCCAGGCAGGAATTTCGGGATGATTTCGGGGAAGTAGAGGCCGCCATCTGGCGCCTGGCCGGTGATGGTGGCCTGGCGGAAATCAACCGGCGGCGACTGGTGTCGGAGGCTATAGTATTTCATTGTAGTAGTTGCTTTTCAGAACGTCATGCAGCGCAGCATCTCGCGTGGAATAAAATCCATCGATTAGTGACAGCACGCGAGATGCTGCGCTGCGCTCTGCATGACGGCCCTTTCCATTCATTCGCTATTCCTCTGAGACAACATACGCTCCTTGCGTTCCCACCGGCCCAACGTACACGTTGAACTCAATCCCCAACTCCGCAAATATGCTGCCCATCGCCACGCCCACGGCCTGCGCCGTTTCCTCGGTCTTGTTCAGCATAAAAATGGATGGACCCGAGCCCGAAATACCGCCCCCAATGGCCCCGGCCGCTAAGGCCTGCACCCGCGCCTCCGCCAAGCCCGGGATAAGGGGCAGCCGCGCCGGCTCCACGATATAGTCATCGAGCGAGCGACCAATCAACTCATAATCTGCGGTCAGGAAACCTGAAACCAGGCCCGCTACGTTGGCCCACTGCCGCACGGCCAGGCCCAACGGTACGGTAGCCGGCAGCACTTTGCGCGAGTCACTGGTTTTTACCTCAATCTGCGGATGCACCACGGCCACCCACAGTTCCGGAGCGGGCAGCGCAATGATGTCGATGGCCGGCTGCAGTGCCCGCACCACCGTAAAACCGCCGAAAATGGCCGGCGCGATGTTATCGGCGTGGCGGGCACCGGAAGCCACGGCCTCACCTTCCATCGCAAAATCAACCAGCTGCATCTTGCTGAAGCGGTTGCCCAGCAACGCATTGGCCGCTACTACGGCCCCAGCGGCGCTGGCGGCGCTGCTGCCTACCCCACTGCCCGGCATTATGCCTTTGGTGATTTCCACATCGAAGCCAATGGCCTCTGGCACTTCTTTCAGCAGGGCCAGCAGGGCTACGCCGGCCACGTTTTGCTGCGGGTCGGTAGGCAGATTATAGGGGTCGAGGTGCTGAATGCGAATGCCCGGCGTGCTGCTGCGCGTGAGGCGCACGGTGTCGTAAGGAGCGGTTAGAGCTAGGCCAAATACATCGAAGCCACAACCGAGGTTGGAAAGCGTAGCGGGGGAATGAACGAGAACAGAAGCAGGCATGAATTGTAGCGTGGACTCTGCGAGTCCGCGCATGGAAGGGTGGGCAATTATTGAACAATAGAAACGGGCAAGCGCGGACTTGCAGAGTCCACGCTACAACCGCGCGGCACGAATAATATCCGCGAATACGCCCGAGGCAGTGACCTCCGCGCCGGCCCCTGCCCCCTTCACCACCAGCGGTTGGTCCACGTAGCGGTCGGTGTAGAAGAGCACCACGTTGTCCTTGCCGCGCAGGTCGTAGAGGTCGTGGCCGGGCGCTACCTGCTGCAGGCCCACGGCAGCACGGCCATCGGCGTAGCGGGCCACGAATTTCAGGCGCTTGCCAGCAGCAGTGGCGTCGTCATAAAGCGACCTGAAATGGCTTTCGTGGACAGACATCTGGGCATAAAAGGCCTCTACGTCGCCTTCCAGGCAGGCAGGCGGCAAAAAGCCTTCAATTTCAATGTCGCTCATTTCCATCACCTGGCCAGCTTCGCGGGCGAGGATGAGGATTTTGCGGGCCACGTCGGAGCCACTCAGGTCAAGGCGCGGGTCGGGCTCGGTGTAGCCTTCGGTCTGGGCCTGGCGCACCACGTCGGCGAAAGGGCGGGTGCCGTCATAATTGTTGAACACGAAGTTGAGCGTACCGGATAGCACGGCCTCCATGCGTCGCACCACATCGCCGCTGCGCGTGAGGTCGTTGAGCGTGCCAATGACCGGCAGGGCCGCGCCCACGTTGGTTTCAAACAAGTAGCTGGCATTGAATTCCTTCGCCAGATTCTTGAGGCGGGCATAGTGCGCGTAGTCCGACGAGGCCGCCACCTTGTTGCAAGCCACGATGGCCACGCTTTTTTCCAGCAAATTGGCGTAGATGCCAGCGGCGGCCGGGTTGGCCGTCACGTCCACGAAGATGGAATTGCGCAGGTTGCGACTGATGATGAGCCGGGTGAACTCCTCTAGTGACTGGGCCGGGGCGTGGGCCAGCTCTTCGGGCCAGGCGGTCAGGTCAAGGCCAGATTCGTCGACCAAGCAGTGGCGGCTGTTGGCAATGGCCACCACGCGCACCTGCAAACCCAGCTTTTCGAGCAGATACGGCTGTTGCCGAGCCAGCTGTTCTAGCAATTTGCCGCCCACATTGCCAGGGCCGAGGATGAAAAGGTTCACCTGCTTCACCGTGGCCTCAAAGAAGGCTTCGTGAAGCACGTTGATGGCCTTGCGCACATCCGCCGCCCGAATCACAGTCGAGATATTCTTCTCCGAAGCGCCCTGCGCGATGGCCCGGATGTTCACCCCATTCTGCCCCAGCGCGCCGAAAAGCTTGCCGCTGATGCCGGGGTGGTCCTTCATGTTTTCGCCCACCAGCGCCACAATGGCCAGGTCCTTCTCCGGCCGCAGCGGCTCAATGCGGCCGGCGGCAATTTCCACGGCAAACTCCTCGTCTACCGCTACTTGGGCGGCCGCAGCATCCTGCGCGTTCACCCCCACGCAAATGGAATGCTCGGAGGAGCTTTGGGTAATGAGAATCACGTTGATGCGCTCGCGGGCCAGGGCTTCAAACAGCCGCTTTGAGAAGCCGGGTATGCCCACCATGCCGCTGCCTTCTAGGTTCAGCAGCGTGAGATTGCCGATGCTGGAAATGCCCTGCACCACGGCCGGCGTGCGCGGCGGCTCCACTTCCACCAGCGTGCCGTAGTCATCCGGCGCGAAGGTGTTTTTTATCCACAGCGGAATGCCGCGCTGCATCACCGGCTGGATAGTAGGCGGATACAGCACCTTCGCGCCGAAATGCGACAGCTCCATGGCCTCCTGATACGAGATGCGCGCAATGGGCCGGGCGCTACGCACGAGGCGCGGGTCGGCCGTCATCATGCCGCTCACGTCGGTCCAGATTTCCAGCACGTCGGCATCTAAAGCAGCCGCCAGCAGGGCAGCCGTATAATCAGAACCGCCGCGGCCCAGCGTAGTAGTGGTGCCGTGGGCATCGGCCCCAATAAAACCCGGCACCACCCAGATGTGATGCTCGGTGCTATCCTTCATATCCGCTACCTGCTTCGTGGTCACGGCCATATCTACTTCAGCCGAGCCGAAGCGGGAGTTGGTGCGGATGAGCTGCCGGGCATCGGCCCAACCGGCGGGCAGGCCCTGAGCCTTGGCCGCCGCCGCCACAAGGCGCGACGACAGCAGTTCGCCGTAGCTCATCAGCTTGTCGAGGGTGCGATTGGAGAGTTCGCCGAGAGCAAAAATGCCGTCGCAGAGCATTTGGATTTCGCCAAACTGCGCCGTGATGGCGGCCAATTTTTCGTGCTGGGCGGCATCGGCCAGCAACTCTTGTACGGCGGCCCGGTGGCGTTCATGTAGTTGGGCAAGGGTATCGCAGTAGCCGGCGTCGGTGGCGGCGGCGGTACGGCCGATGTCAATTAAGGCATCAGTGGTGCCACCCAACGCCGACACCACCATTACCACCGGGCTTTTTTCCGCTGCCTTCGCCACAATGGCCAGAGATTTCCGAATATTTTCGGCCGAGGCTACCGACGTGCCTCCGAATTTTAACACTTGCATAAACTCAGGCCGCCGGGCGGCTGTTGGGTTATGATTCCTGAATGAACGCCCCGCCTACATAGCGGTGTTTAGATTCAGTATCTTTGCAAACTACTGACTAATTCCCGAACACCGATGCTTGATAAATTAGAAGCCATCAACCAACGTTACGAGAACGTAAACGAGGAATTGATGCAGCCCGATGTGATGTCGGACTTAAAGCGCTATAAGGCACTAAATAAAGAATACAAAGAGCTGGGCAAGATTGTGGCCGAATACCGCAACTACCAAGGCGTACTCAGCAACATCGAAAACGCCCGAGAAGTCATTGCCACGGAGAAGGACCAGGACTTCCGCGAGATGGCCAAAGCTGAGCTCGACGAGTTGCTACCTGAGCAGGAACGCCTCGAAGAAGTAATCAAAGACCTGCTGCTGCCCAAGGACCCCAACGACTCGAAAGACGTCATCATGGAAATCCGGGCCGGCGCGGGCGGCGACGAAGCCGCCATTTTTGCCGGTGACCTGCAGCGCATGTACATGCGCTTCGCCGAAAAGCAGGGCTGGAAAATGGAGCTCATCGACGCCATGGAAGGCACCGCGGGCGGCTACAAGGAAATCATCGTGGGCGTACGCGGCGAGGACGTATATGGCAAGCTCAAGTTTGAAAGCGGCGTACACCGCGTGCAGCGCGTGCCGGCTACCGAAACTCAGGGCCGAATCCATACCAGCGTAGCCTCAGTGGTAGTAATTCCGGAAGCCGAAGAGTTTGACATCGAGCTCAACATGAGCGACATCCGCAAGGACTATTTTTGCTCCAGCGGCCCCGGCGGCCAGTCGGTAAACACGACTTACTCGGCCGTGCGCCTCACCCACTTGCCTACCGGCCTCGTGGCCCAGTGCCAGGACCAGAAGTCGCAGCTCAAAAACTTCGATAAAGCTCTCGCCGTGCTTCGCTCCCGCGTGTACGAAATGGAGCTAGCCAAAAAGAACGAAGCCGACGGCGCCGTGCGCAAAAGCATGATTGGCGGCGGTGACCGTTCCGACAAAATCCGCACCTACAACTACCCGCAAGGCCGCGTGACCGACCACCGCATTGGCTACACGGTATATAACCTAGCCAGCGTGATGGAAGGCAACGTGGACGACTTCGTGGAGCAGCTTCGCCTAGCCGAAAGCGCCGAGCGCCTGCAGGAAGGCGTCACGAAGTAAGCTTATTGACTGAACGGCCCACTCCCCTCCTTACCAAGGAGGGGAGTTTTTGCGAAGCAAAAACGGGGGTGGTTAAAGCGTTGAACAAGCCCAAACCGACCTGCTTCTCTTTCTAACCTATACTTGTTTTAATCAGCCCGTCGTTTAACGCCTACAACCATCCCGGCTGACGCTTCGCGTCAGCGCCCCCCTCCTCAAGGAGGAGCTTTTGCCCGCCCGACGCCCACTTATGCGCCATATTTTTCCGCTATTCATTCTGCTGAGCTGCCTGCTCACTTTCCTGCCTGGCTGCGAGCCGAAGGAAGACATGATGCAGACCACCGGCAGCCTGGAATTTGCAACCGATACAGTGCTGTTTGACACCGTATTTACCACCATTAAAACAGTGACAAAGCGGCTGTGGGTTTACAACCGCAACGGCGGTGCAGTGAAGACGGATGTGAGTTTGCGGGGCATTTCGGGCAATACTTACGCCCTCATTATCAATGGTGATGCTGGCCCGGCGCTATCCGGCGTCACCATTCGGGGCAACGACAGCCTGCTGGTGCTCGTGCGCGCTACGCTTGGCGATAATGGCACGGCGGCCAAACCCTTTCTGGTGACGGATGAAGTCCATTTCCTCACCAATGGCAACGACCAGAATGTAAAGCTGGTAGCGTACGGACAAAATGCGTATTTCCACAACGGCCAGGTCTTACCCTGCAACTCGGTGTGGCGCAATGACAAGCCTCACGTCATTTTTAATTCGGTTCAGATTGACTCCAACTGTACGCTACGCATCATGCCCGGCACCAAAGTGTATTCGCATGCGGGGTCCGCAATTATTGTGATGGGCACGCTCATCGTGAATTCGCCTACCGACTACCGTCCTGGCACCTCTCTTACGCCTCCTTTTGATACGGTTAAAGCCAATAACCGCAACATCGTCCGCTTCCAGGGCGACCGGCTCGAACCGTTTTATAACGACATACCTGGCCAGTGGGGCGGCATTATCTTCACCAGCACCAGCCACAGCAACCTCATTCGGTACGCCGAAATCAAGAATTCAACTTTCGGAGCTTTCCTGTATAATCCGGATGCGGTATTACCTCACCCAACGCTGAATCTGGAAAACACGGTCATCAAGAATATTTCCGGTTCCCAGGTTTCGTTTTCCAATGCCAGCGCCAGCACCGGCGGCGGTGTCATCAGCTACTCCGGCGACGTGACGGCCACCAATTGCCTTTTCACCAACTGCGGCGAGTACGCCATGATAGGCCTGGGTGGGGTCTACAGCCTCAATTTCTGCACCATTGCCAACTACACGCCGTCCTTTCAACGCGAAACGTCGTCGCTGACATTTACTAATACTGATGACAGCAAGCCTGGTGTAAAACTGCCCACCAGCGTCAGCATCCGCAATTCGGTAGTATGGGGTTCGTACGAGGACGAGCTGTTTTTCCAGAACAATGGCACCGCTAGCTTTCCCACCCCTATCGTGCGCAACTCACTGCTGCGTACTCAGGAATACAAGGCTACTACTGATGCCGCCGGCAAGCCCGGTCTAGCCGCTACGGGGCTCAACAACCTAGTCAATGTGCCCGACCCGCTATTTGTCCGCACCACGCTTTTCGGTAGCAGCGCCGACTACCGTTTTCAGGCTACTTCGCCCGCAGTGTCCCCCATAAGGCCCTACGATAGCACTCCTCCTGTTCTTCCTGTTCCGGCTCGCGACTTACTAAACCTGCCGCGCAATGCTAATGCGCCCACCATTGGCGCTTACGAATATCGCTAAGCAAGCTATTCCACTTGCCCGGCCGCCGCGTAGCGCAGCGAGTCAAACAGAATAAGCTTTTGCGTGCCTGTTACTTCGTAGCTGCGTAGCTGGCCATTTTGCAGCTGAACGCGCAGTTGCTTTTGAGCCGAAAACAGTGGATTATTCTGAATAATGGTCGCGTCAATTTCCTGCGGCAATGCGCCTTGCTGCACTACCGTGAGGCGAGATACTGGCGCATTAGGCTGCCCAGGAAGCCGCGTATAAGTGCGACGCAACAGCCCGCCAGGCAACGCGACCGAGTCAACCTCATAAGCACCACGTAGCGCAGCTTTGTTGATATCGGCCTGGAAGAAAATCTGCAACTCGTCGGCCCATTTCACTGTCGGCACTCGCACGGTTTCTGTCGCGTTACCGCGCAGGCTCACGCGCTTGGTTACGGCGGCGTGGCGCTGTTCGAGCAGCTCTACCTGCTGCGTCAGCAGACTCTTCACATCAAAATACAGCGGCCGGCGGGCAGCCGGTGCCGCCGGGCCGGCGTCGCTGCAGCCAGCCAGCGCTAAGGCACCAGCCAGTAGCGCCGCGCTGCCCTTACGCATTCGAGACGCCATTGCGTTGCAACAAGCTCTGACCCGTCATTTCCACCGGCGGGGTAATGCCCATCAGGTCGAGAATGGTGGGGGCCAGGTCGCCTAGCTTTCCGGCCGCCAGTGTGCCCACGTAGTCATTGTCGGCCAGGATGAATGGCACTAGGTTGGTCGTATGCGCCGTATTGGGCGAGCCGTCGGCATTGCGCATAAACTCAGCATTGCCGTGGTCGGCAATGATGATGCTGGCGTAACCGGCTGCGAGCGCAGCTTCTACCACGGCACGGGCGCAGGCATCGGTGGTTTCCACGGCTTTCACCACGGCTTCGAACACACCGGTGTGGCCCACCATGTCGGGGTTAGCGAAGTTTAGCACCACGAAATCAGCTGACTTAGCTTGCAGCTCTGGTATCAAGGCGTCGCGCAGTTCGGCGGCGCTCATCTCGGGTTGCAGGTCGTAGGTTGCCACTTTGGGCGAGGCCCGCAGAATGCGTTTCTCACCCACAAACTCATTCTCACGGCCACCCGAGAAGAAGAACGTGACGTGCGGATACTTCTCCGTTTCGGCAATGCGAATCTGCGTTTTGCCATGGGCCGCCAGCACTTCGCCCAGCGTGTTGTTGAGGTTATCCTTCTCAAAAACGGGCGTCACGCCCACAAACGTCTCATCGTAGTTGGTGAGGGTGAGGTAGTGCAGGTTGAGGCGCTGCATCTGGAAGGCGTGCATGTCCTGCTGCGTCAGCACTTCCGTGATTTCGCGGCCCCGGTCGGTGCGGAAGTTAAAGCACAACACCACGTCGCCCTCCTGAATGGTGGCTAGCGGCTGGCCATCAGGCCCGGTTTTTACAATGGGCTTCAGGAATTCATCCGTCACCCCTTCCTTATACTGCTCCTGCACGCTCTGAATCAGGTTTTGCGAAGGCGCCCCAATACCGTGCACCAGCAGGTCGTAGGCCACCTTCACCCGCTCCCAGCGCCGGTCGCGGTCCATAGCATAGTAGCGGCCTACTACCGAAGCGATTTTGGCTCCGTTGCGCTCGTTGTGCTGCTCCAAGTCGTTGATGTAACGCACGCCGCTCTTGGGGTCGGTGTCGCGGCCATCGGTGAAGGCGTGCACAAACACGCGCCTTACCCCGGCCTCGTGGGCAATGGTGCACAGAGCTTTCACGTGGTCGATGTGCGAGTGCACCCCGCCGTCGCTCAACAAACCAATAAGATGTAAAGGCTTGTCATTGGCTACAGCGTATTCAAAGGCTTTCACAATGGCGGGCATCTGGCCCAGCTTGCGCTCCCGAATGGACTTGCCAATGCGCACTAGCTCCTGGTCGACCACGCGACCGGCCCCGATGTTCATGTGTCCCACTTCGGAGTTGCCCATCTGGCCTTCAGGCAGGCCCACGGCCTCGCCCGATGCCTGCAGCGTGCTGTGCGGAAACCGCTGCAACAGCTCATGATAAAACGGCGTATTAGCCGCGTCTACTGCCGAAACCGATGTGTTTGGGGCAATACCCCAGCCGTCCAGAATTACCAATAAAACCTGCTTACTCATGGGGCAAAGATACGGCAGCCCCGCGCCTCTGGTTGAAATTTTCTACCTTCGCTTCTTCCCTTCAATTGTCCAAAGCTGCAGTAATTTTACTGGGCATTTTACCGCCTGTTTTACTTACTGGCATCATTTTCGCTTGCCCCTACTGCGTATGACGCATTTATTACTCTTATAATGAAACGCTATTTTATTAGGACTCTATTCATAGGATGGCTGTTCCTGCTGGGTGCCGTTGCGGCACACGCCCAGTCTGATAACCTTGGAGCCGTACGGTCAGCCTTGCGCAATGGCTCATCCCGGGAGCTTTCGCAATATTTTGCACCTACTGTCGAAATTGGTTTCGACGGCGACAAGAAGGCATACAACGCCACTCAGGCCGAGATTGTGATGAAGGATTTCTTCTCCAAAAACGCGCCTAGCACGTTCGAATTTATTCATCAGGGCCAGAGCGGTGAAGGCATTCAGTATGCCATTGGTCGCTACACGGGCCGCGGTGGCACTTATCGCGTATTTGTGAAGCTCAAGCCTTCACGTGGTGCACCACTGGTCGATACCTTGGATTTCACGAAAGAATAACAAAGCCCCGGCCCTACAGGCTGGGGCTTTTTCGTGGTCTTTCATCTTGTTCAGTCCTGCTCAGAATGACGAAAGCGCTGTGCTTTCCCAGCCGCTGGAAGGGCCGTACCTTTGCGGTGTGCAAACTCCCTCCACCGCCTATCTCACGCCCGAAGCCCTAACCACCTTTATCCGCACGGCTTTGGCCGAGGATGTGGGCGACGGCGACCACTCAGCCTTGGCCGCCATCCCGGCCGATGCCCGCAACCGCGCTCACCTGTTGGTGAAGGGCGAAGGAATTCTGGCCGGCATGGCCCTGGCTCCGCTCATCTTTCAGGAAGTAGACCCTTCACTAGTGCTCACGCCCCTGCTCGCCGATGGCGACCGGGTGAAGCATGGTGACATTGCATTCACGGTGGAAGGGCCGGCTCGCAGCATCCTGACTGGGGAGCGCCTGGTACTCAACTGCATGCAGCGCATGAGTGGTATTGCTACCTACACAGCGCACCTCAATAATCTGCTGGCGGGCACAAAGGCTAAGATGCTCGATACCCGCAAGACAACGCCTAATTTCCGCATCTGCGAGAAGTGGGCGGTGCTCATCGGCGGCGGCGTGAACCATCGCTACGGGCTGTTCGACATGATTATTCTGAAGGATAACCACGTTGATTATGCCGGTGGCATTGGCGCAGCCATTGCGGCTACGCATGCTTACCTGGAAAAGACTGGTCGGCAGCTGCCCATCGAAATAGAAACCCGTTCGCTTGATGAGGTGCAGCAAGCATTAGATGCCGGCGGTATCGACCGAATTATGCTCGATAATATGAACCCCGAGCAGTTGCGCGAGGCCGTAGCATTGGTAGCGGGCCGCTACCCCACCGAGGCCAGCGGTGGCATCACTGAGCAGACCATTGCTGAAATAGGCCGCACCGGGGTCGACTATATTTCCGTGGGCGCTCTAACTCATTCTGTCAAGAGCCTCGATTTAAGCCTAAAAGCATATTAATTCAGTAGTTAGCGGTTAAGATTCATTGCCACTCATTAACTCCTAGCTGCTAGCTATTAACCACTAAAAATGAACCAACCTAACCAACGCGGTGGAGGCGGCGGCTTCCGCCAGGCCCAGCAGGCTCCGTCGCTGGCCATTCGTACGAAGAAGACGCAACTCACCACCGATGCTTACACCCGCATGGTAATGGGCGAAGTGTGGAAAAAAGATTGGGTGTATGCCCTCATTCCGTTTGCGCTGGGACTGTTGCCCGCCATCTTCGTGCACTCGTGGTGGTGGATAGTGCTGGCCGTAGTGCTCACTATTTTGTTCGTGCTGTTCCGCTCAGCGCAGGTGACGGGCGTGACGCAGCTCGAGCAAAGCAAGCCGCTGTTTGAACGCATGGCGTTTGAGATGGACAACAAGCAGATTCTGCTGCGCGTAGGCCCCGAGAAAGAAGGCAAAGCCATGCAACTGACCTGGGACCTGATTGACCGAGCCCGCCGCGATACCGAAGCCTATACGCTTTACCTCAAGCAGGGCACTCCGCCCACGGGCATGGCTGCTTGGCGCCTGTGGCTGGCACGCACATTTGACGTGCCGGTGTTTTTACATTTGCCCCTGCGCATCTTCAATTCGCCTAACGACGTGAAGCTATTCGATTCTATGCTCCGTCGCAAAAACCTGCTGCCAGCCGATGCCACGGCAGCCACCGTATAAACTCAACAACCTGCTAACTGTACTTCGATGAAATTGACTTCCACTCTGTTGCTGGCTGTTTCGGCCGCTACTCTGGCCCTGACTTCCTGCAGCAGCGAACCTTCCGACTGGCGCCCCGAGAATAAAGTATCGCTTGACCAAGTAGCGCCTGGCACCCGCGACGACGAGAACTTCGACCGCTCGATACCCAATGGTTCCATCGAAAACGTTAACTCGCCCCTGATGAAAGCGGCTAAAGCCGGCACTACGGCTACCACAACCAGCCCGATAACACCTGAGTCGGCCATTTCGGCCAATGCCGAAGAGGGCATGCGCAAGCGCGGCAAACTGAACGATGCCGGCAAATCGAGCCAAGCAGATACGACGGCCGACGGCCACGAAGTCCAGCGCTAAGACGCATTATTCAGTCCGGATTCTAGTGTGAGTGGCAGCTTTGCCCGCCCGTTGGCGGTAGCAAAGCTGCCGCTTTGCGTCTTTTTTGAATGAAGACGAAAGGAGAAATGAAGACTTGGCTGTTCACAATTTTCATTTTCCATCCGTTCGTTTTTCTTTCTCATTCATTGCTGTATGCCCTTTGCTATTTTCTTGCTGCTACTCACCGTGCTTGGCGCGGGCGCGGCGGCGGCCTGGGTGCCGGTGGCGCAGGGCGGCCGGTGGCTGAAGCCGCTACTGGCCTTCAGCGGAGCGTATTTGTTCACGCTCACAGTCACGCACATTCTACCAGAGGCATTGCAGTTGCTGCCTGACCACCCAGCCCGAGTGGGCTACTGGGTTCTGGCAGGTTTTTTCGGGCAATTGCTGCTTGAAGTGCTTTCCCAAGGCGTAGAGCATGGGCATGTGCACCACGAAACAGCCCATGGGCACGACGCACCAGGTCGGGTTCCGTTTCTATTGCTAGGAGCATTGGTAGTGCATTCTTTTTTGGAAGGCAGCATTCTGGTGCGAACACCAGAAGTGGGGCAGGTGAGCCAGAATTTTTACGCTATTGTGGTGGGCGTGGCACTGCACCACATGCCCGCAGCATTTGCTTTGGCTACGCTGCTACGGCTGCGGCTGGGGAGTTTTCGGCGGGTATGGCCGGGCCTGCTGATTTTTGCCCTTGCTTCGCCCGTGGGTATTGTCATCAGCAACTACGTGGTGCTCTCACAACTACTGAGCAGCGGGTGGTATGCTGCGCTACTGGGGCTGGTAGCGGGCAATTTTCTCCACGTTTCCACCACTATTCTGTTCGAAACCAGCCCTGAGCATCGCCTCAATTGGCCCAAGCTGGCGGCTACGTTGGTGGGTTTGGCCCTCGCTTTAGCAGTGGCATAAGCAGCAAGCGCTGGGCTATCCATCAGGCGCTCAGAAATCTTCTACCGAGCTGTTTCCTAACAGGAAAGCTTCCAACTGGCGGGCACGAGCAGTTTCGCGGGCCAAGGTAGCTTGCAGGCGCACGAGGCGTTGGCGCATCGATAAGATGATATCCAGCGCCTCTGGAGCCAGTCCAAACTCGTGGTGCAGGCGCGCCAAGCGGGCCAAGTCGTCAGGCTCGTCGATAATGACTGCATCGGGAGTGGGTGCAGCACGTAGCAGGCCAGCTTGCAGAAATTCGTGCAACGCAGTCGGGGCTAGGCCATAGCGCACCGTGCATTCCTGAAAAGTGAGGGTGAGCGTTTCCATAGCAAAAAACGATTGGTTAGGCATCGGGCCGGAGGGCGGCCAATTGCTGAAACAGTTCTTTTTCCTGGTCAGTAAGGTGCTGAGGCAGCATCAGGGTGAGGCGCAGGTATAGGTCACCAAACTGGCCTTCCTTTTTGTATACGGGAAAGCCCTTGCCGCGCAGGCGCAGGCGTGTGCCATTGGCCGTTTCGGGCTTGAGCTTGATTTTGACAGGGCCGCTGAGGGTATCCACTGTTTGCTCGCCTCCCAGCAGGGCTTTGTAAATGCTCACGGGTACCTCCTGCGTGAGGTCGTCGTTGGTACGGGCGTAGCGGGCGTCGGGCAGGATGCGGAAGGTGATGAGCAGCGCCCCATTAGGCCCACCATTGCGCCCGGGGCCGCCTTGGTCGCGCAGGCGGATGGTCTGGCCATCGGCTACGCCGGGCGCAATGGTGAGGCGCAGGTTTTTGCCATTCACGGTGATGGTGCGCGGGCCGCCATGGTAGGCCTCTTCCAAACTCAGTTCCAGTTCGGCTTGGTAGTCCTGGCCGGTGCCGGGACGGCTACTGGCGCGTCCAGCCCCGCCACCCATACCGCCAAAGAGCGAGCTGAAAAAGTCGGAAAAGTCTTCGCTCTCTCCAAACGGGCTACCCTGGCCTTGTGTATACTGGCTCCAGTCGAAGCCGCCACCGGGCTGGCCGCCGCGGCCTGCCCCACCGCCGGGCTGTTGTTGGTAACGCTGCCAATCGGCGCCAAATTGGTCGTATTTCTTTCGCTTTTCGGGGTCGCTCAGGACTTCGTTGGCTTCGTTGATTTCCTTAAATTTTTGTTCCGCTCCCTTGTCGTTGGGGTTCACGTCGGGATGATATTGGCGCGCCAGCTTGCGGTAAGCCTTCTTGATTTGCTCAGGTGTGGCATTTTTATCCACCCCCAGCGCTTTGTAATAGTCTTTGTATTCCATGAGTGGAAAGGTAGCAGAAACCAGCCGACACCTTGCAGTTGGTGGCCGGTCCGGAACCCGATTTACGGCATCAAAGTTGGATAATCAAGCATACGCAAGGGTCCTTCACCGGGATGCGCAACGCCTTATATGCAATGCCCTGATTTTGCACTTCGAGGGCATTGCTTTTCCTCAATATTATCAAAAAATGCCGTAACTTGCCTTTCAAAGCATTTAACATTTCTTATTCCCCCACCCTATTTTTTAACTTTAACATGAAATCCTCTCCTCTATTCCGGGTTCTGTTAGGTCTTCTCTTCCTGGGAAGCGTTGCGGCACAAGCCCAAGCGCCAGTTGCCCGGCCGGGCCGCGTGCAGCCCAAACCCCGCGCCACGGCTTCGGCCGTCGAGGGCACGAAAGATGGCCTGTCGATGGTGAAAGGCCGCGTAATTCTGACTGAACTCGGCAT
>Ga0265780_10004708_pt1 | contig 17488 bp, 20 predicted proteins | sample P1T30metagenome_FD_192432 | JGI IMG/M metagenome (GOLD analysis project Ga0265780, IMG submission 192432) | Plant litter microbial communities from East Loma Ridge, Irvine, California - P1 T30 | ecosystem: Environmental > Terrestrial > Plant litter > Unclassified | place: USA: California...
TCGATGACCGCGTCCCAGCGATGCCCGATGACGGGGGCGAGCGCATCGTCGTGATCGCGATCGGCCCGGACGAGCGTCGCCCCGTCGGGGACGGCGATGCCGCGGGCTAGGCAGGTGACGTCGTGGCCCGCGGCGACGGCTGCCGCGGCGATGCGATGGCCGAGCCAGGCCGTTCCCCCGAGGACGAGTGTCTTCATGTCGCCATCCTGCCAGCCCCGGTCGTCGGGAGGCGCCGTGTCCCTCCATAAGCGGCGCTGGCGGGGGTGCGCCCCGGGGCGGAGCGGAGTCAGTGCGAGCGGGAGGCCGACTGCGCCGGCGCCGTCGCCGCGGCCGCCTCGGCCTCGACCAGGGCGCGCCTCCGCTCGGTGACGACCCGCTCGAGCACGAGCGAGCTGACGCCGACGGTCAGGCTGAGCGCAGCGATGATCCACCGTGGTCGGTCGACGCCGAGGCGTTCGATCGACCGGTGCAGACGCTCGTCGAGGGCCTCGGTGGTGCGCGCGAAGCCGATGACGACCCCGGCGGCCCCCGCCGCGCCTCCTGCCGTGACCTTCGGATCGGTGAAGGGCTCGCGCGTGAGTCCGCTGGCCGTGCCTGCCGCCGCCAGTCCGGCGAGGGTCACGTGATACGCGACCCGCGCGACGGGAGCCAGGGAGGCTGGGCGCACGAACGAGAGACCGACGTACCCGAGCACGACGCCGAGCTGCACGACCCGGTCGCGGCGTTCGGCGCGGGAGAAGAGATCGTCGACCGCGTCGTCGTCGACGGGCGAGCGATTGAGGTCGTCGTGAGCACGATCGGTCATCGCCTCACTCTGCCAGGTCGATCGCAGCTCGGGAAGGCCGGATGAGAAGGACCCGCCGAGCCGCCGCCGGAGCGGGGTCGACGGGTCCGGGAGACCGCGAGCGGATTACGCGCAGTCGGACTTCGAGAAGGCCAGCTCGAGCTGGTCGCCCGTTCCCTCGACGTCGTACGAGTACTTCATCCCGATGTCGCGGTCGAGGATGTCGCGCGTCGCCGCCGTGCTGCACAGCTGCGGGAGCACCGACGCCGCGAGCAGCTCCTCGGTGACGCTCTCGACGCCTTCGCCCGACAGCGTGTAGCGGTAGTGGATCGCGTCGGACTCGGCCGTGATGTCCTCGAGGACGGTGACCTCGTCGATCTGCTGCGGCAGGTCGTACTGCTCCTTCGCCTGTTCGACGTTCTCGGCGATGGCGTCCTCCTTCGAGTCGCCCCCGAACGCCTGGAACGCCGCCCGCACCCCGAACGAGACGAGCACGGCGACGACGATCGCCACCACCGCCCCGATGATCCGATTCCGTGTCGTCGCCTGTGTCGCCATGTCTTCCCCCTGATCACGCCGCTGCGCGACGTCTTCGCCGTGGCCCGTGTCGTCGGACCGATCGGCGCCGGACCGTCCGGCTGCACGAGCCCCCGACGCGTCGCCGGTAGAACCCCCTGTCTGCACAGTATCGACGGACCGTCGCCGCGGCGCGGTCGAGGAGGCGCGGGCGGCACCCCCAGGTCAGGGGTCAGCGGTCAGGGGTGCCGCCCTGCGGGTCAGTCCTCGGTGTCGCCGCCGTTCTCGGGCTCGGTCCTCGTCTCGTCCATGCGGTCTCGGAGGTGGTCGGCCATCGCGCCGGCTCCCTCGTCGCCGTGGTCGTGCTCGACCTGCTCGATCAGCCCGCTGAGCTTCTCGTCGTTGGTCGCCTCGGTCGCGCCGTCCATGATCGGTTCGGTCTGCTTCTCGTCAGTCATGCTCTGACGCTACGCCGCGATCGTGGGAGGGCCGAGGTGCTGAGCCGCAGGCGGCTGTCCGGCCGACGACGAGGCCGGTGTCTCTCACCCTTCTACCGGTACTCTCCACCCATGAAGCGCACAGCAGACTCATCGTCCTCGTCGTCCGACTGCCATAGTCCGGGCGCCCGGAAGACCCCGGGCACCACCCGGCCCATCGCCACCACGACCCGATGAACGGCGATCTCGTCCTCAACATCGTCCTGGTCGTCGTCTTCGTCCTCGTCGGGGGTGTGTTCGCGGCCACCGAGATGGCCCTGGTCACCCTGCGCGAGAGCCAGGTCAACGCCATCGCCGCCCGGGGCAAGCGGGGTGAGAAGGTCGCCGGTCTCGCCCGCGACCCCAACATGTTCCTCGCCGCCGTGCAGATCGGCGTCACCGTCGCCGGATTCGCGTCGGCCGCCTACGGTGCGTCGTCGATCGCCCCGTCGGTCTCGCCCCTCCTCGTCTCGTGGGGACTCGGCGAGCAGGCCGCGGGCACGGTCGCGACCATCGCCCTGACCCTGATCATCGCCTACCTCTCGCTCGTGCTCGGCGAGCTCGCGCCCAAGCGGCTGGCCATTCAGCGGAACGCCTCGTTCGCCTACGCCGTCGCACCCGTCCTGGCCGTCTTCGCGGTGCTCATGCGGCCCGTCATCTGGCTGCTGTCGATCTCGACGAACCTCGTCGTCCGGATGCTCGGCGGCGACCCGCACAAGACGGGCGAGGAGATGACCGAGGAGGAGCTCCGCGACATCGTCTCGAGCCACGAGGGTCTGCCCGACGACGAGCGCCGCATCCTCGACGACGTGCTCTCGTTGCGTCATCGGCAGCTCAGCCAGGTCATGCGCCCTCGCCCCGAGGTCACGGCCGTCGACGGCACCGGCACCGTGAGCGACGCCGCGAGCGAGGTGCAGGACCGCCCGTACTCGCGGTACCCGGTCATCGACCGGTCCATCGACGACATCATCGGCTTCGTGCACGTCCGCGACCTGTTCGAGGCCATCTCGAAGGACCCGGCGACCCCCGTCCGCGACATCGTCCGCACCATCTCGTATCTGCCCGCCACGGCCCGCGTGCTGCCGACGCTCACGTCCATGCGCGCCGGCGGGCACCACATCGCGGTCATCATCGACGAGTACGGCGGGACCGACGGCATCGTCACGCTCGAGGACCTCGTGGAGGAGGTCGTGGGCGAGATCTTCGACGAGTACGACACCGAGTCGGCCGCGGAGGACCTCGGCGCCGGGGGCGGGACGGTCGACGGCCGCCTGAACTTCCAGGACTTCGAGGAGGCGACGGGCATCCACCTGCCCGACAGCGCGTCCGACACGGTCGCCGGCTTCGTGATCGAGAGCCTCGGCCGACTGGCCCGGGTGGGCGACATCGTCGAGATCGACGGGGCGCGTCTGCAGGTGACGGTCATGGACCGCCGCCGCATCTCGGAGCTGCTGGTCATCCCCGACGAGACCGAGAGCGACGCCGACGTCGAGCACGTCGAGCTCCCGGGCGGCTCGAGCTCGGCCACGGCGAAGGCTTCGTCCGCCGACGACGGGGCGGACCGGGGCCGGGCGGTCTGACCCGTCACGCTCCTCGCCCCTCCTGACGATCATCGATCGGAACGGCCCCGCCCTCGGCGGGGCCGTTCCGCTGTGCGGGCGGGCGGTCGCCGGTGGTCGCCGACCGGCCGAGCGCGATCCGCTCTCGCTCCATCAACCGCCACGAGCCGCCGAGCAGGGGGGTCAGCGTGGCGATCGTGTAGGCGACGGCGACGACCCCGAAGGCCACGGCGAGGCCGATCGTGTCGGCGGCGATGCCTCCGAGCAGGGCGCCGAACGGCACTCCGGCCCAGGCCCCCGCGTTCGTGAGTCCGAAGACGCGACCGCGCATGCGCTCGGGCACCCGTTCGAGCTGGACGGCGCCGAGGATCGGGTTGATCGACCCCGCTGCGAGGCCGGCGACGGCGGTCGCCGCGATGAGCACGGGCAGCGGGGCGCCCAGGGCGAACGCGGCGCTCGAGGGGCCGCCGGCCAGGGTGAAGCACACGGCGAGCGTCACGCGGCGGGAGAGCCGATGGGCGACGAAGCCGAACGCGATGTTGCCCACGAGTGCGCAACCGCCCATGGTCGCGACGAGCAGGCCCAACGCGGCCGCTCCGCCCAGTCGGTCGTCTGCATAGAGGGGCAGCAGGGTCGACCCGCGGGCGGCGTCGAGCAGGTTCGTGACGAGGACGAGCGCGACGACCAGCCGCAGGAGGGGATCCCGGACGACGAAGCGCAGCCCGTCGCCGAGATCGGACCAGTACGAGGTGCGGGCCGTCGTGACGCTGCCGTCGCCGCCGGTCACCGGGGGCTCCCGGGTGGCCGCGGGGACGAACGCCACCGTGAGCCCCGCCGACACGGCGAACGTCGCGGCGGTGACGAAGAGGGCGGGGAGCGGCCCGAGCGCGGCGACGAGCAGGCCCGCGACCGACGCGCCGACGAGCTTCGCGAAGCGCTCCGAGCCGTCGAGGAGGCCCACGCTCTGCTCGAGGGGGACGCCGGCCCGCTCGGTGAGGCGCGGCAGCATGACGCGGCGGGCCGTCTGCCCCGGGGTGTCGAGCAGGCCGCCGGCGAAGACCAGCGCCAGCAGGGCCCAGAAGGGCAGCCCCACGGTCAACGCCAGGGTGGGGATCGCCAGCACCGCCGCCCCGCTGACGAGATCGGCCACGACGGAGGCGCGACGGTGGCCGACGCGGTCGACGACGACTCCGCCGAACGCGCCGCCGACGACGACGGGGACGGTCGCGAAGAACGCGGCGACCCCGACCTCGACTCCCGAGCCGCCGAGCCCGAGGACGTAGAAGGGCACGGCGAAGGCCGTCACGACGTTGCCCGTCTGCGAGACGGCGTGAGCCGCCAGCAGTGCGGTCAGCGAGCCGACGGCTCGACGGTCACGCGGGGTGGTCGTCACCGACCCCCCGGCTGATGCGCGGCGCATCGGGCGCGCCTCACGGCCGCCGGTAGGCCTGGTAGACGAGCGCGACCGATTCCGCGCCGTCGTCGTCGCGGTCACGGCTCGCGCTCGCCGCGACCCAGCGCTCGACGAGCGCCTCGAGCTCGCCCCGCAGGGTGGCCAGCTCGTCGACCGTGAGGCGCAGGCTGCGATCGCCGCTCGCCGCGGCCGCGACCCACTCGCGGGGCAGGGCCGGTGCCGCGTCGATGTAGTCCGTGTACCGGTTCGCGTAGGCGTGCGCGATCGACTTCTGCAGGGCCGACGAGGCGGCGAGGTCGTCGGGGTCGTCGAGCAGCTCGGCGGGCTCCCACGAGGTGAGCATCGTGGTCGCCTGCCACCAGCGCTCGCGCTGATCCGTGCTCTGCGCCGTCGCGGGTTCGATGAGATCGATCGACGCCAGCCGACCGAGGTGGTAGCTGATCGTCCCCGGCGCCTCGTCGACCAGGTCGCCGAGGAGGGCGGCGGTCTGCGGGCCGCGTTCGCGGAGCAGGCCGAGGAGGCGCAGCCTCGTCGGATGCGCCATCACGCGCATCGAGGCGGCCGAGGTGAGCGTCGTCCGAGAGGTCTCGCGGGGGGTCATGGAGACGACGATAGACTCCGCAAGGGATGTTGCGCAAGAGTCGTTGTGCATCCATCACGCTCCCGAGACGAGGCCTCAGGCCGTTGTCAAGGGGGGCGCCCCGATCCGGTCGTCGAGGCGGACCGGCTCGTACCGTCGGGCCGACAGAGCAGCCCCTCGCGGATCGGAGTCCCATGCGCCTCGCCCCAGCACTCGTCCTCCCCGCCGTCACGGCCGCAGCCGTCGTCGTCGTCCGTCGCCGACGATCCGGCCGACGGGCCTCGGCGGACCGCTGGCACGTCGTCACCGTCGACCGGCCTCGCGACGAGGTCGCCGCGGCTGCGGCCACGGGCCCGCTCGGCGACCTGGGCGACTCGGTCGAGGTGCGCACGAAGGAGGCGCCGGGGGGTCGCGGGACCGAGCTGTCAGCGCGTCCCCTCGCCGCGCCTCCTGCGACCGCCGTCGGATCGCTGGCCCGACGGGCCACCGGCGCCGACCCGCGACAGGACGTCCGCCGCGCGCTGCGCGAGACGAAGCAGCTGCTCGAGGTCGGCGAGATCACGAGGCAGGAGCCGCAGCCCGAAGGTCATCGGCGGTCGACGCCGGCCGGTCGGCTGACGGATCTCGTCGCTCACCGCTCCGGTGGGGAGGGAGTGCTGTGAAGGCTCTCGTCTGGACAGGGATCAACGAGCTCGCCGTCGAGACGGTGGACGACCCGCGGATCCTCAACGCGCACGACGCGATCGTCAAGGTCACCACGACGGTGACCTGCGGTTCGGATCTGCACCTGCTGGGCGGTTACGTCCCCGGGATGCGGGCGGGCGACATCCTCGGCCACGAGTTCATGGGCGAGATCGTCGAGGTCGGCTCGGCCGTGACGAAGCGCAAGGTCGGCGACAGGGTCGTCGTCTGCTCGTTCATGAGCTGCGGGCAGTGCGTCTACTGCAAGGCGGGAAAGACCTCGCTCTGCGACAACTCGAACCCGCACCAGGGCATGGGCGAGGGGCTGTGGGGCGCGGCCACGGGCGGCTGCTTCGGGTACAGCCAGATCACGGGCGGCTTCGCCGGGAGTCATGCCGACTACGTCCGCGTGCCGTTCGTCGACACGGGCGCCTTCCCCGTGCCCGACGGCGTCACCGACGAGCAGGCGGTCTTCGCATCGGACGCCGTCCCCACCGGATGGATGGGCGCCGACCTCGGGGGAGTGCAGCCGGGCGACACGGTCGCGGTCTGGGGTGCCGGAGGCGTCGGGCAGATGGCCGCGCGCGCGAGCATGCTGCTCGGCGCCGAGAAGGTCATCGTCATCGACCGCCTGCCCGAGCGGCTCGACCAGGTGACCCGGCGCATCGGGGCGGAGACCCTCGACTACTCGAGCACCGAGGTGATGGCGGAGCTGCGTGAGCGCACCGGCGGACGCGGCCCGGACGTCGCGATCGAGGCGGTCGGCATGGAGGCGCACAGCCACCGCGCCGACGGCGTCTACGACAAGGCGAAGTCGCTGCTCAAGCTCGAGACGGACCGGCCGACGGCGCTGCGCGAGGCGGTCCTCTCGGCTCGCAAGGGCGGCAGCGTCTTCTCGCTCGGCGTGTTCGGCGGCTACGTCGACAAGTTCCCGCTCGGCGCCTTCATGAACAAGGCGCTGACGTTGCGTTCGGGGCAGCAGTTCGGTCACCGGTACATCCCGATGCTGCTCGAGCGCATCGCCGCGGGCGAGATCTCGACCGACCACCTCGCCACCCACGTCATGCCGCTGAGCGATGCACCGCAGGGCTACGACATGTTCAAGAAGAAGACCGACGGCTGCGTCCGGGCGGTCTTCCACCCCTGAGCGCCCGACCGGGTGCCGAGGAGGCGCGGTGCCGTCGAGGCCGGACGGTGGCGGTCCGTCGTCGGCCCGCGCCTCCTCGGGCGGATCACGACGGGTGCCGTGAGGACCACTCGACGAAGGGGGCGGTGGCGTCGTCGGCGTGGCCCTTCTCGGCGCGGAGGGCGCGCTCGTCGAGGGGCTTGGCGTACTCGTCGTAGAAGGTGTCGAGGGTCATCAGGCGGTTGCCGTCCTCGTAGTGCTCGCCCTCCTCCTCCCGGCTCACCGCGTAGATCACGCGGTCGGGCTGCGCGTAGTACAGCGCCCCGAGGCACATCGGGCAGGGGTAGGCCGTGACGTAGGCGTCGATGCCGCGCAGGTCGGTGAGCCCCTGCTCTGCCGCCAGCCGGATGGCGCGGATCTCGGCGTGCGCCGTCGGGTCGCCGGTCTGCGCGACGTGATTGGCGGCCTCGACGACGACCTCGCCGTCGCGCACCAGCAGGCAGGCGAACGGCTTGCCGCCCTCCGCGACGTTCTCGCGGGCGCGCTGCACGCTGAGGGCGGTGAAGGTGTCGTCTCGATCGCTCATGAGATCGAGAGTGCTCCCGGGTGCTGCGGTGGCGCTCAGACTGCTGCGATGTCGACCTCGATGGTCTGCGGGTGGCTAGTCTGACGACGTGAGTGATCGTTCTCAGGAGGTCGTCGGCGTCTTCGCCGGCTCCAGGGCCTGACGCCCCCGGTCGTGTCATCGACACGGCCGGACTCGTCGAACCCACCTCCCGCCCGTCCCGTCGCACGTCGTGCGTCCGGACGACCACATCTCGATCGGCACGTCATGCTCCCCCTCTCTGAGAAGGCCCTCCGCGCCTCCTTCGTCAACGCCTCCCGCAAGGAGGTCTCCGACCTCACCCCGCCTCCCGGTCTCGACCTGCTCGATTGGGCCGACCTCGACTTCCTCGGCTGGCGGGACCCCAAGATGGGGCGACGTGCCTACGCCGTCGTGCCGACCGTCGACGGCGAGTTGGTCGGCATCCTGTTCCGCCGTGCGGACGCCATGCCGCGCTCGCGGCCGCAGTGCTCGTGGTGTCAGGACGTCAGGCTGCCGAACGACGTCGTGTTCTCCAGCGCGAAGCGATCCGGGCAGGCCGGTCGCAACGGCGACACGATCGGCAGTCTCGTCTGCGAGGACTTCCAGTGCTCGCGCAACGCGCGCACCGCGCCGCCGCCGGCCTACGAGGGATTCGACGTCGAGGCGGCCCGCCTGAGGCGCATCGGCGACCTGCGACTCCGGGTGGAGGCCTTCGCGAGCGGTCTCTGACGCCGTCAGATCGGCGTCGGCGCCGAGGCCCGCGGTCTCCACATGGCCATGGGCTCGCCCGACGGCAGCCCCGTGATGACCCCGAGCTCCACGAAGCCATGGCGACGGTAGAGGGCGCGATTGCGATCGGTCGACGATTCGAGATACGCCGCGCCTCGTGCTCCGTCGATCCGCCGGAGACGATGCTCGAGCAGTGCGGTGCCGACGCCGAGACCGCGGGCCCTGGCGGCGACGCCGATCTCGGCCAGGTACCAGTGCGGCAGTCGGGGTCGCGGCCGGTGCAGCACGGCTCGGTGGCGTGCAGCAGCGAGGGCGCCCCGGAGTCCGAGAGCGCGGAGGAACGCGGGCAGCTGCGCGAGGAAGGGTCCCGGGGTCTCGGGCCCTGTTCTCGGCGACTCCCAGACAGCCGTCCCGACGACGTAGCCACGCTGATCGACCGCGACGTCGACCGTCCCCGACGCGAGGGGTCCGGACTGCAGGAGGGCCGTGAACAGGGTGTCCAGTCGCGCGAGGCGCCCCGGGCCGGAGGGGACGAACGTCGCCATCACCGGATCCTCATCGAAGGCCTCGGCGAGTGGCGCCGAAAGGCCTGTGTCGGTTCCCTGCGCCTGGCGGATGGTGATGGGTGCGCTGATCGGAGTGTCTCGAGTCGTCATCATGCGGAGACCCTAGACGGAACAAATGGCCACTTGGCCAAATCGGAAAGAACCCTGGATCACTCCCAGCAGAGCCTCGGCGAACCCTCAGTTGGCCAGTTGGCCAATTCGTCGTATGCTCGAGCTATGAGCCCACCCCGAGAGCACCGACCGCAAGACGAGCGGCGTCGGCAGCTGATCGAGGCGGCCGTCACCGTCATGGCCGACCGGGGGGTCTCGGGGGTCACGACCCGCGCGGTGACCGCACGAGCGGGGCTGCCGCACGGGTCCTTCCATTACTGCTTCGATTCGAAGGCCGACCTGTTCGCGGCCGTGCTCGGGCGCGAACTCCGGGCCGTGCTCGGTGCCGCATTCGCCCCGCCGGTCGTCCCCCTGGCTCCCGTCGAGCGCATCGAGCACGGTCTCCGAGCGCGACTCGACCTCGTCATGGACCGTCCGGGGCATGCGCTGGCACTCGCGGAGCTCATCGCCTTCTCTCGCCGCGACCCCGAGCTCGTCGACCTCGCGCGGTGGGAGCAGGCCGAGTACCGACGTCATGTGACGCGCGACGTCGACGAATGGTCCGCCGCCGACGGTCTCCGCTGGTCGGTCCCGACCGCCCAGGTCGCGGCGCTGCTCATCGCCGTCGCCGACGGCATCGGCACGGCGTGGCTCGCCGATCGCGACGGCGAGAGCGCTCGCGGTTCCGTCGCCCTCGCGGCCCGGGCCGTCGCGTCTCTTCTGGAAGGAACCACAGCATGACCTGGCTCTGGCTCGGCGGCGCGATCGCGGTCGAGGTCACCGCCTCGCTGGCGCTGCAGGCCGCCGTGACCGCACCCGGCTGGTACGCCCTCGTCGTCGCCGGCTACCTCTCGGCCTTCCTCTGCCTGACCCGCGTGCTGAAGGGCGGCATGGCCATCGGCGTCGCCTACGGCATCTGGGGTGCGTCGGGCGTCGCGCTGACCGCGGTCATGGCGGCCGTGCTGTTCGGCCAGGCGCTGACCGGGGTGATGATCGTCGGCCTCGCGCTGATCGTCGTCGGGGTGCTGCTCGTCGAGCTCGGCTCGCAGCGGGCGCACGCCGCCCGGGCCCGTGCGGCGTCGGGAATCTCAGGAGGCGCGGGTCACCCGGGCGACGCCCCGCCCGCCCCGCAGACGGACGGAGGTCTCTGATGGCGTGGGTGCTCCTCTCGATCGCCATCGTGTGCGAGGTGGCCGCGACCATCAGCCTGAAGCTCGCCACCGACGGGCGACGGCGCTGGTACGTCGCCGTCGGAATCGGATACGTCGTCGCCTTCTCGCTGCTCGGCGCCGCGCTCTCGCTCGGTCTGCCGATCGGCGTCGCCTACGGCGTCTGGGCCGCGACCGGCGTCGCGTTGACGGCCGTGCTGGGCCGCGTGCTCTTCGGCGACCCGCTCACCTGGCTGATGGGCGCCGGCATCGTCTGCATCATCGCGGGGGTGTTCCTCATCGAGCTCGGGCACTGAGCCGCGGACCCGCCCCGGTGTCGGAGGCTCGTCGTACGATCCGTCCATGACGACGATCACAGGCCGCCGCTGGGTCATCACCGGCGCGGCCGGCACCATCGGAACCGCCCTCCGAGCAGCACTCCTCGAGCGGGGCGTCGAGCTCGTCTCGACCGACATCAGACCGGTCGTCCCCGCCGACCAGGGCGAGACCTCCGCGACGACCGACCTGGCCGACCTCGAGGGGCTGACCGAGCTGTTCGCGGGGGCTCACGGGGTCGTCCATCTCGGGGGCATCCCCGACGAAGCGGACTTCCACGATCTGGCCGAGGTGAACATCGTCGGCACGTACCACGTGCTCGAGGCCGCCCGGCGAGCCGGCGTGCCCCGGGTCGTCTTCGCCAGCAGCAACCGTCTGACGGGTTCGTACACGGCTGGCGATCACGTGACACCCGAGATGCCCGTCCGCCCCGACGGCTTCTACGGCGTCTCGAAGGCGGCCGCCGAGGCGCTCTGCCGGCTCTACGCCGACAAGTTCGACCTCAGCACGATCTCCGTCCGCATCGGCACCTACGCCGACGCCCCGGAGTCCGCCCGCGCGCAACGGACCTGGCTCAGCCCCGCCGACGCCGTCCGTGCCTTCGTGGCGGCGATGACGACGACCGAGAAGACGGCCGTGTTCTACGCGGTGTCGGCGAACACCACCCGCTGGTGGGATCTCGACTCCGGCGCCGCCCTCGGCTACGTGCCCGAAGACGACTCCGCAGAACGAGGCGAGGTCGAGCCGATCGACCAGCGCACCCCGCAGGGCGGGGACTTCGCCACGGCGCGATTCTCGACGGATCGGATGCGCCGCTAGTCGTCGGCCTCCGACGCCCTGGTGGTCGGCGTGCTCGCGGGATCGCCGCCCGGGCGCAGGCTCCGACGGACGGCCCTGCCGCCGAAGAACAGGCCGAGCACCAGCATGGGCAGCCCCGCCCAGGGCGTGTCGAGGGTCAGCACCAGGGTCACGCCGACGACGCCGAACACGATCGCCATCGCGACGTCGTTCGAGTCCGACTCCTCCGCGTCGTCGGCGGCGCCGGCGCCGCTCTCGGGGTCGGGCACGGGGCGTTCCGTGGACTCGTCCATGAGGCGACGCTACGTCGCCGACCGGCCCCGCGCCTCCCTCGAGCGACGGATGGGCCGGCCGGCGATGCGGTCAGCTCGACGCCCGGCGGGCCTCGTCACGTGTCTCGTGGCGGGCCTTGAGCGCCTTCTCGTCGCGTCCGACGATGGCGAGGAGCACGATCGCGAGGACGACGCAGACGAGGATCAGGACGAAGGTGGTGTCCCAGCCGAAGGCGTGGACCGACAGGCCGATGCCCGTCGAGGCGAGAGTCGCCCCGAGCACGTAGCCGAACAGTCCGGTGAAGCCGGCGGCCGTGCCGGCGACGCTGCGCGGGCTGAGATCGAGGGCCTGCAGCCCGATCAGCATGACCGGTCCGTAGATCAGGCCGCCGATGGCGACGAGCATCGCCAGCGAGACCCAGAGCGGGCCGTCGACGGGCGAGAGCCAGTACACGGCCACGGCGACGCCGACGGCAGCCATGAAGAGGATGCCCGTGGGCGAGCGGCGGCCCGTGAACACCCGGTCGCTGATGTAGCCGCAGAGCAGGGTGCCCGGGATCCCGGCGAGCTCGAACAGCGAGAACCCGGCGATCCCCTCACCGAGGCTCGCCCCGCGCACCTCGGCGAGGTACACCGGCGCCCAGACCAGCACTCCGTACCGGAGGGTGTAGACGAACACGTTCGCCAGCGCCAGGTTCACCATCGTGCGGTTCGTCAGGACGTAGCGGCGGATCGTCGTCCACGTGGACGCACCCTCGTCCGAGGCGTCGGTCTCGACCGGAGCCGGGTCGTCGCGGTACTCCTCGATGGGCGGCAGACCCTCGGACTCGGGGGTGTCACGCAGCAGGACCAGGGCGACGACGGCGATGACGAGACAGACGATCGCGGGGAACCAGAACACGCTCTGCCACCCGCCGAACCAGGCGAGGGCGAGACCGGCGAGACCACCGGCACCCGCGCCTCCGACGTTGTGGGCGACGTTCCAGATGGCGGTCTTGCCGCCTCGCTCGGAGGTCGAGAACCAGTGGACGAGCGTGCGCCCGCTCGGCGGCCAGCCCATCCCCTGGAAGAACCCGTTGAATATCATCACGACCGCGAAGAAGGCGACGCTCGCCCCGACGGCGGGGACGAATGCGATGAACAGGTTCGCCAATGCGGACAGCGCCAGTCCGATGGGCAGGAAGAACCTCGCGCTGCTGCGATCGCTGACGATCGCGCTGAGGAACTTGCTGAACCCGTAGGCGAGCAGCACGCCGTTCGTGATGACTCCGAGGCCGACGGTGCTGAAGCCGTTCTCGTCCTTGAGGATCGTCGACACCAGCGGCACGTTGTTGCGGATCAGGTAGTACGCGGCGTAGCCGATGAAGATGCCGACGAACACCTGCAGCCGGAGGCGCGGGTACCGGCGTGCGACGGTCGCTTCGTCGAGGCGGGGCGCGGGTGGCGGGGCCGCGAGGAACGCGGTCAGCCCGCGTCGTGCGGGCGCGTCGGCGGGTGAGGTCTTGCTCGTCACGGATTCTCTCTTTCACAACGCTGTGGGAACTCATAGACGACCACAAGGTTGCAGTTCATGCAAATTCCACTCGATGTTCATCCCCGGGGGCTTGACAAGCAGGGCGGAGCCTCGGGGTCAGCGGTCAGCTGATCGCGACCGCCGTGCCGGTGACGGTGATGCCGCCATGCGACGGGACGTCGACGAGCAGCACCCCCGGGCGGCCGATGTGCCGACCCTGGTGGACCACGAAGCGGGCAGGAGGCGCGATCAGATCGAGCGCGCGGAGATACGCCCCGAGTGCGGCGGCCGCCGACCCCGTGGCCGGATCCTCGGTGAGGTCGCCGACGGGGAACAGGTTGCGCGCCTCGACGACGAGCGGCTCGTCGGCGCCGCTCCGGCGGTGGACGACGGTCACCGTTCCGGCCCAGCCCTGCTCGTCCATCAGCCCGCGGACCGCGACCGGATCGAAGCCGAACCCGTCGAAGACGGCCTGATCGCGCACCGCGACGATCGGGTGCCGGTTGCCGGCGTAGGCCTCCCGTGCCGGCCAGCGCTCGTCGAGGTCGTCGGGGGAGAGTCCGAGCAGTGCGAGCAGACGCGCGGCGACGTCGGCGTCGAGACTCCGCACACGGGGTTCGACACTGGTGAAGGAGGCGGTGATCGCGGTCTCGGGGGCGTCCGCCGCGCCTCCTCGGGCGGTGTCGATCACGACGGGACCGACGGCGGTGTCGATCGTGAACGGGCCGACGCCGCGTCGCTCGGCGAGCGCCACGGCCGTCGCGATGGTCGCGTGGCCGCAGAAGGGGACCTCGGCACCGGGCGAGAAGTAGCGGATGCGGACTCGGCGGGAGCGGGAGTCCGTGCCCGGGTCGACGACGAACGCGGTCTCGGCGTAGCCGACCTCGGCTGCGATGCGCTGCATGTCGTCGTCACCGAGAGGCGAGGCGTCGAGCACGACACCGGCCGGGTTGCCACCCGCGGGGTCGGACGAGAACGCCGTGAGGCGCAGGACCTCGACGTCGCGGTCGGGAGCCGGGTGGGGCGGGGGAGTCGCATCGGTCACCAGGACACTGTGCCGCAGGCGCCGCCGGTGCGGTGGATCGCGTGTCACCGCTAGCCTCAGCACATGCTCGCACCGCTCAGTCTCGCCGGCCCCGAAGGAGCCGCGGTCGTCTTCCCGGCGTCGTACGACCTCGGCTGGACGGTGATCGCCCTGGCGTTGGTCGCCGCGGCCACGTGGTTCGTCGTGAGCGTCGTCCGCTCCTCGCTCAGCGATGCGGCCAAGGCCCTGTGGATCGTCCTGCTCGTGGTCATCGCCCCGGTGACGATCGTCGCGTGGACCGTCCTCGGGCGCGACGCCCGGGCATCCGGCCCGGCTCGGGTTGCGCGCCGTCGAGAGAGACGGCCGTGATCGCGTGGGCCTAGGTCGTCCCTAGGCTGAGCGCCGTGCGCCTCGATCCCGACTCCCTGCTCGCCGGACCGCGCGGGCGCCGGTTCTGTCTCGAGCTCGTGAAGCAGGCGGAGCCGATCACCGAGGCGGGGCTGCGTTTCGGGCATCTGCTGTTCGCCGCGTCGTACCGGGCGGCGAAGGCGAGCGGGGCGGGCACCTCCATCGTCCTGTTCGGTCCGGGCGCCGACGAGCCCCTGCCCGATCCGACACCCGCCGAACTCGGCGCAGCACTCGACGAGGTCGAGCTGCCGCACCTCGACGACGACACGCTGATGGCCGCCCTCGAGGCGACCGTCGACGCCGCCGCCTACTGGCAGGAGCCCGACGGAGACGACCTGCTGCTCGTCGAGCCCGCCGTCACGGCCTCCCTCCGCCGCATCGCCGAGCACGTCGTCTCGACCCCGGCCACAGCCTGGTGGGGCGACGGCCTCGCAGCCCGACAGCATCTGGTCGCGTTCGACACCCCCTGGGTCGAGAGCCGCGAACCGCCGAGCTGGAGCATCATCGGCACGCGGGCGGCCCTGCAGCAGTGGCGCGACGGGGTCGTCGCCGACGAGATCCGATCACGGCCACGACGGGGGCGACGGTCGGGGCACCCCGCTCGCGCCATGAGCGGCGAGTGGTGGTCGACGCCGAACCGGGTCGGGCCGGTCTCGACGCATGCCGGCCCCGACGGCGTCCCCCTCGGGCTGCGCCTCGTCGAAGACGGATTCGGCGAGGACGGCGCGCGGGTCGTGCCGCTCGTCGTCCCGCCCGACGCCCGCGTCATCGAGGTCGCCGGCCCCGACGACTGGGCTCGACTCTGCCGCGAGCACCCTCTCGAGGTGAGCGGCGTCCACCGAGGCGACTGGTATCGCACCACGGGCCGTGACGGCGACTGGGTGTCGCCCGACTGGGCATCCGTCGCCGAGCTCGCCGACGCCGTGCACGTCTCCGTCGCGGGCTATCTGCTCACCGCCGGCCGCGCCATCGCCGTCGACGATCGCACCGCCTCGGTCATGGCGGGATGGAGTCCCGACCAGACCTACTGGCTCACCGAAATGCCCGGGTCCGATGCCGCTCCGACCGCCTGGGCGAAGGACGACGACACCCTCAGGTGGACGCCCTCACCCGCATAGATGAGGGCTCGTCATCCTGCAGGACGATGTTGCATCACGGAAGCATCTCGCCGCGGTCACGGCGCCCTGCGGCCTCCTAGATTGAGCGATGTCGGCAGGGAGATCACCACGCCGGACGTCCGGCGCTCGGGGTGGGTCAGAGCGGACCGGCGTGTTCGACCCACGCAGAGAGGCACCACCGTGCACGCGCACACGAACACCACCTGGAAGAAGGCGGCGGCGATCCCGACGACGCTCGCACTGGCCGTCGGAGGGGTGCTGCTGGTCGTCCCGACCGCCACCGCCGCCACGCCCGCCGAGTCGACCGTCACCGAGGAGGCGCTGGTCGCCGACCCGACGTCCGCCGCGGTCGTCGAGACACCCGCCGCCGACACCCCGGCCACCCCGGCCCCTCCGGTCGAGGCGCCGGCCGCTGAGACCCCGGCCGCTGAGACCCCGGCCGTCGAGGCCCCGGTCGACGAGACGCCCGCCGCCGTGCCTGCGGCCGAGGCCCCCGTCGCCGAGACGCCCGCGCTCGACGAGCCCGTGGCCGCCGAGCCTGCCGCCGCCGAGCCCGTGCCCGACGCCGCCGCCGAGCCCGTGGCCGACGAGCAGACCGACGCCGCTGCCGACGCCGCCGCCGACGCCGCTGCCGAGGCCGCCCCCATCGCCACGGCGCCGATCCTCACGAGCCCCACCGCGGGCTCGGTCGTCCGCTCCGCCGCTCGAGGCGAGAGCGACACCGCGGCCCCCGTCACCTTCACCGGCACCGGGCAGCCCGGCGCCGTCGTCACGGTCCGCGCCGACCCGATCCGCGGCTGGTACAGCCCCACGAAGTACGCCCTCGCGCCCGTCGGCTCCGACGGTCGGTGGACGGCGACGCTCGAGCTGGGCTCGATCGAGTGGATCACCACCGTCCGTCAGTCCGCCCCCGGCGCCGACGGGCGGCCGAGCGGCACCCCCTCGCCCGAGTCGCGCATCCGCTTCCAGCACGTCGTGGCCTACCTGGCGGCGCCGGGCCCCGTGTCCGTCGTCTCGCCGACGGTCGGCGCCCTGTACGAGCCGACCCGCGCCTCCGGGGCCACCCGTCTCGGCGGCCCCGTGACGATCGTCGTCCGCGCCACCCCCGGTGCGAAGGTCGAGATGTCGTGGCGGGACGCCTCGGGTTCGCAGCGCGGGCCGTCGGGCGACATCACCGTCCCGGCGTCGGGCGTGCTGACCCACGTCGCGACGATCCCCACGGGCGAGTGGCGCTTCAGCGCACGCCAGTACCTCGTCGACGACACCGGCCGCCGCATCAGCTCGCGCTCCGCGGTCTCGGGCGGGCGCGACTTCACGGTGCGCCCGGTCACGCTGCCCGCCCCCGCGGTCACCTCCGTCGCCGACGGCGGCGTGCTCGTCGCCGCGGGCCAGTACCCGCAGGACGCCGTCTTCGGACCCCGCCCCGCGGTCACCGAGGAGCTCGTCGGCACCGGCACCCCCGGCGCCACCGTGTTGATCATGGTGACGAGCGACGACGTGGACTTCCGCGGCGAGCTGATCGCCGTGGTCGCCGCCGACGGCACCTGGCGGGTCGTCCCCTTCCTGGAGCCCGGCGAGTACGTCCTGTCGTCGCGTCAGATCGACGTGCCGACCACCAGCCCCGACGGCGTCCGCGGTGTGAACGCGGGCTCCGCCTCGGTGATCACCCGCGTGTCGGTCGTCCTCCCCGGCGAGCGTCCCGGCACCGCTCCGGCGGGCGTCGACGGGACGGCTCCGCGTCCGGGGTCCACCGTCGGAGGGTCG
>Ga0265780_10004710_pt1 | contig 17487 bp, 14 predicted proteins | sample P1T30metagenome_FD_192432 | JGI IMG/M metagenome (GOLD analysis project Ga0265780, IMG submission 192432) | Plant litter microbial communities from East Loma Ridge, Irvine, California - P1 T30 | ecosystem: Environmental > Terrestrial > Plant litter > Unclassified | place: USA: California...
GTCGGAGAAGCTATTTTGCATGATCGATGGCGGGCGGGGAACGTGCCGTTATTGTCTCAGGTTGCGGCGCTGGTGGGAACGGGAGCTGGGGAATTAATCAGTGCCTCCCTAGCAGCCTGCTACGATGGGCGGAAAGACCGAATTCGGCCAAAAGCGGCCCCTCAACATATGACACCAAGATAAGGATTTGATATGCGTCGAGCGGTCCTCCTGTTATTGATTCTTTTCTGCACCGGGCAAGTCATTGCTCATCCAGCGTTGGACATCAAGCTAGTGCACGGTACGATCCCGGAACAGAAGACAATAACCCAGCTACAGAGTTTGATGGCTAAGTATGATTTATCGCGCTGGTTGTTCACGCACGAAATTAATGTCGAAAGCCACGAGATCCCGCACAGTCATCCCGTGCTCACGTTAAACACGCGGCATTTGAACCAAGATGATCTGTTGTTGTCAACGTTCATCCATGAGCAACTTCACTGGTTCCTAGATACACGTGAAAGTGCCACTGCTGCGGCAGTTGCCGAGCTGCGCGTTATGTATCCTAAAATTCCAGTCGGTTATCCAGACGGCTCCAATGACATCGAAGGGAATTACGAACACATGATCGTAATTTCGCTCGAATATCAAGCTCTAAAAACTTTGCTTGGGCAACCAAAAGCGAATGACGTTATGGTCTATTGGTCGGAAGACCACTACAAATGGCTGTACAAGAAAGCATTGGTAGATCAAGCGTTACTCGACGCCCTAGTCGTTAAGTATGGGCTGATGCCTTAAAGGCGACAAGCAGATAGCTTCATGATCGCTTGGGGTCTGTACCGGAGTGTTGCCGCAACCGCTGGATTTTCAACCTGGCAACCTGCTATGCTGGACCGAACGGCCGGGTTCGGCCAAAAGCTGACGTTCGAACAGCGTAATGTTTAGCACATGGACTTGTTGGGTCTACAACAAGAAGCTCGTATTGAAAATATGCAATTTATCTCCACCTTGGAAGAATGGCATGATTTCCGGTCAAACATCCATGAACCGTCGGGTTTCCAGGAGAATAAATGAAACTTTTGCGAGCTATTGGTATCGCCACTATTATCTCAGCCCTCGCTTGTTCACAAGCCTTTGCGCAATCAGCTGGGGTTGCAGAGCAAAGTGGCATGCAAATGACAGCCGCGAGCCGCCAGCAGTTGATTGACAAGCTCATCCAGGAAGTCAACAACAGCTACGTCTTTCCCGACATGGCGAAAAAGGCCGAAACATCGTTGCGTCAGCAGCAAAAGCGCGGCGCCTACGACAGCATTGCAAGCCCACAGCGACTGTCCGAAGTCCTGACCGATGAGTTGCAAGCTGTGACCAAGGACCGGCATCTGCGCGTGACGTACAGCAAGGAGGTGATCGCGGACAGGAAGTCCTATGACGAGCGCTCGCCTGAGGAAGTGGCGGCTTACCTCGCTATGATGAGGTCGAACAACTTTGGCGTCGAGCGGGTCGAACGCTTGCCGTTTAACATTGGATACCTAGAAATTAGCGGCTTCGCGCGCGCCAACGACGCGGCCGAAACTCTGGCCGCTGCCATCACACTGGTCGCCCATACAGACGCGCTGATCATTGACCTGCGCAATAACAGTGGAGGCGACGCTGCCGCCTCGGTCCTGCTGGCGAGCTATCTGTTCGACAAGCGAACCCAGCTGAATGACTTTTATTTCCGGGAGGGCAACCGCACCGAACAGCGGTGGACTGCAGACGTAGTGCCGGGCCTGCGCTATGGCGGTGCCAAGCCGATCTATATCCTGACCAGCAAGGATACGTTTTCGGCAGCAGAGGATTTCACTTACGCGCTCAAGAACCTCAAACGTGCGATCGTCGTCGGCGAGACCACTGGAGGCGGCGCCAACCAGGGTGACGATAAGCGGCTGCTGCCAAACTTTTCCCTCTTCGTGCCCTTGGGCCGCATGATCAGCCCGGTGACCAAAACAAACTGGGAGGGCGTTGGCGTGACGCCCGATGTTAGCGTTTGTGCCAGTGATGCTGCGAGAACCGCGCAGGTGGCCATTTTGACGAAGATGGCGGCGTCGGAGAACAATCCCGACGAGCGAGCCCGCCTGCATGAGCGCATTGCAGAGCTCGGCGCTGGCGTTACCGGCAGCATCTCGTGCAGTTGATCCGATCACAAACGCCGTCGGTTCACCTGCTACGCGTGTGAAGCGTCCGGTTCGGGTCGACAGCGGCCTGTCGAGACAGTCAGTGACTTCTCAGCCTGGTCACCTGCTGATGCTGGTCTGAACGACCGGGTTCGGCCAGGAGTGGCCCTTCATGAAAACCAGGATGGCAGGAGACCAGCGCGCCTCGACCACTACGGTCAAAAAGCCTGGTCTGCCGGGCGTTGATTCGGAGGCCGTGGCGGCAGGCGCATTATCATGCGTGGAAACCGCGCAAGGACCTGTGGCAACGCCACTGATCAGTGCCCGGATGGGGACTGGTTCTGGTTTTCTTCAGCGCTGGTGGGAAAACGCCGGCTGTTGTCCTGGAGCTTCTTGCGCAGCACGACGGCAGACTCGGCATAGACGAATCCAAATGACACACAGCCATCGCGGCCCTTCACTGCGTGATGCATGCGGTGGGCCTGGTAGACGCGCTTGAGGTAGCCTTTGCGCGGCACATACTTGAACGGCCAGCGCTGATGCACCAGACCGTCGTGCATGAAAAAATACAAGACGCCGTAGATCGTGATGCCAAGGGCGATCCACCACAAAGGCCACACCCAGTTTCCTGCGAAGTACAGTGCAATGGAGAACACGGCAAAAACAACAGCGTAGAGATCGTTTTTCTCCAGCGCCGCGTCATGCGGTTCGTGGTGGGATTTGTGCCAGCCCCAGCCCCAGCCATGCATGATGTGCTCATGCGACCAGGCCGCAAACCATTCCATGAAGGCGACGGCCCCCACCACGAGCAGGAAGGGGATAAGGTAATGCAACACGCTATTCATTCTCGACCTTAGGACATTGCAGGTTGATTGTCGACCGGCGGTGCGCCGGCAGTTTCCACCACGGCACCCATGGCGCGTCGTGATGCTGATGATGGTAGCCGAAATGAAAGCAGGTCAGCAGGGACAGGAAATGCGAAAAATCGTTGCTGCGGGCGCAGTGCCGGTCGTCGAACGGTATGTCATCGACGCGGTGCGGACGATAGGTCCCGAAGTAGAACAGCTGCACGGATGACAGCAGTGCCGGCAAAGCCCAGAAAACCAGCATGGTCGGGAAGCGCTCACGCAGGATGAACAGGTAGGTGACGACGGCGATGGTCAGCATTCCAAATTCACGCCAGCCAAAGTAGTGGCGAAAGAACTTGAAGTACCAAGGCCAGAAGCTGCTGGAATGATCGGTATCGAAATCGGGATCATCGGCCGTGCCGGAATGACGATGGTGGGCGTGATGGTTTTCGTGGAGCTTGTCATACGAAAAGCCGGCATAGATGAAGACGCAAAAGCCGCCGATGGCGCGGTTCAGCCATGGATGTCGCGGCGCCAGCGAGCTGTGCATCGTGTCATGGGCAACAATAAACAGGCCAACGCTCAGCCAGCACTGCAGGGCGACGACAACAGGTGCCGCGAGCCAAAGCCATGGCGCAGTCCAGTCGACCAGGAAAATCGCGCTGACATGGACGGCCAGCCAGGTGCCTATCACCAGGCTCGCAAGCCCCAGCCCGACCACTGTGGCACCACTGCCGCCCCTTCTATCGATCGTTGATGTCGCCATGCTGGATATCCCTATGACCGAAGCCCTGACCTGCACACCAGCAGGACCAGCGTCGTACCGCCATGGTGGCGACATGTATGCTCGACCCATGTTTGATTTTTACGGCGAAATGTTAACATAGATACGTGTTTGCACTGGCGGGAGACGCACCCCGACACCTTCGTGCCTGCAAAACTACCCCACCCTGATCCCTGCAATCTGCGGCCCGATCAATTCCCGCCCCAGCGCTTCCAGGTCGAACGCGGCGGGATCGAACAGCCAGTTACGGATCAGGCCATCGATGATCACCCACATGCCTACCGCGAGCGTGCGCGGATCGACGCCGGGCCTGGCCTGGCCGCGCGCGATGGCGGAGACGATGCGCTTTTCCGCCAGCGCCATCCATTCAACGAGGTGTTCGGTACGGCGCACGCGCACCGCGTCGAGTTCGTCGACGAATTCCATTTTGAGAACGGCGATTTCAAACACGCGGCGTGCCTGCGGATTATTCACCGTTTCCGATAAAACGCGCATGCAATACTGGTGTAACTCGGCAAGCGGATCATCGCCATTCGAGGCCGTCAACTCATCCAGGGTGGCGCGCATCGGCAGCTTGGCGCGGTCCATCATGGCGTTGAAGAGGACGGCTTTGTCGTCAAAATGCCAATAGATCGCACCGCGCGTCACACCGGCTGCGGTTGCGATATGCTGCAATGTCGTCCGTGACACACCTTGTTGTACGAACAATTGCTCGGCCGCATCCAGGATGCTGTCGCGCGTTGCCGCTGCGTCTTCCTTGGTCCTGCGGGCCATGCGGTACTCCGGTTTAGTTGGTAAAGCGTCAGAAACTACTGCGTGAAACAATAAACATACACTCGTGATAGTATATACCGAAATTCACAACAGCCAGCGATGACAGCGCCACGCCTTCCCAAGCGTCCGGCGCTGTTGCTTCGTCATAACTGAAGGATGTCCACGTAATGCGCATTGCTCAATCTTCCCTGTTCTCTCCCAACATAACGAAAATCGCGGCTGCCAGCATGGCAGTCATTGCCCTGCTGGCCGGGTGCGGCGATAAAAAAGACGCGGCTGCCCCGGGGGCCGGCGCGAAGATGCCGCAGCCTGAAGTGGGCGTCATCACCACTAAAGTCGAAAGAATCGCGCTGGAAACCGAATTGCCGGCCCGGGCCGAAGCGGTCCGCGTGTCGCAGGTACGCGCCCGCGTCAACGGCGTCGTGCTGAAACGCCTGTTCGAAGAAGGCAGCGAAGTCAAGCAGGGCCAGTCGCTGTTCCAGATCGATCCGGAACCGTACGAGGCGCAACTCAACAGCGCCCAGGCAGAACTGGGCAAGGCGCAGGCCAACCTGGCCCAGGCTGCCGCCCAGGCCGACCGCTACAAGCCGCTGGTTGCCGCAAATGCTGTGTCCAAGCAGGAATACACCAACGTCGTGGCAGCCCAGAAACAAGGTGAAGCCGATGTCGCCAACGCCCGCGCCCAGGTGCGCATTGCCCAGATTAATTCGGGCTATGCCAGCGTGCGGGCGCCGATCTCCGGGCGCATTGGCCGCGCACTGGTCACTGAAGGCGCATTGGTCTCGGCCAGCGAAGCAACGCAGCTTGCCCTGATCCAGCAGACCAGCACGATGTACCTGAACATCACCCAGTCCGCGACCGAACTGCAAAAGCTGCGCAAGAATGCCGGCAGCAACAACGCCAGCATCCCCGTCACCGTGCTGATGGAAGACGGCACCGAATATCCGCGCAAGGGCAAGCTGCTGTTTTCCGACATGTCGGTCGATCCGACCACCGGGCAGGTGACGCTGCGCGCCCAGGTCGACAATCCCGATAACCAGTTACTGCCGGGCCAGTATGTGCGCGTGCGCCTGTCCCAGGCCGAGCTGCCAGCCGGCATCCTGGTGCCGCAGCAAGCGGTCACCCGCAGCAATCAGGGCGATACGCTGATGGTGGTGACCGCCGACGGCAAGATCACGCCACGCACGATCACGATCGGTTCGCAGAAGGGTTCCAACTGGGTCGTGCTGTCCGGCTTGAAGGAAGGCGAAAACGTCATGGTCGACGGCTTCCAGAAGCTGCAGATGCTGCCGCCAGGAACCCCGGTCAAGCCAGTGAAATGGACGCCGCCAGCGACTGCCACCGCCGGCAGTGCGGCGGCGCCGGCTGCCGCTGCTGCTGCACCCGCTGCCGCCAGCCGCTAATCGACTCGACAATACCAGGACTCCTACATGGCACGTTTTTTCATTGACCGCCCCGTTTTTGCATGGGTGATCGCGCTGTTCATCATGGTGATGGGCGCGGTCGCCATCACCCAGCTGCCGATTGCCCAGTACCCGACGGTGGCGCCACCGTCGATCATCGTCACCGCCGCCTATCCGGGCGCATCGGCCCAGACGCTGGAAGACTCCGTCATTTCCGTCATTGAACGGGAAATGAACGGCTCGCCCGGCCTGATCTACATGGAATCGACCAGCCAGGCGAACGGCACCGGCACGATTACCCTGTCGTATGACACCAACACCAACGCCGACCTGGCCCAGGTGGACGTGCAGAACCGCCTGTCGCGCGCCACGCCGCGCCTGCCGGCTGCCGTCGTGCAGCAAGGCGTGCGCGTGGACAAATCGCGCGCCAATTTCCTGCTGTTTACCATCCTCTCGTCGGACGACCCGAAATGGGACCCGATCGCGCTGGGCGACTATGCCTCGCGCACCGTGCTGCCTGAACTCCAGCGCATCAAGGGGATCGGTACCGCCCAGCTGTTCGGTACCGAAAAAGCCATGCGCATCTGGATCGATCCCGCCAAGCTGGTGGGTCTGCGCCTGTCGCCGGCGGACGTGAACAGCGCCATCGCCCAGCAAAATGCCCAGGTTGCGTCCGGCACCATCGGTGACTTGCCACTGGCTCCCGGCCAGGAAATCACGGCAACCGTGGTTGTCACCGGCCAGCTCAACAGCGTGGAACAGTTCGGCAACATCGTGCTGCGCGCCAACCCGGACGGCTCGACCGTGCGCCTGAAGGACGTGGCCCGCATCGAACTGGGCGGCCAGAGTTACGCCACGTCGGCGCGCCTGAACGGCAAGCCGTCGACCGGTATCGGCCTGCAGCTGGCGCCGTCGGGCAACGCGCTGGAATCGGCCGAGCTGGTCAAGGCCCGCATGCAGGAATTGTCGAAATACTTCCCGGCCGGCATGAAATACACGATCCCGTTCGACAGCTCGAAGTTCGTGTCGATCTCGATTTCGCAAGTGGTGGAAACGCTGATTGAAGCAGTGGTCCTGGTGTTCATCGTGATGTTCATCTTCCTGCAAAACTTCCGCTACACCATCATTCCGACGATCGTCGTGCCGATCGCCCTGCTCGGCTCGCTGGCGACCTTGCTGGCACTCGGTTTCTCGATCAACGTGCTGACCATGTTCGGCATGGTGCTGGTGATCGGTATCGTCGTCGATGACGCGATCGTGGTGGTGGAAAACGTCGAGCGGATCATGTCCGAGGAAGGCTTGCCGCCACTCGAAGCAACGCGCAAAGCCATGAGCCAGATTTCCGGCGCCATCATCGGCGTGACCGTGGTGCTGATGTCGGTGTTCGTGCCGCTGGCGTTTTTTGCCGGTGCAGTAGGTAATATTTACCGCCAGTTCTCGGCAGTCATGGTGTCGTCGATTTTCTTCTCGGCCTTCATGGCGCTGTCGCTGACCCCTGCCCTGTGCGCCCACTTCCTGAAACCGGTTGAAAAAGGTTCGCACCATGCCAAGGGCGGTTTCTTTGGCTGGTTCAACCGCGGTTTCTCGAAAACCGCCACGCGCTACGAAGGTTTCGTTGCCAAGACGCTGCGCCACACGGGCCGCGCGCTGGTGGTGTTCGCTGTCGTGCTGGGCATCGTCGGCCTGATGTTTACCCGGTTGCCGAATTCGTTCGTGCCGAACGAAGACCAGGGCTACATCATTGCCAACATCCAGTTGCCGCCAGGCGCCACCGCGGCCCGGACCGACGCGATTTTGAAGCAAGCTGAAAACTTCATCCTGAAGCAGCCTGAAGTGGCGAACCTGGTGGCCATTACCGGCTTCTCGTTCTCGGGTCAGGGCCAGAACATGGGCCTTGCCTTCATTCCGCTGAAGGACTGGGACGAGCGCAAGGGCGCCGGCCACAGCGCCACCGACCTCGCCAACCGCATCACCGGCAACCTGATGGGCCTGCGCGACGCGTTCATCTTTGCGTTGTCGCCGCCGCCAATTCCCGAACTGGGACGCGGCACCGGCTTCTCGTTCCGCCTGCAGGACCGGGGCGGCAAGGGCCACGACGCCCTGCTGGCCGCGCGTAACCAGCTGCTTGGCATGGCATCGCAAAGCAAGGTGCTGACCGGCATGCGTCCCGAAGGCCTGGAAGATGCGCCGCAGGTGCAGCTCGACATCGACCGCGACAAGGCGCAGGCGCTGGGTGTAACCTTCAACGCCATCAACACCGCCATTTCGACGTCGCTCGGTTCGTCGTACGTGAACGACTTCCCGAACGCTGGCCGCTTGCAGCGCGTAATCGTGCAGGCCGATGCAGAAGCCCGCATGCAGCCATCCGACCTGCTGCGCCTGAACGCGATGAACGTGCAGGGCAATCCGGTGCCGCTGTCGGCATTTGCCTCGACGCGCTGGATCACCGGCCCGATGCAGACGACGCGTTACAACGGCTACCCGGCCATGAGCCTGACCGGCGACGCCGCGCCGGGCCGCTCGTCGGGTGACGCGCTGGTCGAGATGGAAGCGCTGGCCGCCAAGCTGCCGCCGGGGTTCGGCTTCGAGTGGACCGGCCAGTCGCGCGAAGAAAAACTGTCCGGCTCGACCGTGTTCATCCTGCTGGCGTTTTCCCTGCTGGCAGTGTTCCTGTCGCTGGCGGCGCTGTACGAGAGCTGGTCGATTCCCGTGTCGGTGCTGCTGGTGGTGCCGCTGGGCGTACTGGGCGCGCTGGCAGCCGCATCGATGCGCGGCTACCCGAACGATATCTATTTCAAGGTCGGCCTGATCACCATCATTGGCCTGGGCGCGAAAAACGCCGTGCTGATCATCGAGTTCGCGAAAGACTTGCAGGAACAGGGTTATTCGGCAGTCGATGCGGCCATCAAGGCGTGTCACTTGCGGTTCCGCCCGATTCTGATGACGTCGCTGGCGTTCATCCTGGGCGTGCTGCCACTGGTGATTGCCGGCGGCGCGGGCGCTGCCAGCCAGCGCGCGATCGGTACCGGCGTGATGGGCGGTATGATCACGGCGACCGCACTCGGTGTATTCTTCGTGCCAGTGTTTTACGTTGTCGTACGCAAAGTGTTTGGCAGTAAAGATGCCGAGCACAAACATGACGCGCAGATTTCGCACCCGGCCCCGCAAGAGGAAAAGATTTAAATGGAAAACATGAAGAAGATAGTGACTCCCCTGGCGTTGGCCATGGTTTTGACGGGATGCATGTCGCTGGCGCCGAAGTACGAGCGCCCGGCCGCACCCGTCGCCACCGGTTTTCCGGTGCCGCCGACGCCTGACGGCGCGGCGCCGGTGTCGGCAGCGACCGCTGAAGCGGCGTCCAGCATTTCCTGGCAACGTTTTTTTGCCGACCCGCGCCTGCAGCAACTGATTGCCCTGGCGCTGGAAAACAACCGCGACCTGCGCGTGGCGATTTTGAATATTGAACAGGCGCGCGCCAGTTACCGCATCCAGCGGGCCGACCTGCTGCCGACCATCGGCGTGGGCGCGAGCGGCAATGTCCAGCCTGGTCCCGACGCCTACCAGGCCGGCATTCAACTCAGTTCGTTCGAACTGGATTTCTTCGGCCGCGTGCGGTCGCTGTCGAACGCGGCCCTGGCCCAGTTCCTGGCGACTGAAGAATCGCGCAAGACCACGCAGATCAGCCTGATCTCGCAAGTGGCCAACACCTACCTCGCCTACCAGGCCGATGAAGAACTGCTGGCCCTGACGCGCCAGACGCTCAAGACCCGTGAAGATTCGCAGCGCCTGACGCAGCTGAAATACGACAACGGCATCGTCTCCAAGCTGGACCTGAACCAGAGCCTGTCGCTGGTGGAGACCGCCCGCGTGGTCCTGGCCCAGCAACTGCGCCAGCGCGCCCAGGATGCCAACCTGCTCACCCTGCTGGTGGGCGGCCCGATTCCGGACAGCCTGCCGGGCGGCGTGGCCCTGGCAGACACCAATTTGGCCGAACTGCCGCCGGGCCTGCCGTCCGATTTGCTGGCAGTGCGCCCGGATATTCGTTCGGCTGAGCAGCAGCTGATCGCGGCCAACGCCAACATCGGTGCGGCGCGGGCGAACTTCTTTCCAAACATTTCGCTGACCGGCACCGCGGGCAGCGCCAGCAATGAACTCAATGGCCTCTTCAAGGGGGGCTCGTTCGGCTTCACATTTGCACCGCAGATCTTCCTGCCGATCTTCGACTACGGCCGCAACAAGGCCAACCTGGAGAGCACGCTTGCCGGGCGCGACATTGCCGTGGCCCGCTACGAGCAGAGCATCCAGACCGCCTTCCGCGAAGTGGCCGATGCACTGGCCGGCCAGTCGACCTACACCGAGCAGCTGCGCGCACAGCGCGCGGTGGCGGCGTCGGAGACCGACCGCTTCAACCTGTCCGACCTGCGCTACCGCAGCGGCGCGGCCAGCTATCTCGACCTGCTGGACGCGCAGCGTTCCCTGTTTGAGGCACAGCGCGCGTCCGTGGAGGCAAACCTGCTGCGCCTGCAGAACCAGGTCACGCTGTACCGCGTGCTGGGTGGCGGCTGGACCATTCCCGCCACGGCCACCACAGCTGCCAACGCTGCCACGACCACCAATCCGAGCCAGCAATAAGGCACGGCCCTGCGCCAGGTTGGTGCAGTTGAAACCGGCATCGCCTCCAGGCGATGCCGGTTTTTTCATGCGTGGCGCATATATCGAGAAATGATGATGTTTGAATATGGTGCAGGAATACAACAACCAGACTTTTCGTTATTTCCTTTCGGTTTCAAGCACTCCATACTTGCCGTACGGAATTTTCTGTCTTGAACTGGATAATCACATGGCGCTTAAAAATTTACGCATCGGCTCCCGCCTCGGAATCGGTTTCGCGACGATCCTCGTGCTGTCCCTGGCCGGCACCGCATCCGCGCTGTACACGGCGCGGACGGGCGCCGAATCGACCCGGCAAATGATGCAGCTGCCACTGGCAAAGGAGCGCCTGGTGTCCGACTGGTACGTGATGACCTATTCGGCCATCGCGCGCACCTCGATGATTGCCCGCAGCAGTGACGACAAGCTGGCCACGATGTTTGCCAAGCCGATTGCCGACAGCGTGACCAGCACGAGCGCCCTCGTCAAGGAAGTCGAAGCGCGCCTGGCGTCGGACGAAGAGAAGGAAGCGTTCAAAGCCATCGTGGCGCTGCGCAAGAAGTACCAGGACGCCAAAGTGGTCGTCATGAATGCGCGCAAGGCGGGCGATGCCGCGCTGGCGGAAAAGAGCTATGCGGAGGTGTTCGAACCGGCTGCACAGGCCTACAGCGACAAGGTACTTGGTTTGCTGAAAATCCAGCGCCGCGCCATCGACGACACAGGCCATGCCATTGAAGCCGCACACGACCGCAGCACGCACCTGGTCGTGCTCCTGAGCGTGCTGGCTGCGGCACTCGGCGGCGTGGGCGCGTGGCTGATCACGCGTTCCATCACTGCCCCGCTGGGCGCTGCCGTTGGCGTCGCTGAAACGGTGGCTGCGGGCAACCTGGGCACGCAATTCGCCGGCTACCCGAAGGATGAAGTGGGCGACCTGATGCGCGCACTGCAAACAATGAACGGCGCGCTGTCGAATGTCGTGTCGGAAGTGCAGCAAGGCACCACCGCCATTTCCACCGCGTCAAGCGAAATCGCCGCCGGCAACCTCGACCTGTCGTCCCGCACCGAACAGCAGGCCAGTTCGCTGGAAGAAACCGCCGCGTCGATGGAGGAACTGACGTCGACCGTGCGCCAGAATGCCGACAACGCTTCGCAGGCAAACAGCCTGGCGCTGGCCGCCTCCGAAGTGGCAGTGCGTGGCGGCGCCATCGTCGGGCGCGTGGTCGACACCATGAGCTCCATCGACGCCTCCGCCCGCAAGATCGTCGACATCATCGGTGTCATCGACGGCATTGCCTTCCAGACGAATATCCTGGCCCTGAATGCTGCCGTGGAAGCGGCGCGCGCGGGCGAACAGGGACGGGGATTCGCCGTCGTGGCCTCCGAAGTGCGCAACCTGGCCCAGCGCTCGGCTGGCGCCGCGAAAGAAATCAAGGCGCTGATCGGCGACTCGATGACGCAGGTGAATGCCGGCACCACGCTGGTCCAGCAAGCCGGTGCGACCATGGACGATGTGGTCGCGAGCGTGGCGCGCGTGACCGACATGATGTCGGAAATTACCAGCGCCAGCCACGAGCAGCGCGTGGGGATCGACCAGGTCAACGAAGCGATTGCGCAGATGGACCAGGTGACGCAGCAGAACGCGGCGCTGGTGGAAGAAGCCGCCGCTGCGGCAGCCAGCATGCAGGAGCAGGCTGCACGCCTGGCCCATGCGGCAGCCGGCTTTACGCTGGGTGTTGCAGCGGCATCAACATCAGCGCCGGGGCGCCCGCAAATCGCGGTGCGCAGGTCACCGGCGCTGACGATGTAAAATCAAGGTTCGACTTGCCGGCAGGATCAGGCTGCCGGCGCATCGGCTCCCTCGCGATTGAGAGCGTGAGGGGGCCGATTTTTTTTGGGTGGCGACATCAGCACGCAAATAAAGCTGAAATCCGCTCCGCCCCTCCCGTCATCCTCGCGCAGGCGAGGACCCATAGCATCTCCGCTTAGTGGTATCGCTATTCAAAAATGGTAGAGGCCCTCGCCTTCGCGAGGGTGACGGTTTTTAATGTAGCGGTAACTGTTTCAATCGCGGTCCGCGAGCTACTCCCCCAAAAACATCTCTTGCAGGTCGTTCAGGAACCGCTGCCCCAGTTCGGTGGGCCGGATGATCTGGTGGTCGCGGTACAGCAGCCCTTTGGCCTCTGCAGCATTGAGCACCTGGTCGATCGCATTGATCTGCACTCCGGTCCGTTCGGCAAACAGGTTTGGCGTAAAGCCGCCAGTCAGGCGCAAGGTATTGAGCATGAACTCGAACCCCATGTCCGCACGCGCAATTTCGCGCTCTTCCTGGATGGCGTTGCCCTGGTTGGCCGCGTCGATGAACGATTGCGGCTGCTTGAAGCGCGCCTGGCGCAGCACGCGGTGCGGGAACGAGATCTTCGAGTGGGCGCCGGCGCCGATGCCGAGGTAGTCGCCGAACTCCCAGTAATTGAGGTTGTGGCGCGCGCGCTTGCCGCTTTGCGCATAAGCCGATACTTCGTAGTGCCCGAAGCCGGCAGCGCGCGTCACTTCCGCAATCATGTCCTGCATGTCGGCGCTGGCGTCGTCGTCGGGCAGTTGCGGCGGGTACTTGGCGAAGACGGTGTTCGGCTCCATCGTCAGGTGGTACAGCGACAGGTGCGGCGGCTTGAACGCCAGCGCGGTGTCCAGGTCATGGCGCGCCTGCGCCAGGGTCTGGCCGGGCAGCGCGTACATCAGGTCGAGGTTGAAATTGTCGAAATTGGCGTGGGCGATTTCCACCGCGCGCATCGCTTCGCGGTCGTCGTGGATGCGGCCCAGCGCCTTCAGGTGGTCCGCATTGAAGCTCTGGATCCCGATCGACAGGCGGTTCACGCCGCTGGCGCGGTACGACCGGAATTTTTCCGCTTCGAACGTGCCGGGGTTCGCTTCCATCGTGATCTCGGCGTTGCCGTCGAGCGGCAGCAAGGTGCGCACATCCGACATCAGGCGGTCCAGGCCGGCGGCCGACATCAGGCTGGGCGTGCCGCCGCCGATGAAAATCGTGTAAATCTTCCTGCCCCAGATCAGCGGCAGCGACTGCTCCAGGTCGAGGCGCACCGCATCGAGGTATTCCTTCTCCGGAAATGCGCCGCGCGCTTCGTGCGAATTGAAGTCGCAGTAGGGGCACTTGCGTACGCACCAGGGAAAGTGGATGTACAGCGACAGCGGCGGAAGCGCCGCCAGGTTGAGTGACCCCGGCTGCAGGTACTGCAGGCCAACGGCGGCCGGCGAGCGCGTTCCGGTACCGGCGCCAATACTGACGCCGGCGACTTTGATGGGAATCATTTCAGCTTCTCGACCAGCACGCGCAAGGCCTGGCCGCGGTGCGACAGAAAATTCTTTTCAACCGGCGTCAGTTCGGCGGCGGACTTGCCCATCGACGGCAGCCAGAAATGCGGGTCGTAACCAAAACCGTTCGCGCCGCGCGCGGTGGCGCGGATCTCGCCGTCCCAGCGCGCGTCGGCAATCACCGGCTGCGGATCGTCGGCGTGGCGCACGTAGACCAGCACGCAGTAGTAGTACGCGGATTTGTCGGCGTGGCTTTTCAGGTCGCCGATCAGTTTTTCGCTGTTGCGGGCGTCCGATTTCGGCTCGCCAGCGTAGCGGGCCGAATACACGCCCGGTGCGCCGCCAAGCGCGTTGACGCAGACGCCGGAATCGTCGGCCAGGGCCGGCAAACCAGTCAGGCGCGCAGCGTGGCGGGCCTTGTGCAAAGCGTTTTCGACGAAGGTATGGAACGGTTCATCAGCCTCTGGCACATCGAATTCACCTTGCGGGTGCAGGGTAAAGCCGATGGGGCCGAGGATCTCGGCAAATTCACGCAGTTTGCCCGCGTTGTTGGAGGCGAGGATCAGGCGTTGGGTCATGGTGTGGGAGGGGGAAATGAAGTGAGGCGTTGCGGGGACGGCGGGAACAGAGGCGGTATTTTAACCCCCATCCTGAAAACCGTCACCCTCGCGGAGGCGAGGGCCTATAACACTTGTGCGCAATTGCGAAGTTTGCCAATGTTGTTGGCGTGTTATGGGTCCCGGCCTGCGCCGGGATGACGGTTATCAAGCTTGCAGTCCCAGCGCCTGCTTCTGCATCGTGATCAAATCCGCAATCCCGCCCTGCGCCAGGTCCAGCAGGCGGTTCATGCCGGCGCGGTCGAACGCTGCCCCTTCGGCGGTGCCCTGCACTTCGATGAAGTGGCCGGCATCGGTCATCACCACGTTCATGTCGGTGTCGCAGCCGGAGTCTTCGACGTAATCGAGGTCCAGCACCGGCACGCCCTGATAGACGCCCACAGAAATGGCCGCGACAAAGTGCTTCAATGGCACGGCAGGAATCGCGCCGCGGGCAACCAGTGCGGAGAACGCGTCATACGCGGCCACCATCACGCCGGTAATCGAGGCGGTGCGCGTGCCGCCGTCGGCCTGGATCACGTCGCAGTCCAGGTGCAGGGTGCGTTCGCCGAACGCCTGCAGGTCGAACGCAGCGCGCAGCGAGCGGCCGATCAGGCGCTGGATTTCCTGCGTGCGGCCGGACTGCTTGCCGCGGGCGGCTTCGCGGTCCATGCGCGTGTGGGTGGAACGGGGCAGCATGCCGTATTCGGCCGTCAGCCAGCCCTGCCCTTTGCCCTTCAAAAAGCCCGGCACCTTGTCTTCGATGCTGGCCGTGCAAATGACTTTGGTGTCGCCGCATTCGATCAGGACCGATCCTTCGGCATGCTTCGTGTACTGGCGCGTCAGGCGCATGGTGCGCAACTGGTCGACGGCGCGGCCGCTGGGTCGGGTGATCGAAGCAAATTCGGACGTCATGTAAAACCTTTACGATAAAAAAGAGGAAGCGTGGTTACTTCAATACGTTGGACGACTTTTCGATGGCGCCGCGGATTTCCGCGATGGCGCGCTCGATTTCGTCTTCGTCGAATACATCGATCTCGCGGTCCGCCACGACCGGCGCCGGGGCCGAGGCGTCGATGGTGCCGTCCACTTCGTCGTCCTGCAGCATGTCGGTGGAAATCGTCGACGGCTCGCCATTGTCGGTACCGATGTCGGCGCCCTGCCACATGATGGCCAGTGCGGTGGTGTTGTCGCCTTCTGCGCCGGCAATCGTGGTGGCCATGCCGATCAGGTCGGGCACGGCGCGCACGATGGTGTGGTTCGACAGCTGGTGCACGATTTCGCTGTCCGGCAGCACGCCCCACAGGCCGTCCGAGCACAGCAGCAGCACATCGCCTGCCTGCAGGCTCGACTGGCGCGACATGGCGATCTTCGGCACGCTGGTCGCGCCCAGGCAGTTGTACAGCTTGTTGCGGTCGGGATGCGTGGCGCGCTCGGATGGCTGCGCCAGGCCTTTGGCGATCAGGTGTTCGATATGCGAATGGTCCAGCGTGCGCGCGAGGATCTGGCTGCCGCGCACCCAGTACAGGCGCGAGTCGCCGCAGTGGGCCCAGATGGCGCAATTGTGCTGCACGAGACAGGCCACGACGGTGGTGCGCGGCGTCTCTTTCAGGCCGTGCTGGGCGCCGTAGCGCAGGATGGCGTCGTGCGATTCGAGCAGGGCATCCTGCAGGAAGCGCTCGGGACCCTTGATGTAGGGCGTGGCCTGGCGCTGGAACATGGCCGACATGGTTTGCAGCGTGATGGTCGAGGCGACTTCGCCGCGCGCGTGCCCGCCCATGCCGTCGGCCAATACCAGCAGCAGCGACTCGCGCGTGAAGCTGTAGCCCATGCGGTCCTGGTTGACCTTGCGTCCCCCGATATGGGTTTGCTGATAAACGGAAAATTGCATTGTGGTCCTGGTCAGGCTGAATAAGTGAGGATGGAGGCGCGGCGCATGCCGGTGCAGCGTGATGTGCCTGGATTTAAGAATTGTTGGGTTTGCGGGCCAGGGCGCCAAGGCGGCCAACCAGCCCGCGCCAGCCGGCCGGCTTGTCGAGCTCCAGGTCCTGCGTTGCCGACGGCTGCACTGCCGCCAGTACTTTTTGCAGCGCAAACACGCTTTGCGGCCGCACCAGGGGATCGAGGGCGAGGCAGTTGCGCACCATCTCGACCAGCGCCACCGAATAGTTGGCAATAAGCTTGTTGACCAGCGGGTCCATCTTGTCTTCGGCGCGGCGCTGGTCGGCCGGCTGTGGCGCCGACCCTGCCATGCACGCATACATGGCGGCGCCAATGCTGTAAATGTCGCTCCACGGTCCCAGCTGTGCGCCCTTGACGTACAGCTCGGGCGGCGCAAAGCCAGGTGTGTACATCGGCGCCACGCGCGGCGAATCGACGTTCACGGTCTGGCGCGCGGCGCCGAAGTCGAGCAGGATCGGGGTGCCGTCGGTGCGCAGATAAATATTCGCCGGCTTGAGGTCCAGGTGCAACAGCATGTTGGCATGCACCTCGCGCAGGCCACCGCAAACGCCGGTGAACAACGCGCGGATGAAGGCTTCGTTCAGTTTGCTGCCTTTCGATTGCAGCCGCGCGATATGCTCCTGGAGCGAGTGGCCTGATTCATATGCCATCACCATGTACACCGTTTCGTTGGCGCGGAAGAAATTCAGGACGCGCACCACGTTGGGGTGGACAATCAGCGCCAGCGCCCGCCCTTCTTCAAAAAAGCATTTCAGGCCGATGCGGAACACTGCCTGGTTGGACTTGGAAATGACTGGCGCGAGCTCGCCCGGCTGGCGCAAGGCCAGCGCGCTGGGAAGGTATTCCTTGATGGCCACCGTGTTGCCGTCAGGGTCATATGCGAGGTAAACAATACTGAACCCGCCCGACGCAATTTTCTTTACAATACGATATCCAGCAAGTTCCAGGCCATCGGGTAGTGGTTCGTTATTTTGTGCTGCCATGCGGTAAGGTTCCCTTGCTAACACGCCG
>Ga0265780_10004712_pt1 | contig 17483 bp, 5 predicted proteins | sample P1T30metagenome_FD_192432 | JGI IMG/M metagenome (GOLD analysis project Ga0265780, IMG submission 192432) | Plant litter microbial communities from East Loma Ridge, Irvine, California - P1 T30 | ecosystem: Environmental > Terrestrial > Plant litter > Unclassified | place: USA: California...
GGAATACTACTTAGTAAGGCCTTTAATAATTCTAGGGTTCTACTTCTTATTATTATAGAGTATCTATCTATCTACTATCTATCTATCTACTATCTATCTATCTACTATCTATCTATCTACTATCTATTTATTAGCTATCTACTATCTACTATCTATCTATTTTCTATATAAAAGAAAAAGTATTATAGAAGATTCTATAAATTATTAAGATATAATTCTAGATACTAGAATATAAAGTACTAAGAGTTCATTAATAGAGCTAGTAGTATTCTATAATATTAACTATTAAGAGTTTAGAGATATTTATTAATATTATAATACTATTAATTAAATAGTTATTAAACTAGACTACTATAAGAATAATATCTAATTAAACCCTTAGAAGAATAGAATAATATAAAGAAAACTAAAGTCTAATATCTTATTAATTTTCCTAATCTATTATAAGTAATATATAATTAAACTTATAATAGACTAGTATTATAATAAGCTAGAATTAAAAATACTATTCTAGAAAGTATTAATTAACTCTAAAATCCTAAAAGAATAATATCTAATTAAACTTCTAGAATCCTAGATTTAATATTAAATTTCTAGAATAATATTCTATATTAATACTTTAAGTACTAAGAATAATAAGTTAGCTAATATAAAATAGAATATTTAGAGTAACTTACTTAATATAAAGTACTAAGACTATTTAATAATAATACGTATTAAAAGTAATCTAAGATCTATAGAATATTAGCTTAGTCCTTAAAGAAAAGATAGAAATTCTTACTCTAATAGAAGTACTTTTTCTAAAGAATTTAAAAGAGTAATATATTCTTCTTTAGAGATCTTATTCTTAATAGAACTAAGATAAGATCTAGTAGAATTATAAGAACTAGATCGATCTATAAAGTAAGTTAGCCTAGATATTTTAGTAAGAATAAAAGAAAACTTACTTATATATTCTTCTTTTAAGAAACTTAGAAGAGTAGTTTCTCTTAATCCTTTTAAATCTATAAGAATATCTCTATTATTAGAGTAGATTTCGGTAAGAATATCTATAGTAGCTATAGAATCCTTATCTACTTTAATAAGTAAAGACATTCCTATTAAAAAATAATAAGAATAGATAAAAGTAAAAAGAATAATTCTTAATAAAAAGAAGTAAAAGTAAAAGAGGGTATAGAAAGTATACGAAAGAAAAGAGAAAGTTTTGGAGAAAAAGGAGAGTATATATAGCTACTTAGATTTAATTATTCTATTACTTTTAATTATCATTTAATTATCATTATTACTTTTAATTATTATTTAATTATTATAACTACTTTTAATTATTATTTAATTACTTTATTATTAGCTCTAATTATAATAGTATTATAGTTATAATAGTAATTAGATAATAGTTAAAGGAGAATAATAGTAATAATAATAATAAAATAGATAGGATAATAAAAATAGTAAAAAAATAATAGAAATAATAATAATAATAGATTTAGAATAGTTAATAGAGAACCCCTATATCTAAGTCTTTTTTCTCTCTAAATTCTCTCTTTCTTTCTCTAACCTATCTCTAAAAACTATTCGTTATAACTAAAACCTCTTACTACTACTTTATTTTTATAACTTAGCTAAGAACTTTTAAGTCTAAAATGTCTTCTATTAATAATAATAAGGATCTTAACTCCTACCTTATTAATAATAGAGATCTTATTACTTTTAGTAACTATAATAATATAGAACCTAGTACTACTATTAGTCTAGAAAATACTATTCTTAGCTATAATAGTAATATTAAAGCTATATTTTGTTTAAATTGCTCTATTAATTTAGTAAAGTCGAATTATATAAAACATTTATCTAAATTTCATTCTAGACTCTTTAAAGAATATAAAGAATCTAATATCTTTAAAGATCTAGAAGATAAAATAAAAAGTCTAGAAGTTCTTAGTATAGAAGATACTATAGAAGAATTAGGCTATAATAAATACTATTTTAAAGAATTACCTCTTTTATTTAATAACTTTAAGTGTAAAGAGTGTTTTTTTATTAATATTAGCCGAAAAAATATTAGAATTCACTATAATAAAATTCACTTTAATAATAATAAAAATTCGAAGCTAGAAGCTAATTATATTATTAATAATATCCCTTTACAATACCTAGAGGGTTTTAAAAATAATACTAAGATATATTTTATTCCTAAGCTTATAGATCTATCTAGTAGAGAAGATAATAATCCTACTACTAGTAGCTCTAGAGTTAATAGAGATATTATAGATTTAGAAGAAGAAAATTCTAGTTCTTTAGATAATTCTAATTCTTCGGATAATAATAACGTTATTAATAGAAGAGTTAGAGCTACTAGAGCTACTAGAGATCTAATTATTAGTAGTTATAAAGATAACTATAATAATAAAGAAGAAGAAAATCTAGATATTAAGAGTCTAGAGGGAAATAAAAGACTTCTAAGCTCTTATATTACTAAATCTAATATTATTTTCTTTTTAGAAAATAAAGATAGAAATCTATTAGTTAACCTAGGCTATCGAGCTTTAAAACCTAATAAAGATAATCTAGAAGCTAAAGATCTAGAAGAAGATATTTCTATAGACTTTATTATTCTAGATAAGCTAGTATTTAATTTCTTAGATCTAATTTCGTCGAAAATAGATAATATTAATCTACTCTTAAGGCAAAGAATTAAGAGTAGTAATAGTAGTAAGGATATTAAAGGATTTAAAGACTTTATAGCTCTTAGTAATAAAAGTACTAGAGTTACTTATTTTAAAATCTTTAGTAATCTACTTATCTTTACTATTAAGGTTTCTTATATAAAACATTACTATAAGAGATCTATTATACCTATAGAGAAAGAATATTATAATATAGTTAAGGATTTAGAAATCCCTAGAGCTATTAATTCTCTTATTAATAAGATACTTAAAACTAATCTAGAAAGTCTAGAGTTAGAAGAAGATATTAAAGATTTTAACTATATCCTAAGTACTTTCTTTATAGAATTACTTAAAGATACCTATAACTTTAGTATTACTAGTAATTCTACTCTTAATAATATTACTATAGCTTTCTTCTATATTAATAATCTAAATAAGAGCTCTAGCGAGATTAAAAATGTTTTAGATATTTCTAAACTAGCTAGTATTTTTATCTATAATAGTAGACTTATTACTATTAGCTACTTCTATTATCTCGAGATTAAAGAAGATTTAGAATCTCTTAATTTAGAAAAAGATATAGAAAGCTTTATAGATACTTATCTTAATAATAATAGTAGAAACTACTTCGAATTTATCTCTACTTTAAGTCCCTACCTACTAGCTCTTAGTAAGGAAGCTAGTTCTAATAAATTCGTAGTAGTAGAAACTAGACCTAATATTATAGAAGCTAATAGTATAGAATATCCTATCTCTAAACTAAAAGAATTCTTTAATAGTATTCTAAGAAAACTAGACTTAATTCTAACTAGTAAGCTACTATTTATTAGTAGTATAGATAAGCTAGGAATTAATTTTAATAATATAGAAGATAGTAACCTCTTTAATAAAGTAGGAAATAGTCTTTTAGATCTAGAAATCTTTAAAGAACTTAAAGAGCTACCTTACTTTATAGATAAAGTTCTAGATCCTATCGAACCTTTCTCTAAGAAGTTCTTTAAAGGTATTAAAGATAATAGTAAAATTATCTTTAATAGAAATAAAATAGAGGCCTATAATAGAGATATTAATAGCTTTATAGAGTATCTTACTCTAGCTATATATCTCTTTAGCGGAGGCCCTCTTAGAGGTACGGAACTTAATACTATTCTCTATAAGAATATAGAATCTAAAGATAGATCTTTATTCTATAATAAAGAGAGTAATACCTTTACTATTATAACCGACTATAGTAAGAGTAATAATATAACTAGAAAAGAACGTCTTAATACTAGATTCCTACCTCCTCTACTTAGTAGACTTCTAGTAGTCTATATAGTCTATATTATACCTTTTAAAGAGTATATATTAAAAGAACATTTTAATCTAGAAGATCCTACTACCCCTTATCTATTAGTAAAGGATGATACTATCCTTAGTACCTATAATATTAGCTCTATACTTAAGAGAGAATCTAGTCTATTCTTTAGTAAAGGTCTTACTCTTTATAGCTATAGAAAAATTATTAACTATATTATAAAGACTAAATTTAATAACTCCGACTACTTTAGTAGTTCGAATAGTAATTTAAGCGATAATATAGAAGATAAACAAGCTAATAGAAGTACTAAAACTAGCTTTAACTTCTATTTTAATATCGGATCTTCTTTTAGTAATCTTAATAATATCTATAACCTTAAGAAGATTAAAGACTTTAGTATTCTATACTTTAACTACTTCGATCTTTTAAGTCCTTTAGATATATCTAATAGCTTAGATATAAGTCGAACTATTAAAGATAAGAATAGAGAGTTAGATAGTATTACTACGTCTAATAATCTAGACTTTACTATAGATACTAAAGAGCTAGAAAGTAGTATTAGAAAGCTATATAAAAATAGTACTTTCGGCTTTAAGAATAAAGAGCAAAAAGAAGCTCTTACTAATATTATAAATAAAGTCCCTATAATTACTTTTATTAATAAAACTAGTAGCGGAAAGAGTTTACTCTATTTACTACCTAGCTATATCTATAAGAGTAATATATATATTATTATTACGCCTAGAGTTACTCTATCTAACGACCTATTTAATAGAGCTAAAGACTTAGGTCTAAACCCTAGTAATATCACTAGTAATATTAGTCTTAGTAGTAATCTATATTTTATTAATATAGAGGAATTAAATACTAAAGAACTAGATAATATTATAGCTACTTCCCGACGTTATAATAGAGATATTACTATATATATAGACGAGATTCACCTATTTCTATTAGAAGCAAATTTTAGACTTAATCTAAAGTACTTTAGTACTATTTTAAAGTATAAAGCTAGTCTAGTATTTCTAAGCGCTACTCTACCTAATTCTTTAATAAGAATACTAGAATCTACTCTTAATATTAAGGGTATTAATAAGGTTATTAAAGGTTCTAGTAATAGAGATAATATAGAATATAGAAGACTATTCTATAGAAATAAAAAAGAAGAACTAGAAGTACTTAGTAATACTCTTAAAGAAATAGAATCTAAAGATATAGAATTAGATAATAAGATCTTAATCTTTATTAACTCTAAAGCTAAAGGTCTAGAACTTAGTAAGACCTTAGGACTCGACTTTATCTATAGTAATTTAGAAGGTCTAGATCTTATTCTAAAGAACTTTTTAGAAACTAATAGTAAAAGAGCTTTACTTACTACTAGTATTTTAGAAGTAGGCTTAGATCTACCTTCTATTAAATATACGATAAACTTAGACCCTATCTTTAGTCTTACTAGTATAATTCAATCTAGCGGACGTATTAGAGCTAGCGGAATTAGCTTTATTATAACTAAAGAACCTAGTAAATATACGATTAAAAATATAGAGAGTAATACTATATTAAAAGAAGAGAGTTCTATCGATAAAATAGAAGATTTTAAAGAGCTAGATAAAGCCTATAAAGACCTACTTATAATAGAGAGAAATTGTTTAAGAATACCTATTAGTATATTCTTAGATAATATTCCTATTAAATGTTTAGAGACTTCTATTTCTAAATGTTCTTTATGTTTTAATAGAGAAACTCTCTTTAACTCTCTTAAAGAGAAAGAAGAAGTTAATATTAGAGCTAATAACTATACTTTAATTAAACTAGAAGAAAATCTTTTAGATCTATATAATAGCTATTGTTTTAATTGTTTAGTAGACCCCTATAACTATTTAAATAATTATAAACATTCTATTCTAAATTGCTTTACTATTAAAAGTAATAGGAATATTATTAATCTAGTAGATACTACTAAAAAGACTCTAGAAACCTCTAGAATTATCTATAAAGATTTAGGGTGTTTTAATTGTTTATTACCTAATAATATATGTATTAAGCTAAAAGAAGAGTATAATATACTAGATTTAGATAATAAGTGCTATTTTAGTAATTTTATTATCTATATTATAGCTATATTCTTTTATTATAGAGATAATCTTAGTTTTATACTAGATAAATCTATTCTAGACCTATCTTTAGATTCTTTTATTAAAGAACTATTAAGAGAAACTAATATAAATAATACTAAAGTCTTTTATATAATAGAAGTACTAAATAATATTAATATACCTAGTTTTATTAGAGATTTAGAAAGAAGCTTTATTACTAGAAATAGACTAGAAGATTTAGGAGAAGATAATAGATCTAATAGATCTAATTCTTATCTAGATCTAGATAATACTTTTATAATAGAAGATAATCTATCTATAGAGGATAATTTAACAGGTAATTCTCTATTAGATTTAGATGATTCTATTCTAGAAGAAGTAGAAGAGATAGAAGAAGAGATAGAAGAAGAGATAGAAGAAGAGATAGAAGAAGAGATAGAAGAAGAGATAGAAGAAGAGATAGAAGAAGAAATAGAAGAAGAAATAGAAGAAGAAGAGGATTTAGCTATAGTAGAAGGTTTATCTTTAACCGAGATATTTAGAAGAAATAGGAAGAACTTAGCTATTAAAAAAAGATTAGAAAGCCTAGCTTCTAGTTCTAAATCTAAAGGGAAAAGAAGGATTTCTAATAGATCTATAGATTTAGATATTAGAACTAAAAGAGATAAGAGAGAAAGAGAAGGATAATATAGATAGAAGATTTTAAAGTTAAGAAATAAGTAAATAAAAAAGAATAGAAAGTAGTAGAGTTTCTTAGATAGAGATATTAAATAAGAGTCTAATATTATAAATAATCTTACTATTATATTCCTATCTCCTATTAATATATAATAATACTAAGGTAAGTAAGGGTAGAGTAATATTATTAAAAATAGTATATAAAACAATTTAAAATTTAAAAGATAATCCTATCCTAGAAGTAAATTAGCTTAGATATCTATAAATTAAGATAAATTATAACTAAGTAGTATAATATAAATAAGAAGCCCTAAGAGTAAGATAATAGCTTTACCTATATTACCTAAATAGCTTAATAAGACTTAGTAAGATACCTATATACTTTATATTAAACTTAGATAGAATAGCTACTCCTTCTAATATTAAACTTATTAAATACTATACTAAGCTCTAGTATATATATTATTTATCTATAATATAGAATAGTAAGAGAATAGATAAGAATAAGTAAGAAAGTAAGTTAATAACCTCTATATAATAAGAGTTATAATAGAATAATAGTTTAATAAAAAGAGTAATTAAAAGAGTACTTTAATATAAGATATAGTATTAAAATATAATTAAATAGTAGCCTATAATAACCTATAATAAACTCTAATAGTAATAGTAATAGTAATAGAGAATATTATAAATAGAACTAGATAGAGAATAATAGAATAATAATAAATTAATAATTAAATAATTATAGAAATAGAAAGAAATAATAGAATAATAGTTTAATAATATAGAGTAGTTAGACTAGTAATATAATACTTTAAATAACAATAGGATATAATAGAAAAATAATACTAGAGTAATATATAATAGTAGAATAGTAAAAATAATAGCCCTAATAATAATTAAGAGATAGAATAGTTTTAAAGTAATACTTTTCTTATTATAATAATTAATAGCTTAGCCTATATAATATTCTACTCTTACCTCCCTCTTTCTTATTCTTTTACTATACTCTACTATCCTCTTTTATTAATAATAGTAGCTCTTCTACTATTATTATTATCTTTCTTAGTATTTAAATACTAAAAAATTACTTTTTACTTTTTAAAAATGCCTACTATTACTACCCCTCTAGACTTTATTAATAGGTTTATTAATAATTGCCTAATAGTTAAATCTAGTAGACTAGATAAAACTATTAAAGCTATTATTAATACTTATAATAAAAGTAATAGAAAAGAACTTAGAGACTATCTTAATAAGATAAGAATAGTCTACTATCTTAGCCGTCTAGAATATAAGGATTCTAAGAGAGCTAAGGCTTATAAAGGTATCTAATAACTCTTAAACTCTTATAATAATATCTAAAAACTAACTCTCTAATTAGATCTTATTTCTTCTATTAATAAGAAATCTAGATCTATAGATTTAGACTATTCTAAAGATATTATCTTAGAAGAAGCTAAAGAAGACTCTAATAACGATTTGGAGTACTTAAACTTCTATCTATTAGCTTATTCTCTTATCTTTAAAGATAATAGTAAGTCTATAAGAATTACTTTTAATTCTTCTTAATTAATTTATCTATAGATCTAATTAGAAGCTTTCTCTCTAATAAGGTCTTTACTTATAAATATATAAGTACCTTTAGGGCTTATTATAGTAAAGATAGTATATCTTCTTTTTATAAGACCGATATTTTAGAAAGAGATATCTTTTTTCTTAAGAATTATAATTACTATAATTCTTATTATACTAAAAAAGATAGAGAGATTCTAGGGGATATTATTATCGGCGATTATTCTATAGAAGATATTCTTAGAGAGTTTAAGAAGGCTACTAAAGTAGAAGAAATTAAAGGAGAAGTAGAATAGGAATTTCTTAGATTTTAGACGATTTTTAGAAGGGTTACTATCTTTAATAAATTTAAGAATATTACTACTTAGAACTAAGGAATAAAATAAGAGATTAGATTAATTAAGTAGATAGAGGCTTAGATTTAAAGACTATAGAAGTCCCTTTTCTAATTCCTAGATCTAGATTCGATTCTTCCCTCTCGGACTCTCTTAAGTAGCTCTTCTCTTCTATCTTTCTCTCTTCTATTTAAGAGGTTAGAAGAGGTTTAAAATATATAAAGAAAATAGAAGATATACTTAAGAGACCTCGATACCTTTACGAGATCGAGGTAGTTAGCCTTAACCTCCTTCCGGGTTTCCTTAAGGCCTTTTTCGAGTTTTAGAACTATCTCTCTAAGAGAAAAAACTTCTTCTCTAAGAGAAAGATTTTCTTCTTCTAGGCTAGTAACTCTAGAAGGCTCTTCTTCTTCGAAAGGAGAGGTATCTCTATCCTTAGGGAATTTTCGACCTTTTTTAGGAGAAGGCGTTCCTCTAAGATATAAGTTAATAAAAGTAAAGGGTTAAAAAAAAGATTAAAAAACCTTTTAGGTCCTAACCTAACCTAACCTAACCTATAGGATGTTACTATCCCACCGGAGTTTTTGTACAGCATCGGTTTTTTAGAGGAACCCCAGATCCCGCCGGGTTCTTATATACTATGAGATTTTTCTTCGAGGAACCCCAGATCCCGCCGGGGTTCTTGTATCCCACCGGGGGTTTTGTATCCCACCGGTGATCTTGTATCCCATCGGGGGTTTTGTATCCCACCGGGGGTTTTGTATTCCACTGGGGGTTTTGTATTCCACCGGTGATCTCGTATCTGACCAGGTGTTTTATCATTTGGCACGACTTCAGTTACTGAGGGCGGATCAGAGGTCAGACTGGGAAACAGCGGACCCGGGTGCTACGAACACTGGCTCGTAGATTATTGGCAAGCATAATTACGGTACACATAAGTTAGAATTGCTAAACCGAGAGTCGGGCTTGTAGCAAAAGTGTTGTTATAGTAGTCTTCTACCGATTCTGAACAGCCCCACCATCATTCACCATCCGTCTCACTGTCGATGGGCAACCACCAACGATGTTGTCTTGGTAGCTGTGGTGTAGATGGTACAGAATCACAATTCTGCGAGTCTCCAGAACTGATTCGGTGATCAGTCGATTCTTCGATCGCTATTGCGACTTGCATAACACTGTTGATCAATTCATCCAGCGTATCGATTCTCGACTGGCAAAGAGTGCAGTAGCAATCGGTCATTTTGATAGAAGCAGTGCGATCTTTCGTACCCAAGGCTAGTGTACCAAGGATGCGACGCAGGTCCGCAGCGATGCTTGGGCCATCACACAAGACTTGTTCGGCCGGTCTGACGCTGCTTCGTACCATACCATCTACCACATGCGGTGTGCCAGCTCTCGAATCTACCGACAAGGGTTCCGTTTGTTGATCTGATCCGTCGCGGTTCGCCAATGGTACGCGTATGATCTGGTTGCCGCTTCTTCTCTGCTTCCATCTACCGTCATGTGATACTCGCCAACCATCACCATAGTCAGGCAGTCCGCGTATAGAGTGTTCTACAGGAGAGTCTTGCTGCAGTCGTTTCTGTCTCTTGCGTTGTGCGGATTTGTTTACACACGAGTCACGCGCAGAAGGCACGCTCCGTTTGGATGTTGGTGTCACGAGCTCGACTCTCAGTTGATCTTCGGCAGGCTCGTCTGGGTAGACAATTTCACTCGTACGGCGATTTTGCTGGCTGAGACCGAGGGTCTGATTGAGGGAGCGAACATCGTCCGTTATGATGAAAGGGGAGCGAGGGCAGCGCATACGTAACTCTTTCCGCACGCGTTCGTCTCTACGTCGACGGATGGACAAGGCCCAAGCGGATTTCGCCGTCTCGAGGTCAATCCCGCGCTTGGCATTTGCAGCAATGAGGCGGAGGAGCTGATGTGAGCAGTCGGCCGCTGTAGACCACGCTGTGTCTTTCATATCGCTAGGGATCTTGAGGAACCAGTCCGCACCCCAATGCTTCTCGATCAGGCGGATGGCACGGGCCCGCATGAGCTGAGAAGAAGTCCCGATGACAGTACCGGCTTGTACGTACTGAATACCGTCGACGGTGCCGAGAAGAGTCTCGAGCGAATTGACGGCGGGGTTGGGATGGTCCGTCCATAGGCGGTGAGCTTGCACGTAGCGGACGACGAGCGACGTGGTTGTGGAAACGTCTTCAATGCCGTCGGCCAATTCTTCCAAGACAAGAGCGGCTGCTTGAGCTTGCGTGGTGCCATCGCCCGGAGCACGGAGGTACGCCAGCAGCGAGCAGTCTGGATCACTTCTCCGATATTGGTTGGAAAGGGTTGCTTCGACATCTTTGATTGGCAGAGCTTGCAGACGAGCAAAGACGTCGTTCACAGAGGCTTGAGATACGTTGGCGATCTGTGATGGGTTCTGTTGTGCCGATGGTGGCTGGTATCGAACGATGTCCACATCTATGTCCGGGACAGGGGCTTGCATATGTGGCAAAGCTAAAGGTGCAGATAGAGGAGGATAAGAGCGAAAGTTTGGGACAGAAGGCTCGGATGGATGAGAAGGTACAGGCATCGCTCTATCTAAGATTTACCGTACTAAGCGTCGTATAGCTTGCGTGTTTGTGGTGGTTGGGATGAGGTGAGCTGCAATGCAAGGCAACGCCAAGGCCATACTAAGACACGCTTGGCGGACGCATACATGTTTCAAGCACTGCATAATGGAAGCTTAATCGGCCGGCTACGAAGACAAGAAAACAAGTTGGTAGGGACATTGGCTATCGAGACGCAAATCAATGCGATTGAGTGGTGCGAAGGATGGAGGGTGGTGTGACCAGACCACGAAGGCGCGCAATGTGAATAGCACGTAGGGTGAGCTGCGCGTAATGGCCGAGCCAACGCGTCGCGACCGTGAAAGATGCTTGTCTGGACGTAGAGCGCGTCTTCACCATATAATAAGACTTACGAGGTGCCGTGTTGAGCAGTAAACTCAAGCATCTCGCCATAAATCGTCTAATACATCGAACATGTCCATCGCAGCAGCAGATCTCGTCGAAGAAGCAGTTGGATGTTTTCAGTATCTCCCCGACTTCAAGATTCTCGTATGTCAAGACCATGGTTTTGGGTTGCGCAATCTCAAACGTCACTTACTCGAGCAACACACATATCCCAGGACAGTACGCGATGCGATCATCGAGCGCTTCGGCAAGCTCGATGTCGTCAACCCAGAGGACGTGATACTGCCGACAGCGCCGATCAATCCAATCGATTGCTTGCAAGCCCCGAAACTAGCTCTGCGCTGCGATGGATGGGCTGGTCAGGCTTGTGATTTTATAAGCACCAGCAAGGAGAGGTTAGCACGACATTGCAACGAGCACGGATGGAAGTCGGACTTTGGAGATCGAGAACACTGGGTTTCGGTGACTGTGCAGTCATTCTGTCCAGCATCAAACTCCCCACGATGGTTCGCTGTCAAAAGCTCCCGCTCCGATGACACGGACGAGGAGGAGGAGGAGGAGGAGGGTGACAGGGACAACGCAAGGGTGGACGATACGATAACCGTCGACCAAGCACAGCAACAGACGATACTGCAATCGTTCCGTACAATGGACGACCGATACCGGCAACAGCTGGAGATTATAGATGCCCCGGCGGAGACCGACCAGACGGGCTGGTGGAAGAAGACGGGCTGGATCGAACACTTGCAGGGCAGCAACAAGCGCCATCTCGCGCACGCGGCACGCTTGCCGTCGAGAGATGAGCCGGTGTTGAAGCACGTCGGCGATCTGGTCGAAACACTCGTCGAGGACTGCGTTGCAGGATTGTCGACGTTACCGCAGGAGCTGCGTCGCTGGCTCAGAAGCGTAAAGATGTCCGAGACCGACCCGCGGCCAATGGGTCGTCTGCAGAACAAAGACAGTCAGAAGAGGTACGCCGCGTACGCGAAGCGACTGATATGCTATTCGTTGCGTGTCTTGGAAAGTATCGATTCAGTCACCGTCGTCAACTCACAAAGCGAAAGTGGAGACGGATGGGTCAACATTGGCGCGATGGACACCACCGAGGAAGGACAAGCCGAGTCACCAGCCGGGGGGCCGCCCGACACGATGGACGACGCCAGACGTCTCTTCAAATGGAAAGATGGGCAGAGAGAGAAGGCAAGGGCAGTGCTGCGGTCGATCGAGAACGGGGAGGAGGAAGCAGCACAACTGGCGACTCTACTTGCGTTCGTCGAGACTTTCGTCTTCAGCAAGGTCTACCACGAGCCGTTCGACTGCCCAACCGTTCACTTTTTGGCAGTGTTAGGGATCGACGAAGAGAATGATCGACTGAGGACGGGCAACGATTACTCGTACCGCGTGGCTGGCTTGGTCTACTGTTTCCGTGTGTTTGCACTGGAAGTAGTCTTGCCCGCCGGACAGCGAGCCGCGCAAGGCCCGGACGAATTCGAAGCTTTTCTGGAGCAGCGCAAGCATTACTTGACCGACGGATCGATGAGTGTGATGAGCACGATGATCAGTCTTCTGGCGTACGGCAAGTATCTCGCGATGAATCACGGCAACGCTGGCGCGATCTTCTGGGAGAAGGAGGACAGAGTGATGCAACTACACGGCATGCGCATCGTTATAGAAAAGTTCAAGAGCATGGTCGAGAGATCGATCGCGGACGCCGAAGATCTTCTGTGGGAGCGGCTACTCTGGACGGAAGGTGCTAAAAGGTTCGAGATGGACATCAGCGCACTCGAAGACGACATGAGCTTTCGGAAACGCGGGTCGTACTTCGTCACCAACCGGCAAAACCGACTGATGTCGAGCTGGGAGGACAAGACCGTCACGTGGATGCTCGCATCGCGCCGGGGCAGGAAGATGAGACAAGAAGACGGCTCTTGGCACACGCGTCGAGTGAAGGAGTATCTCCGCGAGATCGACAAGTTTCGAGAGCTGCTGCTCTTTTGCATGCATATCACCGGCGGCCAACCGGCACGTGGGCCCGAGATTCTCTCGCTCCGTTACAAGAACGGGTTCTCACAAGACCGTAACATCTTCGTGCTGGACGGGCTCGTGATGAGTGTGACGCGGTATCACAAAACGCAATCACAATGGGACGTGCCGAAAGCGGTGCCCAGGTTCATGCCGTGGCGGGTGGGACAACTCGTGACGGTCTACTTGACGTACGTGCAGCCGTTGATGGAACGTCTCTCCGTCGCGATCGGGCACGGGTGCGGACGAAGTGAATACATCTGGGCCGACGCGAACGGACCGTGGGACACGACGAAGCTGACTAAGGTGATGAAGCAGAGGTCTGGCGAGGATTTGGGGGTCCCACTGGGCACTATGGACTACCGTCACGCCGCTGTGGGCATAGGCAGGCGATTCGTCGGGGCAGAGTTTGCTCGTGGCTACCAAGCAGAGAACGAGGAGGTGGACGAGCCCGAGGTGGAGTCCGACGATCCGTTAGAGATCTCGGCCGGGCGAGGATCTGCCATAGGCGTGAACAGGTACGCCGTGCCCAGCGACATCGTCAAGCATCTCAGCGAGAGGAACATACAGACGTTCAGACCGCTGAGTGAATCGTGGCACCATTTTCTAGGGCTGGAGAGTCGGAAGGCAAGCTTCGGAGAAGATGGAAGGCCATCAGCGAAGCGATCGAGGACGTCAACGTCGGATCTGACGATGCCGGCACCCGACGACAACGTTCGCTCGACCCCGTCGAGGATGTCTGCCGCGAGAGTGTCGATTTCCAGCGATTGTTCAATCACGTCTGTACGCTCTCTCCCAACAGGTGTGCCCGCCCCAGCGACGCCCAGAACTCCCCGAACCCCAACAACACCGAGCACGGTATCGACAGCATCGACTTCGAGGAGTTGGGGTAGCGACAGCTTCTGTGCATCGCCGCCGCTCTTGCGGGAACGCGCTGGCGGTCTCTCATCGCCGGGCTCACCGACGGCTCCGTTAGCAGTACCCGCAAGATTCAGTCAACCGAACGAAGAAGAGAGGTCACGTGCGGTCAGAAAGGCGTTAGGCAAGTCGAAGAACGCAGTCATCACGTACCGGTCGGTCGAGCAGCAGATCGCACTGAAGAGGATCATGGACGACGTCGACACAGCACTCGTGGTCGTCTTGCCGACGGGTGGAGGGAAGTCACTGCTCTTCACCGCACCCGCTTGTCTCGACGACCCCGGCATGATCGTGGTCGTGATCCCGTACAGGAGGTTGATGGACGACACCGTCCGCAACGCTCGAGCGCTACGGATCGACTGCTTGGAGTGGACTCACGGAGTGGAAGACCCGGCAACGATAGTGTTCATCAGCGCCGATCGCTTGTCGCGCAGCTTCTTCGACTACGTCGGCAGGATGCGGTCGAAGGGTTTGCTGCGCAAGATCTACATCGACGAGTGTCATCTGGCCGTCACGGCGCACAGCTGGCGGCCGAAAGTGGCGGAGTTGTCCGAGTTGCGAGGCATCGGAGTGCCGCTGGTGATGCTGACAGCGACAGCGCCGTTGTGCATGGAGAGCGATCTGGAGTCGACGATGAGCTCGACGGTATCGACGTCGTGGGTCCGAGCGAGCACGGCGCGGCGGACCACGAAGTACACGGTCGACGACTCGATTGCCGACGGCAGGCTGATGGAGGAAGCGATCAGGCGGTGCAAGAATCTGACGGGTCAACTGAAGCGCCGCGAACGCATGGTGGCTTACTGCCGATCGAAGGCGGACTGCGAAGAGCTCGCTGGGGGGCTGAACTGTGGATTCTTCTACGCGGGCAATCCGAACAACCCGGAGGCTCTGAAAAGATGGCTCACGGAGGGGGGCATGATGGTGGCAACGACGGCGTTGGGGACCGGGGTGAGTTATCCCGGGGTGATGCTTGTGGTGCACGTGGGCTTGCCGTACGGGCTGATCGACTTCTCCCAAGAGTCCGGCCGCGCCGGTCGAGGTGGAGAGCAGGTCGACTCGCTCGTGCTTCTCGAGCGAGGGTGGGAAGAGAGGGAAGATGCGACCCGCAAGCGAAGACGTATGATCTCGAGTCAGGACGAGCGTGCGATGGCCGAGTTTGTGAAGACGAGAGCTTGCCGGAGGCTCGTCTTGGCGAAATACTTCGACCGCGCCGAGCCCGTCGACTGTGAGACTGACGATATGGCAAGATGCGACCGCTGTTGCAGCGGCGTGACCGACCGACAGCGCAGCGAGAGCCGTACGGCTCGCGAGAGAGGCATCGTGACCGACGCACTCGATCAGATCTCAGGCGGCTGCGTGGTGTGCTGGGTGGCTGGGGCGAGGGGGCCGGTGAGAGATTGGCAGCACGACGAGCGAGAATGCCGTTGGCGAGGGTTAGTGCCCATCGATGACGGAGGGCAGTTGGACGCTGGCGAGGTGGCGTGCGACAATTTCCGCGAAACGATCCGATATCTGAACACGGGTCACACGTGTCACCGTTGTGGGATCAATCAGCGACTTTGCGATACTGGCAAGGAAGGGGGCAGTTGTCAATGGCCGCGCATCGCCGTCCCGCTGACTCGACTGGCACTCGCGTGCGGCGTGGGGCGCAACATCGTTCGCAAAGCTGGGTACGAAGGACAGAGAGGCGACTGGACCGACTATGCACTCTGGCTGGGACAGACTCACCGGTTGAGATTGTGGGGGGAGTTGGTGAGCAACTCGATGGTGGTGGTCTCCGAATTTCTGATCTATTGTCAGCAGCAGCGAGTGTCGAGCGAAGAGGTCGACGGCGATGAGGTGGGAATCGAGGAGTCCGGGATAGAGGCAGGCGAGGGAGATAGAGACGCTGACATCGTGCTCGGGAAGATGGGCGCAGAAGCAATGAACGAAACGACGGTACCGCATGACGAGATCGAGGAAGTGGTGGCAGCGACCCCGCCACTACGTCGACAAGCAAGAGAGATCGGACCGCTACTGGACGTCGAGCAGATCAGACGACTAGTGGATGGGTGGAAGGATGTATGTGTCATCTGCAAGGCTCGAGGGCGGACGAGCAAAGATCACGCACACTGGAAAGAGTGCGGCTCAGGGTCTGCAGACAAGGCCGCGATGGTGGAGAGTGTTTCAGCACTCGAAAGAGTCAAGTTTCAGTCGTTCTCCGGCTGCGACTACTGCCGACGACCGCAGGCCGTTTGCGAGCTGTGGGCGAGATCGACGAACGCTTACGGGTGGACGATCTTCAAGAAGCGACAAGGAGTGCAATGCCGATATGGGCTGTGGTTGAGTGAGGCGGCAGCGGCGCTGATCGCGTTTGAATCGCGCGATTGGCTTGGGGAAGAGAAGGTTGGAGTGGCGAGACAGGGCGGTTTCATGGAGGAGCTAGGTCGGAAACACAGGAGGAAGGAGGTCGAGTTTAGCGGATTGTTCATGTATTTTTACCGATGGGCATGGTGACGGTAGGCTGATGAAAAGATACACTCCCACTCTTCTCCGCAGGATCGCCCAGGTTCAAGTGAGGGTGGATTTTCCAGCGGCGAAAAGATAACGTGGTTGAGGAAACGATGGGTTATCTAACCGTTCAGGTGTCACGAGAAAAGGGAGGTTGTCTAGCCGTTCAGGTGTCACGAGAAAAGGGAGGTTGTCTAACCGTTCAGGTGTCACGAGAAAAGGGAGGTTGTCTAACCGTTCAGGTGTCACGAGAAAAGGGAGGTTATCTAACCGTTCAGGTGTCACGAGAAAAGGGAGGTTATCTAACCGTTCAGGTGTCTAACTATAGAAGACAAAGGAATTACCATGATTCCTTTGTATTTGGGTGAGTAGCAACCCTAAGGGTTACCCAATCGACCATGATTCCTTTGCTCCTGTTTACCATGATTCCTTTGCCCTAATGA
>Ga0265780_10004714_pt1 | contig 17479 bp, 20 predicted proteins | sample P1T30metagenome_FD_192432 | JGI IMG/M metagenome (GOLD analysis project Ga0265780, IMG submission 192432) | Plant litter microbial communities from East Loma Ridge, Irvine, California - P1 T30 | ecosystem: Environmental > Terrestrial > Plant litter > Unclassified | place: USA: California...
TAACCGGGTATGAATGACGACGGCGAGAAGCAGTAAAGCGATAGCGACAAAGAGACTCTTGTCGTTACGTTTTCAATTTCCTATATAGCAAGACTATCAACACCTAGAAATGGCAACACCCCGAAAGACTAGATCAGCAGGACCGGCGGAGGATATCGATTTAGATCACCCAGCTGGAGGGGCTGAGGCGGATGCGCATTTAATGGGTGTCCATCCCCCTACTAGGCTCGAGAAGGAGGTGGGTACTGGTTCCGTCTCCCTAGCTACGGATCAGATATGTTGCAGGATATTGACGACTAGCTGGCGTTCTATAGCGCTTACCACCGAAACGAAACGAATAAGCTGATTCACTTCGTTTTCGTACCTGCCCTAGTCTTGTGAGTGTTCCACCTTAGGTGATATAAGATCCTGCTGATCTGTTCAGTACCGGCCTGATCCTCCTGAACCACCTTCGACTTCCAGACTCGACTGCCAAGATCCTCGGTCCAGGTGCCGCCATACAGCCCTCGGCTGGACTGATTATGATAACAGGCTATTGCGCTTATTACATCTTCCTCGACCCCGTAGGAGGGGTGAGCTTTCATTATCTGGTACGATGTCAAGCTGACACTTAGACACTCTTCTTACCCATCGGAGTCGCTTTCTACCTATTCACAACGTACCTCACGCTTGTCGTTCCCCACTGGTTACCTTTTAGACACGCCTGGGGATGGACCGCCTCTGCTCTCCCATTTGCGACATACCTCTTTTTCGGATCGTGGGTAGTTCAATTCATTGGGCATGGAGTGTTTGAGAGGCGAGCACCGGCTCTCGTCGATAATCTAGCTCAGGGTATATCGCACATTTGAAGACTGAGGTGATGGGCTGACGTACAGCACTGGTACTGGCACCATTCTTTGTATTTCTAGAAGGATTGTTCAGCATTAATTGTAGGTCCCTCGCCAGTTCAAGTATCGTATTAATGGACAGATAAGCCTGCTTTGCATCGACGGGTTAACAATCTCGCCAGCCAGAAGATTGTCCAGATGAACCGAGCTAAGGCAAAGTGATCGGGAGCACGCGCAGCAATCACGAAGGGAAGATCGATGAACAGGTCTGGGTTAGGAGCGGGAGAAGGCTAAGATGTTGTTACAATAAGAGAATTATCAGAGCGAAAATGAACGCGGAAGGGGATAGTAGCAGTAAAAAGGCGACAAGATGCATGACTGTGTGAAGTAGCCTCTCCTCCAATCCCACAACTCGACTAATCCTCCATCCACCCGAGAATATGATCTCAATTAACCTGAATGTCAGCTTGATTCACCGCATAGCAGAAAACAGAAGCTGAGCCACACGCTCGATCCCTCAGTGTAACTATGATCTAGACCCGTCATTACCCAACGACACCCCCTTCCAAAAAGCCTCCCAAGACGGTCGACAAAATTTAGAAGAGGAATGCCTGCCCCTTGCCGGGACTGGACTGAGAACCATTACGGTTGGGTATGTTTTCGTCCTAGGGAAGAGCGTGCGGAATTGAGGGGGGGGCAGAGAGCGTATGACTTACCTAGATATTTGTTGTACAAGAGAGAACAGAGTGAAGTGAGCTGAATTTTGTGAAGCGCAGGTGATGTTTGGTACAATAATGACACGTCATACAATATATGGATTGAGAGAATACGATTGAGAGTATTAGTCTACATAGATGATACATGAATACAGGACCGACTGAATTCTATGAACTGACTACAGATCCTCAGAGGCATCCTGCGGCTCGAATGGCCCAGCGACTTCCAGCTCCTCAAAGTGTTCAAGAAGCTCGTCCATGTCAATCTCTGGGAAGTCCTCCTCGTCATCTGCCACTGTACCCTCCTCATCACCTTCGCCATCCTCCGCCATACCATCCTCCTCGACGTCCATCTGAGCAGCAACTTGTTTGACTGCTCCTTGTCTTCTCTTTCCACCTGCCATACCGGATCCACTCTGTCCAGCAGCCATCTGTAGATCTCCATCCGCTTCCCTCTGTTCGGTCTTGTACAGATTGATTGCCCCACGCATCTCCTTGTCTTCTTCCAGATCTCGCAAGAATAGCTCGTAATCCCTCTCGACGTTCCTCTGGTCCACACCTCCCTTTCGTCCGAGAGCTCCACGACCGACTGTTCCGTCGGCGACATCCTCGGCCTCCTTGGCGATGGAACGTAGTTTCCATGCTCTAGTCCTGGCCTTTCTTCTTCGATTGGGGTAGGTCTTCTTGACAAGCATGACATCGGGTAGACGACCTTGATCTAAAGCCTCATATTCTTCGTTGTTGAAATTCGAGTTGGTCAAGTGGTATCCGAGAACGGTATCTCCAGGTTGCAAGATACCACCGAGATGTGTACGTGTATGATAGATTCCGTCATCTCCCATTGACTCGTCTTCGCTGATTCCCTTTGACTTGGCGTTGGCGAGGACGACCTGTGCGTCGGCGAGGACGTATTTGCCTCGAGTAGGTCCTGAGGGCTCGATATCAAGGACGAGGAATTCGACGAGGTCCGAACTTGTCGCTAGTGAATCGAATGGTGCTCGCCAGTAGACACCAGCGAGGACATCGGTTTGTTGCAGAGTCATGGGGTCCATCAAGTGGATGGAATTTCCGATTCGGGAACACATGGTGAGGGGACTGTAGATCAGCTTGGTTCCTGGAGGTGATTATCAGCTGACTCACGAGATATTACCCCATGCCCTTGCGAGCGCTCGGGGGATACAGACTAGATCATCCTTACAGATAGGAACAATCTCGACAGAGTACGTGAACTTGTAGTTTGAAGTTCCGTTATGCGAGTCGGAGGAGATCAGCTGCTCTGAACCCTTGATTCTGATAATCAGCTCCAGTCGTTTGTAGCGCATAAGAAAGCTTACCTGACTGGCACGACACCGGACAAGAAATCACACATCTTGATGGCGTTATTTCTCTCTGTGTAGAAGAAATCCAGACCATCCCTCTTCTCATTGATATTGTTGGTATCCCTGACAAGTCAGCTAGATGCTCTTATATACAAGGTGGAGAAGCTTACTTGTGAGCATTATGCTTCAAGATCAACTGCTCCAGCCACAAGAACGTCCTCTTATGCGTCACCTTTTGCCTGACCTGCACACTAGCCTTCCAAGTGTTCTTAGCTGCCAATTTCGTACATGCCGGACATTGTCCAGTGTGGACAACAAGCGTGAGAACGAATGTCTGTTGAAGGACGGTGTTGGCCAAAACCTCTTTCTGGATAGTGACCTTGATCTTGACTCGTCGAGAATGGGGTTCAGTCCAGATATATGAAGCGTCGATCAATCGGACTTTTTGTAAAGGCCTTGCAATCTTCTTCAAACAAAGTGCTACACGATTAGCTATTTCCAAGTCCATAGACGCGGTAGCTTACCAAGCAATTCTCGAGATTCGGGCTGGCAATGAACCCAAGACTGAGGTGGCGAAAGGAATCTCTCGCATCCTCGACAGAAGTTCAAGGTAGCCTCCTTGGGGATCCCCTCGGTGATATCGACGGTATTTCTGAGACATCCGACACCTGTAAGTCAGCTCGTGGACTACTTGCCTGGCGAAATATGTAGCTGCTTACATAGTCCAGCACCATTTGCAGAAGAAATGACAGTTCCACAGTCTGCACATAAGATATAGCTCTCATTTCCCTTTGTATCGGGCTCGTAATCCATTGTTGCGACCATTGTGTATAAGGGATATAGGTATATAGGTAGTTGAGATGCATGACGGAGCTTTGAAATCTTTGAGAGCAAGTGGAGGGCGGTGGCGGTATAGTGAGAATAACACGTCATACTGGTTCCCCACTTAGCTGCTGTCTACTTGTCATACCAGCTAAACGTACTGATTACTGAAACGATAAGTGTATGGCAAGCATGATAAGAGCGAGTACATGACACACGAGGGATCATACAAGAAATGGGGAACATATCTTCCATGGCGAGAGCGTAAGTCACTCCCAACACCAATTGGTTAGCGCTTACGCCCAGCTCGACGGCTCTTGACTCTTATGTCGCCGAGCTAGGTAATGACATCTCATACGATAAGAGGTGAGCTCAAATGGATGCTCATGTCTCGTGCGAGAGCTTATTCGAATCCAGTCTGTCTTCATCAAGATTTCTGAAAACTATCTTGGCACGACATGCCTATGGACCGCTAGTGCTCAAGATATTTATCAAGCCCGATACGACCATGTCCCTTCGTCCTATACAACGTCGTTTGAAAGGTTAGCTATTGTGCTCGGGCGATTGAGATGGTCGCTGAATAGTGCAGCCGAACGAGAGAGCTTAGCAGATATGGCTAGTGTCAACAGCTACCAGACATTCGTCGAAACGGACAAGGCCGGTTACTTGATTAGGCAGTGGATAGGCTCGAATCTTTACGACCGAGTCAGGTGAGTTGATAAGCGATAACACAGCGGCTGAAGCTGTAGTATACAGCCCTATCTCGCTCCAATCGAGAAAAAGTGGATCGCCTTCCAGCTTCTCACTTGTCTTCGAGATGCTCGAACGAGAAAGGTAAGCTGATCCCGATGGGTTCAAGCTGATAGATAGGTCGGGCACGGAGATATCAAGTCCGAGAATGTTCTCATCACCTCCGACTTATCAGTGATGCTCACGGACTTTTCCTCAGCCTTCAAACCAATATACCTACCCCTCGACGACCCATCCGATTTCTCATTCTACTTCGATACATCCTCTCGTCGAACATGTTATATCGCTCCAGAACGTTTCTACGCTGCCGACTCGGAAACCGCCAAGAAGAGGGCGCAGAAGACGAAGACGGACGATGAGATTGGCAGCCGGGATGGAAGGCTTACCGAGGAAATGGATGTGTTTAGCTGTGGATGTGTACTTGCGGAACTTTGGACTGATGGACGGGCGGTCTTCAATTTGAGTGAACTATTTGCCTATAGAGCTGGATCACTAGGTCTAGATGGGCTCCTTGATAACATTGAGGATGTCCATGTCAGGGTGCGTAGCATCTCAAGGACAGACCTCTCTGCTGACTGTGTAGGATATGATCAGCCAAATGCTCAGCCGTAACCCGGAAGATAGGCCCAGCTTCGACCACATCCTCAACAACTTCCGCGGTTCTATCTTCCCCGAATACTTCTACACTTTCTTGAGAGACTACGTCAATTCGCTGTCGGACACCCAAGATTCGGCAAATACACCCGATGGCTTTCTGAAGAAAGTGGCTACCCAGCCTGGAACTAAGATAGACCGTTTGTTGGATGAATGGGAATCTGTGTCGATTCACCTGGATCAAGGTGGAGAGGAAGGTCAGTGACCCAGCTGGATCTTGCTCCTTTTAAAGATTTGGATCTGACGGTCAGACGGCCCAGCTGTACTCTTGCTGAACATCGTCACTTCCTCAATCCGAAATTGTATATGGCCGTCATCTCGACTGCATGGTCTGCAGCTGTTTTTAAACCTCTGTCCTCATGTTCCGGACGAAGATCGTATAGACCGGATCATACCGTTCGTGGTAGAGATGCTATCAGACGAAATGCCAGTAGTAAGAGCGGAAGCTTGCCGAGTCATAGTTCAAGTCGTATGATGCTCCTCAGATCGTACGCTGTAGCTGACGGTCAGGTCGAATCAGTCAAGTCAATCACTCCTCAAAATTCGACCTATATCCCAGAATACCTTCTACCTCAAATGCGTCATCTCGCCACAGATTCCGATGTCTTTGTCCGCACAACCTACGCTCGCTGTCTTGTCCAACTCGCGGATGCTGCAATTACAATGCTAGAGCTATCACAAGCTACAAAGACCAACAAATCTGAATTAGAAGCTTCAGGAATCGTCGAGCCAGACTACGACTCCATGTTGAATGAGATCCAGGCGGTAGTAGAGGAACAAGCTACGACATTGCTGGTGGATTCATCGAGCCAAGTCAAGCGGGCATTCTTATCGTCGGTCGCGGATTTGTGCTTGTTCTTTGGTCGACAGAAATCAAACGAAACGGTCTTGAGCCATATCATGACTTACCTGAATGACCGGGACTGGCTATTGCGTTTGGCTTTCTTTGATGGGATTGTCGATGTAGGTGCTTTCATCGGAATCAAAGCTGTGGAGGAGTATGTCCTGCCTCTCATGCTTCAAGCACTGGCAGGTGAGTATCTGCCTGAGCCGCGTCTTACACTAGCTAATGGGTAGACTCTGAAGAAGCGGTGGTGGCGAGAGTAATCGCTTCACTGACCAACCTCACCTCGGTGGGACTACTACCTCGAGTCAAGTTATGGGATGTCTTCTTCGCTGTCCGTGGGTTCTTGTGTCATCCCAATTCTTGGATACGCCAAGGTATGTATCCTATCATTTCGCAGAGGCATGCTGAATGGTAGGCGCTGCTGGGTTCGTTGCTGCAGCAGCTCGGAAGCTGCCCCAGCCAGATGTCTGGTGTATCATGTACCCTAGTGTCCGAACGCTGCTTCGATGTGACGTGTTGGATCTGGATGACGCCTCAATCCTCGCTTCAGTTTCCGAGCCAGTGAGATCTTTGCTTGTGAAGCCGTGTATAGCTCATATTAGTTATCTCGGAATACCCTTTCTTTAGCGAAATCAGCAGCTCTTCAGAACACTCCATCTGGATTCTGGAAACTCGCTCATGCCCCTTCGTCCACGAAAACAAGCTTCATGAAGACTGCGAGTGCTACTCCCGCTGCAGAGAGGTAAGCCCACTCCGTAGATATTGAGCTGATAGCAGCTCGGCTCTACGCGAGAAAGGGTTTTCCGCTGCCGACGAGAAGAAGATTATCGCTCTCAAGGATTTCATAGTCAAGCAAGCGCATGCCTCGAAAGCGTGAGCTAGATTCAACCTCACGGTGATAATGAAAGCTGATCAGACAGGCGGGAGAGCGATACTAAAACCTCGGCAGAGACGGAATTGGTCGGCAGAAAATCAGTCTCGTTGACGGACCTTGGGGTCACTCCTCAAACAGTCTTTATCAGTCCCCGGACGGTCGGAGTGGACGCGAAAGCCGATCTCAAGCGCTTGCGACCACTGCTTGGCGAATCTCAGAGTCGTCGAACATCATTAGCGAGCAGGAGTAACCGCGGTCCCGTGGAGAATCCCGTGGATGAGCTACGAAAACGTCTGGCGACTTTCGACCCACTTACCAAGACACCAGACAGGTCCCGTCAGCCGTCAGAACAGCCCGTGACGGCTTCGGAACAGGCTCCATCCGAATCCGCTATTTCATCGACTCTCGATCTCGCAGCTATGGCACACACAGGTCGGAAGAAGGTGGATACGAAAGGAGCACCGGCTGTTGCAGCTATACATACCAACGCAATCGGTACAACTACTATACATGACGAGCCGGCTTCTGGACGATCAACGCCGACCCTTGGTGCCGCTGTACAAGGCAGCAACGTTTATGCTAGCTCGTACGAGGGTCAAGACCCTGGCGTCAGGGCTTTCTTGGAGCAAGTAGATCTGGAGAATTACAGGGAGCCATTACTGGACTTTGGACCGAGAGTACTTGCAAGTCACCGAAAGAGAGCCCCACGACCCAAGACCTCCAACAATCCACAAGGCGTCACACTCATCGGTCACCTCACACACCACACCGATGCTGTTGTCTCGATAGTGACCTCACCAGATCAAGTCTTCTTCGCCACCGCCTCGGAAGACGGGACTGTCCTCATCTGGGATTCCGCCAAGCTGGAGCGAAGTATCGCCTGTGAGCCTAGGCGGAGTTATTCGCTGGATAGCCCTGTTACTGCGATGTGTCGGATCGAGAATACGCATTGTTTAGCTGTGGCTTGTGAAGATGGACAACTCCACGTCTTGAGGGTCCATGTGGCTTCTACAGGTGGTAGTGCCAAGTATGGAAAGGTTGAATGCGTTCGGAAATGGCATACGACGCCTCGTGATGGTCATGTCACGTTCATCGCCCATTTACAGGGTGAGTCGAAACTTGTGCGAGCGGTGCTGACTGCAGAATCATCATTACTGCTATTCACCAATACATTGACGATCGCCCGACTCGATATTCGAACTATGGACATCACAGCTCGTTACCAGCATCCGCTAGAATATGGCGTTATCTCGGCAATATGCCCAACTACACATTGGTGCATCGTCGGCACGACAACCGGTACTTTGAGTATCTGGGATCTTCGATTCGGTCTGATTGTCAAGTCATTGAAGATTGATGGCCGCATTACGTCGCTGAAACTGCATCCAGCGAGGGGTAAAGGGCTTTGGCTACTTGTCTCGACTGTTCGATAGGATGGCGATAGGCCCCTGGTCAGAGTATACGATATCGAATCCTCGAAGCTCGTAGAGGTTTACGAGGTTCGAGCGACTAAGCCCTCACCCATCTACCCTACCCCTGTCGAGCCAGAAGTCATCAAAACCAAAGCAGATCTCATCGCTGGACTGGCAGCAAGCGAGGAGACCCTACCCACACTAGACTCTTCGGTAGAGCCAATCTCTTCGGTCCTGGCAATCATGGTCGGACAAGCGTTCGCTTCGCTAGCTGCTCCATCCCCCGAGACCGCGCTTCTCTCCGGTCCCGATCGCCCAGCTCATCCAGGATGGATGGTGACAGCCGGCGATGACCGTGTGGTCAGATACTGGGATCTAGTCAAGACCTCAGAATCCTTCCTCGTCTGCGGGTCACAAAAGGACCGAGATGTCACATTCAAGCAGTCTGCCTCTGACCCGGCACAGTATTATACACTACCGACCACTCATCGTCAAAGCTCCGCCGGAACGGATCGACATGCTGGCGTGGCTCAGCAGAGACAACCGCTGAGACCACATTATGATGCCATTGCTGCTCTTGGCGCTGTTGAGACTCCTTTCTCGAGTTGTGTGATCAGTGGTGATAGGAGCGGGATTGTCAAAGTCTGGAGGATGGAGGGGCAGGCTAAGACATAGATTATGGCAATAATGTTGTACGGATAGTTGTATTATAACTGCATGTAACTTACCCAATGCTTCCCCATTGGCCGGATCGACATGTGATGGCGATGACGCAATACAGATCTACGTTGAGCAGGTGATTGCCCCACCCTACTCTCGCTCAAATCATCACTATTTAATCAACCCAAGCATCACAATGTCATCCAAGTCTGCCCAATTCTTCAAAGCCGTCAAGGTATGCAGCTATAATTGACCCAAAAAGTCAGCTGACAACTCAGACCCGACGAACGATCTATCAGCTCACTAACAAATCCCCCCTATCCGATGACCAGCTTAAAACCCTAGTCGAGGAGGCTGTCAAGCATGCTCCTACTTCTTTCAACATGCAGCAGTCTAGGGCTGTACTTGTCACTGGTGATATGCACCATAAAGTCTGGGATAGCGTCATTGAGAATTACACAAAGTCTTTCAAGGATGACGGTGAGTCTTCCTCTTCTCTCCCTGTACTGGATAAATGGGCGTACTCTGGCTCGAGAGGAGACAATGATCGGACTGAGAGGATTTGGGAGGATGGTCCCTCCTTTGGAGACCTGATCGAGAAGACTGACGGTGATAGAGAACGGCGTCAGCGAGTACAAGAAAAAGGTCGACTCCACCTACAGGACCGGCTACGGTACCGTCCTGTTCTTTGAGAGCCACAAGATCCTAGAGGACTGGGGAAAGAAGATGCCCAACTACTCCAAGGTCAGTTGCTACTTTGATATACATCCAGTTTTGCTGATACCCAGCAATTCTTCGATTGGTCCGAGAACTCGGCCGGTATCCTTCAATACATCGTCTGGACTGCTCTTTCCGAAGAGGGCATAGGAGCTTCTCTCCAGCATTTCGGAGGAATGAACCAAGAGGTCAACACTGGTCTATTAAAGTTGTTGGGCTTGCCCGAGGATTGGCAGTCTAGTGCTATCATGCCATTTGGTGAACCTGCTGCTCCTGCTGGTGATAAAGACTTTTCTCCTATCGAGGAGAGGGTCAAGGTCTTTACTGGATCCAACTAGATCGAGACTGCCAGCAGAGATGGATATGAATTAGTTATGTAGCCGTAGAGTGAAAGAGATGAAATCTACTTGCCTGTCATATTGTTGCATCCATTATGACGCGACGAACGTTTCAATTGCATTTACATCCCCCACTCTAAATTGGCTCTTCAGAGCCACACATGCCTGGGATGAATTCAGCTCCAGGTCCATCAAGGCCATCAATCACGACTCCGCTGCTAGCTTCACCCAGGCATCGCCCAGACAACAGAAGAGACCCCTCAACATTACGCTACAACTCCCTCCCTTCCCTTCAACATCTTCCCTCGAAACGACGACGGACTCCTCATGTCCAGTTCATACCACTCCTTATCATTGGGCCCGTCTTAGTATTTGTCTTGTTCATCGCTTGGGATGTATCGAGTTATGGAAACTGTTACTTCAAGCCATTGTGCCGGGTGCTTGGGGATGGCAATGAGACGAAGAAGGATGTCTGGTGGAGGAATAGCGGTCCATATGCTCCATATCGATCCTTAGGGCCTGGAGGCGGAAGGACAGGTTTACCTAGAGGGTGCGAGATAGATCAAGTCAACGTCGTAGGTCATCTTTATCCCGTGTTGGGCAGCGCACTGACGGTCAGCTACACCGACATACAGCTCGATACCCAACTACCGATGGTGGGAAGCGACTACTTTCCGCACTGGATAAACTACGAGATAGAGAGATCCGAGTACCTAGACGACACCCCGAATACGCGTTTCTCGACAAGGCCGACTTGAGCTTGAAGCGATGGACATTCGACGGTCTGATGGATCAAGGTAGGAAGGCGTGAGTTGCTCAGTGTCTAACAAGACAAGGCTGATAGTTAGGGCATGGAGATCTGGGGTTGGGATCAAAGCACGATATTCAAAGCTGCTAAGGGAAGGAGATGGGGTCTTTACCAGGTCCGCTGGCGGTGGGCGAGTCGTCGAGACTGGCAAATACTGGCTCGAGGTCAGTCACGGCTCATGTGCCTTTGGCCCAGCTGATGAGGTAGGGGTTCAATGCCGTCAAGTTTCGCATCAGACCAGTTGATGAGCTACCTCTGCTGGACTTGATCATCCCAGAAGCAGAGGTGAGAACTAGTGACCGGCATCGCTGACAGGCAGACGGCGAACAATACCCTAGCAGTCCATAACTGTGAAGCCTTCGATGAAGCGTATGTCTCACCTCACGATACCTGCTAATTCTCAGTTCCCCGACTCCCGGGTCTGAAGAGACAGCATCGATCCTAAACCTGATGGAAGGGGCTCGAGAACGCCTCAACCACTTACTGAAGCCCCGACCTCTTCTTGAGCTAGATGACTTATCGGCTTTAGCTGAGATGTGTGCTTTCGACTCGCAAGCTCAAGGAACCGATTTCGCAACATGGAGTGAATGGTGTCATATCTTTGATAGTGACGAGTGGGAGGTCTTGGGATATGCAAAAGACGTTGGGAGGTGGTATCAGGTCGGAGAGGGTAGTGTGAGTGCCCTTTCGGTATCACGGATGACAGCTGATGGAGTAGCATTTTGGAGCGACCATGGGTGTAGGTCACAATCAAAGAGCAGAGACTGACGCTGATAAGACAGGCTGGCTGGATTCGCGAATTACTAGGGAGATTGACTGATTCCGAACCACAAAATGGTCCGACCATAAACTCGACCCTAGATAGCGACCCCAAGACATTCCCTAGAGGTGGAAAGCGAGTCTTTGCTGTAAGCTGGTCCCCCACTGGCGCAATCAGTCCGGGCTGACGAGCAGGACTTCACACACGACAACGAGATGATCCAGATCCTTGCCGCAATGAGACTCCTAGCCGTGAGTCAGCAGTGTCAACCACGCTGAACAGCTTAGCAACACGCTCCTCTCCCCGTCGACAAAGTTCAGGACAAACGATCATACATCCTCTCCGAAATTATACCATTTGGCGCTCAAATCGTGGTTGAGCGTATAGCATGCGAATTAGGTAACTGGGAACCAGACCCAAATCCCGAGAATGGTAGGAAAGACGGGAAAAAGGATTATGTCCGGATACTCGTCAAGTCAGTTTCCTCATCTGATCTGTAGGGAGGGAATATGCTGATTGAGAAGTGATAAGATCCAGAAGGTCGATCATATCGACTGTAAACAGTCTGGATTACTTGAACATGGGCTATGCGAGGTTGAGCTATTCGTTTCTTCGCAGTCATTTGCGACCGATGATGTTGATTGGGGGATCTGTTCAGTCGAAGACAAGGACCGGGTGTGAAGAACATGCATTGAGTGATTGTACATATCTATATTTATGCTGTACATTTTATATTTATGACATAATCGGGGGATCTTCATGTAGATTTGACAGTAGCCTGCAGGCTGTCTAAGGTGTTTTGTGCTGTTGATAGGAAAGATTCCGGCATACCGGCCAATTTCGCTGCTTTCTATACTCGTCAGCGTTGTCTTCATCGGCTTGTGGAGACATACTATAGCATGAGAATTGGTGTTGACCCCCAGTCTGAGTTTATACTGATAGCTGAAAGCGCCGTCCTAAACATCAGTCTCTGGTCCCGAACTGGATGTGATAGACGTACACCTTCGTTAACGTCTGTACAGTAGAAATCGACTCCTTCCCTGACCTTTCCATCGTCCGGGTTCGTAAGCATCGTGGCTAGTTCGTGATAGTGCGTCGCAAATAGTGTGCGGCATTGTATATTTTCCAATAGGTGGTCCAACGTCGCGTAAGCGATTGACATCCCTGCGTGCAGGGTGGTCCCTCTGCCAATCCTGTATCATCAGTACATCGGCCTAAGAAGAGATGACCAGGACTGACTCGTCCATGATGACCAAGGAGCGATTCGAGGCTTGCCGGAGAATCGCTGCTGTCCTGCATGGTCAGCTTGATCATTCGATGTGTTGGACACTTACTCGACCATCTCCAACATGAAGGTACTGCGATCCCTAAACAGGTCATCTCTAGCCCCAATCCTACTAAAAACCTTGTCCACAATCCCTATTTCAGCTGCATCGGCGGGGACGAAACTGCCGCACTGGGCCAGGATACAGATGACAGCGGTCTGCCGTAGGAGAGTAGATTTCCCACCTTGGTTTGGACCTGTGATGAGGTGGAGATGAGAGGAGGGGTTCATCGTTGTACTGTTTGGGGTGAATGAGCGGGCTGAAGTGAGGAGGGCCGATTCGACGGCTGGATGACGTCCGTTTGTGATATTCAGATTCGTTCTGAGACGTCAGCTAAAGTCTTGAGCTGACTTGTCGGGCTCACGAATTAGTGAGAGTCGGCCTGACATAATTCAGGTCAACAGCGGTCTGAGCAAAACTGAGCGAAAGATCGAGCGCATCGACCAAAGCAGCATTACACTGAATAGCGTCGCCCACGTCTACTATCTGTAATTCTTTTAGCTGGCTCCCACATGCGCCATCAATACGGAACTCACCATCTTTCTCAGCTCAATGAAAGCCCGTTTCTGAGCTTGAAACCTCCGCTCCATGAGGGTCTCGCTCGATTCGCCAAGGACGGTCCATGGCTTTTTGTCAGCTTGACCCGAGGAACACAGTGGGACGTCTAGCTCACGTGATAGTTGTAGACTTTCACGCTTTTCGCTTCGGAAATACTCTGGAATTTCCTGGTCTTGTCGAGCTTGGCGAAATCGGCTTTCTTGCTGACTGCAATATGGTATCCGTGACGCATCCCTTTCGTCAAGATAAGTGATTGAGTATCTACGGGGTCAGCTTAAAGGCTCAAGACATATAGGGCCGGACATACCATATCGCTTCCGCAGAACTTCCTGCATCTTCTCCTTCTTTTGTCGGATAGTTTCCATGGCGTCATGTATCTCCTGCATCTCATTCGAGAAGCTATCCCGTCAGCTACGCTTCCCATATCCCAGTGTGGCGTACCCAGGACGAATCCACCACAACGCCTGTTCCCTCTCCTCCCTCTCGCGTTCTTGACTCTCTCGTTTCGTCTCCTTATCTTTCTTGCTATTCGATGATGCTACCAGAGCATCTCCAGCGGCCTCGACTCCATCCGGATCTTCTTCTTCTCCTTCCATTTCCAAACCCCGTAAGAGACTACTCTCGTCCACTGACGCTTCGATCTTTTCGGCACATGCTATCAAAGGCCTGAACTGATCCACCAGATCAAGCAAGCGATCTCGACCTTCTGCAGCATCCTTCGATGCAGCCTTGACGTCCCCCAAATCCAGCTTGAGACGGCTCAGTAGTCGGTCCACACCCCTGATCCATGTCGCTGTGTCCCAGATATCCCTCGCCGAACCTCTTTGACTTTTGAAACGCTGGACGATCCTCATAACATCTCCAATATCTTTCAGCGAGTGCCGGAGATCGTCGCGCAAGTCACGCCGCTTGACGAAAGCCTCGACGAGCGACAGTCGAGAATTGATGGCGTCAATATCAGTCGATGGAGACGTGAGAGTCCGGATCAAAAGTCGGTGACCGGGTGCTGTGACCGTCTGGGAGATCACTGATAAAAGCGTACCTCTAGCTGAAAGCAGAGTCGAGGAACGACCGTAGCCTGGCAGCTCTACTAGGCCTCCTGGTCGGATAGCATGTCGTATCTCAAGGGCAGCGAGAGTCGCGGCATCGATCTGCATATGCGATGAAGCGAGCTGTCGCTGTGGTTCGTTCGGCAGTGATGGCATTGAGTCTCGTAATGCGTATTGCAAGTGATGCCGAAGTAGAGTGATGGCCTCACTTTCGAGGCTTGCGCTGCCAGTAGTTGCTGTAGAGGGGATTGGCGATAGACCCTCCATGGATGGAGCGTGAATGAGATCGGCAAACGAGACATGGACTCCCAGCACTCGAAGGAGATCCAGCAAATCGTCCGAGTCACCGCTCTGACTTCCCTTTCCAGTTTCCCATGACTCCCTCAACGAAGAGTCAAGGACGACCTCACGAGGTGCGACTCTAGCCAGTTCGTCCTCGATTTGACCCATATTCGAGTCCTTCGAGAAGAACTCGCCGGTGGAGGCGTCGGTGTAGGCCAACGATATCGGCATGTTGCGGGACTCTTCGATATGTGACGACTTGGTGCCGATAGCAAGAGCGAGCAAGTATCGGCTCTCACTCCCATTCAGCCAGCTCTCATCCAACAGGGTGCCGGGCGTGACGACCCTTCCCACCTTCCTCGGCTTCAACTCGGAGGGAGCGGCATCGTCCTCCAGTGGAATCTCTTCAACCAGCACCACAGTCTGACCGAGATCCTGGACTAGGATTTTGAGGTATTTGTCCAGATGTGTTGTTGGGAATCCAGAAAATGGCCATGTCCCCCCGGAGTATTTCCGATTTGCTAGTTTCAAATTGAGAAGGGACGACAGGCGGATGGCGGGTGCGAAGTAAGACTGCAGCATCAGCACTGATTTACTACGGTACACTCCAAGACTGACCTCGTAGAATTTTCCCACTCGAGTGAGGACGACACAATCTGGGAACCTCTTCCAATTCAGATATACCTGCTTGGCCAAAGCAGTATCCGGTATATCTCCCGCAGTTATAGCATCGTTGTACATTCTCTCCTCATCATCGGCGACGTCCGCGTAAGGCGCGTGATGGGTCTTCTTATACTCCACCAATGATGCCAATGGCTTGACCGGTGATCCGTTAGGATCTCGCTTGGTTTTGGGTAAAGCATCAAAGTCGATACTCTCGGTTTTCTTCTTGGACTTCAGAGCGGCATTCGAGCTTGAGATTGTGCGTATCCTCGTGAGCCATGGCGCTCGAATCGGGCTACGTAGATTGAATAATACAGCTGATCCTCTGCATCTTGCCGTATTCATGCCTGGGGATCATCAGGTCTGACTAAAGTGATGGTGGATAGGACATGACTATGGCTCTAGATTTCGGATTGATTGACACCCAGGCACGGTTCAACTCAGCACCATTAAAGTAGGTAGTAGTAGGGCACGCTCTCCCTCTTGTCCACATTCATTCACTTGACTCATCAACATCACCTGCAACATGCAAGTCGACGAGCCGGCATTGGCATCGTCCTCTAGGAGAAAAGTAGTTCACGTAGTCGACCCAGACTACACAGACGTCACGCGGCAGGAGCCGTTCAACTATCGTTCTCTGCCAAGTCATGATCCCGCAATCTGTATCGATGCTGGTACGTCTACTTTCCATTTTTGAGGGCAAAGTACTGACTACGATAGGCTCCTCGACATGGCGAGCTGGATTCTCGACCATGTCCGACCCTTATATAGACCGACCGAACATGGTGTCCCGGTACAAGGAGAAGAAGTTTGGAAGGCAGTACATGCTGTTCGGGAAGGATGGGGATGTGGATGCCATGTCCAGATCAAGTCAGAAGGCGATGTTTGAGGGAGATCTGTTGATACAGGCAGATATACTGGTCAGCTTGATCAACGTGAACAAGACGGCAGGCTGATCATGACCAGGAAAATGCGCTAGACTATACATTCTTGAACTTGGGCATAGATACGGATAGGATTTATCACCCGGTAGTGATGACTGAACGCCTTGCCAACCCGTTATATACTCGAGCAAGTGAGTGCAGTTGACGGATTTGTCAGATCCTCACTGACCTACTCAGTGACCTCTGAACTGTTGTTCGAGATGTACGGTGCTCCATCGGTCACCTATGGTATCGATTCGCTCTTCGCCTTCTCTCGTCAGAGACGTCCGGATGGATTGTCAATCAGTATGGGCAATAATGCGACTACCGTCATACCTATCGTCGGCGGCCGAGGGATCCTGAGTAGATCAAAACGGTAAGCTGCCCACTCTGTGAAGGTTAAAGCTAATGGAGTAGAATACCATTTGGAGGAGCTCAAGCTTCAGAGCTGATGCTAAGACTAGCTCAGCTCAAATATCCTAGCTTTCCGTTGAAAGTGACACCTCAACAAGCCACTGTAAGCTCACTCGTTCAGTTCATTTGGACTGAGCTGATACAGCAGTTTATGGTTCATGAGACATGCTACTTTGCGTCTATTTACGAGGAGGAGATCCGTAGCATGGGCGATCCGGCGACTATGGCGGCACATACCAAAGTTGTTCAGTTCCCATATACTGAGGCGGTAAGGTCTCACGACTTGCCACCAACGCGAAGCTGATATCCTCAGGTTGTTGTCGAGAAATCGGAAGCAGAAATCACCGCCGCAGCCGCGAAGCGGACACTAAATGGCAAGAGACTGCAGGATATGCAAGCCAAGGCTCGAGCTGAAAAGGTGCGTCTTGAGAGAAGAACTGGGGCTGATGGAAGCTTGCCGCAAAAATGGTCGAATTAGAGGAGTACAAGACCATAGCGTCCGAACGCCCAAGTATGAAGAAAGCGGACTTTATCGCCCGTCTGGTCAGGGACACCCCATTCGATACTGAAGCGGAGCTAGACGCATGGATCAAGAAGACAGAGGCCGATATCAAGCGCAAAGAAAAGAAGGATCTAGGCGAAGAGGCTGAACCGGAAGAAGATCCGGTATTCCCCATGGTTGATCGACCTGATGCAGAATTGAACCAGGAGGAGATCAGAGAGAAACGTAGGCAGAGACTCATGAAGGCCGGATGGGAGGC
>Ga0265780_10004715_pt1 | contig 17474 bp, 16 predicted proteins | sample P1T30metagenome_FD_192432 | JGI IMG/M metagenome (GOLD analysis project Ga0265780, IMG submission 192432) | Plant litter microbial communities from East Loma Ridge, Irvine, California - P1 T30 | ecosystem: Environmental > Terrestrial > Plant litter > Unclassified | place: USA: California...
CATTACCATTAACAGAATAGACAATCTATCTTCAAATTCAAATTCTCCATATATCGTTATCGCAAACGCTTCAAGTGATTTTATCAATTATAAACTACTTCACAATTTCTATACGGTAACTCATAAGCAGAATATTAATCTATGGCAAGTATTTTATAGAGATATTTTTCCATATTTTAGAAATAACGAAGCAGAGGAGTATTTTAAGAATAGAATTGAAAATATAACAGCAGGTGTACCATTATCAAGTGGAGGAGCCAAAGCAGCTAGCGGTAATATAAAAAGAGTTTTTGAGCAAAATATATTAAGACTTAATGATGATATTTCATTGTTTTTAGCTCAAATAGAGCAAAATGCCAATACCTTTTTAAAAGAAAATTTTAATGACAACAAGGATGTCTTAAAGATTAACCTTCGATACAATAAACTGATCGACTATAATTCTATAAAATACAATCGGAAAAATGATTATTCGATTAACATGTTTTTAGAAACCAGAAAGAATGAGGCTGAACCCTGGAGAAAAATTCCAAGACCCCATTCTTTTTTTAATGAAGCTCAACTTACAAGAATTGCCATTTCAGTAAGAATAGGAGCTTTACTAACCAGAGTTAATGACAGAGATTATCAAATATTATGTTTGGATGATATGCTCATTAGCTTAGATATGGGTAATAGAGATAAGGTTATTCAATTAATTTTAAATACTGAAAGAAAACCAGAACTTGCTTTTTTTGATAGATTTCAGAAATTAATATTTACACATGACAAAACTTTCTACAACCTATGTAAGCAAAGGATAAGTCTCTCGGGTGAAGGAAAAAACTGGTATTTTAAAGAAATATATTTGGATACAGATAAAGAGCCTCAAAGACCTTTTATAGACAATGCTACTGATTATTTTCAAAAAGCTGAGAAATATTTGAAATCGTTCGATTATCCTGCTGCTGCAAATTCATTACGTCAAGGTCTTGAAAATATTGTTTTTAATATATTACCAGAAAATGAAAGGTACGAAATGAAAAGTGGTGTGACTACACCTAAATTGCTAGGAGGAACATTAGCCTCGCTTAAAGAAATTTTAGAAAGGTATAAACAAGATTTAACATTGGTAAACGATTTATTTGTTTATAAAGATCATATACTCAATCCACTTTCCCACGATAATATAAGAACACAAGTTTATAAGGAAGAAATACAAAAAGTTCTTTCTCTAATTCCAATATTGAGAACACTCGAAACATTAGTTTTAAAGCATCTTGAATCAGTGCCAACAGTTATAAAACTAATAGACACTAATACTGTTACAGGTGATTTAACAGAATATCACATTTCAATAAAAGAGCATTTAATTGGGTTTAAACTTTTAGATGGCAAATTATATTTAAGTAGAACAGAATGTCTTGTTACTCAAATGATATTACCTGGAGGAGTAGTTAAATCATTAAACAATCCTTATCCATCTTTAAAAGCATGTGCAAACAGAATAGCTAAATTTCTTAGTACAACTTACGCAGATGATGAAGTAATTTTATCAAAGCTACATTTGTAATAAACGTATTTAGATTATATAAAACAACTTTCAGAAGATTGTACAAATTGCGAAAGATTATTATTCAGATTATAATAAAGGCTCCGTACTGTTATCTCAAAGCGTTTCACTTTAAGTAATCGATTTGAAGAAAGAATCTGTTTTGATTAAGTTATAAAGTATCTAAAATAAAGATTATCCATTACCGAATAATACATGAAAGTTATTACTTTTGTTCTAACTAATAGTCTTGTAATGTTCTTTAAAATCAGTTTAGCAGGTAACGCAAATTGATGATTTTTACTTTACTGCTGGAAAGTTCGTGGCGCAGCCAAAATGAACTTTTAAAAACATAGCAATGACAAGGGTCTTAACACAACAGTTCGAATCCCTCATCGCCCACAGATTAATAAAACCCCAGTAAATACTGGGGTTTTATTTTTATAGTTTAAGGGAGGATCGAACTTCACAAGTTTCATCTTCATAAATTATTATAATTGACTAATCAATGACTAACTTTGTTTTCATTAGTCAAAAAGATAATGCCTAAAAAAACGAAATCCATTCCTGTAAATGCTATGGCTGATAGATTTGGTTCAGGCATTGCTATTGGAAAAGCATCAATAAAAGATTTTCGCACTTTTGATGAAGCAGGACATTCACACCGGGATGATTATCATTTATTTTTTCTACAGGAAAAAGGAACTATTTCAATTGAAATTGATTTTCAAAAGCACGATCTCAATCCATTTTCTGTAATTTATATTCATCCAAACCAAATACATCGATTAGGTGCCTTTGAGAATGTAACTTTAAGCTTTTGGGCGATTAATAATGAAAATTTAAAGACTGAAAATTTAAATTTATTAGAAGACATTACACCTGCAAAAGCAATACCTCTTGATAAAGAGACATTCTCTGTTATTTCTGAAGCTGTATCGCTCTGCATAACTATCTCTGAAAGAAATCATGAAAAGTTGTATCATTCTTTATTTAAAGATAGTTGTAATACTTTAATTGCATTAGTCGCTTCGCAATATTTAACGCACTATCCTTCATCGGTAAAACTTTCACGAATTGACAGTATTACTAAGTTATTTAAATCAGTATTGAAAACTAATTTTAGAGCTATGAAACGTCCCGTGGCTTATGCTCAGGAGTTACATTTATCTGCTCCCTATTTAAACGAATGTGTCAAAAAAGCTACAGGTCAAACCGTGTCATACCACATACAGCAACGCAATATACTAGAAGCAAAACGCTTGCTTTATCATTCAGATAAATCGGTAAAAGAAATTGCAGCCGAATTAGGCTATGAAGATTTTGACTATTTCTCACGCCTGTTTACCAAAGTTACCGGTATGACTGCATCGGTATTTCGGAACAAAAACCGCATTTAATCCAGTACATACACCCTATTGTTCATTTTATATCCACATTGTTGGGTGTTATTTTGTATCAACAAGTAAACACTTATGAAATGAAATCGCTAAAAGAAAATAAAAAACTAAATGTACTTATTTCGGGTGCAAGCATTGCAGGGCTAAGTACAGCCTATTGGCTTATAAAGTATGGTTTTAAAGTCACGATTGTGGAACGTGCAAAACATATCAGGCCTGGAGGTCAGGCAGTCGACGTGCGCGGTCCTGCTTTAGAGGTAGCAGAACGTATGGGAATACTGGATGATATTCGCAATAACAGTACAAAGCTCAAAGGAATGTCGCTCGTTGATGCTGTATCAGGAAAAGAAATCTATAGCAATACCAAGCAAACGCTTACAGGCGGGAGGCATGATAGCCCTGACGTTGAAATATTGCGCGACGACCTTTGCAATGTACTTTTTAAAGCTGTTGGCAATAAGGCAAAGTATATTTTTGATGATACCATTGTAGCTATCGTTCAGGATGAAGCAGGCGTTGACGTGACTTTTGAACATACAGCATTACAGCGTTTCGACCTTGTTATTGGCGCAGATGGGATACGTTCTAATGTGCGTCGACTTGTGTTTGGCGATGACAAAGAGTTCATAAGATACCTTGGCCATTATGTAGCGATATTTACTATTCCTAATTTTTTTGGACTTGACCATTGGGAAATGATTTTTCAGTATGGTGACACCCCTGTTTCAGTTTGTATCGCTAAAGAAAAGGAAAACGAAGCCAGGACGTATTTAGGATTCAGTTCGGATGAGCCTCTTGAATATGATTACAGGGATATTGACATACAAAAACGACTGATTGCTGAAAGGGCGGCTCCTAATGTTGGCGGAATGATCTCAAAAATAAAAGAATTGATGCACAGTTCTTCGAATTTTTACTTCGACTCTGTTAACCAAACCATTATGAATAATTGGTCTAAAGGGAGAGTAGTCCTAGTTGGAGACGCTGGCTATAGCGTATCCCTTACCCTTGGGCAGAGCACTTCGGTAGCAATGGTGGGAGCTTATGTTTTATCGGGCGAACTGTCTAACAAAGAAAATCTAAAAACTGCATTTAGTAATTATGAAAGCGAACTTCGCGAATATGTAGAAACCAATCAAAACCTTGCATTTAAAACGAGTACAGAACCCCAGCAGACAATTGGTGAATCCTCAAAAGAAGGAACTGTTATTGAAACGACTGATCTACCTGATTTTGGATTGTCGGTAATTTCTATAGCGCTCAAAAACTATAGCTAACTTTGACAGATTATCAAAATAGATATGTATGATCAGTAGTTTATTAAATTACTATTTACACTTATCATAAACATCGAAATTGGTACAAGGTTTTCCAAACATGATCCCTGACAGCCCACAAGAAAAGCCGAAACGCAAGTTTCGGCTTTTGTATTTAGTAAGAATCGTCCAAATATTTTTCCGAATTTAAAATTAGATCAACTATTAATCACCCAATAGAAAAGACAAACAACATGCAAGGATAATCTGATATTATATTCTGCCTTCGGTACCTTAGAATCTCGAAATGAAAATTAGCTTTTCTTTCTTTTTTTCTTTTTGCTATTGTCAGCCTTCCTTACAACCATCTCACAAAACAGATATTATAAAAACTAATGCACATCTGCTGAAAAAAAATAGTTTACCAATTAAAAAACAAATTAAGACGTAAAATTATAACCTTAATTTATACTTTTCAATTTGTTCTAATATTACTGCCCCTTTCCTTTTAACGCCGTCCTCTTGGTGCATTACCTTCATGAAGTACAATGTCAGAATGCAGGAATTGTGCTGCCGCTGCTGAATCTTTCACTTTGATAGCACTACGCTCCAGCATTTCTGATTCAAACTCGGTTAATACACTTTCCCTTATTCCCACTTTTTTCCATTCGGATAAAAATCTGCATCCTTTTGAGATACCGCGAGCCAGCGCAAGTGCATCCAACAGCGCCTGATTTGCTCCCTGCCCTTTAAATGGACTCATAGGGTGAGCAGCATCTCCAATGAGAGTTACTGCACCTGCTTTTTGTAATAATTCTGAGGCTAGTAATTCGCGGTCATATACAGGATAGCCTGAAATCTGAGCTGCCTTTGTCGCCGCTAAAATCTGGGGGATTGGATCATGCCATTGTGTTCTGCGGCATGCTTCTTCCTTTAAAGCCTGAGGTCCCTGAGCACTTAACGCTTTCGCCTCGTCTTCCTGCATAGGGAAGCTTAGTTGCCACATTACCGAGTCTGAAGTGTAAGGCATCACATAAATTCGCTCATTACCATTGGCAGTTTGAAATACGGTTGCTGAATCCAGTAAAGAACTATCAATGTTTTTAAGCGCTTCTAAAGGACAAATACCTAATATGACGATACAATCCAGATAACGTAATGGGGTATTGTCTTCACCAATAAGCAATCGCCTTACGGAACTACGAATACCATCGGCGCCAACCACTAGATCTGCTCTGGAATTATTTATCTTGCCATTTACAATAAAACTTAGGTTAATACCTTCACTCTCGGATTCCTCAAAATCTACTAGCTGATGATTCCATTGTACCATGCTATCTCCGCCGAGCTGCTCAAGCAAGGCTAAGCGGAGCGATTGTCGTGCAATATGTATATTTGACCGTTTAGCAGCCGTATTAATTTCTGACTCCATCCATTTTCTAATACCCCATTCACCAATTACTTTTCCATCTGTAGTATGCACTATATGTTTTGTAGAAGTTACTCCTTTTTTTAAAGAGAAAATACCCAGTCCTGCAATTGCTTTACTGGCTTGCTGTAAAGTCAGTCCGTAGCCTTGGGATCGGGCATCAAAGTTGGCATCACGCTCATAAAGAGTAAAAGGGATGCTACGGTGCAAACAAGCGACAGCCAGCGCTACGCCTCCTATACCACCACCAATAATGGCAACATGTGGATAGTTTTCTTTATCGGCTAATGGAAAGTTGGCAGAACGAATTAATCCTGACCCCTTACAATTAAGGCAAGGGTATAGGTGACCTTTAGGTTTAATAGGAGCAATACCTTCACCTTTAGATTTTTCAAATTGATCCAGCTCCAGCAGGTAGCGGAGATGTGCTTTCTTGCTGAGTCCGCGGCTTTTTTTGCCACGGCCCAAACATTCAGGGCACATAGACCAGGCTGTAATTTCATTTTCCACTTCCTTATATTTAACTTGACAATGACTTTTTCCTGATAGATAAACTTTATGCTTTTTCTACTTACACAAATGTAAGATAAACATGCGTTAGAAATTTTGCAGAAAAAAGCTGTTTTATAACTATCTATAATCAGGGTTTAGGTGTGTTGTTATATGTAAAATACAGATTAAAAGGAAGTATAGTTGTAATACTTAATAATATTTTAATTTATTTTGTAGGAAATAATTACTTTTGATAAAATATTTAAAATGAGAAATCTACAGAAAAACATTTCCCTTTTAATCGCAATTTACGTCTGTTTTACAGGTTTGTCTATTGCTCAGGTTAAACTGTCACACAACGTTGGCAACACCATTACAGGCAGGCATATTCATGGCTGTTCTGGTGGGAACGTTTATTGGGCAAGGACATTTACGTTGGAAGACTTTGATATTACACCGGGTAAAAATTTTGTTATCTCATCAGGAGAAGCTGCTGTGGCCTATGATAATGTCAACTGGGACTCAAGAATACAATTTAATATTTATAGCATCGATGCTAATTTTCCTGTAGATTTTAGCGAGGCTAGCTTAATAGGAAGCAGTCAGGTAGCAACTGTTTATGACTCAAATTTTCCTATCTATACACTCAATTTCGAAACTCCTGTGATTGTACCCCATAGTGTAAAAAGAATTTTGGTAGAGGTACATCAACTATGGAGCAATAATAGCCTGGCTGCTCTTTTTTGTGCAGGAACTGATGAAGATAATGATATTTCCTGGTTCAAAGGGTGTAGCAATCCTCCATTAAACGGTTATACCAATACCGTTGATATGAATTATCCACTTGCAAAATTTTATATAACAGTGACAGGAAATGAACAGGAACCTGTAATGGATTTACAAGATATTTTACGTTCTACAACCGTTGTATTCCCTAATCCTGCAAAGGAAACTCTGACTATAAATTCAGATGTACAAATTACAAAGTTTGAACTGAGAAATCTTTTAGGGCAGATAGTCCTGAAGGATAAATTGGAATCTTCTGAAAAAAATATATCAGTTAGTAACATTAACAAAGGGACTTACTTACTGAGTATGGAAGCTATAGATGGTTCAGTTATAACGCGAAAAATAGTAAAAGACTAATTTGTTTTTGGCACCCTTAATTAATATTTTATGAAAAAAGCATTACTTTTTGTTTGTTTTCTTTGTTCTCAATTTCTTTTTAGCCAGGATAGATGGACATTAATTCAGGCAGGAGAAGACATTTATAATGGTCAGCTTAATGGAGGGGAATGGCCTGGTCGATGGGATATAGAATCACTTGATATGAAACAAGTATCAGGAGGTTTTTTAACATGCGGATATTATAATAATCAGATATTTGACTCTACCAATGGAGAAAAATATGATCTCACAGGAAAATCCGGTGCATATCTTGCAAAATATAATAATGACGGTACATTACAATGGCTTGTGCGCACCCAGAAAAAATCGTACGAAGAGCGAAATTTAATTATGTCTATCGCTACAGATTCTCATAATAACATATATATAGTAGGACATTCAGATGGTACCTTATATGATACAACTGGCAATTCACGGCCTATCGCCCCTGGGTTTACTAATTCTCCTGCATTTTTGATGAAATTTGACGAAAATGGTACATTTATCTGGAATATACTAATAGTAGGTGTAGATCCTAAACGTGTTGCTATAGATAATGAGGATAACGTAGTAGTATGTGGCAGTTTTTGGGGTCAAAATTCTGGCCAGATGATTTTTAATGATCAGTATGTTGGCGATTTCTCTAATATTTCTGATTCGGAAGTACATTATTATATAGCTAAATATGCATCGGATGGAATGCCTTTGTGGGATGCAGGAATTCTTATTGATTCTGTTAATGACGAGTTTATAGAAGGTGTAACTTTTGATGAACAAAATAATATTTACGTTAATGGTGTATATGAACTAAATTTAAAAGTTTATGATGCCGATGAGCAGAACTTTATTGAGCGGGATTGGTCTGGGCACTATGGAGGAAGCATGTTTATTGCGAAATATACACCTAATGGAGATGCGCAGTGGGTTGTTAATAGTGACGATACAAAATTGTCCAAAATTATAACTATGCCCGATGGCAGTCATTACATATCAGGTACTAATACAGTATATAGTAGTGGCGGAGAGCATATAATGACAAACGCAGATGCTACTACGATATCGCAAAATACTTACGGACCATTTTACTTCGCCAAAATTAATGCCGATGGAACATGGGGATGGTTAACAGGCTCAAAGGGTACAGGCAGGGGTTACGCTGTTGAAATGTTGAAATATGGTGAGAAAATAGCTGTAATGGGTTCTTTAAGTAACTGGGGAGAAGAACCTGTGAATGGAATGATTTATGGAACAAATAATTCAACTAGAATTAATGTCAGGACAGAAGACGCTTTTATAGCAACATATACTCTTAATGGTGCGTTGACTAATGTTAGTATGAGTGCTAATGTAAGAGATTACTATGCTATAAATGGAACTTCAGGTTTTATAAGAGATGAAGATGGATTTTTTTATGTTCAGAGAAACATGATGGGTTTTACCAACAATATTGAAAAAGAATTTTATGGACAGATGATTGCACCAATTAATGGAGATGACGCTACAATTACTAAGTTTAAGGAAATTGATAGCGGAACACTATCTTCTGGAAGCACTACATTAAATATTGATAGGGTGCAATTAATGCCAAATCCTACCGATAAAGAGTTTGAGGTTAGCCTTGGGCAATTTTACCCACAGGCCGGAATTATAATAACTGATGTTTCCGGGAAAAAAATATTTGAAAAAAAATATACTAATACGGACAAGTTATTAGTAGAAATTACCGATGTTGAAGGAATCTATTTCGTAAAAGTCAATGCAGGCAATAAAATAAAATATTTTAAAGTCTTAAAGAAATAATTAAATAGCTTTTGGCAATTAGGATAATATAACAAGCCATTAAGCAGGTGCACGCGCACGCGAACATTTATGGCCTGATTCGTTTGTCAAGTAGTTAGCAACCGGTAATTGGCAGCCTTGACGCTAAGGGAGCGGGTATTTTTTACAATAGATAATATATAGGGAATAATAATAAAATCGCTCAAAAATGAAGTTTAAATGCTACTTACCTAAAATTCTTTAAAAAATCTTCTTTGTAGGTCGGCGATATCTCTACTTCAGCACCGTCCTGAAGGGTAATGTAACCCCCTTTGTTGTATAGTTTTACAAAGTTAAGATTAACAATATGCGACTTATGAACCCTTAAAAAAGGCAGGGGTAACATTTCTGAAAAATGCTTAAGGAAACGGCATGCCATTTTTTTATCGCCATTGGTAAGGTAAAGATCGGTAAAGTTGCCATTGCCTTTCAGGCGAACGATCTCATCCATCTTCACAATTTCAAAACCTTCCATTGTAGGCAATATAACCTGCTGCTTCTCGGCTTTTGGTTCTCTGAAATTCTCTACGATTACTTTATTTCGGTTAAATAATTCTTTATTCATAACCTCTTGTTGCACCTTATTTACGGCAACAATCAGTTCTTCTATACTTATAGGCTTAAGGAGATAATAGGCAGCACTTTGATTTAAGGCCTTAAGCGAATAGTCAGAGAAAGCAGTAACAAAAATCGTTTCGAATGTAAGGTCGCTACATGCCTCAAGCACGTCGAAAGCATTACCAAACGGCATTTCTACATCAAGAAAAACGAGTTGAGGTTTCAACTCGTGCAATAATGGCACGGCTTCTCTACTGTTTTGTGCTTCGCCTACTATTTCTACCTGTGGGCAATATTTGGTAAGGTAACTGCGAAGTACTTCCCTTGCAGCAGTTTCGTCTTCAACAATTACACTTCTTATTTTTGTAAAACTCATTATGACCTATTTATTATTGGGAAAGTAATGTAAACAATGGTTCCGGTTTCAGGGCTGTTTTTCTCGGTCATCCTAAAATCCATTTTTGTTTTATATAATTCGTTTAGCAGCGTCATACGCTCTTTGGTATTCATAAGCCCGCGTGACTGGTGTGCTTTTTGGTTATGTGTTTTCAGTTCACCACTTTTTGTTGGGCCAATGCCATCATCGTCAACAGTAATGATTATCTTATTTTCTGAAAGCATAAAATTCAGCTTTAACAATCCCTTGTCTTCCTTATAGCGAAGTCCGTGCCATATCGCATTTTCCAGGTGTGGCTGAATGACCATATTCGGAATCCAGATAGTATCAGGGTCAAGCTTTTCGTCAACATTAATTTCAAATTCAAACTTGTCTTTAAAGCGCAGGTGTTCCAATTCAAGATATTTGGTAAGGTTTTCAATCTCATTGCCCAGTGTTACGAAATCCTTGTTAGAATTTTCCATAGTATTACGCATCAGGTTAGAGTAGGAGGTAAGGTATTTATTGGCTGCCAACTCATTGTTTTGTGCTATAAACTGGTTAACACTGTTGAGGCTGTTAAACAAAAAATGTGGATTCATTTCAAGTCGAAGTGACTGCAATGCGATTTCTTTATTTTTTGTTTTGATGGAATACAATGCCTTAACAATGAACCCGAAGAATAACAGTAATAATATCATGGCTCCTAAAAGCAGGTAATTAAAAGTGTTTTTTCTGCTTATAAGCTCATCTTTAAACATTTTTTCATTCTCCAGGTTTCTTATCCTTTCTTCGGTTACCTTAAATGTTTTAGCATCGGTTAGCGAATTGTCAGAAAGTATTATGCGGTCAAGGTTTTTCAGGAATTCAGCGTACGTTTCCATGATCGCTTTTTCATCTCCGGTAGTCTTGTAATATTCAATAAGGCGTATGATGCTTTCCCTTGCGTCAAAAGTCTTTCCATTCACAGATGCAATAGTATACGATTCTTTTAAAGCATTTACAGCGTCCGCGTCATCACCCATTTCAAAATAAATAGTAGCCATGTATTGCAACTGAATTATTTCTGTATCGTAGTCTTTAATCTTTTTTACCCTGTCCAGTACTTCCTGTAAGGCTGTAACCGCTTCATTATAGCGTTTGGCAGCTACATGAAGTTTTGCCATTTCGGTATATATCTTTATTGCTTTGGCAGGAATGTTTTTTGTATACGGCAGGGCTTGCTGGTATTTTTCGAGAGCGTTAAGGCTGTCACTTTTTTTAAGGCTTATTGCTGCCTGGTGAATGTAAGTGTCGGCTATTTCGGCCCTTTTATTTTTTCGTTTAAGTAAGGTTATATTATCATTCAGGTATTTGTCTTCGAGTGCTGGGTTCCCTGAACTTTTAAGACGGTTATAATCGTTTAAATTAAGTGTCTTAGATGTTTTATCTAAAGCCAGTAATTCGGCTGCTTTATAGTTTTTAGCAGCGGCACGCAATTTATTTTGAAATTCCTGTACTCTTGCAATATTCCGCATTACTCTCGCCCTTGCTTTACTGTCTTTTGCTGCGGTGTAAATTTCCTGTGCTTTAAATAAGTATTCTTCTGCCTTTGCCAAATCATCCTTGTCTGTAAATCCTTGCGCTAAAAGCTCGTAGTTACTGGCAATTTTAGAATTATCATTTTCTATTAATGATTTTTCCAGGTTTGTAGCAGCCTTTTTTAATTCGGCAGGAGTCGCAGCTTTTTTAGGCACGCTATCCTGCGCTTTCAACTGGGCTGGAGCAGTAAAAATTATGATAAATAAGAGTAAAATAGTGGTAAACCGGCGCATTCTGATAGTATTAGTAATGTAAAGTAAATCAAATTTACACCGTTTTCCTATTGCTTTCACCAAGTGAAATGCCCATTTCACCACTTCTGTAAAAATCAGGTTGATAAACAGGGTACATTTGTCTCAGATATAAATCGAAAAAATAATCTTTAAAAAATAACATCATGAAAAAAGTAATCTTAAGCGCTGTATTATTTGCTGCAACTTTAACTCTAACAAGCTGTGGCGATAAAAAAGCTGAAGAGCCTGCAACTGAAACTACAGAAACTACTGTTGATTCAACTGTTGTAACTGAGCCTGTAGCTGACACTGCTACTGCACCAGTTGCTGATTCAGCTACTACAACTGAAGTTAAGACTGAAACTTCTACAGAAGTAAAAAAATAATCTTTACAGATTAATTGACAGAGAGCCTCAGTGAAAACTGAGGCTTTTTTGTGTTTAATAAATAAACAGTAATAAAAACTGTTCATTTATTAAACTAGTTGAATTTTTCCTTGTTACGGTAACTGTACGTTTGCATGAACAATAAATGTAAATAGTATAATCACATCTGTAAAACAAATGATCGGGCAGTATGTTTCTGCTTGGAATGAGAATAACCTTGAAGCTTATAACAAAGAATTTAAAAAATGCTGGGCTGATGATGCTGTATATACCGATCCATATTCAGAGCATATAAGCGGTGTTGAAGGATTGGCAGGTTTTGCTCAAAAATCGCTTGAAATTATTCCAACAAGAAAATTTAGCATACTTGAAGAACCGGAACATCATCACGGTTTTGGAAGATATGCATGGTCTGTAGCGTTTTCAGGACAAACTAATACAGGTTATGATTATTTTGAATTTAATGCTGAATTTAAAATTACCCGCTTGGTAAGCTTTTTTAAACTGCCGGATGATTACCCGGTTGACAGGCTTTAATAATAATGGATTCTACAAACGAGGTCTGGTTTTAACTAAACCTCGTTTGCTGTATTAAACCAGGAATCATTTTTTAAATACATCTTTAACCACTTCTTCAAGTGTTTTTTGAAGAACTCCTGCATCAATGCTTGCTACTTTTCGGTTTAATGAAGTGTTGTTTCGGAGCTTTAAATAGCTATCAAGGTCATTTTCTAAAGATGCTCTGTTTACTGCTGCAATATTAGTGGATGTCCAATATTCTCCTTTACATTTATCATTATACGATTCTACAAAAATAAATTCATCTTTTCCGTCATTATTAACATCCTTAAAAGTAAATGCGGGAATGTCTAATTCACAACCTTTTACTGTAAGTACAGCAGTGCCGTTTTGATAGGGTTTATTCGTTTGTGGATTTATTAAATAGTAGATTAAAGCAGACTGATTACCGTTTAATGTTTCTATCAAACATATTGCAACCACAACCGGAAGGTTATTGATTTTTGAAGTAACCGCTCTTTTTAAACGAATAGGTGTTAATTCATAATTATTGCCGCTATATTCTATTTCTTTAGGGATAACCTGACCGGCATATGTATAAGTGTCTTTGCTCCAATCTGCTGTAGGAGATTTTTTGGCTGCTTCCTTTTCCTGTCCATTACAACCGGTAAAAATGAACACAGCAACAATTATTGCCAACTTATATAATCTCATAATCTTATAAATTTCTTGCCTTTTTTTCTTTTTTCAGCGCTTTCAGGTTATTGATGTTTATAATAATATAGGGAGCAATGCTAACGGAATTACCTGTAGTGCCGAAAAGCCTTTTGTAATTATTATATGCAGGCTGGATATCAAAAGTAAAATTAACATTCCACCACGTGAAACAGTTATAACCTTTACACATGTTTCGTGTTTATTAATTCCTGGCCAGTCATTTATGACGGCTTATTTCTTAGCATCTTTCTGAGTTTTTATTACTTCCAGATTGTTTATGGTTCCTATCGGTGCAATGTTAATATTCTTGTTTCCTTTTTTTAGATAAAAGAAATAGGTACTGTTGAGGTCAATAATATAAATGGTTTCCATTTTGCCGGAAGAAAACTCAACCGTGTTATTGTACTCTAATTTGTCTTGCTCTATCTTTTTTGAAATTTTCACACCTTCACCAAGTCCGATTCCAACAAAAAAGAATAATAATTCAAAAGCAATAATAAGTATAAATACAGGTAAAATTGTTTTTCGTATTTCCGATTTTGGTACGTCTGCGCTAAATCTTTCTTTTCCTAAAATTTTTTTAGCCCAGTCTTTATGGCTGTTTTTGATAAGTATTGTCTGAAAAATAAACAGCAGGAGTATTATTATTCCTAAAGCAACAATCAATATGGGATTAGAACTCATGTCTGATATAGGACTCAGTAAAATATCGGTAATAGACGAATAATTCAATATATTTATACCTAGCCGATTAAACAGGATGCTTTCTTTTAAAAGTCCCAAAAGCATGAGGTATAAATAACCTAAAGGGAGCAGTCCCTGAATTTTTTCTGCAAATTTCATATGGCTAATATATTATTTTTTATCATAATTTTCTTATTCAAGTATTCTTTTACATTGTTTTAGATAAATGAAAATTGGCATCCAGGTTTTACATGTATATCGTTAGCTTTATAATATTTGATACTTTTGCAGTATGCAATCTGACTTTGAACGTTATCTTAAAGAACATACTACACTGCCTGATGATGTTATAAACACCATTAGCGACCTGGCTATACATAAAGTATTTAGAAAAAACGAAACATTGCTTCAGGCTGGCGAGGTATGCCGCTACAAAGCATTTATTGTAAAGGGCATGCTTAGAACTTATATAACGGGATCTAACGGTAACGAGCCGATCCTGCAATTTTCTCCTGAAAATACATGGACGCTGGATGCTGAGAGTTACGATAACCAGATTCCTACAGGTGTTACTATTGCAGCAGTAGAACAAACTGAAGTACTGCTTTGGCGCAAAGAAGATTTTGACAGGCTGCTGATAGATGTGCCGGATCTAAAAAAGTTTTCCGAACGGCTTATTTCTCGCACTATGCACCAAAACCGCCAGCGCATGATGGCTGCCCTTAGCCCCACACCCGAAGAAAAATATGAAAACTTCATTCATAATTTTCCGGGATACCTTTCCCGCCTTCCACTGCATATGATAGCCGCTTATCTTGGAATATCCCTAAAAACACTGACGCGAATCAGGCATACACAGCTTAACCGCTAACCTTAAATATGGTCAAATGACCATGTTTTTATGTTGGCTATTTGTTTCTTTTGTAACTCTAAATCTATTAATTATGCGAGTATTAGTTACAGGGGCCTCAGGTTTTGTAGGTTCCGCTGTTGTGAAAGAATTATTGTCGGCAGGTCATAAAGTTCTTGGTTTGGTACGTTCTGAAGGTGCTGTACAGAATTTAAAAGACCTTGGTGCCGATGTACACTTAGGTGATGTAAATGATGTTGCTACTATTACCGAATGTGCCAAGGCGTGTGATGCCGTGATACATACGGCTTTTAACCACGATTTTTCAAAGTATAAGGAAAGCTGCGAAGCCGACCGTAAAGTTATTGAAGCTTTTGGCGATGCTTTAGCCGGTACAGATAAACCTGTTGTTGTTACATCGGGTATTGGGCTATTGCGTTCTACCGGGCTGATTACTGAAGATGATCTTCTTGCTTCAGGATCTGATGTGGTGCCAAGGGCAGCATCTGAAGAAGCTGCTGCTGCAATTGCTGCTAAAGGCGTAAATGCCTATGTAGTACGATTGCCGCCTACGGTTCACGGTGCAGGCGATCATGGATTTGTACCCATGATTACAGATATAGCAAGGAGTAATGGGCAGTCGGCTTATATTGGCGATGGGCTTAACCGTTGGCCTGCAGTACACCGTTTTGATGCTGCTAAAGTGTATCGGCTTATTGTTGAAAAGAAACCGGAACTGAAGACCTATCATCCGGTTGCCGAAGAAGGTATAGATTTTAAAGAGATTGCCGCTGCAATAAGTAAAGGATTAAATGTTCCTTTGGTTAGCCTAACTCCGGCAGATGCCGAAAAACATTTTACATGGTTTACCCATTTTGCAACATTTAATTGCCCTGCTTCAAGTGAAAAAACAAAACAGGTTTTAGGCTGGCAACCTACAGAAGTGGAACTTTTAAAAGATATGGAAGCTTCTTATTTTTAAGTTGCAACTTTAACGTTCATAATAATGAAAAGCTTCGGATTTAACCGAAGCTTTTGTTGTTTAAGCCTTTAAATTTCTCAACTTGATTTCTTTTTTTAATGCATTCCAAGTAGTAATATTTACAATTAATATAGGCAGGAAAGCAATTGGCATAACCGATGTTGCAGAGAATCCTTTTTGTGATGAAAAGAATATTCCAGACGCAATTAATATTGCAATTGCTATAAACATAGCAATCGTAAGGAATTTATATTTTTTCTCATCTCTTATTAACTCAAAGTCGTTTAGATCGGCAGGTTTTCTGGTTTTCATAATTTATGTTTTTTTAAAATATAAATGCGAAGCTGTTATAAACATTAGACACCACTTTAAAGTAGTTGTTACATTGTAAATAAGTTAAAATTTATATATTTTTTTTATACAATAATACAGAAGGTACCAGGTGCTATTATTTTTCTAAAATAAATTATACTTTTGTTTGTACTGATTATTCATGTAAAGGATATTTATGGATGATAAATTTATTTTCTGCCTTGAAGGTGTTGCCGATGTTGAGGTAGAAAGCACCAGCGAAGTACTTAAGAATTTAGAACAATTAGCATTTGAAGAAGGTATTGATAGTATTTATAAAACCTGCGATACTATTGAGGGGTTAGAAGAAAGTCTGGGTGCACTGCTATATGAAGATGAAAATTTTCCCAATTATGAAATTATTTATCTGATAATGCGCGGTGAGCCCAACAACATCTGCCTTAATAATTACTTCTACAGCCTTGAAGAGATCGCTGAACTTTTTGAAGGCAAGCTAAAAGGGAAGATACTTCATTTTGCTAATGCAAAACCTTTAGATCTTACCCCGGAAGAATCGCAGTATTTTTTAGATGTTACCGGAGCAAAAGCGATATCGGGTTATGGCGAACAATATGGCAAAGTAACAAGTAGCGGACTTGATAAAGCATTTTTTAGTCTTTTTCAGGAAGACGATGATGTTATAGAAGTAGTGGAAGAGTTGCACCAAAAACATTATGCTTTATGTAAAATGCTCGACTTTAGGCTGTATTATTAAAATAAGCGTAAATTATAGTATCGGGAGGAATGATTAATATTGAAATTTGTGTTGCATATGTTATCGGTATGCATGGTTAATGTTACCTTTTTTACGGATATGCTAAAGTTTTATTAAGGCTTATCCTCACAAAAAACTTTCTGATTACTTTTATAACACAAGGATGCCTAATTGCTGAAATGCGGCAATAAAAGGCCTTAAGTAATTATTGATAACCTAAATACTATAGCCATGCACATCACTATTTTTAGAACGTTATTCAAACACGTTATCGACCACGATCTTATTGAGCGTATGTTAAAAAGAAATAACCTTGCATTTGAAAGGACAACTTATGAATCGGGAAACCGTTATAAAATCCTTTCTGATAGCGAGCAGACAATGGATGTTTTCAGAAAAAGATTAAGAGAAATTTATCCTCAGATATCG